>Ga0116218_1001445_pt1 | contig 15040 bp, 12 predicted proteins | sample Sb_taG_2_FD_88966 | JGI IMG/M metagenome (GOLD analysis project Ga0116218, IMG submission 88966) | Peat soil microbial communities from Weissenstadt, Germany - Sb_50d_5_LS metaG | ecosystem: Environmental > Terrestrial > Soil > Wetlands > Peat | place: Germany: Weissenstadt | collected 2010-09-21 | reverse complement strand
TGTGCCCGTCAATCACGACGATTTTGCGGTGATTACGCAAGTCGATGCGGGTGTACTTCGCTCCGAAAAAATGCAGCGGAAGTGATATGTAATGCTCGATGCCAGCAGCCGAGAGCCGCTCCTGCATCTCCTTGAAGGAGGGGTATTTGCGCGAACCCAGATGATCCATCAGCACACGCACCTTGACTCCACGGCTCGCGGCTCGATCCATAGCCGCGAAGATGGCCTCAGTCTCTTCGTCACGGCTGGTAGCGAAATATTCGACGTGTACGAACCGCTGAGCGCTGTCGATATCCTGGGCGATACGCGCGAAGACGGCGTTGTACTCCGGGAGCAGTTCGATAGCATTGCCCCCAATCGCAGGCATACTGGCAAGGTTGGTGTTCAATTTGATAAATGGCTCGTAGCGTGGTGGAATCTCAGGTTCAAGAATAGGAGCCAGCTCTGGCTGTACCTTGGCCTCAGCGAACGCTTTGTTAATGAGTTCGCTCATATTGCGCTGCTCGGCACGGCGGCGCTTTGGCAACTTTGGACTGCCAAGCAGCAAGAACAGAATAAGTCCGAAATAGGGCAGGAGAAAAATGAGCAACAGCCACGCGGTAGCTGACGATGGTTTGCGATTGACCGGCACGATAAAGAGCATTGCAATAGCAATAAGCCAACCTAAGATGCCGAGCAATGCGCTGATAGTAGCCCAGTTAAAAAACATAGCAAATCCTCCATGTGACCCAACACTTCTTGATTATCATGAGTCTCTAGTGCAGTCATTCCATGTATCGGTTCTCAACTCAATGCCTGATGCGACTCTGAAGCAGTGAGAGCCTTTCACCTGACGGGGGCATGGAAGCACAATCGATCGTTCTCCGAGCAAGTAATGGATCAATATTCACAGTATATAATTCTGGGAAAAGAAACACACCCTTAGAATATACCATTTTTAAGCACAAGCTGAACATACTGGAAGCTCTACCGGCAGAACTCTCTGGTACATTTGCACTGTGCATGATGTATAAGCCGAATAACAACAGATACCCAGAACGTAAACAAGCAAGCCTATGAAGCAGCTACTTCATAGGCTTTGAAGTCTTCAACCCGAATAACCAGCGCATCACTTTGATTCGCCGGATCAACAGCTCATATACAACAAGCGTGGCAATCAGAGCAGCCGTACTGATAACCAGAAATTTAATCCCTGGATCAAGATTCAAAGGCAGGAAGTAGATTGCAATGATAAGGATTACGGTTGGATGTAGCACGAAGACTGGTAAAACAGCTTCATTAGCATAGTCTATCACTTTGTTCTTGAAGTTCAAGAAGCGCATCCAAATATAAAGTATAGAGACAATACTGGACCAAATTATGATGCTAGACAGAAAAAAGTTGAACAGATACCCTACCGAGTAGCCGGGGACCTGCTTCCAGTTGCCAAAAACACCTGCAGAACTCGTAACCAGTAACGTCAGGACACACATGATCAGGACACATAGAAAATACTTTCCTTGTTTGCGAATGGCAGTCTCGAACCGAGTATCAGATAAGAAGACGAAACCGTACACAAAGATAAGAACCCAGGTGCAGAAATCAGCCCAGCCAGGATAATCAGGGAAAGGCGCAAACAAAAGAAGTTGCAAGAGCGCGATGGGCAGGACAAACACAAAAAGTCCAGCGGGTCTACTACAAAGTGTAGCCAACCACGAAATGAATCTGGCACCTTGCTCTCGTTTTAAATAGAGGAGTAGAGGGAGAGCCAACATAGAGATAGCAAACAAGTAAGCTAGAAACCAGAGGTGGTAACTATAGGTTGCCATCCATGTAAGATCCCAGCTAATATGAATGTTCTCGAAAAAATGGGGGAAAAACTGTAAGATGTTCCCATTATAGGATGAGCGGATAAGTGCCATAAAGTATGCCTGAATTGGAGCGAGTACAATGAAGGCAACGAAAAATGGAATGAGCAGTCGTTTGATTCGTTCGCCAATGAATTGACGGCTCGTTCTGGTTCTAAGTGCAAACCAGGCACTTGCTCCGGCAAGTATAAAGAAAAGAGTTATTCCCCAACGCGCGCCGAACGGACCTAGCGCATCCCAGATAACATTGTGCCCAGCCTGTCTCATATGCCAGTAATATGTATCGAAGATTTCTGCAGTATGGGCATAAAATACTCCCAGTACAGCCAGCACTCGCAGCCAATCGAGATAGTAGAGTCTTTGTTGCTGTACTGGTTCCTCCTGGACTGGAGATTTCGTGGAATTTTGCACTTGAGATATCATAACTACTCCCTCCTTTCTTCAGGAGGAGCGCGTATTGATTTGATGAATAGTTCGTTACAATCCAAGCTTGCAGTATGTAAATCACAACCCTATCAATCCAGCATGGATTTGTATCACGACGTCGTCACAATACACCGATCGAGGTCGGAAAGAATGAGCAACAGCTTCTGAAGGCCCTTTCCCATACACGTTGCTTGACTATGCACCAGGCTTCAGCTTCGACATCCAGGCTTCAGCCTGGACGACTTCGGCCTGCCGTGGAAAGACCTTGGACAGAAGGACACGCTGGACTTCTTCATCTCTATCAACACAGCAATCGGCTAAGACGGTCAACTCATAATCCTTATCAGCCGCCTCCCGCAGTGTTGATAAAACGACCCCGCTGGTCGCTATGCCACAGAGCACCAGGTGCGAAATGTCCTGCGCTCTCAACACCACTTCTAAATCACTCCCGCTAAACGCGCTGACACGACGTTTTGTGACAACAATATCCGTTGGCTGTGGAGCGATGGCGGGATGAATCTCCATTGTGGTCATGGGTGCCGACAGAGGCGATTGCTGCTGTTTGATGGCAGAGAAAGACTTATTCCTCGGACTCACCTCAGGATAGCCTGTACGAAAACCTACAACCACATAAATAACTGGAATCGATGCGGCACGAGCAGCAGTAATAGCTGTGCTTGTGAGAGTGAGGAAGTCATCTGTTTGTGCAAAGCGGTTGACAATTTCTACTTGCATATCCATCACCAATAGAGCCATATGCGAATGAGTCTGTATATCAGACAATGATTTTTCCTTTCTGTTACTATCCATTTATTATTTAGACTATCCAGGTATAGACTGCTGCTGCGCTTATTGTCAAGTCTGTCAAAGCAAAAGCCGAATTACCTCTGCTTTTTATATCTGTGAGGACACCGTGATGTTGAGCTTTGCCCAAGTGATGCCGTTGTGATATGCTGAAGATATCCTGAGGATGGGAACGAGTGGTTGCTGAAGGAGTGTGTGGGCATGATATCTCACGAGCATGATAACAGCATATGCCATGAAGAAGAGACAGCGTTCACTCTTGATCACAAGAAAGTCAAACGTGCGATGCTCTACGCAAAAGAAATCTCCCGAAGATCCCATGCTCTTCAAGACAAAATCTCAGAAAATCGTCGCGAACTAAGAGAACTCGATGCTCTTGCTGATGGCATAAAAGATCCAACAGGTGTGAGATTTGTGAACTCCTTAGAGCTTCCGAAAGCAAGATTAGAGATAGTCGGAATTGTAGCAGAAGAATATGGCGATAGTAAATCAAAAGTGAACGCAGAGGCTGGGAAAACAGGAGGCTTTTCCAGAAGGTTGCAAGAAAGGTGGGTACATAAAGGAGCATTTGTTTTAGAGTTTAAAAAAGCTCTTCATAAGGCTGGTTTTACAAAAGCGCAAGCATTTCCTCATGCAAAAGAAGGTGATCCCAGTGAAAGGATTGATGAGGTGGTAAAAAAAGAAAGAGAAAATATGATCGAAGAAGAAAGAGACCTCATCATTATGTACTTTTATAACGGGAATAACTACCGTGCGTCTACGGATCATCTGGCACAAGCCGCTCTCATGTTTTTCCTTCCTCAATTCGCAAACGTGAAAGCATACCGAAAAGAATTTGACCGGATTACTGATAATTTGATGCGGGACGAATTAGAAGCGTTCAGAATTGCCCAGGATATTTTCTCAAAAAGAAAAGAAAAAGGTCGGCGAACGTATATGCTTGTCATCACGCCGCTTCAGTACCAAAATCACATACAGATGCCTTACTTTTCACTCGGGAAGAATGGAAAACCTGACAAATATCTCTTTACAATCCCTTCAAAGAGGTTTTTACTGGAGAGAGTCCAATGGATTGGAGAAGTAGGCACAGGAGGGACCTATTTAGCGACAAAAACCGCCTTGGAGAAATTCTCAGAAGAGTTGGAGCAATTGCCTCCAGAGGGCCGGATTCCAGTGAGTACGGTTCTTACGAATAAACTACCGAGGCTGAAAGAATATTCGGATGGTACGCCGCATTTTAGCCTCCTTGGTCATCAAGCAATCTTGAGAGAGATACTCAGAGTGCTTGTAGTTGTTTCTAAAGACGGAAGAAGCAGAGAAACCTTAGCGGATATGCTAAATCGTATAAATGAAGAAGAGCTGTCCTCCCGAGAAAAGCATTCGCAAAAGCTGCATAAGGGGTCTGTTGCGGATACATCGGTCAATCAGCTTGGGGAATCGAGCCGAAGGCAGTAGTGTAGTATGCCACAAAAGTTGTTTGATTGTACTTAGAGTGCTTGTTGTCTCTTAGTGTTTCCCTTTTCTCTCGCTAGAAGGAGGTGCAGGATGCAAACCGTTGTCAGGATCCGCCAGGGGGCTGTGCAGGGAGAGGTGACCAATGGCGTGGCGGCATTTAAAGGCATTCCTTATGCGGCGGCGCCATTCGGCCTCAATCGTTTTCAGCCGCCTCGGCCAACAGAGTCGTGGGAGGGTGTGCGTGAAGCACTCACCTATGGCCCAACAGCACCCAAGGCGCCCTATGCTCCACCCGGTGACGTGCTCATACCGGAGGTAGATATCCCCGGTGAGGACTACTTGAACCTCAATATCTGGTCCCCGGACCCGGGACAGGCGCGGCTGCCTGTCATGGTCTGGATTCACGGTGGCGCCTTTGCGAACGGATCGGGATCTGTGCCAGGCTATGATGGCACGCGTTTCGCCCGCGATGGAGTCGTTTGCGTCACCTTCAACTATCGTCTTGGAGCCGATGGCTTTCTCTTCCTTGAGGACGGTATAGCCAACCTCGGTCTGCTTGACCAGATTGCCGCACTCACCTGGATACAGGAGAACATCGCCGCCTTCGGCGGTGATCCCACCAACGTCACGCTCTTTGGTGAGTCATCTGGTGGGATGAGCGTCGCTACGCTGATGGCGATGCCCAGGGCAACTGGTCTCTTCCGCCGAGCCATCGCCCAAAGCGGAGCAGGCCATCACGTCATTTCACCGGCAACCGCGAAGCGGATCGGCCAGTATCTTGCCGAGAAGCTGGGTGTTGAGCCGACACGCCAGGGTATCGCGTCGGTTCCTATCAGCCGCCTCGTGCAGGCCCAGCAGGAACTGAGAAGTGCCGTCTCTGCCAATCCCAATCCGGCACTCTGGGGAGAGGTCGCGGCCAACCTGATGCCATTCGAGCCGGTGATCGACGGAGACCTGCTGCCAGCACGCCCCATCGACAGTATTGCTGATGGAGCTGGCGCAAGCGTCGATGTCCTGATTGGAAACAACGCCGACGAGTTCCGATTCTTTCTGGTTCCCACGGGAATGATCAACGCCATTAATGAGGACATCCTGAGCAGGGCTGTCGCTGCGTACGGGCTGCCGGTCGCGGAGACCCTTGCCACCTACCGTGCCACACGCAAAGATGCTTCGCCCGGCGACCTGCTGGCGGCCATTATCACCGACTGGTTTTACCGCATCCCGGCCATCCGTGTGGCCGAGGCCCATGCGCAGCAGGACGCGGGAGCCACCTACATGTACGAGTTCGCATGGCAGCCACCAACGTTCGACGGACGCCTTGGCGCCTGTCATATCCTGGAGGTACCATTCGTCTTCGACAACCTCGATACGGAGGGCTTTGTGGGACTCGTGGGAACCAATCCTCCGCAACAGGTTGCCGATGCCATGCATGCCGCCTGGGTCGCCTTTGCTACCAGCGGCAATCCCGGCTGGCCGCAGTTCGATCTGAAACGCAGGGCGACGATGCGTTTCGAGACCATCTCGGAGCTGGTCGAAGATCCGCGACCTGCAGAGCGCATGCTGTGGGAGGGGCGGCGCTAGTTTGCGCTGCTCCTGTGCTGAGAGCGATTGAGCATACCACTTTTCGCATCCGCGAGGCTGCGTAAAAGCCATTAAATTTGCCAAACCACTTGTCCCCTCCTCTCCTCGTTATCAAAGCAAGCGGGCACACTTAATGGATGGAGAGCCGGGTAGATGTCAAAATAGGATTAGATGATGAATTAATGGCTGGGCAAAAAAATAAACCCAGGTCAGGTCTGGGTTCGCGAGAAGCCGATGATCGGACTCGAACCGACGTCCAGCGGTTTACAAATTCGATTTCTCTCGTCTACTCCGTCGTACCAATGTCCACTGCGTGCTCAAATAGAGCGCTTCGAATCCGCTAAGATTTGCTGATAGTCACCACTGTCCGTGGGCGTTGCTGTCACGGTTGCTGTCAAAATGCGAGGCGACGTGTTGAGGTGAAGGAAGTAGCGCCCGCCTTCCGATTCTCCCGAGGTGCTTGAGAATATCTCTATCGAAGCCACTTTAACCGCGGATACTTCTTGCGTTAGATTCGAGGGGGGAGAAAGGAAGCATGTCACCATTTAAGGATCCGGAGCGACGTAAGCAGTTTCATCGGAAGTATCACAAAGAGATCTGGTATCCCTCGCACAAGCAAGAACGAATCGAGCGGAGCAAAAGGCAAAAGCTCGAATTGACTGCATGGTACAGGGAGTACAAAAAGACGCTGCGCTGTGAGGACTGCGGCCAGGATCATCCAGCAACGCTTGAGTTCCATCACTTGGATCCGACGAAGAAAGACTTCAACGTGTCCCGGCTCATCGCACAAAGCACCAGCTTACGGCGGCTCAAAGAGGAAATGGCGAAATGCGTCGTGCTGTGCGCAAACTGCCATCGAATCCGGCATTGGAATGAGCGGAGGGAACTCGATGAACTTTTGTAGCAGTTGTTTCCCTATATTTTATACTCCATGAAACTGGATCAATCTCATTCTCGCGTAATTCAGGTGTTGCTATATTTCCAATTGTGAATGTATCGCAGTCTCAAGTTCGTTCCATAGAGTCAGATTCGGTTCCTGCTCGTAGTTGGTAATCATCAGATGTTCTGCCTTGCGATTGTTCCTGTCTTGAAAACTGACGAGGTATTTCTTATCGAATGTTTGTATGTTGAGTCCTTTACTCGCATATAAGTGAAGGATCGTAGGTGTATTTTTAATAACGAGCATGAATTTTGCTGTACATCGATTGAGAAGATAGGAGGCGAGGCGTTCTTGATCGCTCTTTTCGAAGGTATTTTGTGTGTAGGTGCTAAATTCACTATCATACGGGGGGTCAAGAAAAAGAAAGTCATTGGCATCTGGTGGATATGCCTGAAGGAAAGCCTCAAAGTCCATATTCTCAATGACTGTTTTGGAAAAGTGTCGCTGTACCTCTACAGATTGCATGTAGGCAATCTTTCGTGCCAGATCTTTTCGGTTATATGAGATACCTCCGTAGGGAACATTGAATTCCCCTCGACTGTTGTACCGGAACATAGAAGCGTAGGCATTCTCCCTCACAAGAAAAAAGATAGCAGTCGCAGCGCCGGTCGTGATATCATACGCATTGATACTATTATAAAGATGCCTTAGATGCATGTAGAAAGCACTTTTTAAGGCGCTCTCCATATTTGCCACGATGTCGCTGTCTGGCAGTTTCCCTTTTTTGCCCTCTAATTGCTTCATACGGGTCGTCTTGCTCACAAGGTTTCGTTGTATTTCCCGAAGAAAATTCTCACTATTCTTCTCAAGATCCCCTGCGAACATATCATGAAAGTCTTCTGTATGACAGAGGACGAATTCATGAAGTATCTCATTCAGCTTGCCTGAGGTGCATTCGCCCATTGAATAAGTTTTGTATATATTCAAGAGTTCTAAAGCATAGCTATCCACGAACTGACTCATGCGTTGCCACTGGTAGAGAAGTCCATGGAGTGTTTGAAAGAACTCGGCATTTTGTGCAGCGACCATCCTGTACAGGTTCATTAATTCTGTCGACTTGTCATTAATGAATTTCATTTCGGCTTTGATTGAGAAAAATACCGCCCCGCCTCCTACAAAAGGCTCATAATAGCGACGGAAGGGTGGAATCATGGGCAAAATATACCGTAATTCTTGTTCTTTTCCGCCTGCCCATTTCAATAAGGATGGTAATCTCTCAGTCCTTATAACCTGAGCTCCCCAGTACATTTGGACCCCTTGAATAGACTTACTCATGTGCTCCCTTTTCTCACGTTTTGAGGCATCTATCATACTTGTGCTTCCTTAGATAGATGTTCTAACTCTATCAGCAGAAGCTGGAAAAATCAACAGAAGAACCTGAAAGCCATATCAGGAGAAAATGTAAGTTATGAACTCCTATCCTGTATGTACTGCTTCCACTTTTCAATAACGATTGGTATCTCTTCTTGCCATTGTTGAGCACTCCTTACTCCTTGCAGCCCTTCACCAATCTGCTCAAATAGGAGAAGCAGTTCGGAAGGCTGAAAATCCGGTTTCGTAGAGTAAGAACGCGCTACCTCTCGAAATTGATCAACGGTCAGAGGTACGATTTTCACACTCTCCCCGTAGAAGCCCCCTTGCTTCCAAGCCATGAAGAATTTTACGATGGTGTCCCGATGAATGCGGGGCGCTATAAAAAGGCCATAGGTTTCCTCATAAGAGACTTTGCGCATAAAATCCTCAACGTGACGTACCACAGGAAAGCTCTCATACCTTTCTTGGTCGGCACCGGTTCGCATTGTGACTTCGGGCACGACGTGGAAACCGAGGAATGAGACCTCCATATCCGGCCCATTCCCTCTAGCTGTTCCGACAGGTTCGAGGTTTTCGTCCATCACAAGGTTAGGTTTAATTTTCTTGGCCCTATCCAGAGCAACAAACACTCGCCAGGTATTCCATTCAAGGTATGTCGGGGCGTCAAATGTCTGATGGTTGAGAATATCATCATAGAAATTTAACGCTTCCAACAGTTTTTCAGGTCCACGACCACGTATATCTATGATCCCAAGCTCTACTTGCTTCTTCTTCTCTCGGAGGCCATCGAGAAATGTTCGCAGTTCCTCGATATCTACAGGTAATGGTTGCGGTAATGTTATAGGGCTTTCAAGTGGTATACCTTGTTTGAGCATACCCAAATCTGCATAGAGAGCTGTAAGTTCGACAGCCAGATCTTGAATTTGTGTCTGCAAGAGAGTGGGATTATGATCGGTAGAAAGAACCGGGAGATCTGGATTACCGTAATAGCGATAGAATTCATCCCTGTCTTTGTACGGATACAGCTGGCGTTTCAGTTTCAGGATTTCTTCTACTTCGCGCTCTCTCCCTTTTGTGAGGATAATTCGACTGCCGCTGATAGAGAATAAGCCGGTAAAGCGCATATAACGAGCTAATGCATCAGCGTAGTCACGAAAAGATGACGCCGGAAGGCTGATACCTTGGTCCTCAAACTGTTGTTTCAATGAACGGCGCAAAGTTGCTATCAACCGTTGTTTTGGTACTTTCCCTTTTGCATTCGCATAGTCATCGCGAAATATGGTAATCGCCCTGCGTGTCTTATTGACATCACTCATGGTCGTCATAATAAAACAGAAGAGAGCCAGTTCATTCTTGGTTAATCCTCTTAGCTCCATAATGAGCTGGGCTACAGCGGCAAAAGGCCAGAGGCGAAAGACGGTTTCGGGATATTGAGAGCCTTTGTGCTGATTATCCGGGTATTGCCATTTGATGAGTTGCTTGAGCATGACGATATCGGGACGCTTCGTGCTGGCCATTCGCTGGCCTGCCTCGGTTAATTCGGCGTACCCGGTCTTAGTGACAGCCACAAGGCCCAAATATTTGAATGTACCGAACCTCGCTCGTGCTGTCCAGGCCAGGTTCGAATCGCTGATCATATCTGCTTGCTTTTGAAATGCGAGGCTCTCCTCCACGTCTTCTTCATCCTCGTCTGCCTCATAGTCTCGGAGAGCTTTCCCAAACTCGATTTGTGTTGTGAGTGGGCTCCAGATCTTTCCCTGTTGTTTCCATTCCGTCACAAGCGGTGCCAGAATCTGGAGTTCGAATGGAATTTTAGCCGGATTCCTCGGGCTTGTGGGAAATGACCAGCTCATCTTGACCATTGGTATTGCCCCTCCTTACCCTTACTACTAGAAGCTACCTGAGAGTAAACGCTGCCTCATGTGATATGAGACATACTGTGATGAAACGAATACCTTCTATTGTATGAAACCATGAAGGTGCTGGCTCGTATCGCCTGATGCCTACTATAGGAAATTTGGATGGATTCATAGGAAATGTGAAAGAGGCAAGCGATGTGTCTTTTCCATAACCCGTGTGTTGGCTACGTCTGGCATCCGACCGCCAGATGAGGCCTTTGAGAACATCCAATCACGCCCCTTGCTCCCGTGTTGCCTCACGAAAGAACCTTACATTGAGGGTATCGTTGCTCATGTGAGAATCTAACTACAACTTGCTTCCAGAGGCAAGCTTGTCGTTGTTCAATTTACCATAAGAGGGCTACGGGATTCAGTGAGGCATACTCCCGGCGTAGCCGCTCTTTGCTTGCCTCATCAGCGTGTGAGGAGTCGAGTACGCGTTGATAGAGCGTCTTGGCTTCATCATCGTCAAATTGTTTCCTGGTTATCGTAAACCAATGGAGATGTGGTTGGGGATACCAGGCCTTCATCCGCTTCCTTCCTAAGTAGTTATATATTTGGATGCCCGCCAGTTATATATGTGGACGCATATGAAAGAAGAGAAAACTACTGAGCGCGAAGACACTGCGTAGCAAAACGCCTTTCAAGTCAATGGAAAGGAGAAGGAATGTTCCAATGCATATCACTCCCGTGATCCCTGACGGTTATAACGGGCCAGTCAAGCAGCTCACCTGCCGGATCTGCAAACACATCTTCTACCTCACCCGGGCCGATTATGACCAATTAGCGGAAATCTCCCACTGCCACGAATGTAGCCTCATTATAGCGGAGGAGCTTGAGAAAAATCAAGTAACGCGAAGCAGCACATCCTCTCCCAAACGGGCTGCTGTTGCCGCTTCTCACCCATCAGAACCAGCATATGCACCTGTGAGCAGGCCAAGAGAACCAGCATTCGTCTCTACCCAGCCCTCTGTCCGCGTTCCGCAACCTCGCAGCATTGACCGCGACAAGATGACGGTCGCACAATTGGTTGAGGAAGCAAAGATGCTGGACAAAACCTGGCGCTATAAAGCAGCATTGGCCTCCTACGAGCAGGCGCTCCAGCGCGATCAAGGGTGTCAGGCTGCCCTGTATGGCAAAGGAGAGATGTTGCGGCAATTAAACCGTCCAGCAGAGGCTAAAGCCTCGTATGAAGAGATCCTGCGGCTTGATCCCACCGCGGTCAAAGCTGCTGCAAGGAAAGGCTGGACGCTGATTGACTTGAGGAGGTACGAAGAAGCGCTGGCTGCGTTTGACCAGGCGCTCCAGCTTGACCCATCTGCCAGCGAGCCGGAAAGCGGCAAAGACTATATCTTCACGCATATCTTTCATCGTGAGCCTCAAAAACGTGCCGCCTCCCCGAGAAAACGCGGCCTTGACAGAGAGTTGATTGCCAAGCCCTGTCAATCGGCTCGGGACTACTACGAAGTAGGCTGTCATCTCATCGCTCTCGATCGAGATGACGAAGCGTTCCGGGCCTTTTCGCGCAGTATCGAGCTTGACCCGTTGGATTTGGATGTCTATGAGTACGTCGCTCGGCTTTATTTCGTGAGGGGGACTCATGAGAAGTCGCTGGTCACCTATCAGCAAGCGCTACAGATCTTTCCTGAGTGTGCGAAGCTTCACGCAAAGAGGGCGCAGGCTCTCACCTTTCTGGAACGGTACCCAGAAGCACTCGATGCCTGCAACCGAGCCATTGAGCTCGATGAGACTTACGCCAGCGCCTTCTGCCAGAAAGGAGAGATTCTGCATCAGATGAGGCGCTTTCAGGAAGCGCTCGACGCCTTCGATCTGGCCATCAGCCTGGATCCTGATGCGTGTACTCCCTATAAGGAGAAAGCCAGCGCGTTAGCTGACATGAGGAGATATGAGGAGGCTCTTGCTGCCTATGACCAGGCGATACGGCTCGACGCCTACGACGTGTTCTTATGCAAAGACAAAGCCGAACTGCTCGTCCAGGTAGGTCGAGATGAAGATGCGATGGTTGTCTACGATCGGTTCATCGAGCGCACGCCTGAAAGCTTTGAGGGGTATACCTGGAAGCTCCTGTTCCTTGCCGAGCACAAGCGATATGCCGATGGACTGGTCACATGCGAGCAAGCTATCGCCCTTCATCCCCACTGGGCACAGCCTCACCATTGGCGTGGCGACATGTTGTGGTATATGGAGCGCTATGACGAGGCGCTCTCTTCCTATGAGGAGGCCTTGCGATTAGACCCTCAGGATGAGGATATCCTGCTCGATCAGGCTCGGACACTGGGCAGCCTGAAGCGCTTCGACGAAGCGCTTCAGGCTTGTGAGCGCGCGATCCAACTCGCTCCGGAAAAACCCACCGTCTACAAACGAAAGGGAGACCTCCTGACCAGGCAAAAACGGCATGAAGACGCACTCTCGGCGTACCAGCAAGCTGTTCAACTTGCTCCCAAGGATGCCTTTGCATATGAGCAAGTCGGAGATACGCTCTGCGAACTAGAGCGTTTTGCCGATGCCGTCAAGGCCTATGATCGAGCTCTTCGCCTCAGTCCGGATTTCACCCGCGTGTATCAGTCGAAAGCCCAGGCCCTGGAGAAGCTGGGGCGCTATGAACAGGCGCTGGCGGCCTATAATAAGGCGCTTGAGCTGGAGCCAAAGCATTTCTCTCTCCTGGTTGGCAGAGCCGGTGTGCTGAAAAAACTGCTGCGATATGAGGAGGCCAATGCTGATTATCGGGATGCAGAGTTGAGAGCGCCCCAGCCCTGGTATGCGATCATTTGTCTTTTGGGGAAAGTCGATCTCAAGGAGGTCGCGGAAGCGAAAACACGGCTGCAGGCTGCAGGCAAAGAACTCAGCGATGAGGCGATAGAGGCAGAGATCCACCTGATGCACGAAGAGAAGCGATTAGCCGAGCTGAAGGCCTCTCCACTGTTTGAACCTCTTTGCCTGTTGATGCTCGAGAAGCCGGAGTGGATCGGAACGCCCAAGCAGTTCAAGGAGATTCTCTGTTCTCAATCCCCTGATGCATTTGCGAGATGGTATCGAGCGCCGCAAAAGTTCGTAGAAGAGTTAAAGAGGATCACGCCAGCCCTTCAGGAGGAAGGAATCGCTGTTGGTGTTCCCCCTGAGACCACTCTGGTTACCCTGACCCTGGCGGTGACGGAGGGGCGAGAGCACCCTGGATAAGCGAGGGTGAGTCAAAGCTTCTTGCTCAGTCGCAAAGCAAGGAAGAAGTGACATAGCGTGGTATAGTAAAGCCAATCCTTTTTGTAACAGATTACCCGGGAGTCAAAGATGGAAGCAGAAGACATAGAACGTTACCTGGCTGAACTGGGAACAGAACTAACAAATCGAGGACTCAAAAAGCCGGTTCGCGTTCTCCCAGATCGGGAGGTGCATATATGCTCTTGCTGGCTCATGCACCGCGTTCAACCAAAGACATAGACATCTTCTGGCTCGACGAAGATGGACTGCAGCGAGCGTACGCCCCGCTGCGTGAGTGTGTCCAGATCATCAAGCAACGGCACAAACTGGATGCTGATTGGTTGAACTACCTGGCCCAGATGCTGATGTACGACGAAGTGGTCGTGCCAGATGGCAAGCTATGGAAGCGTTTTGGCCCACTTCATGTCTATGCTCCGCCAAGGGAATACATCCTTGCCCTCAAAATCGCCGCAGGACGTGACAAAGATCTTGCCGATTGTGCTATACTGCTCTCGAAAACACGAATTCGCACGCGCGAGCAAGCGATGCAAATCGTAGAGAGATACGTGTTGCCAAGCGGACGAGAAAAGTACGCCGAGAGCATGGAGTACGCTCTTCGCTGGCTCTTTGAAGGGAAAAGGGGGTAAGTATGTCGTTTGAGATACTTCGCCTGATGGCGCAAGAGTATGCTGACCAACACAAAGAACCACAAGCCCTTCCTGCCACCATCGATACCATGGCCTATGCCTACCAACGCATCTGCCAGGGAGAAGAGCCCTGGACCGCCCTGGGGGATTTTTCCAATGCCTGGTATTGCTACGCTAAGCACATCCGTCCAGACCTGATCAAAGATCCTCTGAGGAGGCCGGAGCGGGAAACAGAACGGACTCGGCAGTGGGGGGCTTTCTGCGCTGCCTCCGTCGAGTATCTGTGTGAACTCTTTCAGCTGCCCAGCCCGCAGTGGGCCCTTGATCCCTACTATATTCTGGCCACCCCTTGGTGGAATACGCCGCGACCGTATGACCCGGATGCACAAGCAAACCTCCGTACCATTACTCCACCCCCGTTTGCACGCCGCAACATTTTTTGCAGTAATCGGCTCTACCAAAATTAATATGAAATGTACGAATGGATTGGGGAAGCCATCGGTAAGGGCATGACAGACGTGCATGAAATCCAGCGCTATGCTCGGCAGAAAGAGCTCAGCTTGTACGGAGCCTGAGCTCATCCAAGAAACTGCTGCGGGACGAACACCTGCCCATCAGAAGCAGTATCACATGATCACGCTTCCCAGCCCTATGAGTCTGGTTATTTATGAGCGATTGATGTATTATACCGAACATTTCCGGGTTCCATAAAAGTGGATCAACCTCACTTCAGGTCAAAGCTCCTTATTTCTCGAACCACATTCTATGGGCTACCGTTTACGTTCTATGATCCAATGTGAAAGAAGATCGGCAACAAAAATATTCGCCTTTTCCAAAGTCATAGGAAGAATTCCTTTTTTTGTATTTACAAAAAGCAATAAAAAAAAGTAACAAATGGATATTATTCTTTCA
>Ga0116218_1001439_pt1 | contig 15069 bp, 8 predicted proteins | sample Sb_taG_2_FD_88966 | JGI IMG/M metagenome (GOLD analysis project Ga0116218, IMG submission 88966) | Peat soil microbial communities from Weissenstadt, Germany - Sb_50d_5_LS metaG | ecosystem: Environmental > Terrestrial > Soil > Wetlands > Peat | place: Germany: Weissenstadt | collected 2010-09-21 | reverse complement strand
CGGAATGATCGCTCTGACCGGCGACATCGAGGGCCGGATCATTCTCGATCTCGAAGCGCAGACGGCGGTCAAGGTGGCCAGCCACTACGCGGGCGCAGAGCTGCCCGAGTCGGACTCGCTGGTCAAGGAAACCATCTTTGAGCTGGCCAACCAGGTCGTGGGCAACGCCATTTCGGCGCTGAACGACCAGGGCTTTCACTTCCGCGTGCACCCCCCGCTCCTGCTCACTGCGAAGGAAGGCGACAAGACCAGCGAAGACACCGAAGCGCTGATGATCTGCTTCGAGACCCCCCTCGGCAACGTCTTCATGAACGTCGCCCTGCGCTACAACAAACGCAGAATGGCCGACTACGCGGCGATGGGAGCGTAACCCCAGTTGCCAGTAGCCAGTTGTCAGTTGTCAGTGAGCAACTTTCCTGACGCCGGGCGTCTGCCCTGGCTTTCTCCAACATCTCGTTCAGAAACGGCCTTGTAGAAGGCGGGGTGGTGGCCCAGCCTTGACGGCGGATTCTTGTTTGCGCCACCTATGCGAGGGTGCCCCGTCCTTGCATTCTTGGCAAGGGCGGGTACGATGCTGCCGGACACCACCGTTTTGTCTCATGTCCAAACCCTGTCGTGTCTGCGTTCGTAGTTCCCACCCTTGACAAAGAACGTCAAGGATGAGGCATGTGCAGTTTTCCATAGGGTTCATCCCGCCTGCTTCGATTTTCCCGCAATTTGTAGAAGAGGTCTTCGACCTTCCTGCGCCAGTCTTTGGCCTGACGGACTCTCGGGCTGCCACTTTATTGCATCGACCTCAGTTGGATTTCTGCGCGGGGGAAGACTGTGACGCGGCCGCTTTTTCTTTGGCGCGGGCGAGAAGCGCGGTGAAACGGGGATCGCTGCGCAGCGATTTCAAGTCGTCGTCCTCGGCCATGTGACTGGCGTCAGAAAAGCCACGCTCGACCGCCTGTTGGAGATTTTCCAGCGCCAGGTCCGATTGGCTGCCCAGAGCTGCAGCGCAGGCGTAGTTGTACCAGGCGGTGGCCAGGTGCGCAGGCGACTGGGTGCGGGCGACCGCGTCAAGGTAGCTGGAGTACAGCGTTCGGGCTTCGGCGACTTTGCCTTCGCGAAGCAGGATTGAGGCGAGAGCGACAACGTCGTCCAGCGTCTCGGGATGCTCCGGCCCGAAAATACGGCGCTCGCCATCCACAGCCTGGCGCTGCAGTTTTTCCGCCTCGGCCAGGCGGCCCTGGTTGCGCAGGCAATTCGCCAGGCTGCTTACGGTCGCCAGAGTTTCAGGATTTTCCGGGCCCATCACCCTGCGCTGCGCTTCGAGGGTTGGCCGATAGAGGGCTTCCGCCTCGGAATACCGCTTTTCGGCGGTCAGAGTGTTCGCCAGATTCAACGTCCCCGCGAGCGTGTCGGGATGTTCGGGACCGAGAACGCGAGTGCGCGCCGCGAGGGTTTCGCGCTGAAGTTTTTCAGCTTCGTCGAGGCGGCCCTCTTCTTTGAAAACACTGGCCAGATTGGACGCGGTGGAGAGCGTGTCCGGGTCCTCGGCGCCGCGCGTGCGCTTCTGAATCTCGAGAGTTTTCTGATAGAGCTGCTCGGCCTCGGGAAGGCGGCTTTCATCGTCCAGATCGTTGGCCAGCTGGTTCATGCAAAGAAGCGTGTCGGCGTTTTCTGCGCCGCGGTACCGCACGGAGAGATCGAGTTCGTCGCGCAGCAATTTCTCCGCTTCCGGATATTTGGCCTCGTCTTCGAGTGCCTGGGCGCGATCGCCCATCAATACCAGCGTAAGCGGATCGTGCGGACCGAGAGTACGTTTGCTTCCTTCGATAGTCTCGGCCAGAAGGCTGTCGGCTTCCTGGTGGCGTCCTTCCCGGAGAAGAAGAAAGGCGAGGAGCCCCATGGAATTTAACGTGTTGGGATTCAGCGTTCCCGCTTTGCGGCCGGCCGCGACTGAGTCCCGGAGCAGGTTCTCAGCTTGCGGCAAAAGGCCGAGGTTGGCATAGACGTGCCCCATGGTGCCCATCAATTGAGACTGGAGCTCGGGATCGCTGGAAAGCTTGGTCTCGATTTCCTTTGAAGACTTCTCCAGGATTTCGCGGGCCGTGACCGAGTTGCCATGGGCTTCATTGGGATCGGACACCTTGAACATGTCGGTCATGAAGGCCGTGATGCGGTTGGCGCGGTCCCGTTCCCGGGTAATCCGGCGCACCTGCACCGACTGCATCACCGCAAAGCCGGCGAGCAGCAGAACCAGGCTTGCAATCACGGCCACGCCCAGGCGATGCCGACGTACGTACTTCCGCAATCGGTAGCCTGGGCTGGCGGGACGCGCCACGACCGGCTCATGGCGCAGATATCGCTCGATGTCGGCCGCCAGCTCGGATGGGGTTCCATAGCGCCGGGAACGATCCTTCTCCAGCGCTTTCATGGTGATCCAGTCCAGGTCGCCGTGCAGCAGGCTGACCAGGTGCCGGGGCTCCGTCCCTCGAACTACCGCCGCCGTTTTGGAAGAGTCTTTCTTTGTGCTGACCTTGGTGCTGGGACGCGGCGGATCTTCCTCCCGCAAGTGCCGCAGAAACTCGTCGAAGGGCTGCTTGCGCCAATCCCTGGTTTCGAAAGGCAGAAATCCGGTCAGCAGCTCATAGAGCACCGCGCCCAGCGAGTACACGTCGGTGCGCGTGTCCACGTCCAGCACGCCGGGATCAGCCTGCTCCGGGCTCATGTAGCCGGGCGTCCCCACCCAGCCGCCCGCCTGAGTAAACATGGTCTGGCCGTCGATTTGCCGACTCGCCGCCTTAGCCAGCCCGAAATCGATAATGCGGGGCACCGGTTTGCCGTCCACTTCTACGACCAGGATGTTGGCCGGCTTGAGGTCGCGGTGCATGATGGCCTTCTGGTGCGCATGCTGCACGCCCTCGCAGACCTTGACCAGCAATTCCAATCGCTCACGAATCCGGAGCCGCTTGCGATCGCAGTAGTCCGTGATGGGCACGCCGGGCACGTACTCCATCACAAAGTAGGGTTGACCGTCGGGAGTGGCTCCGGCGTCAAACACCTTGGCAATCGCCGGATGCTCCATGATGGCCAGCGACTGGCGCTCGGCGTAGAAGCGCTGCAACACGGAGTCGTCGTAGCGGCCGACCTTGATGAGTTTCAGCGCGACCTGCCGCTGAAGCGGAGCGGTTTGCTCTGCCAACCAGACCTGTCCCATGCCGCCTTCACCAAGTTTGCGGATCAGCTGGTAGGGGCCAATGGATTTGAGTTCTGCGGCGCGTTCGGCTGCTGAAAACGCGGCGGCGGCAGAACTGCTCAGGGTCGCGTTCGGATCGGAAGTCGCAGAGGTGACAAGCGCGTCAGGGTTGGCGTCCCCGGCGCGCCCATCCTTTTCGCTCATAACCACTCCGCGGAGCCAGAAGAAGTCTAAGCACGTCAAAAATGGCTGTCAACTGACCTTGAATCGCCCTGGCATGAAGGTAACCGGGATAGAGGAATTGCGCCGGCCTACGCCAGCAGCGGCAGCTGCGGGCCCGAGGGTGCGTCGGAATCCTCGGCCGGATCGGCGAACTTTCTGAGCTCAGGATACTTTTGAATTAACGTGGGCGGGGCGTTCACTCTCTTACCGCCGATCATCGCCTTCAGCTCCAGCGCGTTGACTCCGGCTTTGCTTTCGAAGTGATTGTTGGTGATGACGTAGGTGGTCTGCGCGCGCTCAGCGACGTTCGCGATTCGCTCCTTCCAGCCTTCTAGTTCCCTTTCCTTGTAGAGATAGTTGTAGCGGTCGTTGCGATTGTCGGAGTCGAACCACTCGGCATAGTTGCGTCCGTGGAGACGCACGTAGGCGATGGGCGCGGTGACGTGTTCGGTGGGGGCAAGCGAGCGTCCGATGACCGGCTGGTCGATGTTGCAGAAGCCGACGCCCTGGTGCGCGAACGCGGCCAGAGTTTCGGGATTGTTCCAGCTGGAGTCGCGCACCTCGACTACGCGCGGATACTCGATGAACTGGCGAAGCAGCCGGTCGAGATACTCCCGGTTCAGCGACGTGTTCTTGTAGGAGACGGGAAACTGGATGAGCAGCGCGCCCAGGCGGCCTTGGTTGGCCAGCGCATCGAGGCCTTCGCGGGTGAGGCGCTCGTCCTCGTCGGTGGGGCGGATGGTGGCGGCGGAGGTCGGCTCCATCACCGCGATCGGCGAGTGGGTGAAGGCGCGGTAGAGCTTGGCGGTGAAAAGAAATCCCGGATTCACCGCCGCGACTTTGCGGCACCAGAGCTTGACCAGCTCGGGCTTGAGCGGGCCGTAGAACGAAGTGTTGATTTCGGTGGTGTCGAAAAAGCGCGCCAGATATTCGAGCGGATGCACCTTGCGGCGCAGCATGCCCGGCGGATAGAAGATGCCGTCCCAGTCCTTGTAAGACCAGCCCGCGGTGCCGACGCGAACCTGCCGCGAAGCCAGCTCGGGAAGCGAAACTCGTGCCGTGGATTCCATGGGTGGAACCGCAGACGGAGGGCAGGGGAAGCGTAGCACAACCCACAAAGCACCAAACCGGAAGCGAGGGCGGCCATCGTTACGCTTTACGTAATGCATATTCTGGAGTATACTGCCTTGTGATCGCCAGCTACCGAGACAAGCGGACTCGGGACTTTGCTGCGGGCAAGCGGGTAAAGGCATTTTCTGGCATCCAGCGTATGGCCCGGCTGAAGCTGGATCGCCTGGAGGCTGCCGTCAACCTGCGCGATCTGGCAGTTTTGCCGGGAAACCGTTTTGAAGGCTTGAAAGGCGACCGGGCAGGACAGTACAGCATTCGCATCAACGATCAGTGGCGGATCTGTTTCGAGTGGCAGGAAAACGCATCCGGTCCATCCAGCGTTGAAATTGTCGACTATCACTAGGAGAAAGAATGGCGCTGACGGCAATTCACCCCGGTGAGCACTTGGCAGAGGAACTCCGCGAGCTGCAGATGAGCGCTGCGGAACTGGCGCGGCAGCTGCGCGTCCCCACCAACCGCATCACGGAAATCCTGAACGGACGGCGCGCCGTCACGGGTGACACAGCGCTTCGACTGGCTCATTTCTTCGGCACGTCCGCAGAATTCTGGCTCAACCTGCAGGGCCTCTACGAGATTCGGCTGGCCGAGAGAAAAGCCGGCAAAAGCATCCGATCGTTGCCCACGTTGAAGTACGTCGAGCACGCGTCGGCCTAGGCTCGCGCCGGCTGTCCAACCCTCAGGGGCTAAAGCCCCACCCAATCTTGCGCGCAAGCGGCACAGCTGAAGCTGTGCCCTTCCCGGCTCCGCCTCAGGCGATGACCCCTCAATTGTTTTCACGATCTGTTGATCCGCTGATCGATTTCCCGGCTTACTCCAGCGACAGCACCACCCAATACACGCCCGTGGGATAGGTGTCGGTGCGGCCGTAGCAGGCGCCGACTGAGAAGGTGCGCACGTTGTGAGTGGCCAGAGCGTGAGTTGCGCCGCTGGGCAGGGTTTCTGGATGCAGGCTGGTGTAGGTCATCACCGTGTAACGGTCGGCGAGATGGCGGACGGCCTGGGTTCCGAGCTTGTCGGCCTGCACCATGGAACACGCAGCTTCGTCGGCGACGAGTAAATCGCGGCGCGCGAGTTCGGCCTGGCCGGCCTGGCGGCGCGTCTGATTGACGGCCGCCGCGATGCGCTCCTTGACTTCGGCGGAAGAATAATTGGGGAGGGCATGGCCGAAGTCCTGGACGATGTAGAGCCGGTCTCCGTCGCGTACCACGCCCAGCCCGACCACGTTGTAAGCCGGGTTGAGCAGGTTGGCGCGATGCGGCGGCGAGAGCATGAGATGTTGGTGGCCGTGCTCGGCGTCATAGTCGAGGGCCACATTTTCACCTTCCTGGTCGAGCTGGAGGCTGGTGGCGGCAGCCAGGCGCTCGGGCAACGAGACTTCGCCATCAAACTGATGCGAGAGACGCTGCGCGTCAAGCATGGCCTGGGCGTGCACGCGGGCAGCTTCAGAGAGTCCGGGATCGAGGGTCAGCGCAGGCGCGCCGGCTTGCTGCCGCGACTGGTTGGCGAGCGCAAGAAGCCGTTGCGCGTCTTGAGATTCTGGGTTCTTGAACGGGATGTCTGGAGCTTTCGCGGAGACGGGCTTCAGCGTGGCTTTCTGCGCGGCCTGCAGGGGCTCCGGATTTCCTGCCGCAGCCATGGAGCCGCTCCGGGGCTGCAAGGTCGCCGTGCCCGTGGCCAGGAGGAATGCCAGCAATAGTCTTGCGCTTCTATGCATCCCGTTTTAGTGGCCCACTCGACCAGACCCTGGGAAGGATCCCGTTTGAGCACCTGCGTTGTTCCGCTCAAACTTGCCGCAGATGCTAGGCTAGAAGCTGGAATTGAGGTCCAGAAGTTACCTGCGTCTATGGAACCAGGGATCAGTGGGGTCATTGGCCTGTTGTTTGGCGTGCTGCTGGGCTGGCTGGCCTTGCGCTCGCGGACGGCTGCGCTGACGGCGCGTTTGTCGTTGATGGAGAAGGAATTATCGTCTCGAAACGCCGATCTGGCGCGGCTTTTGGCGGATCAGCGACAGCTGGTGGAGGCCCGGGCCAGACTGGAATCGGCGCTGGAATTGGAACGAAAGGCCAGCAACGAAAAGATCGAATTGCTGACCCGCGCCGGGGCTCGCGCCAATGAAGACTTGCAGAATGCCTTTAAGGCGCTGGCTGCGGACGCGCTCAAGAGCAACAATTCATCGTTTCTGCAGATTGCGCAGGAAACGTTAAAGCGGTTTCAGAGCGAGGCCAAGGGCGATCTTGATGTGCGGCAAAAGGCGGTCGCGGACCTGGTCGCTCCTGTGCGCGAGTCGCTCGCGAAGGTGGATGAGCAGATTCATCAGATGGAAAACGCGCGCAGCCAAGCTTACGGCGATTTGAAGGCGCAGGTGCAATCCCTCATCGTGACGCAGAGCGAGTTGCGCTCGGAAACCGGCAATCTGGTACGCGCGCTGCGGACTCCGAATGTGCGGGGGCGCTGGGGCGAGATCCAGTTGCGGCGGGTGGTCGAAATCGCCGGGATGCTGCCTTATTGCGATTTCGCCGAGCAGGAGACCATCACCACCGACGCAGGGAGGATGCGCCCCGACCTGGTCGTGAAACTACCCGGCGGCAAGAATGTTGTGGTCGACGCCAAGACGCCGCTGCAAGCGTTCCTTGAGGCATTTGAAACGAACGACGAAGAGGCTCGGAGTGCCTGCCTGGCCGCTCATGCCCGGCAAGTGCGCGACCACATGAAGACGCTGAGCGGCAAGAGTTATTGGGAACAATTCGAGGCCACGCCGGAGTTCGTTGTGATGTTTCTGCCCGGCGAGACATTTTTCAGCGCCGCGCTGGAGCAGGATCCGGGCCTGATCGAGCAGGGGGTTCTGCAGCGGGTGATTCCCGCGTCGCCGACGACGCTGATCGCGCTGCTGAAGGCGGTCGCCTACGGATGGAATCAGGAAAAGCTGGCGCGCAACGCGCAGCAGATCAGCGCTTTGGGCAAAGAACTTCACGATCGCCTGCGGTATCTGGCCGGGCATATCACTTCCGTTGGAGCCAACCTGGATCGTGCGGTGGAGTCCTATAACAAGGCCGTCGGGTCACTTGAAACGCGGGTGCTGGTTTCTGCCCGGAAGTTTGCCGAACTCGGCACCTCGGTCGCCGAGGATATTCCGGAACTTGCGCCCATTGAGACCAGCGCGCGCGCCCTATCGTTCGAGTGGGACGAAGAGCCGCCACAGAGCTCCGAGGAGCGCAAAGCCGGGTAGATCTGCCCGCTCCGCGGTATTCTGCAATGCAGCGGGCTCGCCTCCAACATCCTTTGCTCCAACATCCTGGAGTGGTACCGCGCACATCCTATGATTGAGCAGAGGCGCCATCTGCTACGCGAATTGGTCTGTGTAAACCCAAGACTTGCAAGGGGGAACGGCTACCGAATCCCACAGGAACATCCAGAAATACATAGTGGACGTTCGAAGGAGCGTCTATAATTTTGGAAGTCGCTTTTAACGTTGGACTTAGCCCTGCGGAGCCGGTCAGAAAACATGGCAGCGAAGTTGCTCATTCAAGATCGCCAGGGTGCCAACCCTCTCCAGCCCGTCAAGGGCTCGGGGGCAGAGCTCAAGCCCATGAACCGGGAAAGCCAAGCACGTTTCGTCGCCGTTCTTCTGTTCCTGCTGACCCTGGCTGCGACGGTATTGGCCGGCTTCAATTTTCAGGCGGAACGAAGAGCAACCTCTCCCGACGACGGCGTGGGATGGGTGGAGCACGGTGACCGCCTGGTCGCCGATCAGGTGGAGGCGGATGGACCCGGCGCCAAGGCCGGAATCAAGACTGGCGATCAGCTGGTTTCAGTCAACGGCCAGGACGTCAAGAACACGGCCGGACTGGAGCGGCAACTCTACCGCACGGGCATCTGGTCGAAGGCGGTCTACTCGCTGGTTCGGCAGTCGGTGACGCTCGACTCCAACGTCATTCTGATTCCTGCCGACCGCTCGCTCAACAACTGGCTGCGGCTGATTGCGCTGATCTATCTGGGAATCGGCCTGTATGTCCTGCTGCGGCGCTGGACGGCGCCGGGATCGACGCATTTCTACATTTTCTGCCTGGTTTCGTTCATTGCCTACTCCTTCAAATACACGGGCAAGTTCAACGACTTTGACTGGACGATTTACTGGTCGAACATCGTCGCCTGGGTGCTCCAGCCGGCGCTGTTTCTGCACTTTGTCCTGATCTTCCCGGAAAAGCGCTACTTCGTGCGCCGGCACCCGTGGGCGCTCAGTCTGGTCTATGCGCCGGGTGCGCTCCTGCTGGCTGCGCGGCTGCTGGCGATGCGCCTGCTGGAAGCCTCCGGACGGCTGAGCCGCGGCATGGACCGGCTTGACCTCTCCTACGGTGCAGTGTTCTTTCTGCTGGCTGCCGCGGCCCTCTGGCACAGCTACCAGCGGGCAGGCACGACGATCCTGCGCCAGCAGCTGAAGTGGGTCACGCGGGGCACGGTGCTGGCGGTTGCTCCCTATACGCTGCTGTATGTCCTTTCCTACGTGTTTCCGCACGCGATGGCCTGGCTGCCGGGCGGGGCGGTAAAGCTGTCGGTGCTGTCGCTGGGGCTGCTTCCGCTGACCTTCGGCTATGCCATCTTCCGCTATCGCTTGATGGACGTCGACCTGATCTTCAAGCGCGGCGTGGTTTACACGCTGGCAGCCGCGACCGTGGCCGGCCTGTATTTTGCGCTGATCGCGGGCGTGGCCTCGCTGGTGCAGATGCAGAGGCCGACCAGCGGAGCCCTGGGATTGATTCTGGCGGTGGTGGTCACGGCCTTGCTGTTCGATCCGGTGCGCAAGTGGATTCAAGACCGCGTCGATCAGTTTTTCTATCGGACGCGCTACGACTATCGCCGCACGCTGCTGGAGTTTGGACGCGAACTGAGCTCGGAGATGGATTTGAATGCGTTGCATTCTTCCGTTCTCGACCGTCTGTCGCGCACGCTCGCGGTCGACCGGCTTGCCATGTTTCTGAACGCGGGCGAGGAACCGGAACGGTTCGTGCTGTCGAAGTCGTCGGGCATTGTGGCGCCGCCGAATCTCGACCTCAGTTTTCTCGCGGTTCCGCGGCCGGAGCAGGCGGGACATCTGTTCTTCGAGAACACGCACCAGGTACCGCGGGAAACCGACGGGGCGCAGCAGGCGATCGCGCGTCTTGATTTGAACTACTACATTCCCTGCCGCGCGCAGCAGAAGACGGTCGCGGTGCTGGGCCTGGGCAAAACCGTCAAGGGAGATTTCCTTTCCAGCGAAGACGTTGAACTGCTGGAGACGCTGGGCGGATATCTGGGCATCGCCATTCAGAACGGACGGCTGTACGCCTCGCTGCAGCAGAAGGTGGCCGAATACGAGCGGCTCAAGGACTTCAACGAGAACATCGTCGAGTCGATCAACGTGGGCGTGATGGCGCTCGACATGGAGGACCGGATCGAGAGCTGGAACGCGCAGATGGAAGTGATGTACGCGCTGCCGCGCTGGCAGGCGCTCACCCAACCCCTGCAGACGGTCTTCCCGGATGAATTCGTCGAGGAGTTCTACCGTGTCCGGCAGAATCCAGGAATCAGCAATCTGTACAAGTTCCGCATGAAGACGCCGGCGGGGGAGACGCGCACGGTGAATGTGGCCATTGCGCCGCTGGTCACGCGTAAGTTCCAGGTCATCGGACGGCTGGTCATCATGGACGACATTACCCAGCGCGTGGAACTTGAGAGCCAGCTTTCGCAGGCCGACAAGCTCTCTTCGATCGGCTTGCTGGCTGCCGGTGTGGCGCATGAAGTGAACACGCCGCTGGCTGTGATTTCGTCGTACACGCAGATGCTGGCCAAGCAGTTGCAGGGCGATCCGCAGAAATCCGGCTTGCTGGATAAGATTACGCGGCAAACCTTCCGCGCCTCGGAGATCGTCAACAACCTGTTGAACTTCTCGCGCACCAGCGGGACGGAGTTTGCCGACGTCGATATCAACAAGATTATTACCGACACGCTGGCGCTGCTGGAGCACCAGTTCAAGACCGCGAAGATTCAGGTGCGTTCGGATCTGGCTCCATCCATTTCGCCGATTCTGGGAAATCAGGGCAGACTGCAGCAGGTCTTTCTGAATCTGTTTCTCAACGCCAAGGACGCCATGGCCGGCGGGGGCACGTTGAGCGTGGCCACGTCGAACGGGGAACTGGTCAGTGTGCGGGTCTCTGACACCGGCTCGGGCATTGCCCCCGAGCACATCCAGCGCATCTACGACCCCTTCTTCACCACCAAGACTTCGGTCAAAGAGGGACAAAATCGCGGCACCGGGCTGGGCCTCTCGGTGACCTACGGAATCATCCAAGAACATGCGGGCAAGATTCGCGTCGAGAGCCATCCCGGCGCGGGGACTACGTTTGCGCTGGACTTTCCGCTCAGCAAGAAGGTGACTCATGTCTGAAGCGGTCCTGATTTCGCGAGGAACGCTGCACGGGGATTCGTCTCCGGCCGGCTCGGTGCTCATCATTGACGATGAGGCGGAGATTCGCGAATCGCTGGAGACGCTGCTCGAACTGGAGGGTTTCGAAGTCGAAACCGCGGGGACGGGCGAAGACGGGCTGGCGCGGATCGGAGATCGGCCCTTTGATCTGGTGCTGCTCGACCTGGCTCTGCCTGGGGCTGACGGCATGGAGATTCTTTCCGAGATTCGCTCTCATGATGCGAATCTGCCGGTCATCATGATTACCGCCTACGGCACGGTGGAGAACGCGGTGCGCGCCATGCAGTTCGGAGCCACCAACTTCGTTCAGAAACCGTGGGACAACGAGAAGCTGCTGGCGGACGTGCGGGCTGCCGTCGGACGGCGGCGCGCGGAAGAAGAAAACGTCCAGCTCAAGCGCGCCCTCAAGCAGCGCTACAACTTCACCAACATCGTGGGCAAGAGCGAGCCCATGCTGAAGATTTTTGACCTGGTGGGGCAGGTGGCGAACAGCCGCTCGACCGTGCTGTTGCAGGGCGAAAGCGGGACGGGCAAGGAAGTGATCGCCAAGGCCGTGCACCTGAACTCATCCCGGCGCGATAAACCGTTCGTTCCGGTGAATACGGGATCGATGCCGGCCGATCTGCTCGAGTCGACACTCTTCGGCCATGTGAAGGGCGCGTTCACCAGCGCCGTCGCTTCGAAGAAAGGCCTGTTCGAAGTGGCGGACAAGGGCACCCTGTTCCTCGACGAAATCGCGACCATGGGGCTGGAAACGCAGGCCAAGATTCTGCGCGTGCTGCAGGACCGGCGCTTCATGCACCTGGGCGGCATCCAGGAACTTCAGGTCGACGTGCGCATCATCGCCGCCACGAACGTTGATTTGCGGCAGCAGGTGCGCGAGGGGCGATTCCGCGAAGACTTGTTTTACCGCTTGAACGTGATCACCATCGAACTGCCGCCGCTGCGCCAGCGCAAGGAAGACATTCCGCTGCTGGTCGAATTCTTCCTGAAGAGATACGCCGAGGAGAACGATCGTCCGGTGCCGCGTATGACTCCCGAAGCGTTGCGTCCGCTCATGGCGTATTCCTGGCCGGGCAATGTGCGCGAACTGGAGAATGTCATCGAGCGCGCGGTGGTGCTCTCCTCGGGGCCCGAGATCAGCTCCGACCTGCTTCCCGACTCCATGCTGGGGCGCGGGTCGTCCCTTTCCATCCATGACTCGCCGTCGGACGCTTCCCTGTTCGAAATCGTGGAAGAGGTGGAACGGCGCGTCATCACCGATATGCTCGAACGCTGCAACTGGAACCAGACCGAGGCCGCCGAGCGCTTCCACGTGCCGCTGTCGACCCTGAACCAGAAAATCCGCCGGCTGAATATTGAGATTAAGAAGAAGGGGCGAGGGTAAGGGCAGGTCTCAGGTTTCGGTCAATGAGCGTAATGGCGATGTTTCGCCAATTGAGACGATAGCCTAGCAGCCACGCTTGGATTACTTCCGGTTTGCCGACCAACCGTCCAGAATCGTGGACGCTCAGAACTCCAACCGCGCCTGAAAGGCGATCATTCGTGGACTGCTATCGCCACCCAATCCGACTCCCAGCAAGCCGGTCGGCGGAGAAGTTGTGGACGTTAGCGCTCCAAATCCACTCTGCGTCGAAGAATTTCCTGGAATGCCGGCCTGCACCATGCTGGGAAGCGCGAAATTCGGATGGTTGAAGACATTGAAAAACTGACCCTCGACCCGCAGCTTCACATGCTCCGTCAAGGAAAACAATTTTGTCAGGTAGAAGTCACTCCAGAGGAAATCGGGACCACGCAGGGCATTGCGGCCGAGGCTTCCGAATTGGCAAGTTTGCGGGCTGTCGCCGCCATAGCACTGCCCTGTACTCGGATCGACTGCCGATACGAACGCGTCCGGATTGAGCCACTGCAGCGTTCCCGCTTGTGTTACACCCGGAATCGGATGATGCTCATACAGCGGAACACCGGGAACGATACTGGCAAAATGCGGCCCACTGCCCTGCACAATTCCCTCTTGCTGTCCCGTGCTTGGATTGGCAGCTGAGTAGGGCGTGCTCAGCACCGAGAACGGTACTCCGCTGTGCCAAAACGCTGTTCCGGAAATCTGCCAGCCGTTGAGCGCATAGCCCAGAGAATGATTCCACACTCGAACCGGCAACTGATACACATACTGCGCGTTGAGATTGTGCCGGATGTCATAGTCACAAGGCCCATAATCGCGGGCCAGGTCTCCCGGCAGAGGCGAGAGAATCCCTCCTGCGGAAAACGGAAGGAACCCTCCGTTCGAGACCGTATCCATGCAACGGCTCCAAGTGTAGTTGACCTGTCCTTGCAGGCCATGGCTGAGCCGTTTCATCGCGGTCAGTTGAAGACCGTTGTAGTGGCTGTTCGCGCCGGTGGAGAACTGCGTCACCGCACCGAATCGTGGATCGGTCGGGCTAAATCGCGGACTAGTCGGCGGCAGGTAGGGAAATGGCGCAAAACACCCCTGGCATACGGTCTGGAAGCCGTTGACTTGCGTCGAGTACGGCTGATTCACCGCCCGCGTGCCCACGTATTGCGCTTTCAGGCTGGCCGTCGTTCCGAATTGATGTTCCATGCCCAGGCTCCACTCCATGAAGTATGGCGCGTGGAGTTTGCCATCTGGGATGGCTGTGATCGCAGGTGGCGGAAGAGGGGCTAGTCCCTGGGGAAATCCCGAAGTAAAAGTCCGATTCGCGGTAACGAGTGCGTCCAGTGCGCTGTTGGGTGCGCCTGGTGCGATGGCTGTGCAACCGGCTACCGGGTCGCAGCCCGCGGATCCGGGTATGCCCACGGTGCCAAGCTGTCCTCCCTGAAACGTCTTATCGTAGGGAGGATTTGTGCCAATCAGGTCGGCCACCGTGCCCGGCAAAATGTCGCTGAAGATTCCGAAGCCGGTGCGGAGCACGGATTTCGGCTCGAACTGCCACGCAACCGCCGTTCTCGGTTGCAGAATCGCCACAGGCGTGGAGGAGAACAGATTGCCGAGATGGGTTTGAATGACGGCATTCAACGGTTGATTGTCATGCACGATGGAACTGAAGGAGCCGCGGAGGCGGGCGACTTGATCGTGCGGGTTCAGGGGATTTGAGTTGAAGGTGTCGCGCAGTCCGAACGTCCAGGTCAGTTTCCGAGTTACTTTCCAAGTGTCTTGCGCGTAGACATCGAGATTGAGGAAGTTGAAGGGCTCATTTGCGTTCGAAGGGAACGTCTCTGACGCGGTATTCGCCACTCCCTCGATAAACTGCTGCAAGTTCGCGTAGGTCACGGTGGGAACCGTTCCTTCTCCGAAGTCGTAGTCGTTCAAGCGGAAGATGCGGGTATTGGTTCCAAATCTCAGTTCGTGAGCGCCATGGCTCCAGGCGAGATTGTCGTTGATGAAAAAGCGAGATGCGCGCCTGCCTTGAATCCAGGTGTTGTCGAGCCCTCCCACGGGCGTGAAGGCATTCGCGCCGCTGCCCTGCAATACGATCGGGAACGCCGAAAGCGTCTTCTGAAGGTTGGTTGGCCCAAACAGGCTCTCGTACCAGGAGAACGCAGGATTGAAGTAGTTCACCAGGTTCTGCGAGAAGACGTGCGTGTGCCCTGCGGCGAACGAGTAAAGAGGTTGCGGCGAAAGCGCATTGAACACCGGGTTGATGGGATCCGTGTACGCGGCTTGCAGCCCGGAGTCCGACTGAAAACGAAACCACGCCGTATCCTTCTGGTTGACGTTGTAATCGAGACGGACGGTCTGGACCTGCTCGTGGTCGTCGCTGGAGTGCGAGATGCTTTGCCGGTTGGCGCAACCATCCGCGGAGCCGCCAAGTGGGCAGCCAAGTATCGCCGTGGATGTGCCGCCGGCATTTCCGTAGAGGTTGAACATCTGTTGATAGAACAAACAGTTCTCATTCGGATTGCTGGACCCGCAGCCAGTTGTTTGTCCCCCAGAAAGTTGCTGCAAGACGTATGCTTGGAACGCCGTACTGGGAACGATCGTCGGCGTGACGATGGGCAATGCTATCCGCACCCATTCACTATCAAAGAAGAAGAACAGTTTGTCGTGCGCGAT
>Ga0116218_1001434_pt1 | contig 15100 bp, 14 predicted proteins | sample Sb_taG_2_FD_88966 | JGI IMG/M metagenome (GOLD analysis project Ga0116218, IMG submission 88966) | Peat soil microbial communities from Weissenstadt, Germany - Sb_50d_5_LS metaG | ecosystem: Environmental > Terrestrial > Soil > Wetlands > Peat | place: Germany: Weissenstadt | collected 2010-09-21 | reverse complement strand
GGGGGTGCGCAGCTCGTGGCTGGCGTCGAGCACCAGGCGGTGCTGGGATTCGAGCGACAGCTCCAGCGCGCCGAGCAGCCGGTTGAAGGCCCGCCGCAGCCGGCCGAGCTCGTCCTGGCCGCCCGGCTCGAGGCGCTCGGAGACGTCGGTGGTCCGCGCGATGTCCTCGATGGACGCGGTGAGGTCGTTGAGCGGTCCGACCGCGGCTCGGGAAGCCAGCCAGCCGAGCAGCGCCGCGAGGGTCAAGGCCGCCAGCGCGACGAGCAGCAGAGCGAGGCCGAGGTGGCCCAGCTGGTCGTTGACGCCCGTGAGGGGAGTGGCCACGAGCAGTGCCCCGCTCGCCGAGGCGAGGAAGCCGTCTCCGTTCACCGTGAAGTCTTGGAAGGTGACGTACTCGCGGTTCTCCTCGCCGCCGACCTTCACGTCGGTGTAGTAGGCGTGCATCCGACCGGCGGCCACCGCCCGGACCTGTGCGGTGATGGGCAGGACCGGATCCGCCGGGGCGCTGCCCGCCACGTAGAACTGCGCCGTCGCGCCGTAGATGTTGGCGATCAGCCCGGTGGTCGAGTTGACGGTGCAGTGCGACGGCGGCGAACAGATCGACTCGACGTCGCTCCGGGTCTGCTGCAGGTTCCCGTTCACCGAGTTGAGCAGGGCGTTGCGGGAGGCTAGGTAGGCGCCGCCAGAAGCGAACAGGATGGCGAAGCCCCCGACGACGAGCGCGGCGAGCACCATGCGGGCCCGGAAGCTCATGACCCCCGGCATGAACCGGCTCGCCTCGCCGCGCCGACGGCGGACCTCGGTCCACGAACCCCTGACCCGCTGGCGGAGGTTCACGTTTCCCGCAGCACGTAGCCGACGCCCCGGACCGTGTGGATGAATCGGGGCTCGGCGCCTTCCTCCGTTTTGCGGCGCAGATAGCCCACGTAGACGGCGAGCGAGTTGGTGCCCGAGTCGAAGTCGTATCCCCAGACCCGTTCCAGGATCAGGTCGCGGGTGAGCACCTGTCGGGGATGGCGGAGGAACAGCTCGAGCAGATCGAACTCGATGCGGGTCAGGGGGAACTGACGGTCGCCCCGGCGCGCCTCTCGGGTCCCGAGGTCGAGTTCGAGGTCGCCGAACCGCAGCACCTCGCCTTCCTCGCCACTCCGCCGGCGCAGCAGTGCGCGCAGGCGGGCGAGCAGCTCGGCCAGCGCGAAGGGCTTGACCAGGTAGTCGTCAGCGCCGGCGTCGAGGCCCTGCACCCGGTCGTTGACCGCGTCCCGCGCCGTGAGCATGAGCACCGGGGTGTCGTCGCGGGCGGCCCGCATCCGCTTGCAGACCTCGAGGCCGTCGATGTCCGGGAGCCCGAGGTCGAGCACGACGGCGTCGGGGGGCGTGAGGGCGAGCGCCTCGAGGCCCGAGGTCCCGTCGGCGGCGGTCACGACCTCGTAGCCCTCGAGGCGGAGCGCGCGCTCGAGCGAGGCGTTCACGGCGGGATCGTCGTCGATCACCAGGATTCTCATCGTGCGCCGCCTCTCCGGCTCGGGCCACGTGTCGCGCACACGTCGGGTGCGCGGATCACAGACGGGCGCGCGTGTTTTGGCTGGTGAGAAGCCTATCGGTCGTGTTTAAGGAGCCGATAAGGGCGTGGGCGGCCGACCTGCCGGCCGATCGTCACCGCGGGCGACCTGGTCGGATGTGCTAACGCGAAGACGTTTGGCGGGTAGTTCAATCGGCAGAACGCCGGACTTTGGATCCGGAGGTTGGAGGTTCGAGCCCTCCCCCGCCAGCTGCCTCAGGCCTCCGCGGCGAGCGTTCCGGCCCCGCACTGATGGTCGCCGGTGACGAGGTGACGCCAGTCCCCACGGTCGGGCCCGTCGAAGAACACGATGTCGTACCCGCAGTTGCGGCACTGCGCGGTGACCTGGTCCCGGCGCCCGCTCGTGTAAATCGTCTGCGAGCCCGGCTCCGCGTATGTTCCCGACACGGCCGGAAACTCTAGGGTCTCACTCCCTCGGTGACAAACGACGACGTCGCTGCGACCGGCCCAAAGCCGCCAGAAAACACCCTCCTACCAGCGCTTCGGCTTGCCCGCCGCCTGGAGTTCAGCGAGGTACCGGTTGTAGGCGGCGAGCTCCTCGTCGGCCGGATCGGCGGCAGCCGGCCGCGGCTCCTCCGAAGGGGTATCGACCGAGCCGGGGACCGTAGGGGCCGGCTGCTCGTGGACGAGCCGCCACCATACGTAGACGCCGTAGCCGGCGAAGAACGGCCATTCGAAGACGTAGGCCCAGCTGAGCTCGTTGCCCGAGAGGGCCCGATGGACCTGCCAGTCGCAGAGCGCCGCACAGCCGGCGACGAGGACCGCCAGCGTGACGTGCATGCCGATCGCCCGGGCCGAGAACCACCTGGTGCCCACCGCCCGCGACGCTACCGCCGGCGCGGTGAGCCCGAGGCGAGCCGAATGGTGTGAGCGCTCGGTGGCCATGGGGGGGGAGAATGAGGCATGACCGTGAGAGGACCGTTGCACGCCATCGTCCTGGCCGCCGGGGAGGGAACCCGCATGCGCTCGGAGCGCCCCAAGCCGCTCCACCGACTGTGCGGACGGCCGATGGTGCTCCATGTCCTCGACGCGCTGGCCGAGCTCGAGCTCGACCGCGTTGTGGTCGTGGTGGGCCACGGTGCGCAGTGGGTCACGAAGACCCTCGCCGACGAGGCGCCGCACGGGCTGAGGATCGAGTTCGTCGAGCAACTGGTCCAGCGGGGGACCGGCGATGCGACCGCGGTGGCGCTCACCGGCCTGCCCGAGGACGACGAGGACGCGGACGTCGTCGTGTTGCCGGGTGACACCCCGTTGCTCCGTCCGCCGACGCTCGCCGCCCTGGTCCGCCACCATCGCTCGACCGACGCCGCCGGCACCCTCTTGACCGCCGAAGTCGAGAGCCCCGCGGGCTACGGCCGGGTGGTGCGCTCGGGTGAGCAGGTGGTGCGGGTGGTCGAGGAGGGCGACGCCAGCGACGCGGAGCGAGACATCCACGAGGTCAACACGTCGATCTACTGCTTCCGGCGAGCCCTCCTGCCGGCCGCGCTGCGCCGGCTCAGCCCCTCCAACGCGCAGGGCGAGTACTACCTGACCGACGTGGTCGAGGTGCTGTCGGGGGCCGGCTACTCGGTGCGGGGGATGGTCATCGACGACCCGGTCGAGACGGCTGGGGTCAACGACCGCGCGCAGCTGGCGGCCGCCGAGGCCGAGTTGCGCGACCGCATCAACGAGCGCTGGATGCGACGCGGCGTGACCATGTGGGACCCAGAGCGGACCTATGTCGACACGGGTGTCGAGCTGTCGCCGGACGTGGCGCTCTGGCCGGGCGTCGTTCTCCGGGGTGCCTGTGTCGTCGGCCGGGGTGTCGAGATCGGGCCCGACTCGACCCTCATCGACACCGAGGTGGGCGAGTGGAGCGAGATCCGTTACTCGATGTGCGAGCGCGCTCGGATCGGGTCCGGCGCCCATGTGGGGCCCTTCGCCGCCCTCGGCCCGGGGTCGGTGGTGGCCGATGGCGAGACGGTCACCCCCTTCGAGTCGCGTCCGGCCGGCTGAGCGCCGGGCCGGCGGAGCGGCCCCGTCCGCCCCGGGAGGCTCGGGCTAGCGTGCTGCCGTGGAGCTGATCTCGAAACGGAAGCTCGAGCTCGTGTCGGGACGCTCGAATCGACCCCTCGCCGAGAAGATCGCCGGGCACCTCGGCGTGGAGCTGGGCGAGGCCAACCTGCGGGAGTTCGCCAACGGCGAGATCTACTGCCGCTACGACACCTCGATCCGGGGTGCCGACGTCTTCATCTTCCAGACCCATTCGAGGCCGGTCAACGACTCGCTCATGGAGCAGCTGATCATGATCGACGCGGCCAAGCGGGCCTCGGCGAAGACGGTCACCGCGATCTGCCCGAACTACGCGTATGCCCGCCAGGACCGGAAGTCGACCAGCCGCGAGCCGATCACGGCCAAGCTGGTCGCCGACCTGCTCCAGGCGGCGGGGGCCGACCGGGTCGTGAGCGTCGATCTGCACGCGGGCGCGATCCAGGGGTTCTTCGACGTGCCTTTCGACCACCTCCGGGCGAGCCCGGTGCTCGAGGAGTACCTGCGGACCCAGTCGCACGGCGACCTCGTCATCGTGGCCCCGGACTCGGGGCGGGTGCGGGTGGCGGAGGGCTTCGCCCAGCAGCTGAACGCCGACCTCGCCCTCGTCCACAAACGACGGCCGAAGGGGACCTTCAACCAGGTCGAGGTTCGCCACGTGGTCGGCGAGGTCGAGGGGCGACACTGCGTGCTCATCGACGACATGATCGACACCGCCAGCACGATCTGCGCGGCCGCGGAGCGGCTGGCCGACGCCGGGGCGGCCGACATCTGGGCGATGGCGACCCACGGCGTCCTCTCGGACCCCGCGGTGGAGCGGCTCGAGAAGGCGCAGATCTCCCGGGTGGTGGTCACCGACACGCTGCCGATCCCGCCCGACCGCCAGTTCGACAAGCTCGAGGTGCTGTCGGTGGCGAAGATCATCGCCGATGCCATCGACGCCGTGTTCTGCGAGACCTCGGTCTCGCAGATCTTCGGGGGCGCCAACCAGGTGTAGGCCCGGCACTCCCGTCGGTGGGTCCGTTTCGAGGGGAAGCCGCCGGGGCGCGCGCGGACCGGCTCAGGCGAAGCCGGCCACCGCGTGCGGCACGTAGGGCTCTTCCAGCCGGGCGATCTCCTCGGGGCTGAGCTCGAGCTCGACCGCGCTCACGGCGTCCTCGAGGTGGTGCAGCTTGGTGGCGCCCACGATCGGCGCCGTGACCGCGCGCTTGGACAACAGCCACGCAAGCGCCACGTGGGCGCGCGGCACGCCGCGCTCGTCGGCCACATCGGCCACGCGCTCGACGATCTGGCGATCCGAGTCCTGGTACAGGATCGACCCGAAGGCGTCGCTCTCCGAGCGCTCGGTCTGCTCGCCCCAGTCCCGGGTGAGCCGGCCGCGGGCGAGCGGGCTCCAGGGGATGACCCGATCCCCTGGTCGAGGCAGAGGGGGAGCATCTCGCGCTCCTCCTCCCGGTTGAGCAGGTTGTAGTGGTCCTGCATGGTGACGAAGCGGGTCCATCCATGGGCATCGGCCAGGTACAGGGCCTTCGCGAACTGCCACGTCCACATGGACGAGGCACCGATGTAGCGCACCTTCCCCGCCCGCACCGTGTCGTGCAACGCCTCGAGGGTCTCCTCGATCGGCGTCCGGCGGTCGAAGCGGTGGATCTGGTAGAGGTCGATTAGTCGACGCCGAGGCGTCGGAGGCTGTGGTCGACCTCGGCCAGGATGTGCTTGCGGGAGAGGCCCACCCCGTTCGGACCCTCGTGCGTCTGGCCGTGGACCTTGGTGGCGAGCACGATCTCGTCGCGGTTGGCGTACTTGGCGAGCGCCCGGCCGAGGTACTCCTCGCTGGTGCCGGCCGAGTACACGTTGGCCGTGTCGAAGAAGTTGACTCCCGCCTCGATCGCACGACGGTAGAAGGGCTGGGCCGACTCCTCGTCGAGTGCCCAGGGGTGGCCCCCGCGAGCGCCGTCGGCATAACTCATGCACCCGAGGCAGATCCGGGAGACATCCATCCCGGTCTTGCCGAGCTTCACGTACTTCATGAGGGGTCCTTTCCTATCCGAGCGGGAGGCGGGGCGCCTCGGCGAGCGACGGGCCCCGCCCCCGCCGTTCGGGGGCGAAGATCCGGCCCGGCGCGAACGAGCGCACCTTGCGGTCCCCGTGCGTCCCGCCGACCACCTCGACCCAGTCTTCGCCGGTCGCCGTGTTGGTCACGTGGGCCACGAACTCCCACTCGGCCGACCGCATCCCGGTCCCTTCCACCTCGACCCGGTCGCCCTGCTTCACTCCCGCCCACGACGACGCCCGCTGCAGCCGATCGTTCGACGGCGGGGGCGTGCGCAGTCTGCGGGTGGTCAAGGGCGACACTCCATCGAAGCGGTCGATTCGGGGGGCAGGCCGGACACTACCGGAGCGGCCCCGACCGGACGATCAGCCACGGCCCTGCCGGTGCCGGTCCCGGCGGAAGGTAGCCTGGACGCCGATCCTCGCAAACCTTCGCCGCGCCCGCTCCGGGCCGTCGGCCCCGGAGGAGTGGGGAAAACCGGCCGAGCATTCCATCACCGGAGGAGAGACCCATGCCCGAGATCGTCTTGGAGGCCCAGGTGGGAAGGGCCATCGGATCCCGCGCGGCCCGTCGCCTCCGTCGCGACGGGCTGGTGCCGGGGACCGTCTACGGGCACGGCACCGCCCCGGTCTCGGTCGCGGTGGGGGCGCGCGACCTGCGCAACGCGCTCTCCGGGGAGGCGGGCACGAACACCCTCCTCTCGCTGCAGGCCGGCTCGGAGACCTACCTCACCCTCGCCCGGGAGCTGCAACGCCACCCCGTGAAGGGGACCCTCACCCACGTCGACTTCGTCATCGTCCGCCGCGACGAGGTCATCTCGGCCGAGGTCCAGATCAACCTCGTCGGCGAGGCGCTCGAGGTGCAGCACGGCGACGGCATGGTCGAGCAGCAGCTCTTCACCCTGACGGTGCGGGCGCTCCCGACCGACATCCCGAACTCGTTGGAGCTCGACATCTCGGGGCTCACGATCGGCAGCTCGCTGCGGGTCGCCGACCTCCCGCTGCCCGACGCGGTCACCACGGACGTCGACGGCGAGGTGACCGTGGCGGTCGGGCAGCCGCCGCGGGTCGAGGTGGTCGAGGTCCCCGAAGGCGAGGCGGCCGCCGAAGGCGAGGAGGCTGTCGAGGGCGAGGGCGCTGCCGGCGAGCCGGCCGAGGCCGCCGCACCTTCCTCCAGCGACGAGGGGTAGTCCCCCGTGCGCCGCCTGCTGCACGGCCGGCGGGGTGGGGACGGTGCGCGACACCGCGGCACGCCGGCCGACCTGCTCGTGGTCGGCCTCGGCAACCCGGGTGCCGAGTTCGCGGGGACCCGGCACAACCTGGGGGCCGACGCGGTCGCCGAGCTGTCACGGCGGCACGGCTCGGGGCGCCTCCGCCCGGCCCGGGGGCTGCGGGCCAGCGTCGAGGAGGTCCGCATCGGCGATCACCGGGTCGCGTTGGCGGTGCCCACGACCTACATGAACGAGTCGGGCAGCGCCGTCGGCCCGCTCGTCCGGCGATTCGGGATCGAGGACCCCGAGACCCTCATCATCGTGCACGACGAGCTGGACCTCCCCCCGGGCGGCTTCCAGGTGAAGTCGGGCGGGGGTCTGGCCGGGCACAACGGGCTGCGTTCCATCGAGGCCCACCTGCACACCGACGCGTTCGTCCGGATCCGGATCGGCATCGGCAAGCCGCGGGGCGGGCCCGGCGCCGACCACGTCCTCTCCCGCCCCTCGCGTGCCGATCGCGAGCTGTTCGGGGAGATGACCAAGCGTGCCGCCGACGCCGTCGAGACGATCGCCAGCCTCGGCCTTGCGGCGGCCATGAACCAGTTCAACGCCCGAGCCTCGAACCCCTGACGTGGCACTGACGTTGCAGACCGAACGGGCGGGACCGCTTGCCGCGCTGCCACCCTTGCTGCGCGCCCATCCCGCCCTCGCCGACGTGCTCGGGCGGACGAACGCGACGCTGGCGGCGAGCGCCGCGACGAGGCCGTTCGTGCTGGCCGGGTTGACCCACTTCTCCGAGCTCCGCCCGGTGCTCGTGGTCACCCCGACCCTGGCGGACGCCGAGCGCCCCGCCGACGACCTCTCGTGCTTCCTCGACCACGACGGCGCCGTCGCCGTGTTCGCGCCGTGGGAGACGCTGCCCCTCGAGCGGGTCAGCCCGGACGTGCACACCATGGGCACCCGGCTGTCGGTGCTGTGGCGGCTCTTCGGGGACCGGCCGGTCCCCGGCGACCCGGGGCTGGCGGTCGTGGTCGCGCCGGTGCGGGCGGTGCTCCAGCGGCTCGGCCCGTGGCGCGACGCGGCGGCTCCGGTGGTGGTTCGCCCCGGGGAGCGCGTCGAGCAGTCCGAACTTCTCGAGCGGTTGGTCGAGCTCGGCTACCGGCGCGAGCACCAGGTCGAGCACCGGGGCGAGATCGCGGTCCGGGGCGGCATCGTCGACGTCTTCCCCTCCACGGCCGAGGGGCCGCTCCGCATCGACCTCTTCGGCGACGAGGTCGACCGTCTCGCCGCGTTCGACGTGGGCGACCAACGATCGACGGCCGACCTCGACGCCGCGGTCGTCTTCGGGTGCCGCGAGATGCCGCTCACCGCCAAGATGCGCGAGCGCGCCCGGGACCTCGCGGAGCGCGGCACGCTCAGCCGCGGGCAGTGGGAGCGGCTCGCCGACGGCGAGGTCTTCGACGGCATGGAGGCGTGGCTGCCGTGGCTCGCCGACGGTGAGACGCTGCTCACCGACCTGCTCGGGCGACAGGCCCAGATCGTGCTGGTCGAGCCCCGCCGGCTCCGGGACCGCGCCGTCGAGGTGTACGAGGAGGAGGGCGCGCTCACCGAGACGTTGGCGGCCACCTGGGGCGACCGGCCGGCTGGCGATGCGGCGCTGCCGAGGCTCCATGTCGCCTTCGAGCGGCTTCTGGCCGAGTCCGACGCGTCCGTGCTGTCGGTGCCCCCGGTCGCCGAGGGGCCCGACGTCCCGACCCTCGCCGGCCGGGGGATCGGCACGGTGGCGGGGGACGCGGCGCGGCTGGCCGAGGAGCTGGTCTCGCTGTCGGGTCGCGGCCATTCGATCGTGCTGTGCACCACGAGCACGCTCGCGGCGACCCGTCTCGCCGACGTGCTCTCCGGGGAGGGGGTCGGCGCGCGGGTCACCGACCGGGCCGACGGTGCCCCCGGCATCACCGTCGTGGTGGCGCCGCTGTCCGCCGGCTTCGTGCTCGACGAGCCCAAGGTGGCCGTGCTCGGCGAGTCCGACCTCACCGGGCGCCGGACCCCCCACCGGCGGCCCCGTTCCCGGACCCGGCCGACCGACGGGTTCTTCGACGACCTCGCCCCCGGGAGCTACGTCGTCCACCGCCAGCACGGGGTCGCCCGCTACGCCGGCGTCACCACCCGCAGCGTGGCCGGCGCGACCCGCGACTACCTCGTCCTCGAGTACCGGGGGAGCGACCGGCTCTACCTGCCGGTCGACCAGATCGAGGCGGTCACGCCCTACTCCGGCGGCGAGGTGCCGACGCTCTCCAAGATGGGCGGGGCGGACTGGCAGCGCACCCGGGCCCGGGCCCGGGCGGCGGCCGGTGAGATCGCCCAGGAGCTGGTCGACCTCTACCGGGCCCGCGCCAGCGTGGCCGGCCACGCCTTCGCCCCCGACACCCCCTGGCAGCGCGAGCTCGAGGCCGCCTTCCCCTACACCGAGACCCCCGACCAGCAGCGGGCGATCGCGGACGTGAAGGAGGACATGGAGTCCGAGCGCCCCATGGACCGGCTGGTCTGCGGGGACGTCGGCTTCGGCAAGACCGAGGTGGCGCTCCGGGCCGTCTTCAAGGCGGTCCAGGACGGCAGGCAGGCGGCCGTCCTCGTGCCGACCACGCTGCTCGCCAGCCAGCACTTCGCAACGTTCTCGGACCGCTACCGGGGGTTCCCCGTCCGCGTCGAGATGCTCAGCTGCTTCCTCTCGCCCGCCCAGGCGTCCGCCGTGGTCGACGGGCTCGCCGACGGGTCGGTGGATGTCGTCGTCGCCACCCACCGGCTGCTCTCCGAGGGCGTCTCCTTCAAGCGCCTGGGGCTCCTCGTCGTCGACGAGGAGCAGCGCTTCGGGGTCACCCACAAGGAGGCGGTCAAGGCGATGAGCAACGGCGTCGACGTGCTCACGCTCACCGCGAGCCCCATCCCGCGGACGCTCGAGATGGCCCTCACCGGGATCCGGGACCTGTCGATGGTCAACACACCGCCGAGCGACCGCCAGCCGATCCTCACCTACGTCGGTGAGGAGGACGAATCCGCGGTGTCCGAGGCGATCCGGCGCGAGCTCCTGCGCGAGGGCCAGGTGTTCTACCTCCACAACCGGGTGGCCGACATCGACGCGGTCGCCCGGCACCTGTCGCGGGTGGTGCCCGAGGCGCGCATCGCGATCGCGCACGGCCAGATGGACGAGGGCACCCTCGAGCAAGTGGTCCTCGACTTCTGGGACCAGCACTACGACGTCCTCGTGTGCACGACCATCATCGAGTCGGGGATCGACATGCCGACGGTCAACACGCTCGTGGTCGACCGGGCCGACCTCCTCGGCCTCGGCCAGCTCCACCAGATCCGCGGGCGGGTCGGGAGGGCCGGACAGCGCGCCTACGCGTACCTGTTCCACCCGGCCGAGCGGGTGCTCACCGAGGCGGCCTACGAGCGGCTGCGCACGATCGGGGAGCACACCGAGCTCGGCTCCGGATTCAAGATCGCGATGCGGGACCTGCAGATCCGGGGGGCGGGCAACCTCCTCGGCCGGGACCAGTCGGGCCACATCGCCGCGGTCGGCTACGACCTGTACGTCCAGATGGTGGCGGAGGCGGTGGCCGAGGCCAAGGGGATCCGCGAGCCCGAGCCGGCCACCGTCTCGATCGACGTCCCCGGCGACGCCCACCTGCCGTCGGACTACGTGGAGGCCGAGGACGCCCGCCTGGAGGGCTACCGCCGGATCGCCGCGGCCCGCCGGGTCGAGGACGTCGAAGACGTGGCCAGCGAGTGGCTGGACCGCTACGGCCCGCCGCCGCCCGCCGCCGAGGGGCTCCTCGAGCTGGCCCGCCTCCGGGCGACCTGCCTGCGCATCGGGGTGACCGAGGTCACCGTCGGCGCGGCCCGGGGTGGCCGGCGCCCGGTCGCCCGGATCGCCGGGCTGCGACTCGCGGCCAGCGCCCAGGCCCGGCTGCACCGGCTGGCCCGCGACGCCTCCTACCGGGAGGGGCTCGAGCAGCTGGTCGTCCCGGTGGAGGACACCGCCCACGCCGCCGGCGCGCTGCGGGCCCTGCTCGACGGGCTCGTCCCGCCGGCCGAAGAGCCGGCCGGCCCCGCCGGTAACATGCCGGGCGCGTGAGGCGTCCCCCCCTCCTCGTCGGCGCCGTCGCGGCGGTGGCGGCCGTCGCCGCGGTCGTCGCCGCCGGCGCGTTCTCCGTCCCGGCCAACGCCCTCACCGTCGACGGCGTGTCGATCTCCCGGGCCACCCTCAACCGCGACCTCGCGGTCATCCAGCAGAACCAGGCCTTCGGCTGCTACCTCGACGCGAGCGTGGCCGTCCGATCGGCGAATCAGGCCGCGCTCCCGACGATGACGAGGAACGGGGGCGCCACCTATGACACCCGCTACGTGGACTTCTGGCTCAGCCAGCAGATCAACAACCTGTTGGTCGAGCACCTCGCGGCGAGCGAGCACCTGAGTTTCGACGCGACCGCGCTCGCGGCCGGCCGCTCCGATCTGCTCGGCAACATCTCCTCGACGCTGGCCGAGGCCGCTGCCGCCACCGGCCAGAGCGCGGTCTGCGCGCCGAGCGGCGCCGCGATCGTCTCCACGCTCCCCACCGCGATGGTGGACGAGCTCGTCCGGGCCCAGGCCGCCGGCGACCTCGTGCTCTCGCACGCGGCGGGCTACGGGCTCGGCACCACGGACCTGGCGAGGTTCTTCTCTAGCCACCAGTCCGCGTTCCAGACGATCTGCCTCTCGGGGATCCAGACGACCGACCAGGCCACCGCGAACACCGTCCGCAGCGCGATCGTCGCCGGGGAGCCGTTCGCGACGGCGGCCCAGGCCGACTCGACCGACACCCAGAGCGCGGCGAACGGCGGCGCGCTCGGGTGCTTCTCGGCCAACGAGGGCGCGTACGACACGGTCGCGGCCGATGTGAAGGGCCTCGCCGTCGGCCAGCTCAGCCAGCCGCTGGCCAACAGCGGCTCGTATCTCCTGCTCGTCGTCACGAGCGAGCAGCCCGCCGCGTTCGACGCCGTCATCCCGGCCGTCCGCCAGGCCATCCTGGCGGACGGGTCGGCCAAGGCGACGAAGCAGCTCTCCGGCCTCACGAAGACCGCGCGGGTGTCAATCGACCCGCGTTACGGGCGGTGGTCCGGGGCGTCGGGGATCGGCATCCAATCCCCGCTCACCCCGCCGAAGACCGACCTCTTGGAGCCGTGAGCCGTCCCGGCCCCGGGTCGGGACCGCGGATCACGGTGGTCGGGCTGGGGCCCGGTGACGCCGACCTCCTCGGCGACACCGCCCGGCGCGCGCTGGTGGGGGCCGACGCCGCGTTCCTGCGCACCCGGAGGCACCCCGCGGCCGCCGCCCTGCCCGACCTCCCGTCCTTCGACCACCACTACGAGGCGGCGGCGGACTTCGACGAGGTCTACCGCCGGATCGTGGACGACCTCGTCGCGGCGGCGGGCCCCGACCGGCGGGTCGTCTACGCGGTCCCGGGGTCTCCCCTCGTCGCCGAGGCCACGGTCGAGCTGCTGCGGGCCGACCCGCGGGTGGAGGTCGAGGTCGTGCCCGCCCTCTCCTTCCTCGACCTCGCCTGGGCCGCGCTCGAGCTCGACCCGGTGGCCGCGGGGGCCCAGCTGGTCGACGGGACGCGCTGCGAGGTGGAGCTGGCCGGACGGTCCGGTCCCTTCCTCGTGGCCCAGTGCTGGTCGCGCGACGTGCTGTCACGGCTCAAGCTCGCGATCGGCGCCGGCGAGCCCGAGCCCGCCCCGGCCGTCGTGCTGCACCACCTCGGCCTGGCCGACGAGACCGTCACCGTGGTGCCCTGGGCCGACCTCGACCGCGCCGTCGAGCCGGACCACCTCACCTCGGTGTGGATCACCCGCCTCGCCGCCCCGGTGGCGGCCGAGATGACGCGGCTCGAGGAGCTGGTCCGCACCCTGCGCGAGCGCTGCCCGTGGGACCGCGAGCAGACCCACGCCTCGCTCACCCGCCACCTCGTCGAGGAGACCTACGAGGTCCTGGACGCCATCGCCGAGGTCACCGAGTGCGCCACCACCGGGGGCCCGCGGGCCGAGGCGGCCGCCGCCCATCTCGAAGAGGAGCTGGGCGACCTCCTCTTCCAGGTCTTCTTCCACGCCCGACTGGCCGCCGAAGACGGGTGGTTCGGCGTGGCGGAGGTGGCCCGGGGGGTGCACGACAAGCTGGTCGGCCGCCACCCGCACGTCTTCGGCGACGTCAGCGCGCCGACCGCCGGCGCGGTCATGGCCAACTGGGAGCTCTTGAAGGCGGCCGAGAAGGGGCGGGCCAGCGTCACCGACGGGATCCCGACCGCCCTCCCGGCACTGCTGCTCGCCGCCAAGCTGCAGCGCAAGGCGGCCGCGCTGGGGGACGACGGGCCGCCGCCCCCGTCGCGCCGGGCGCTCGTCGACGACCTCGACGCGCTGGGCGCGGACCCAACGGGCGAGCGGCTCGGTCGAGACCTCTACGAGCTGGTCCGACTGGCCGGAGAGGCCGGCATCGACCCGGAGGAGGCGCTGCGCGCCGTCGCGCTGGCCGAGCGCGTCCGCATCGTCGCGGTCGAGGGCGCGCGTCGCGCGTCGGGTTGACGTGCGGTGCGTCACCACTGCGTCACGCAACGTGAACGCGGCACCACACGACGCTGCGACAGTGCTCCGAACTGGACCGTTCCCCGATCCGAGCGTGACCAGCCGCTAGCGTGGTCCGGCGGCGCCTCGCCAGGGGAGGGGCCAAGGAGCGTTCAGTGAGCACCATCGAGCACGTGGTCGGACGTGAGGTGCTCGACTCTCGGGGGAACCCCACCGTCGAGGTCGAGGTGGTCCTCGACACCGGCGCGCGGGGTCGGGCCATCGCCCCGTCGGGCGCCTCGACCGGGACCCACGAGGCCGTGGAGCTGCGCGACGGCGGGACCCGATTCGGCGGCAAGGGCGTGCTCGGCGCGGTCGGGAACGTGAACGGCGAGATCGCCGAGTTCGTCACCGGCCTCGACGCGCTCGACCAGCGCGGCGTCGACCTCGGCCTGGTCGACCTGGACGGAACGCCGGACAAGGGCCGCCTCGGGGCCAACGCCATCCTGGCCACCTCGCTCGCGGTGGCCAAGGCCGCCGCGAGCGAGCTCGAGCTGCCGCTCTACCGCGCGATCGGCGGCACCCAGGCCCACGTGCTGCCCGTCCCGATGCTGAACGTGCTCAACGGCGGGGTGCACGCCGACAACTCGGTCGACTTCCAGGAGTTCATGGTCATGCCGGTCGGGGCGGCGTCGTACTCCGAGGCGCTGCGCTGGGGGACTGAGACCTACCACGCGCTGAAGAGCCTTCTGCACGAGAAGGGCCTGTCGACCGCGGTCGGGGACGAGGGGGGCTTCGCCCCCGACCTCCCTTCCAACGAGGACGCGGTCGTGATCCTGCTCGCCGCCATCGAGGCGGCCGGGCGGACCCCCGGCGACGAGGTGGCGATCGCGCTGGACCCGGCCACGAGCGAGCTGTGGCGCGACGGGACCTACGAGCTGGCCGGCGAGGGGCGCACGCTGCGCTCCGAGGAGCTCGTCGCCTACTGGGTCGACCTGGTGGAGCGCTACCCCATCGTCTCCCTCGAGGACGGCATGGCCGAGGAGGACTGGGACGGGTGGGTCGCGCTCACCGACGCCCTCGGCGATCGGATCCAGCTGGTCGGCGACGACGTCTTCGTCACCAACCCCGAGCGCATCGAGCGCGGCATCGAGCTCGGGGTGGCGAACGCGGTGCTGATCAAGCTCAATCAGATCGGCACCCTGACCGAGACGGTCGACGCGGTCAGCCTGGCCAGCCGGCACGCGTATGCGTCGGTGATCTCGCACCGCTCCGGGGAGACCGAGGACACGACGATCGCCGATCTCGCGGTGGCGCTCGGGACGGGCCAGATCAAGGCGGGCGCGCCGGCCCGGTCCGACCGCGTGGCCAAGTACAACCAGCTGCTCCGGATCGAAGAGGACCTCGCCGAGTCGGCGCGGTTCTTGGGGGCCGCCGCCCTGGCGGGCGGACGTCGGGCCCCGAAGCGTCGTGGCCCGGGCTGAGCGCCACCGCCGCGCCCGCGCCGGGCGGCGGCGGGCCGGCGGGCCGTCCACCCGCACCGAGCGCCGCGACGCCCAGTCGCGCCGGCGGGGGGTCGCCGTCCTGGTGGCGTCGGTGGCCGCCTCGGCGGTGATCCTCGTGGCCTGGTTCCC
>Ga0116218_1001432_pt1 | contig 15110 bp, 12 predicted proteins | sample Sb_taG_2_FD_88966 | JGI IMG/M metagenome (GOLD analysis project Ga0116218, IMG submission 88966) | Peat soil microbial communities from Weissenstadt, Germany - Sb_50d_5_LS metaG | ecosystem: Environmental > Terrestrial > Soil > Wetlands > Peat | place: Germany: Weissenstadt | collected 2010-09-21 | reverse complement strand
GCGGTTCGGCCACACCGCCGGCGCTTGGCGGGGACTGGCCGAGGGTGCGATGTCGGACCCGATCGACGGCCCGCCGGGCTCGGGGCTGGTCGCGGTGGGGGGATTCGCGTTCGCGCCCGATGGAGGAGAGTCGCCGACGTGGCGAGGCTTCGCGGCCTCGTCGCTGCTGCTGCCAGAGCTGTCGTTCGCCCGCATGGCCGGCAGCTCGTGGCTGACGGTGAACCTCGAGGTCGCGGGCGATGACACTGTCGAGGGTCTCGAGCTGCGGGTGCAGCGGCGGCTGGACGAGCTACAGGAGCGGGAGCTGCCGCTGCTTGATCCGGCGCCGGCGGGCTCCTACGAGGTCCTCAGCTCGATGCCGCCCGCTCACTACGAGGATGCCGTGGCCCGCGCCGTGCAGCGGATCCGCGCCGGAGAGCTGCAGAAGGTCGTCCTGGCGCGCCAGGTCGAGGTCCACGCTCCGATCGACCACGGCCCCGGCGCCGTCATCGGGATCCTGCGCGAGGCGTTCCCCTCGTGCTACGTGTTCGCGGTCGGCCGCGGCGAGGCCACGTTCATGGCCGCGAGCCCGGAGCTGCTCATCCGCCGCGAGGGCCAGCGCGCCAGCACCGTGGCGCTGGCCGGCTCGACGCGGCGCAGCGCCGATCCGGCGGTCGACGACCATCTCGCCGAGCAGCTGCTGCAGAGCGACAAGGACCGGGAGGAGAACCTGATCGTGGCGCGGCGGATCGCGCGGGTACTGAAGCCACACGCGGTGTGGGTCACGGTCGCGCCCGAGCTGTCGGTAGTGCGGGTGGCGAACATCCAGCACCTGGCGTCTCCGATCCGCGCGCAGCTGGCCTCGCCGATCGATGCGATCGAGCTCGCCGGCATGCTCCATCCGACGCCGGCGGTGGGTGGCGAGCCGACCGAGTCGGCCGTGGCGATGATCCCCGCGCTCGAGGGTCTCGACCGCGGCTGGTACGCGGGCCCGGTGGGGTGGACGGACGCGACCGGCGACGGCGAGTTCTGCGTGGCGCTGCGATGTGCGCTCTTGCGAGGCCCTCTGGCGTACTGCTACGCCGGCGGCGGGATCGTCCGCGACTCCGATCCGGCCGCCGAACTGGCCGAGACCGAGATCAAGCTGGGGGCGATGCTGCCGGTCCTGGCGGGTTGACGGCCTCGGCGATTCGGCGGTGGAGGGCTAGGTTCTGCTCCCGGTTCGTCCTGACCTCGATCAGGGCGCCCTTCCCGTCCTCGATCGAGATCTCGACGGCGGCCTTGAGATCGGCGGGGCTGATCGGGCGCTCGTAGACGAGTCCGAAGAGGGCCGCCACGTGGGCGAAATCGACGCCGTGCGGAGTGGCGACGTGCTCCTCGAAGGCCTCGGTCTGGTTCGCCACCGGGAGGAAGTGGAAGATCCCGCCACCGTCGTTGTTGAGCAGCACGATCGTGACCCTGAGGTTAAGCCGGTTGGCCGCGAGCAGCCCGCCCATGTCGTGCAGGAGCGCCACGTCGCCGATCAGCAGCACGACCGGTTTTCCGGTCGCCGCGGCGACGCCGAACGCTGTCGAGACGGTTCCGTCGATCCCGTTCGCGCCGCGGTTGGAGATCGTCTTCGGTGCGGTGTCGCTGACCGGCGCGAACTCCTCGACGTCGCGGATCGGCATCGAGGAGGCGACGAACAGGGTCGCGTCGGCGGGCAGCCACTCCACGAGGCGCGCGGCGACGAGCGGCTCTGAGAGATGGTCGTCGAGCTGGGCGGCGATCGTGTCGGCGGCCTCGGCGTCGGCGGCACGCCAGCCGTCGAGCCAGCCCGGCTCGATGTCGAGGTGATCCGGCCTGGGGAGGCCGCTCCGCAGCCGCATGCCGACCATGCCGGCGGGGTCCTGCCACGCGCTGTACGGGTCGAGCGCGATCTGCGCGGTGTCCGCGAGCGAGGCGAGCCAGTTGCGAAGCGGCTTCGACGTCGGCAGGTCGCCGACCCTGAAGACGAACGCGGGGCGGTGAGCGTCGGCAAACGCCGGGTCGCGCAGCAGAAGGTCGTAGTGGGCGATCGCCGCTGTTCCGCGCCGGGCGCCGGACTGGGGGTCGGCAAGCACGGGGATCCCGATCCGGGCGGCGAACTCGGCCAACCCGACCGGGTCAGGAGTGCCCCAGCCGGCGACGATCAGCAGGCGACCCGACGGGTGCGGCCCGGGTCCGCGCGCCGGCCCAGGGGTGGGCGGCGGCTCGACGATCACGTACGGATGGCCGCCGGCGCGGGCCGTCGGATCCGCGGGCAGCGGCCCGTCGAGGACCAGCGGTTCGCGCAGCGGGAAGTTGAGGTGAACAGGGCCGGGCCGTCCCTCGAGCGTCGTCCAGTAGGCGCGGCAGGCCAGCGTCCGGATCCACTTCAGGCGCTCCTCCGTGGCGTCGTGGACGCCGACCTCGACGAACCACTTGACGGCGTCGCCGTAGAGCTTGATCTGATCGATTGTCTGGCCGGCGCCCACCTCCCGGAGCTCGGGTGGGCGGTCCGCCGTCAGCACGATCATCGGGACGCGGGCCTCGTGGGCCTCGATCACCGCCGGCGCCAGGTTCGCCGCGGCGGTGCCAGACGTGCAGGTGATCGCGGTCGGTTTGTCAGTCGCCTTCGCTGCCCCGAGCGCGAAGAACCCCGCCGAGCGCTCGTCGATGTGCGACCAGCACCGGATCCGCGGCTCGCGGACGAGCGAGAGGACGATCGGCGTGCACCGTGATCCCGGCGAGGTACAGGCGTGCTCGACGCCGCACCGCGCCAGCTCGTCGCAGAACGCGCGCTGCAGGAGGTAGGTGTCGGTGGCGCTCATCGGTTGGCAGCACCACGCTATAAGACGAGGCGTGGATGTCGTGCTTCTCCACGGGTTCACTCACACCGGCGCGAGCTGGGAGCCGGTCGCGACGGCGCTCGGTCGCGGGGCGGTGGCGCCGGATATCCGGGGGCATGGGGCGGCGTCTTCGGCCGAGCCCGTGACGCTCGACGCGGTGGTTGGCGACGTCGCCGGGGTTGCGCCGGCGCGGTTCGTCTTGGTCGGGTACTCGATGGGGGGGCGGATCGCCCTGCATGTTGCTTTCGCGATGCAGGAGAGGGTTGAGCGGCTGGTGCTGGTTGGGGCGAGCCCGGGGATCGCTGATGCTGGGGAGCGTGAGGCGCGGCTGCGGGCGGATCTTTCGCTGGCGGACGAGATCGAGGCGTCGACCATCGAGGAGTTCGCCACGAGGTGGGCCCAGACTCCCGTGCTGGCTCGCCAGCCAGCCAGTATGCGGGCTCAGGTTGAGGAGGATCGGCTTCGTAACACGCCGGCGGGGCTGGCACGGGCGCTCCGCGGGCTGGGGACAGGCGCGCTGCCATCACTGTGGGATCGTCTCGGCGAGCTGACGATGCCCGTGGCGCTCGTGGTCGGCGAGCGCGATAGGAAGTTCCAGGCGGTGGCGTTCCAGATGGCGGGGGCGATCGAGCGCTCGGAGGTGGTGGTCGTCGCCGGCGCGGGCCACGCGGTGCACCTCGAGGCACCGGCGGCCGTGGCCGAGGTCATCGAGGGGGGTCCGGCGCCACTCCGTGGATGAACTTCCGAATGACGTTGTATTTCAATGTCATTCGGAAGCTAATCCCAGGTACCAGCCGTCGAGGCCGTCGCCCAGCCCCGGGCCGGTGGGCACCGCGATCCGGCCCTCGAAAGGCGCCAGCGGGTCGGGGCGGTCGAACAACCCGAGCGTGGCGAGCCCGCAGGGCCGATCAGGCTTCACCGCCACCGCGGCGTGCAACGCCGCGGCGATCCCGAGCGGCCCGTCGTGCGTGGAGGCCAGGTACACCTCGTAGCCGACGGCCCGAGCGCGCCGCGCGGCATCCAACAGGCCGAAGATCCCTCCGCAGCGGCCGATCTTGAGACAAACCGCGTCGCAGGCCCGGGCGTCGAGTGCCCCCGGCGAACCGGCGGTCTCGTCGATCGCGATCGGGACGAGCGTGTCGGCGGAAACCTCAGCGATCGCGTCGAGGCCGGCCACCGGCTCCTCGCACAGCTCGATCCCGACGGGCTCGAGCATCCGCAGCGTGGTCAGCGCCTCGTCAACCGACCAGGCGCCATTGGCGTCGATCCGGATCTCCATATCCGGCCCGGCGACGGCCCGGATGGCGGCCAGGCGGCCGGCGTCGTCGCCGATCCCGACCTTCGCCTTCAGGCACCGGAAGCCGGCGGTTAAGGCGCCGGCGGCCTCCGCGGCCGCGCCGGCGCGATCAGCCGCGGCGATCGTGGCGTTGACCTCGACCTCGATCGGCCACGGAGCTCCGAGCAGCCGCCACACCGGGTCGCCGGAGCGGCGCCCGGCGAGGTCCCATAGGGCGAGGTCGATCGCGGCCACCGCCTGGGGAAGCACAGCCAGGCCCCGGCACTCGGCAAGCAGCTCCTCACGATCGAAGCCGTCGGAATCACCCAGCGCCTGGCGGCAGTCCTCGAGTGCGGCGCGAGCGTCGTCGATCGTGACGCCGTCGTAGGACTCGAGCGGCGCCGCCTCTCCGAAGCCGCAAACACCGTCAGACCCGACCACGCGCACGAGCAGGAACTCGCGAGTGCCGACGGATCCCCGGGCAGACACCACAGGCGCGCGCATGCGCGCCCCTGTTAACTCAATCTCCAGCTTCACCGGCTGAGCAACACGCCCGCCGACAGCAGAATGCAGAACGCGAGCTGGAGCATCCCCGACTGCGCCAGCGTCTGGTTCAGCGAGGGCCCGTCGGTGCGGTTGCGAACGGTGCGGACAACCTGCGCGGCGAGCGGCAGCGTCAGCCAGGAGAGCAGCAGCCACGGCCGGAGCGGACCGAACAGCCACGTCACCGGAGCGAGTACGAAGGCGCCGTAGACGACCGCCGCGTGCATGTCGCGAGTCCGGGCACGGCCGAGCCGGACCGCGAGCGTGCGCTTGCCGGCGCGGCGGTCGGTGTCGATGTCGCGGACGTTGTTGACGACGAGGATCGCCGCGGCGATCAGGCCGACGGGCACGGCGAGCGCGAACGCCTCCCACTCGAGGTGAGTGACCTGCACGAAGTAGGACCCGGCGACGGCGACGATCCCGAAGAACAGGAACACGAACAGCTCGCCGAGCCCCTCGTAGCCGTACGGGCGGGGGCCGCCGGTGTAGAGGACCCCGGCGGCGATCGAGGCGGCGCCGACGAGCAGTAGCTGCCACCCGGCCACCGCGACCAGATAGACGCCGGCGAGCACCGCGATCCCGAACGAGACGTACGTCGCGATCAGCACCTGACGAGGCGGAACCAACCCTCCGGCGGTGACCCGGACGGGACCGAGGCGGTCCTCGGTGTCCGCTCCGCGCCGGGCGTCGGAGTAGTCGTTGGACAAATTAGTGCCGACCTGGATGAAGATCGCGCCGATCAGCGCGGCGAGGAACCGCAGCGGGTGAAAGACGTGCTGATAGCCGGCCAGCGAGGTGCCGACGAGGACCGGGGCGATCGCTGCGGGAAGCGTCCGCACCCGGGCGGCCATCAGCCAGATGCGGGCACCGCTCGGGGCACTGACCGCGGTGCTCATCGGCTCAGGCGCGCCGGGGGAACTGCGAGAAGTCCGGCTTTCGCTTCTCCACGTAGGCGCGGCGTCCCTCCTGAGCCTCCTCGCTCATGTAGAAGAGCAGGTTGGCATCGTGGGCGAGCTGCTGGATCCCCGACAGACCGTCCTCGTCGGCGTTGAAGCTCGCCTTCAGCAGCCGCAGCGCAAAGGGGGAGACGGAGAGCATCTCGCGGCACCACTGGACGGTCTCGTCCTCGAGCTGGGCCAGCGGCACGACCGCGTTGATGAGCCCCATCTCCAGCGCCTGCTGCGCGTCGTACTGGCGGCACAGAAACCAGATCTCCTTGGCCTTCTTCGGTCCGACGAGACGGGAGAGGACGGTGGCGCCGAACCCGCCGTCGAACGAGCCCACCTTCGGGCCGGTCTGGCCGAAGCGGGCGTTGTCGGCGGCGATCGTCAGATCGCAGACGACGTGGAGGACGTGGCCGCCGCCGACCGCGTAGCCGGCGACCATCGCCACAACAGGCTTGGGCATCCGTCGGATCTGGATGTGCAGATCGGTGACGTGAAAGCGGCCGACCGCGCCCTTGGCGGCGCCGGCGCCGGGGTCCACGCCGGTGACGTACCCGCCGCCGCCCTCGCCGCGCACCCGCTGGTCGCCTCCGGAGCAGAACGCGTCGGGGCCCTCGCCGGTGAGGATCACAACGCCGACGTCGAGGTCCTCGCGGGCTCGGGTGAAGGCGTCGGAGAGCTCGATCACGGTCTCGGGGCGGAACGCGTTGCGGACCTCGGGCCGGTTGATCGTGACCTTCGCGATGCCGGCGTCGGCGCCTGTCGAGAGCTCGTAGCGGATGTCGGAATAGTCGGCGGCTTTCTCCCAAGTGACTGACATGGGCGGCGAGACTACCGTGTTAGGGGTGGCGTTCTGGCTTCACCTAGCCGCGGCCAAGCACCCCGACCGTGTCGCGATCGAGGGTCCCGACCGCAGCCTGACCTACGCCGAGCTTCAGTCCGAGGCGATCGGCGCGGCCGGCGCGCTGCAGCGGCTGGGCGTGCGCGGTGCGGCGCGCGTGGCGCTGGCGCTGCCTCCCGCAGAGGAGTTCGTAATCGCTCTGCACGGCTGTCTGCTCGCCGGCGCGGCGGCGGTGCCAGTGGATCTGCGGCTCAGCGAGGCGGAGCGGGCGCAGCGGCTCGCGGGGGCCGAGGTCGTCGTCTCAGAGCCGCTTCGCGGTGGCGGCTCAGTGGGCGCCCGCACGTTCGGAGGCGACCCGACCGTCGCCGTCATGCACACGTCGGGCACGACCGCCGCGCCGAAGGCGGTGGCGCTCACGTACGGCAACTTCCAGGCCAGCGCGCTCGGCTCGGCGGTGGCGCTCGGCCTCGACCCCGCCGAGCGGTGGCTGTGCCCGATGCCCCTGACCCACGTGGGTGGGCTCTCGATCCCGATCCGGAGCGCGATCTACGCCACGACGACCGTGCTCCACGGCCGCTTCGAGACAGTGGCGGTGCTGAACGCACTGATGGACCCGGCACAGCGAATCACGATCGTCTCGCTGGTGCCGACGATGCTCGCGCGGTTACTCGACGCGGGACTCGCGCACCCGCCGGCGCTGCGCTGGGCGCTGCTGGGCGGCGGCCCGATCGCGCCTGCGGTCCTAGAGCGCGCCGAGCAGGCCGGCGTCCCGGTGGCGCCGACGTACGGCATGACCGAGGCGTGCTCGCAGATCGCCACGTTCGGCTGGCCGCTGGCGGGGGTGCAGCTCCGGTTCCACGGGCCGGAGCGGGAGATCAAGGTCCGCGGGCCGATCGTCGCCGCCGGCGAAGCCGACGCCGAGGGGTGGCTTCACACGGGCGATCTGGGGGCGACCGACGAGCGTGGGCGCCTGCGCATCACCGGGCGCAAGGCCGACACGATCGTCAGCGGCGGGGAGAACGTCGCGCCCACCGAAGTCGAGGCCGCGCTGCTCTCGCACCCGGCGATCGCCGACGCCGCTGTGTTCGGCCGGGCCGACCCGGAGTGGGGGGAGGCGATCGTCGCGCACGTCGTGCTGCGCGATGGCCTGGAGGCGGATCCCGAGGAGCTGCGTGCGCACTGCGCCGCCCAGCTGGCCCGGTTCAAGGTCCCTAAGGCGATCGAGTACGCCGAGGAGCTGCCGAGGACTCCGTCGGGAAAGCTGCTGCGGAGACAGCTGAACTAGATCCAGACCGTATGATCGCCCGGGTGTCGACCGCCAGATCGCTGGATGACTTGGATTCCCCCAACCAGCTGACGATCGAGCAGCTCGCCGCGGAGTCGGGGATGTCGGTGCGGAACATCCGCGCCCACCAGGCCCGGGGACTGCTGTCGCCGCCCGAGGTCCGGATGCGGGTGGGCTACTACGGCCCCGAGCACGTCTCCCAGCTGCGGCTGATCCGCGATCTCCAGAACGATGGCTTCAACCTCGGCGGGATCAAGCGGCTGCTCGAGGACACCGAGGGCACGGCCGAGCGGCTGCTCCAGTTCAAGGATGCGCTGAGCGCCTCCTCGCCGACCGAGCGCGCCGAGATGATCACGCTGCGTGAGCTGGCGCGGCGGTTCCGCGTCAGCGCCGAGGACGCGCCTGAGGTGCTCGCCGAGGCGCAGCGGCTGGGCGTGATCGTCCCGATCGGCGACGACCAGTACGAGGTTCCGAGCCCGTCGCTGCTGGCCGTGGCCGAGGAGGTCGTCGCCCGCGGGGTTTCGCTCCAGAGCGCGCTCGCCGTGCTCGATGAGATCGAGCGCCACCTGGACTCGGTCTCCCGGTCGTTCGTGGACGTCTTCCTCGGCGAGGTGTGGAAGCCATTCCAGCAGGCCGACATGCCGCCCGAGCGCTGGCCCGAGATCGAGCAGGCCGTGCAGCGGCTGCGCCCCATCGCCGGCGAGGCCCTGATCACGATCTTCCAGCAGCGGCTGTCGACCCAGATCGAGGGCGCGTTCGGGGAGATCACGCGCCGCCTATCGGAACGGATCCAGTGACCGCCGAGGATCCGGACGTCGAGCGGGCGGAGATGCTGACCCGGTGGGAGGGGGCCGCGGCCGGTTGGGCGAGGCGCGCGGACAGCGTACGCGAGATGGGCATGCCCGTCTCGACGTGGATGATCGACCACCTTGCGCTGCAGCCCGGCATGCGCGTGCTCGAGCTCGCGGCCGGACCGGGCGACACCGGCTTCCTCGCCGCTGAGCTGATCAAGCCCGGCGGGACGCTGATCTGCAGCGATGCGACCGAGGCGATGCTGGCGATCGCGCGCGGGCGTGCGGGAGATACGGGGATCGACAACGTGGAATTCAGGCAGCTCGAGCTCGAGTGGATCGATATGGAGACCGCCACCGTCGACGCGATTCTGTGCCGTTGGGGCGTGATGCTGATCCTCGACCCGTCGGCCGCGGTCCACGAGATGCGGCGCGTCCTTCGCCCCGGCGGTCGGGTCGCGCTCGCCGTCTGGGACGAGTCGCGGCGCAACCCGTGGGCGACGATCCCGGGGCGGGTGCTCGTCGAGCTCGGTCACACCGCGCCGCCCGACCCGAACGCCCCAGGAATGTTCACGCTCGCCGCGCCGGGTGCACTGGCCGAGCTGCTCGAGGGCGCGGGGTTCGTCGAGGTCGAGGTCGACGCCGTCGAGCTCCCCCGGAGCTACGCACGCGTTGACGACTACGTCGATGAGCAGTTCGACCTCTCGGGCGTGTTCTCGACGATCTTCCGCGAGCTCTCCGAGGATCAGCAGGCGGAGGTCAGGCGCAGAATCGGGGAACTTCTCTGCGACTTCGCGACCGACGACGGGTCGATCCGGGTGCCCGGACAGTCGCTCGTCGCGGCCGCAAACGCCTGAATGAGATCTTGCTTTATGGGAGCAAGGTTGCAGCGCTTTTCAGCGACGTGGTTTTGGTCGGAAACTGCGGCGCATGCGTCTGCGAACCTTCCTCCCATTCCTGGCCGCCGCGACCCTCGGCTTCCCGGTCGCCGCGACCCTCGGCTTCCCGGCCGCCGCGTCCGCCTACTTCCCACACGTCGTCGCGGCCGGTGAGTCGCTGTCGTCGATAGCCGCTGCCGACGGCCTGACCGTCGGCCAGCTCGCCGCCGCCAACGGCCTCTCGCCCGATACGCAGCTGATCAGCGGCTCGACGGTGATGATCCCGCCGCAGGGCGGCGGTTTGGTGTCGGCTCCGGCCCCGGTCGATTCTTCGACGACGGTGGCGCCGGCGTCAGCGGGCGGCGGATATGTGGTCCAGCCCGGCGACACGCTGTCGGCGATCGCGGCTCAGGAGGGGATACCCGTGGCGCAGCTCGCCGCCGAGAACGGCCTGGACCCGAACGGGGTCCTGCTCGCCGGCTCCACGCTCCAGCTTTCAGGCTCATCGTCCGCCACCGCGGAACCAGTGAGCGAGGAATCGAGCCCGGCCGTGTCGAGCAGCGGAGGGTACGTCGTCCAGCCGGGCGACACGCTGTCGGCGATCGCCGCGCGGGCGGGGATCTCCGTCGCGCAGCTGGCGGTCGACAACGGTCTGGACCCGAACGGGATCCTGCTCGCGGGGTCGTCGCTCGACGTTCCCGGATCGTCGTCGGGCACGGCAGAACCGGTGAGCGAGGAGTCGACCCCGACCGTTTCAAGCAGCGGCTACATGGTGCAGCCCGGCGACACGCTGTCGGCGATCGCCGCGCGCTCCGGGATCTCAGTCTCGGAGCTGGCCGCCGACAACGGCCTCGATCCGAACGGGACGCTGCTCGCCGGCGCGACGATCATGATCCCCGGGGCCGGCGGCTCGACGTCCACAGCCTCAGCCGAGGGCCAGCCCGTCGGTTCGGTTGCCGAGGGCAACCCGACCTCACCGCCGTACCCGACCCCGGAGCAGGTCAGCGCGTCCGAGATCGGGTCGATCGCGAGCGCCAACGGCGTGCCGCCGTCGCTCGCCGAGGCAATCGGCTGGCAGGAGAGCGGCTTCAACAACGACCTCGTCTCGACCGCCGACGCCCGGGGCGTGATGCAGATCTTGCCCGGGACCTGGGACTGGATCCAGAGAACGCTGACGCCGAGCGATCCGCTGGCACCCGCCTCGGCGGCGTCCAATGTCCGCGGCGGCGTGCTCCTCCTGCATTCGCTGCTCGATTCGACCGGCGGCGACTCCGCGATGGCCGCGGCCAGCTACTACCAGGGGCTGTCCTCGGTCCAGCGGAACGGCGTGTTCCCCGACACGCAGCAATACGTCCACAGCGTGATGGCGCTGGAGCAGCAGTTCGGGGGCGGGTAGACGGCGCGGGCCGTGGCGGGGATGTAGCCTGCCCAGTCCTATGTTCTATGACGACGACGCTGACCTCACCCTGCTCGACGGCAAGACCGTCGCGATCATCGGCTATGGCTCACAGGGCCACGCCCACGCGCTGAACCTCCGCGACTCCGGGGTCGAGGTGGTCGTAGGACTGCGGGCTTCCTCGCCGAGCGTCGCCAAGGCGCGCGAACATGACCTGACCGTCGCCGAGCCGGCCGACGCCGCCAGCCAGGCCGACGTGGTGATGATGCTTGTCCCCGACGAGCTCCACCAGCAGGTGTGGGAGTCGGGCGTCAAGGACGGGATCGCCGTCGGAAACATGCTGATGTTCGGCCACGGGTTCTCGATCCACTACGAGCAGATCGTTCCGCCCCCCGACATCGACGTCACGCTGGTCGCGCCGAAGGGGCCCGGCCACCTGGTCCGGCGGCAATTTCTCGAGGGGTCGGGGGTGCCGTGTCTCGCGGCAGTCCATCAGGATGCGAGCGGGAACGCGCTGGCGCTGGCGCTGGCGTACGCGAAGGGGATCGGCGGCACCCGCGGCGGCGTGATCGAGACGACGTTCAAGGACGAGACCGAGACCGATCTGTTCGGCGAGCAGGCCGTCCTCTGCGGCGGCGTCACCGAGTTGGTCCGGGCCGGCTACGAGACGCTCGTCGACGCCGGCTACGACCCGCGCCTGGCCTACTTCGAGTGCCTCCACGAGCTCAAGCTGATCGTCGACCTGATGTACGAGAAGGGGATCGCCGGGATGCGGTACTCGATCTCGAACACGGCCGAGTACGGCGACTTGACCCGCGGCTCGCGGGTGATCAGCGACGCCACCCGAGAGGCGATGAAGAAGATCCTCGCCGACATCCAGTCGGGCGACTTCGCCCGCGAATGGATCGCCGAGAACCGCGCCGGCCAGGAGAACTTCAAGCGGATGCGCGAGGAGCAGTCGCGCCACCAGGTCGAGGTCGTGGGCAAGGAGCTCCGGGCTCAGATGGACTGGATAGATACCGAGTTTCAGGAGTAGCGCTCGGTACACTGCGACCGGCCGCCGTGACTGGCGCGAGAAGGTGGAGCTACCCACCGGGAAGCGGCGGGGCAGGATAAAGCCGCGCGCCTGGGCATGCTGATCTCGCTAACTTCGAGGAGCACGACATGACCCAGACCGCTGTCCAAATCCCTGAGCAGCTGAAGCCGGCCGACGGGCGGTTCGGCTCGGGACCGTCCCGGGTTCGCCCGGAGCAGTTGCGCCATTTGGCTGCTGAGGGCGCTGGGGTGATGGGGACTTCGCACCGTCAGAAGCCGGTGAAGGAGCTTGTGGCGCGGATCCGGTTGGGCTTGGGGGAGTTGTTCGGGCTGCGTGAGGGCTATGAGGTCGTGCTTGGCAATGGTGGGACGACGGCGTTCTGGGATGCCGCCACGTGTTGCCTGGTCCGTGAGCGGGCGCTGCACCTGAGCTACGGCGAGTTTTCCTCCAAGTTCGCCGCGTGTACGGGGAGCGCGCCGTTCCTGCTGGAGCCGGTCGTGATCGATGCTCCGGCCGGCGATGCGCCGGAGCCGCGGAGCGACGATTCGACGGACGTCGTTGCCTGGGCGCATAACGAGACCTCGACGGGGGTGATGGTGCCCGTGATCCGCCCCGTCGGCAGCGATGCGCTGGTGCTGATCGACGCCACGTCGGCTGCTGGCGGCGTGCCTCTCGACCCGACTCAGGCCGACGTGTACTACTTCGCGCCCCAGAAGGGGTTTGCCTCCGATGGAGGGTTGTGGCTGGCGCTGTTGAGCCCGGCCGCGCAGGAGCGGATCGAGGAGATCGCCGTGGCCAGGCCGACCGCGACGCAGTCGGCGCGCTGGATTCCTGAGTTCCTCTCGTTGAGTACCGCCTTGGCGAACTCGATCAAGGACCAGACCTACAATACGCCGGCGATCGCGACGTTGCTGCTGCTCGCCGATCAGCTCGCGTGGATGCTGGACCGGGGCGGCCTTGAGGCGATGGTCGCGCGGACCACCGCCAGCTCCGGTCATCTCTATGACTGGGCGCAGGCGCACGCGCACGCGGCGCCGTTCGTGAAAGATCCGGCTAAGCGCTCGCTGGTCGTCGGCACGATCGATTTCGACGATGAGGTCGACGCCGCCGCCCTGGCCGCCACGTTGCGCGCCAACGGGATCGTCGACGTCGAGCCGTACCGCAAGCTCGGACGCAACCAGCTGCGGATCGCGATGTTCCCGGCGACCGACCCGGCGGACGTGAAGGCGCTGACCGAGTGCATCGACTACGTCCTGGAGAACCGATGACCCGCGTCCTGGTGGCGGAGAAGATCGGGGAGTCCGGCGTCGGCCTGCTCCGGGAGCACTTCGACGTGGAGCTCGGGACCGACTGGAGCCGCGATCAGCTCGCGGAGCGGATCGGCTCCTACGAAGGGATCCTGATCCGCTCGGCGACCAAGCTCGACGCCGAGCTCCTCGCCAAGGCCAGCCGCCTGCGCGCGGTCGGCCGGGCGGGCGTCGGGGTCGACAACGTCGACGTGTCCGCCGCGACCAAGCGCGGGATTGTCGTCGCTAACGCGCCTCAGTCGAACGTGATCACGGCGGCCGAGCACACGATGGCGCTGCTGCTCGCGCTCGCGCGCAACATCCCGCAGGCACACGCCTCGCTCACCAGCGGCAAGTGGGAACGTTCGAGGTTCTCCGGCGTGGAGCTGTTCGAGAAGACGCTCGGGATCCTCGGGTTCGGGCGGATCGGGCAGCTCGTAGCCCAGCGAGCCCGCGCCTTCGGAATGCGAGTGATCGCCTTCGATCCATATGTCGGCGCCGAGCGCTACCGCGAGCTCGCGGTCCAGAAGGCCGCATCGTCCGACGAGGTCTATGCGGCGGCGGACTTCATCACGCTGCATCTGCCGAGCACGCCGAAGACACGGGGTTGGCTCGACGCCGAGGGGCTCGCGAAGTGCAAGGACGGCGTCCGCGTGCTAAACGTCGCCCGCGGACCGCTGCTCGTCGACGAGGACCTGCAGGCGGCGCTGGACTCGGGCAAGGTGGCAGGCGCCGCGCTGGACGTGTTCCGCTCCGAGCCGCCGGGCGATCACCCGCTGTTCGGATACCCGAACGTGATCGTCACGCCACATCTCGGCGCCTCGACGGCGGAGGCGACCGACCGCGCCGGCTACCAGGCGGCCGAGCAGGTAATCGCCGCGCTCACAGGCGGGATCGTCACCAGCGCCGTCAACATCCCCGCGATCCCAGCCGAGGACATCGAGGCGCTCGCGCCGTTCGTACCGCTATGCAGCGCGCTCGGGCGAATCGCGATCGAGCTCGCTGACGAATCTTCGGTCGACCGCGTCGACACCGAGTTCCTGGGAAGGATCGCCGAGCGCGACACGCGCCTACTCTCGATCCAGGCGCTGATCGGCGTGCTGCTCGACCACACCGAAGAGGAGGTCAACGAGGTCAACGCGCCCGCGATTGCTCAGGAGCGCGGAATCTCGATCGGAGAGACAAAGCGCAGGCGGGCACGCGACTACACCGACGTGATCCGCGTCATCATCACCTCCGGCGACGAACGGGTGCGGGTCGCCGGCATGCTGATCGGGCGCCAGAACCGGCCCCACCTGCTGGAAGCGTTCGGTCAACGGTTCGATGTCCAGCTCGAGAATCACATCACACTGTTCCGCTACAGCGACGTGCCCGGGATGATCGGCCGTGTCGGCACCTGTTTCGGCAAGCACGGCGTCAACATAGTCTCCGCGGCGGTCGGCCGCCAATCAGACGAAGGCGAGACAGGCACCAACCGCCTCGCGGCGATGGCGATCACCACCGACACTTCGGTGCCGCCCGAGGTGATCGAGGAAATCGTCGCGTCGGAAGGATTCGAGGCGGGGCGGACGGTGATGCTCTAAATCCACCCCCGCGAGTCGCCTCACTGGACTCCTGGATTGCCTCGTCGATGCGCCGGCGTTCGCGGCTTGCAAACAGAGCTTCCCCTCTCGAAAGAGGGTGGGATCTCTCTGGGCGCGACGTCGACCTGATCGCGCCCCTGGCGCAGGACCTCGCAGAGTGGCGGATGGCCTGTGGCCGTCCGTCTGACAGCGAGCTGATCATTCCGCGCTCATCTGGCACGGCACTACGCCGGCACGATGCGAGAGCTGAAAACGGAGCCCCGGGTCCCCGCCGCCGAGGCCATTCGGCAGGTCCGCGAGGAGATCTGCGGGACGCACTCAGGACGCACCCCGCAAATTGCCGAGGACCGCAAGTAGGCGAAATCCCCTGTAACTACCGTAGTGGGCGATGCTGGGCTCGAACCAGCGACCTCCGCCTTGTCG
>Ga0116218_1001430_pt1 | contig 15123 bp, 9 predicted proteins | sample Sb_taG_2_FD_88966 | JGI IMG/M metagenome (GOLD analysis project Ga0116218, IMG submission 88966) | Peat soil microbial communities from Weissenstadt, Germany - Sb_50d_5_LS metaG | ecosystem: Environmental > Terrestrial > Soil > Wetlands > Peat | place: Germany: Weissenstadt | collected 2010-09-21 | reverse complement strand
TGGCCTTATCATCCAGCTAACAACTCCTGATGAGCTTCGCGGTCGAATTAATTCCGTCAACGCCATGTTTGTAATTGGTGGCCCCTCGCTAGGCCAATTCGAATCTGGCCTCGTCGCCGGCATATTCTCCCCTGAATTCTCAGTAGTAAGTGGAGGCCTCGCATGTATCTTAGCCACCGTGGCCGTCGTCGCCCTCGTCCCCAGCCTCCTTCGCGTCAAAGTAAAATAACCTACTATCAGATTGTTTGCAAACCTCGATTCCGGCAGTGATTGTAAACAATCTATTGTATTAAAATCCTTGTATTTTTACTTCAACTCATGCATAATGCATTTACTATATACGAGGAGGTACGTGGTACATGTTGGCAAAGGTTAGAAGCTGCGCAGTCATTGGGCTAGAGGGCACTTTAATTGAAGTAGAGATAGATCTCTCCAACGGCCTGGCAGGCTTTATGATTGTAGGACTCCCCGATACAGCTGTAAATGAAGCCAAAGACAGGGTGTGGGATCCCGGAATTAGTGTCGCTGCTGCCTGCATTAGTGTCGCTATCGACACTTTTTACTCACACTTCGGTACTGTATTCCCTTGAATTTGTCTCGCCTTGTCTCAGCAGTTCTTCCAGAGAGGGTCAGAAATCCCGCAGTTAGTGTCGTTAGCCTACTATTTTTTGGCTTCCTTTTGTACCACCACCAAGCCGAGAAGAACAGATCAGGCCGCAGAAATTTCTTCATGCTCGGCTTCTTTCGAAGATATGGACAGTTATGGCTCAGGACTATCGTGTTGACTCACGGGAGAATCTTACCAGGACAGCAGAGGATGCCTCATGGAAAATGGGTTCACAGCCGAAGTTGGTGAATCCGCCCGCTTGCTTATGAGGAAGTTGTTTGCGCGTGGTATATTGTGAGAAATACAAGCAGCCGCGCTGCTTTTTCTTTTTGGAGGAAATTATTCGATAGTGGAAGGGACGCTTCTCCTCTCGTAACTCGATGACTTGAGGGTTGAGCAGATCATCTCAGCCGGCGCAGCCCGCGTAGTGCATCTTGTTTCAACACAACAGACTTACCTTTGCCCGTTGTACGGCCGCGCTTCCTAGCAAGTCCATAGTCGCTATCGGCGCCAGATTGCTAATGTGCCCTGTGGCTCAAAGCCGGTCAACTTGGATTTGGAGGTACACAAATTTTTTTGTTGCACTCCGACTTGCCCTCGCAAGATCTTTACGGAAAGCTTGCCTGATCTGGTCGAGCCGTGGGCTCACATCACAACTCGCTAACGAGAAGCTCTGCAGGTATTCGTATTGGCGACAGGAGCAGCAATGGGTTCGCGGCTTGATCCCAAACTCGGCGTGCGAGTGAGACCGACGACATTGCTGCGATGTCTGCGGACCATGTCACCTCCGCTGGTTGAGACGGTACAGGTGCTGAGACTCGACGACTGGGCATTCAAGCGAGGCAAAACCTACGGCGCGATCCTGGTGGATCTCGTGCAGCATCGGGTCATTGACCTAGAGCCGGATAGCATCGCAGAGAAGGTCAAAAGCTGGCTGAGCTGCTTGTATTCACGGGAGAGAAGCTCACCGCCGCACAACAACGACAGTTCGAGTACATGTGCCAGGTAAGCGAGGAGCTCGCTCTTGCGTGTGAACTCAGTCAAGACTTCGTGCGACTCATCAAAGAGCGCCAGGGATCGGCGCTCAAGGACTGGTTGAGGCGAGCCAACGGGAGCACTATCAGCGAACTGAAAAGTATCGCTAAGAGTATCCAGCAGGATTACGCCGCGATTGAGGCGGCGTGTTCTCAGGCCTGGAGTCAGGGGCAGGTCGAGAGGCAAATCAATCGTCTTAAATGCGTGAAAAGACAGTTGTATGGACGAACTCGGTTTGACCTCCTACCCCTACGTGTCCTCTCAGGAGCCTAACTGGGTCTTTCAGTATAAAACCGATTCTTGCCTGTCGGTTGGGAAGTTCTTCTTGCTCGAACCGCTTCTGTTGGAGCGAGCGGGCGGATTCACCAACTTCGGCTGTGAACCCATTTACGTGAGTGAATACGGCTCCTATTCAGAAAAACTATTCTATGGTAAAATCTGCACCAATGTGGAAGCTGCAGTTATTATGGGATATTGCTTGCTGTGAGCCGAGTAATGGTGATAGCGGTGAACTGCGTTGGCATGCCCGTGGAAAACCGGATTCACTTCTGGTACTGTTGCAAACGATCTCTATCTGTATGGTGGGCAGATTTGATAATCTAGATTAATTACTCAAATTTCGCTTTGTTAGCGGCGTGATGCTTACCATATAGTCTAGGACAGCCTTTAGAGTTCTAAAGTGTTTTGCTAAATAAGAGTCTGAGCGCTAGCGTAACAATTGCTCCTGGCAAGTAAGCCATCCGAACCCGTTGCCGCTGATCCGGACAATATAATTAATTAAAACAAATTGCCAAGGAGGAGTATGAAATGGCGAAAAGCAACCAGTCTGAGACCAAAGAACCCCCTCCTCAGCGCCGTTTACGGGCCTTTCTAGGCCACTCCTCTATAGACAAACCTGCAGTACGTTCCTTGTACCACCGTTTGCGGTCTGAAGGGATTGATGTATGGATCGATGAGGAAGACTTATTTCCGGGACAAGACTGGCAACATGAGATTCGCAAGGAAGTTCAGGAAGCCGATGTAGTGATAGTCTGTGTTTCTGAGGATTCTGTTAGCAAAACCGGCTTTATACAACAGGAAATCAAGTTTGCACTGGATGTCGCCGACCAAAGGCCTGAAGATAGCATCTACATTATTCCCCTCAAGCTGGAAGAGTGTGTCGTTCCTGAGCGACTGAAGCGTTGGCATTGGGTTAACTTCTACGACGAGAAGGGCTACGAGCGCTTGCTTCGTGCGCTGAAGGCGACAGCTAACAGGCTGGGTATAAACTTAAGCCCAGCTTTAATAGCTGCTTCCTTGGATGCGGATATATCTCGTACGCCTAACTTTGATAGTGTTCCTAATAAACCAGTCGATTTTGTTGATAGACCCTTAGTATTCAAAAATTTGAAACAGCATCTGCTGGATGATCAGCAAACGGCACTCACCTCTATTACCTCAACAACATTGTTGGGTACCGGTGGCTTTGGTAAGACAACGCTAGCCATTGCCTTATGCCATGATGCTGACGTGCGGAAGCGATTTCGGGATGGCATCTTCTGGGTTACGCTTGGAGAGAAGAAATCAATCAACCTGATCGGCAAAATAGAAGATCTTCTCCAGTCATTACTTGGGAAACGCGACAGCTTTACGAGTGAAGCCGCAGCTGCCGCTGCTTTGGGGGGAGCGCTTTCTAGGGGCCGGTATTTGTTGGTAGTCGATGATGTCTGGCGCTATAGCGATCTCGAACCATTTCTCCACGGGGCTCCTCGGTGCAAGCGCCTGATTACAACGCGTAAAAGCAATGTGTTGCCATCTAACGAGAAAGAAAATGCAATACCAGTCGACGCAATGCAAACAGGTGAAGCACTGCTCTTGCTCAGCAAAGGTCTAAGGATAGGCAATACTGAAAAGCGCATAAAACGACATCTGGAAAGGCTTTCAGCGCAACTGGGAGAATGGCCTCTGTTGCTTAAATTGGCCAACCGTGCGCTTCGAAACCAAGTAAATAGCCCACAAGGGCGAACACTCGCTGATGCACTCAATCATTTGCAAAGCGAGTTAGACAAACGAGGTGTGACTGCTTTCGATGTTGCCGATCCTGACGAGCGCGATCGACGTGATAAGGCGGTTGCTGCAACACTCGAAGTAAGTTTGCAACAATTGAAAAAGAACGAGCGGGATCGCTTTGAGGAGTTAGCAATTTTCCCTGAAGACGTCGATGTTACTTGCAAGACGATCCAACGATTATGGGGAAAGACGGGAGAGATGGTTGAATCGGATACGGAAGCCCTGCTTTCCCGTCTGGAGGAGTTATCTTTACTTTTCTCCTATAATTTGCGAGATAACTCCCTTCGTCTTCATGATGTTGTGCGACAGTATCTCCAGAGAACGATCAATGGCCGGCTGTCTGATTTGCATCAGCAGTTTCTGGACTCCTACGCACTCTCTCGCTGGGCATTGCTCTCTGAACAGGAACCATATTTATGGGAGCATTTAGCTGAGCATCTCTTAGCGGCAGGACACAAAGAAGACCTCATCGCAGCGGCTCGAGATATCCGTTACCTCGCGAAAAAAGTAGTGATCAAAGGCTCATCCTATGTGGAGCAAGATTTGGGTCTGATCGCTGATGATAGCTCTTTACAAAAGCTCAAGCAACAAATAGGTCGTATGTCTCACCTTCTCTTCCGTGCGAAAACACCGCAAGAGGCAGAAGGAGTAATTGTAAGCGGTCTCTGTGGAATAGAAGAGGCAGAACAGATATGTAGAACATGGGAGCAAGAAATGGTTGACCCCGTACTCGTAGCGCGGCTTCCGCTCCGCGAATTGCAAAATTCTGCTCTGCAACGTACTCTGACGGCGCACACTGACGACGTAACGGGTTGTGCGATCGGCCCTGATGGTAACTGGCTCATCTCTGCCTCCAAAGATAAAACGCTCAAAATTTGGGAAGGTGAGATGAGTAAACCAAGCTATACTTTCACTGGTCACACTGACGAGGTGAATAGATGTGCGATTAGCCCAGATGGTACATGGTTCGTTTCTGCCTCCAAGGATAAGACTCTCAAGATCTGGGATCTTGCCACCGACGATGTTAGAGTTACTCTTTCAGGTCATACAGGCGGAGTAACGGGATGCGCGATCAGCCCGGATGGTACTTGGCTTGTCTCGTCCTCCGCAGATAAGACTCTCAGGGTCTGGGACGTGAGATCGGGCGAAACCCGCTTGATTTTCACCGGTCACACCGGTGGGGTAACAGGCTGTGCGATCAGCCCGGATGGGAAATGGCTTGCCTCCTCGAGTGCTGATCGCACCCTCAAGATCTGGGATGTCCAATCTGGCGAGGTCCGCCACACGCTTACCGGCCACGAACTCAGCGTGACGGGATGCGCGATCAGCCCGGATGGTACCCGGGTCGTCTCCTCGAGCGGGGATAATACCCTCAGAATTTGGGACGCTGTTACAGGTAAGGTATGTCACACTTTTAAGGGTTTTGTCGGCGGAGTGACTGGTTGCGCGATCAGCCCGGATGGTACTTGGCTGGTATCCTCCTTTGGAGACAATACTCTTAAAGTCTGGGATATTGCTACGTATGAGATGCGTCGTATTCTGAGAGGCCATATCGGTCGAGTCACTGGCTGCGCGATCAGCCCCGATAACACCTTGCTGGTCTCGAACTCCGAAGATAGAACCCTGAAGATCTGGGATATCAATGCAGATGAGGCGCGCCACACGCTCACCGGCCATACGAAGTGGGTTTGCGGTTGTGCGATCAGCCCGGATGGGAAATGGCTCGTTTCTGCGGGTCATGATAAAACGCTCAGAATTTGGGATACTGATACAGGGAAAGCACGCCACATTCTGACAGGCCATACTCACAATTACGTGAATGCGTGTGCGATCAGCCCGGACGGTGCCTGGCTGGTTTCTGCCAGCGATGATCGCACTCTCAGAATTTGGGATGCCTCCACGGGTGAGGTCCGCCACATTTTGCGTGGCCATACGCGCAGTGTGATGGGATGCGCGATCAGCCCGGATGGGAAATGGCTTGCCTCGGCTTCTGGTGATAGGACCCTGAAGCTCTGGGATGTTGGTACAGGTCAAGAACTGCGCACTTTGAGAGGCCATGACAGCCGAGTATTTGGCTGCGCGATCAGCCCGGATGGGAAATGGCTTGCCTCGGCCTCAGAAGACAAGACCCTGAAGCTCTGGGATGCGACAACCGGCGAGGAACTGCGCACTTTGAGAGGCCATGACGGTCGAGTGAAGGGATGTGCGATCAGCCCGGATGGTGGACGGCTTGTTTCGGCTTCGGAGGATAAGACTCTGAAGCTCTGGGATGCGACAACCGGCGAGGAACTGCGCACTTTGAGAGGCCATACCGACTGGGTAATGGGATGTGCAATCAGTCCTGATGGTCGTTGGATTGCCTCCACCTCCAAAGATGACACTCTGAAGCTCTGGGATATTACCAATTGTGAAGTGCGTCAAACCTTCGCGGATCACATGAAGTTGGTTAACCATTGTGCGTTCAGCGCTGATAGCACCTGGCTCGTTTCAGCTAGCAGCGATTGTACCCTCAAGATCTGGGATATCGCTCGCTCGCACTACGTTGCTGAAGGGCATAAAGGTTTTTTGGTGCGTGGCTGCACGATCAACCGGGATGGAACCCGGCTCATCACCGCTTCTGATGACACTACTCTGAAGCTCTGGGATGTCGCAACGGGTGAAGTGCGCGGCACCTTCAACGGACATACCGGCTGGGTGAATGCATGCGCAATTAGCCCTGATAGCGCCTGGTTTGTCTCGGCCAGTAATGACCGGACGCTTAAAATTTGGGATATGACAACAGGTGAAGTTCGCCACACACTGACCGGCCATACTCGTAATGTGACAGGATGTGCAATCAGTCCCGATGGTACCTGGCTCGTCTCCACCTCAGAAGATGCAACCCTCAAGATTTGGGATTCCGCAACTGGAAAGCTTCGTGAGTCTTTCACCGGCCATGCTCGTACAGTCAAAGGGTGTGCGATTAGCCCAGATGGCGCTTGGCTTGCCTCCGCCAGTGTCGATAATACCTTGAAGATCTGGGATGTTACGACAGGAAAGGTCCTTCAGACTCTCGAAGGCCACAACGGTGAGCTATATGGATGTGCGATTAGCCCCGACGGTTCTTGGCTCGTCGCAGCCAGCCGGGATCGCGTGCTCAAAATTTGGGAGACTGATAGATGGGAACTGCGCAGTGTGCTCAAAGATCAGCATACAAGTAGCGTCATTGGATGTGCGATTAGTCCAGATGGTAGATGGCTCATTTCTGCCAGTCATGATCGCACTCTCAGGGTTTGGGATATCCAATCGGAGAGATGTATGAGCACATTTTATGGAAGTGGGGCCTTTTTTGCCTGTGCTTTCGCTGATAGTAAACGCATTGTTGCTACAGGAGAATTAGGCGTTTATTTTCTCCATCTCCAAGGAATTTAGCATTTTCATAACATTGACCCTTTCTGGCTCAGTAAAGCTGTGCCTGATGGGGATTGAACTCCCCCAAAATCAACTTAACCCTCTTTTTTCTTGATCAACCTCGACGATCATTGGTGAATTCTTTTCTTATGAATGTTTGGTTCACTCAACCCATTTTCTTAATGCCAAACGCTTAAATTATCCCGAGTGCGTCAGCGCACGTGTGCAAAGACTCGATTAAATGGTCATACCCATCCGGCATAAAGTATTTAATCCACTGGAAGCCGCTCAGTCGATCCGGTGTTTCACAAACATCCAGCTTGAGAGGAATGATAAAAATGGTTCCCTCGGGCTGCTCATCGGCAATATCCAGGGCCCTTTTTATCTCTTTGTTAACGTACCCAACCTTACTTACAGACCGCTGAGAGAGACAGATCACCACGGCATCTGATCTCCGCAGTGCCCTGCGAATTTCGAGGTCCCAGTCTTGTCCTCCCAGGAGTTTTTTCTCATCGAGCCATGGGTCGATAAAGTACTCTGCACTCAGGCGGTTATAGAGATCATGGATAGTGGATTTGTCCTCGGAGGCGTAACAAAGGAAAATCCGGAGAGGTCGTGATGCAGGAGAAGTACTCATTGCTTTCAGCCCTTTCAATATGACAATTTCAGCCAACCACTCTTGCCGCTCGGTTCCTACGAGAAATATGATCAACTTTAAGTAATCGCTTTAAGTATATAACTTTGTAGTTTTTGGGGTAATGTATCGGTACTTTGTTGCCTGGGATGACATTCCCTTTTTTTGATATTCACAACCATAGCCTGGGCTCTCGAGGCCGACCACCTGCAGAATGATCCATCGCGGACCTGTGGTGTTTCAATGAGCAAGGAGGTGTACCAAAGTACTTTTTTCAGCAAAGTTAAAGATAAAACAGCTCAGCTCTGTCAAATCTGTTGCGATTTTAATAACTTCACGGTACACTAGAGGGACTTCATTTCTACTGAAAAGGAGCACCGCAATGAATATCACCCCTGTGATCCCCGACGGCTATAACGGGACGGTCAAGCGGCTCACCTGCCGGGTCTGCAAGCGCCTCTTCTGCCTGGCCCTGGCCGATTATGAGCGGTTGGGGGAAGTCTCCTACTGCCACGAGTGCAGCCTCATTCTCCTGGAGGAGATTCAGAGAAACCAGGAGGGGTCTGCAAACACGGTGCCAGTACAGGCTCCTCGTCGCGCTTCTCTCCCAGTAAAGCAAGTGCCTGCCTCCGTGCGCCAACCACCAGAACCTGCATACGGCTCTCCCCAGTCTGCGCTCTCCGTTCCACAGCCCCGCAGCATCGACCGCGAGAAGATGACGGTCGCGCAGCTACTCGAGGAAGCAAAGATGCTCGACAAAACCTGGGGCTACAGGGAGGCCCTATATTCTTATGAGCAGGCGCTCCGACGTGATCCCGGCTGCCTGGAAGCATTGTACGGCAAAGGAGAAATGCTGAGCCAGTTAGACCGGAACAGAGAAGCGTTAGCCATCTACGACGACATCCTGCAGCTTGATCCCACTTCGGCCAGAGCCTGGGCAGAGAAAGGGTACGCTCTTATCTCACTGCATCGCTACGCAGAGGCTCAAGCCGCTTTTGATCATGCTCTTGGGTGTGACCCATCGGACAGTAGAGCACAGAGCGGCAGCCATTTTCTCGCCTGCTACATATTTCATACGCAGGAAGTCGGGGGAAACGCTGATAGGGTACAAAGACAAACGGCTGCGAAAGAAACGCTCGCGAAACCCTGCCACTCTGCCCAGGATTACTACGAAGCAGGCAATGCGCTGATTTCGCTCAAACGAGATGATGAAGCGTTTGCGGCTTTCGCACGGAGTATAGAGTTTGACCCACTCAATCTGGATGTCTACGAGCGGGTCGCAAGTCTCCGTTATTACAGAGGGGATCGTGAAAAATCGCTGGCTATGTACGACCAGGCGCTCCAGATCTTCGTCAGTTGTGCAAAGCTTCATGAAGAGAGGGCAGAGGCGCTTGTCTACCTGGAACGGTATCAAGACGCACTGAGCGCATGTAACCGGGCCATTGAGCTCGATGAGAGCAGCGCGAGCGCTTACTCCGAGAAGGGCAAGATTCTTCACCTGCTACGGCGATTCGGGGAAGCCCTCGATGCATTTGATGTAGCCATCAGCCTGGATCCCGATTCCGAGGCTCCTCAAAGGCAGAAGGCCGAGATGCTGGCAGACTGGGGGAAATATGACGACGCTCTCGCGCTCTATGATCATGTGATCCGCTTCGATCCCTACGACTTTTCATCGTACATTGATAAGGCGAGATTGCTCGCCCGCATCAATCGTGATGAAGATGCGCTGGCAGTCTATGACCAGTTTATTGAGCAGATTCCTCAGAGTTTTGAGGGGTACTGGTGGAAGCTCATGTTCCTCTTTGAAGGCAAGCGGTACGCTGACGGGCTGGCCGCATGTGAGCGCTGCATTGCGCAGAATCCGCGCCTCGCGCAGGCCTACGAATGGCGGGGTCGCATGTTGAGCTTTTTGGATCGGGCCGAAGAGGCGCTTGCCTCGTACGAAGAGGCTCATCGATTAGACCCGGGGGACGAAGATATACTCCTTGCCCAGGTGAGGATACTCGCCAGGGCGAAGCGGTTCGACGAGGCGTTGACGCGATGCGAACAGGCGATCCGGCTTGCCCCGGCGAAACCCGGGCCTCACGAAGAGAAGGGAGACATCCTCAGAAGCCTGAAGCGCTACGAGGACGCTCTGCCGGCGTATCGCAAGGCGGCGCAACTCGATCCCCAGAAGACCTCGGCGCATGAGAAGCTGGGCGACCTGCTCAGCGAACTGGAGCGGTTTGACGAGGCCGTGAAGGCCTATGATCACGTGCTTCGACTCAGCCCTGATGACGTCGGCGCCTACCGCTCGAAGGCCCGCGCATTAGAGAAGGCGAAGCAGTATGAGCAGGCCCTGGCTGCCTGCGACAAAGGGCTGCAGCATAGCCCGCAGAATCTCTCTTTGATCTCGGCTAAAGCCGATAACTTGAAAAAGCTCATGAGGTATGAGGAGGCCAATGCCGAGTATGCTCAGATAGAGCGCATTAATCCGCGCTCGCTGTACGTTTTGAGCAGCATCATGGGCAAGGTCGATCTCGGGAAGGTGGCAGCAGCAAAAGCCAGGTTGGAAGCAGCGGGCAAAGAGATCAGCGACGAGGCCATCGAGGCGGAGATCCGCCTGATGCACCAGGAAAAGCGGGCAGCAGAGTTGAAGGCCACGCACCGGGCCTCTCCTCTCTTTGGGCCGATGTGCCAGTTGATGCAGGAGAGGCAGGAGTGGAGCGGAACTCCAAAACAATTCAAGGAGCTCGTCTGCTCGCGCTTTCCCGACCAGTTCGCGAACTGGTACCGGGCTCCGTACAAATATGTTGAGGAGTTAAAGGAGATCGCCCCGGAGCTGCGGGTAGAGGGAATAACAGCTGGCGTCCCTCCCGAGACCACACTGGTCACGCTCACAAAGACGGTTGCAGAGGAGCAGCCGCACCCTGCATAGCGAATAAAGTACAGGTAGAGTGGACCAGAAAGTGGCGAGCACTCACCGGGCCAATCAGCAGCCCCTTTGAGAATCAAAAAAGCCCCTGCAGCCGAAGCACCACCGGGGCCTTTCTCTCAGTACTTTCCAGCTCTCAGGAAGGAGGAAGGCGATCTAACACCTGAAGAAGCAGTCTCCCCAAATCGTCGAGCTTTTTATCTTGTTCTCCAAAGCGAGTAATAGCGCTTTGCTCAAAGGTACCCAGATGACCCCCCAGGGCTTCAAAACGCTCACGCACGCTCTGCTCGAATGGGTCCAGACGACCCTCGAGCACATCAAAACGATCCTGTATGCCCTGCTCGAAAGCCCCGATGCGCTCATTAAGGGCAGCAAGGCTGACCTTCATCTCTCGGATATCTTTGCCCTGCTCTGCCATAACACCGAGTAGTATCGTTTGATTATGGTGAATATCGGCGATACCTTTACGCATACCAGTCACGGATTGCTCTACATTGGAAAGTCTCTCTTCTTGGGTTGGCATCGAATTCTCCTTCTCTTCAAGAAGCATAACATATTTCTCTTTGAAACAACATCCCTAAAAACTAACCAAAAGTGACCGAGCCAAGAAAGATGAACACTCGTTCAATATAGAAGCATTGTAACAGATGGGACTCACAGCCTCCATATTTAGATTCACGATATACTCACGAACAACGAAAGTCTCGAAGCTGGACTGAAAAGATCCTGAAGTCAATGCTGATGAATATTTTTTGCGGGAGCAGTGACTGCTGGCAAAGCCAACGTCATATTTTAAAGCCATTGCTAACAGCGAAAGTAATCTGCCTGGACTTCAGAGGTTGATCACATTTGTGGAGGCTTCGAATGTGAGGGTATGTAAGCCCGGTTGCGTATGAATAACGAGTGTGTTGACCTCTATTGTTTAGGAGATCCTCATATGTGGATTAACCTCAGACCATTATTGTCCTAGTTAAACAGAAATCCAGGAATTAAATATTTGATGATAAAGAGAATTATGATAGGAGGTCTCTATTCCCTATCATTCCCAAACTTGTCTATCTAGACAGGTTCTTCGATAGACTCAGTTTGGTCGAGAAAGAGCTTGACATTTCGTTGCGCTTCTTTCCAACTTTGAAAAAGCATTTCTAGGTGTTGCTGTATATCCTCTAGAAGTAAGAAGGTTTGCTGGGAAGTTGTCCAACTGCTGCTGCTACTCAATGAAGCGATGAGCAACCAGAGTTCCTTGAGCTGTTCATCAATCTGATGAAGGCCCATGACGAGTGGATAACGTAATGGACATACCACGTAAGGAAGTCTCTCACTCGCTTCCAAAAATTCGCTGAATGCCAGGATTCGTTGTCTTATCTTTTTTAGTAGGTCAATTATTGATTCGCTTTGATCAGGCCATATAGTTTCTGATTTCATAAATAATCTGCGAATAGAAACCAAAAACTTACGCATTTGTGTCATTTCTGACCAGTGATCCAGAGTGAAGGTACGAACTTCGTCAACTGAGTACGCAAGTTCTGGCCATGGACCCTTGACCATCTTACCCATGTTTTTTTCCTCTCGACACGAAAATGAACTCCTGTTCTAAGTATAGAGAAGTAGAGACATTTGTCAAGTTTTCAGATACGGAATTGACTGATGGCCCCTTTCAAAGCAGCGCTACTCTTACCAAGAACTTTATCGAGTTCGACTCCACTTTCTATCTGCCTAGCAACGGAAGTTGTCGGTGATTGAATATTATCTACCGGGATTAAGCCAGATCCCAACAGTCGTCTCGCTTCAGATACTTGTTCTATGACAGCAATTGCTGATTTCAGACATTGATCTATTATAGGTTTGTTTCTTGGATTTTTCACGAGCTTTTCCATTTCTCCTATTACGACGGTAAGGTCTTTTATATGTGTCATGAGATCTTTTCTAAGAACTTTTTTGGGTTCCCGATAATGTTGTACTTGCCTATTCACTCCAACTAGCATATTTTTACACGCCAGTAATTTTTTCCCTACTGTCGTTGTCTTTGGATCCGGTAGAGATGATTGGTTGGGTTGAGATGACACAGGAAGTAACTCCTGCTGCAAAATATCGTGATAACTTCTCTCAGTAACTGATATTCATGTATTCTCACAAAAATTATTACACATCTGACTTGTTCAATGAATTGTTTAAACGTTGTATTTTGCCAATGTTGATCAGAATATCCTTAAGTTGCATCTCAATTTCCTGCCTTTGTTCCACTGGAGCTTCGAGGCAGGAGGGACAAAATGTTTTCTTTGTGATCGCCAACTTATCTACTTGCTCCTCAATCGAATGTAGAATATTGATGAGTTTGGAACGTATCTGTGCAATAAGATAAGGATGCTTTTCAAGGAGTCTATCAAGCTCTTGAATTGGTTTTCTCATAGTTGCCACGGCACTTAATGCTCGATCACACTCATCTAAAAAGATAGCTTGACGATTGAAAAGCTTTATTGCATCTCTAGCAAATGGTTGTGCTGCAATAATACTATCAAGCCATATATTCATGGTGGTGTTCATATTACTCTGCTGGCTCGAATCATTCTTTGAAGCTTGATCTTTAGCAAGAGCACCTAATGTCTTCTCTTCTTGTATTCCATGTTCTTGTGATTGTAGCTCTTTATCCGAACCCACCTTTAACTCTAAAAGATTGGTTGAAGCTTCGCTCTTTCTGGTAAGCGATTCCCCTGAATTACTGAGATCGGTATCAGATCTAGGGAACAAGTTCACGGACTTGCGTTCGCGAGGCGGAAACCTACGAAGCTTACCTGTAGGTGGTTTCGGTGTAAGTGGCTGATTAGTCAGGAAACGATAGAGTTCTTCATAACCAGCTTCAGAAGTAGGATTGAAATGTGTTGTACCGCGACAAGGGACGGGTATATCTGAGATTGTGCTCCCAGGGAATAAAATCGGGATAAATTTGCTGTTCGAAGCTCCAGCAGTATAGAGATACTGATAGATAATGTTCGCCTCCCACAGAACACCAAGTCCTTTCCCTGGTTCTTCTTTTCTCGTCACGCGTCTTAAATAGGTCGATGTACAAATCATGAGGATAAAATCTGCTTCTTGTATCTGCTGCTCCATCCAAAATGGCCATCCATCAGAAGGTAGAGTAACATATCGATCGATGTTACAACGAATTCCATCCCCGCGGAGTTGGTCGGAAAGTGCAAGCACAAGGTCCTGATGTTCAGGCGAGTCATGACTATAGCTAATGAATACCCTCGGAGCGATTATTTCATCATCAGTCATAAAAGCACCTCATGACTTTCCATTCATCTTTGCTAGTTCCTGGCCCTATTAGAATAATTCTATGATAACATGAAAAAGTTTTAGTCGCTACATAATCAATAATTTATAGTCATAGGATACGTAACGAGCAGGAATTGATGAGAGCATCACAGCCAGCTTTGTCAACTCAGATATCAAAACTTGAAGTTACAACTGTACAGCACTAGCCACGGTTTTCTCAGAATATACTCTGCTATAAAGTCCTCCCGGAACCTGAGAAAGAACAGTATTGGTTGCAAATGCCTCTTCAGGGCCTACCAAAAACAGGCGCTGTTTCGCTCTCGAAACACTGACGTAAAGCCGTTGCCGAAAAACTTTATTGAGTCCGATCAAAAATACTGTCTCGAACTCCTGGCTTTTAGAGTAATCCACTGTTGCCAGGACTAAGTCTGTACGTCCTTGATGCTTATCGAGAAACGTAATGTGGCGTCGAATTTCTTCAACGGTATCCTGTATCCTCCAATTTCTGAAAGTGTTCAATATCGTTTCCACTTGTTCGAATTTATGCTCCTGATCCTGTAAGAGCGAGAGCGGACCATCACTTAACTCCCTGAGCCCTTGTTCCAGCTGGCTTATAGGAGTATCAAGTGTACTCTGGTTGATCAGAACCAGGTGATGCTGTAAGCTTGCAACTTGTTCTCGACTTATTCTTGCCTCCTGTAAGTATTTTTGCGAAGCAACTGTCTCAAACAAGGTCAGACCTTTTCTATTGGCCAGTTTTTTCAAGGCAATGATCTGTGATTTCTCAAAGTAAGGAACGATATTATAGCGTAGGAGACGTTCCATATCGTCATCTCGTGTCTTGTCCTCAATCAGATAGAGGTAGAGAAGCAAGTTTTTGACATAGTGCACTTGATACATGGTTTGTTGACCATCCATCAAAGCGAAGGGAATGTTACGTTCCTTCAAGAGGTTTTGAGCTTGAGGAAGCATCTTTTTGTCGCCAAAGATGAGGACCACACTTTCTTTCTCGTAGGTTGGCAACTGAGTAATCTGGTTTAGTGCGGCTTCGACCATTTCGGAGAGTGAATCTGTGCGTGTATAAAGGTACGTCGGCTTTGGTCCGTGTTTGTTTAGTCCTGATCGAAGTGCTACTGCAGTACTACCAGTTACCTTGCTGCGGATAAACGTGGCAAAATCCAGGATTTCTTGTGTCGAACGGAAATTGATCGTCAATTG
>Ga0116218_1001428_pt1 | contig 15129 bp, 11 predicted proteins | sample Sb_taG_2_FD_88966 | JGI IMG/M metagenome (GOLD analysis project Ga0116218, IMG submission 88966) | Peat soil microbial communities from Weissenstadt, Germany - Sb_50d_5_LS metaG | ecosystem: Environmental > Terrestrial > Soil > Wetlands > Peat | place: Germany: Weissenstadt | collected 2010-09-21 | reverse complement strand
TTTTCCAAAATCTCGCACTGCTCAAGGCAATTGAGCATGTCAAGAAAAATGGGTCACGTCTCCATATTTGCGGCCTACTAGGCAACGGGGGCGTACACGCCCACGAAACACACCTGGAAGCACTGCTAGGCCTGGCAAATATGCATGAAATCGAACATGTATATATTCATAGTTTTACTGATGGACGTGATACTTCGCCTACAGGAGGCGTTGAATTCATGCGCTATTTGCAGGCTCGCGCTCAAGAGATTGGTGGAAAACACGCGGCAAAAGTAGCGACAATCAGTGGCCGCTACTATGCAATGGATAGGGATAATCGTTGGGATCGCATAGCGCTTGCTTATTTCGCCATGACTCGCGCAGAGGGGATACGAGCAACTTCGGCAACTGGTGCAATTGAGCAATCATATGAACAAGGCGTCACTGACGAATTTATTATACCCACAGTAGTCATGGAAGAACAGCAACCCGTCGCAGTTGTGAAAGCAGGCGATGCATTAATCCACTATAATTTCCGTCCCGACCGCGCACGCGAACTGACAAAGGCCTTTATATTAGAAGAGCTTCCACAGCAAGCACATGAAAAATTTGACAGGGGAGCACGTATAGAAAACTTGCAATATGTAATGATGACTGCCTATGAAGAGGGGCTGGATGCGCCTGTAGCTTTCCGTGCAGACGAGGTCGAGATGCCTATAGCCCGCGTTATCTCTGAGCAAGGATTGCGACAGTTCCATACTGCTGAGACCGAGAAATACGCGCATGTGACTTATTTTATTAACGGTCGGCGAGAGACACCTTTTCCTGGCGAGGATCGGCTCCTGGTACCTTCACCCAGGGTGCCAACATATGATTTGCAGCCAGAAATGAGTGCTGCAGGAGTAACCAGCACTGCGATAGAACATATTCGCAGTGATGACTATGATTTCATCGTCATGAATTATGCAAACGCTGATATGGTTGGGCATACTGGTGTAATGGAGGCGGCGATTAAGGCGGTGGAGATCGTTGATACAGGAGTTGGACAGGTAGTGGAGGCAACTCTTGCAATGGGTGGTGGACTTCTGATTACTGCCGACCATGGCAATGCAGAACAGTTGATTGAATATGAAACGGGAAAGCCCTTCACCGCTCACACGACATTCCCTGTACCGCTCTACCTGGTTGTTCCGCAAATGGCACAGGTACAACTGCGCAACGACGGTATTTTAGCCGACGTAGCCCCCACTATCCTTGACGTATTAAGTATACCAAAACCAAAAGATATGACAGGACGAACTCTGATTCAACACTAACGATCAAAAATAGATTTCTTCTATATAAAAGAGAAATAGTTATCCACATATTGAAGAGGCGTGTGTGGATAACTATTTTTGGAGTGTGGATAAGGTCTTTAAGTGTTTTTAAAGCCTGCGTGGTAATATCCACTTGACGGGTGGCAATATTTGTTCTATGGCAGACAGGTGATCATAATAACCACGCTGTTTCTGAATCAGACCATCTCGAAACAAAAACACGCTTACGCCGTCTACCTGAAAGGGGCGCGCAAGCCAGGTTTGGCCGAGCAAACGCGGGCTATTTCCACGTGTCGTCCATGTTAAGGCTGCTTGTCCATCTTCCATAAATACTTGCCCTGTTGGCACATAGTTAATTGAAGGCATGCTACTAAAACGCGTGCTGAACCATTGCTGAATTTCCTTACGTCCATGGCGAGGACGTTTCATGCCAGAATCAAACAGCTCTGCATCTTCTGTATACAGAGCCACGATAGCGCCAACATCATGCGCATTGAAAGCTTTTAACCATTCAGTGACTGGCGGGCGTAATAGCATGATATACTCTTCGTTTTTCTGCATAGCATCCTTTCTGTTACCGCATAACTTTCTTATTGTGGTGTTTGTATTATATACTTGTTCAAAAGCGTCTGACTTGTAGATTACAACGTAGCTTATTTGAAGAGCAATTCTGTAAGATTGCGCTCAGCCATCTTGCTCGACTTTTACCCACTTATACAGCATACTACGTCGTTTCAGGAGGAGATACATTCTTCATGAATTCACACATTGATGGAGGAATTTCTCGTTGCAAGAATAACACATGCTGATACGACACGAATATTACCTCAGAGGAGTAAAAAAAGCTTAACAACTTATATGCAGCAAACAACAACCATAAAAAGACAGGTGTCGGTCGTCATTGTCGGTGCTGGTCCAACAGGATTGAGTGCAGCTAATTTGCTGGGCAACGCAGGCATCGATACACTACTGCTTGAACGCAATGCAACTCTGAGCGATATTCCCCGGGCAATCTCCATTGACGATGAAGGGTTGCGCACCTGTCAGGCTATGGGGTTGGGCAACGCAATCCTCGAAAATGTGCTATTGAATGTTGATGCCCATTATTTATCCGGACGGTACTATCTATCCAAGATTGCACCCACCAGTAATCGGAACGGCTATCCACTCATCTCGACTTTTCACCAGCCTGCTTTCGAAGCAACTCTTCTGCATGGACTGAAACGCTTTGCATGCGTCGAGGTTCTTTTTCAACATACACTTGAGACCTTTGTGCAGTACGAGCATGCAGTCCAAATCACAGTACGATCTGCTGACGATGTATTCTACGAGATAGAATGTCTCTACCTGCTAGCCTGTGATGGTGGCAAAAGCACCATCCGTCATGTCCTTGGTATTCCCATGCAAGGGGTGAGCCTTCCAGGGCTTCTTCTTCCGATTGCTAGAGGTAACATAAAACGTAATAATAGTTATGCCCAAAAATGGCTGGTCGTAGATACTGCACAGGACGAGGATAAACTTGTCAATGTTACTTTCTTCTGTAATCCGAGGCGCCCAGCGGTAACAGTTCCTGCTCCCAACAACAGAAGACGCTGGGAGTTTATGCTCTTACCAGGAGAAGACGTAAAGGATTTATTGCCAGTCGAGGTCATACAACAACTCATTCAACAGACCAGGGCATCCCAAAGAAAAGGTTTAACCCAAAAAGCACAGATTGAACGACGCGCAATCTACACATTTCATGCCGCTATTGCCAAAACGCTATCGCAGGGACGTGTCTTCCTACTTGGAGATGCAGCCCATCTCATGCCTCCTTTTGGGGGGCAGGGCATGAATAGCGGTTTGCGTGATGTTCACAACCTTTGTTGGAAGATACAGATGGTCATTCGTGAACAATTTCCTTCAACCATTCTGCAGACGTATCATGTGGAGCGTTTTCCGCATACAAGCCAGATGATATTTTATTCATCATTGCTAGGCAGAATCATCATGCCTACAAACAAGTTGATAGCATTTTTACGCGACCTCTTATTTCGCGCTGTCAATATTGTTCCTCCTATTCGCGAATTTCTTTGTGAAGCACGCTTCAAACCGGAACCACGATACAAACGAGGCTTTCTTCTTTTCAATAAAGACAGCCAATGCCGAAAGCTTACAGGACAAATGTTGCCCCAACCATATATGTTGACACGAGATGGAGATCGAATCCTGCTTGATGAGGTGTTAGGAGACAACTTTGCACTGCTGCGACTGTACGATAAACAGGAAGAAGCTTTTGTGTCTTTGCAAGACCCATTTTGGCAACAGCTCAACGTAAAGTTTGTATGCATACAACCAGTAGAAGTAGCATATACAACAGTTAAAGAAGAACTGACTGATAGCCAGCCTGAAGGAAAACAAGAAGTTACTCTTATTATAGATAGCGAGAAGCAGATAGGCACCTTTCTAAACGACAATCGTGAAATATGCCTGCTTATTCGACCTGATCGCTACATTATGGCGGCATTTCGCGTAACTGAATATGCCGATGTGGTCGCAGCATTAAGAAAGTTAACTGGTGCAGTTTCTAGCTCAACAAATTTGCCAGCATTCAAATAGAAAAACAATAATTGAGCTACACACGATTGTAAGATACGTTAAGAAAATTTTCTATCAACTGGTTCACAATATGTGCTTGTGAGTACATAAAGAAACGCTCACCACCTGAAATGACGTCATAGCCTGCACAGTTTGGTAAATGTTCAGCGAACCAGCGCGTTTTAGGTTCTGGCGCGAGCACATCATCTTCTCGATTTATCAGCAGAATGGGCATAGTTAGTTGGTCTAAGCGATTGCGTATATCGAAATAGTGAATAATGGGTAGCACCGAAAACTTATACACAAATGGCCAGAGTTCGATCTTACGAAATTGCTCTTCGATCAAGTTACGGCTTATACTACACATTACATCAGCATCGGGTGTAGTTTGATGCGCGACAATGTAGTTGATCACAATACGTCTCAAGAACCAGGCGGGAAGGAAATGCTCGACTGGCAAGCGCACGAAGATTTCGTGAAGAAGCCAGATGAAAGGATGGGGGGCAATCTGATAATCAGCGCCCTGAGCAATGATAATCAATGAGCGGCAGCGTTGTGGATAACGGATGGCGAACTCTAAGAGCACCATGGCTGCATCACCATGAGCGATAAGATCAACACACTCCAGCCCAAGGCCATCGAGTACATCGCGGAGTTCTTCAGCACGTTCAGCCAACCCAACAGGTTGGGTGCGAGTTTCGCTGCGCCGGTAGAGAATGACATGCCTGGATTGGCTGAATTCACGCAACTGTCGAGCATAGACGAATTCAAGGTGCTCGAGAATGGGTACGAAGACTAAAGGTACACCCTCTCCAATGTCAATCAACGGCATATCAAGCTGGCCAATGGGGATTCGCTGCCAGAGATTCTCGATATAATCAACGTCAGTGCGAAACATCGTTTCGTCAATAGAAGGGGTCATTACAACATTCACTATATTCTCCAGTGTAATCGAGCTTATTCAACTTTGCTATACCAGGATTACCAGCCAGCGAACAAACTTTGCTGAGTTTCATAAGTATATTATATTTCGGAGTCAAAATGGTAGTTGTGGTATAGCATTAATTATGGTAATCGTATATACTACAATCGTCGGGTTAAACGTATATACTATCAGTAGGACAAATCTATAGTACGTATTTTGAACATTTAGGGAGGTAAACTTATGGCAGATACAAAGCAAAAGCAAGATGAGACTGTGCAAAATGAGCAAGCGCAGGAAGAGCAGGCACAAACATCTCAAGCATCTGGTGCTCCTGACTTTAAATCTGACCGTGATGAAGTCAGGCACGCTTCTGAGCAATTCTTCCGCACTCTATTTCGCGCAGGGGTACACGCTGCGATGGCACCAGTGTATGTATTACCAGAAGAATCCAGGGAACATTTCTTTACCGCCGGACGCGAATTCACACGCGGACTATCATCCCTTGCACAAGAAATTGCAGACGATTTTGACAAGTTAGTTCAAAGGGAGAATGACAAGCTGGGGAATGAGTAGTGGGTAGAAATTCATTCACCTATTCTCCCAGCAGCGTGTGATACAATTTTCGTTGCCGATTTGTAGCATTTTCATAGATAGCGTGGCGTGCCTCATCCGGCAGCACAGGCGCTTCGAGTTCTACAGGAACATGAGCAATATCATGAATGATGCCTAACGCTTCAAGTGCCAGCAGTGCGACGCCTCGAGCTGAGGCTTCGCGTTCGAGCAAGGGATAGAGAGGTGCGTTCAGCGAATCGGCAACAATACCTTGAAGAGTTCTGGAACTGAGCATCGCTCCCCCGCTGCCAATCAGTGTGGGAGCAATTTCTTGCTGTTCCAGGGCAATATTGAGCTGGTCGTATACTTCGGCCAGTTGATAGGCAAGTGACTCGAGTGTAGCCCTCAAGAGGGTAATAGGCGAAGTATGTGAGTTGATACCGGTGATAGTCATACATGCCTCGCTATGCCAACCAGGGCTACGCTCGCCCGCTAGCATTGGGAGTATTGTCAGGCCATGTCCATCTGGTGGCAAATCAGCGACAAGCGAATCTGCCTCAGCAAGTGGTGGAAGCTGTAAAGTAGATGCAAGCCATGCAAAGACATTTCCTCCTTCACTCAACGCTCCTCCTAGCACGCCATGCTTCTGATCGAGAAGATAGAGCCAGAGTCCTTTGGACGGAACTATATCTGGTGGAACTATCACGCGAATGGCACTCGAAGTGCCGATGGTGATCGCCCAGTTTTCTTTAGTTGCGCAGCCTGAGCCGACATTAGCCGCGGCGCCATCACCCACAGCCGGAAACCAGGGAATATCTTGCAATACGGGCCAACGCTCTGCGAATTTTGGCTTCAGTCCACGTATGCTGTCTTGTAGATCACCCAACTGAGGCAATTGTTCATGACGTACTCCAAGTACCTCTTGCAAATGCTCATCCCATGAATGTGTGCGTGTAACAAGCATGCCGGTGCCAGAGGCCATCGAGAAACTACAAACCGAACGTCCTAAAAATCGGCGATGCAGGTACTCACCAAAAGAAAGCCATTGCGCAGTTTGTTTGAACAGTTCTGGCTGTTCCGTTGAGAGCCAGCGTAATTTCGCTGGCCAGTAACTGGCATGTATTCTGGCGCCGGTACGTTTATGAATAGCATCCTCGTCGAGTTGTGTACGAAGTTCGGCAGCAGCGCTGCCAGGGCGAGTATCTTCCCAGGTGAGTAAGGGCGTCAGCGGAAGCCCAGAGGCATCTACTCCCAGGAGAGTATGCCAGAACGTGTCTGTTGCCACGGCTTTGATGTGCGAGGCCAGAGGACCTGCCGCTGCAAGAACCTCGTCAATGCTTTGAGCAACGAGATCCACGAGCATATCGGCATCAACCGAGACTTCGCCTTCGTTTGAGATCGTCAGGGCATAGGTATGCTGTGCAAGCATATTTGGGACAGCGGTGCCGCTGGAGTCGAAGAGTAATGCACGCACCGAGGAGGTGCCTATGTCAAGTGCGAGGATGTATGGTTGCGTATATGATTGAGTTTGCTGCTGGATATTCGTAGATGTAGTTTCTTTCATTCTATTAAAACTCGCACACAGTACTACATATAAAAAATGCCGCGCATATACCGCGCAAAATGCAATGTATTCTTAAGCACAGCCATTCGAGATGGTCTACATTATAGTACCACGTATAACAATACAAAGGACGACGAAAGCATCTACCCATCTTGCTAACGACGCCCGCCAGGCATTGTCATCCTGATCCCTTTCTTGTCATTCTGATCCCTCATTTGTCATTCTGAGCGCCAGCGAAGAATCTCGGCCCGGTGTGTGAGATTCTTCGCTGGCGCTCAGAATGACAAATGAGGGAGTTGATTCGGCTCAGTGTGTAAACTGATGAACGCTTGCCCACCCGCTCCTCATGGGCGGCGCAAGCGTCCCTACGAAAAAAACTCTTACCTCTCGTTTTGGTGGAATCTGATAGTTCATAGAACTACTTTCTTCCCTGTCTACGAGGACCTTTCGGCTTTGAACGTACTCACTCCGTCTTTTGTTTCATCTTCTCTAAAAGATCTGCATAGTTGTTTCGAACTCTTATAGTTTCGGGATGATCTGGCCCCAGCACACGCTCTTTGGCCTCCAGCGCGCGCTGGTAGAGCGGCTCGGCTTGCTCATACTTGCCCTGGTTCTGATAGAGGAGTGCCAGGTTATTGACGATGTTCAAGGTATCGGGGTGCTCAGGCCCCAGCACCTGCTCACGAATCGCCAGGGTACTTTTCCAGAGCGGTTCTGCCTCCCGGTATTGACCTCGTTGATAGAAATAAAGCCCGGCTTGATAGAGCAAGTCTCTCGCTTCCCAAAACGTCATACTCCAGCGATCAATATGTGCGGCACACAGCAGTACATGAGGGATGTATCGCTCACAGTGTGTCCACGTCTGGTAGTCCACTTCAGGAAAGCTTTGCGCAACCGCTTGCACGACACGTTCTGCCCACTGTGCTTGTTGTTCTATCCCCATCTGGTCTTTCACGACCTCCTGCACCATACGATGGATGCTGTATGTCTGGGTATCGACATCTAATTGGATGAGCGAGTAGCGTGTGAGCGGCTCCAACGCTTCATTGAGCGCGAGCGGGTCCTCGGAGGTGGCAAGCGCATCGGCAAGCACAGGACCGAGCTGCGAAGCTCCCTCGGTGAAGAGTTCGAGTGGGATAGCATCGGGACTCAAAAAAGCGCTCACCCGCAGCATATCCGCTGCAATCGGGTCTTGTTCCACTTCCTGGAAGTTAAGCGCCCAGGTCCTGGCTACAGATGCCGGGTACTCGCCTGTCCTGGGTTGTGCTTTGTTGAGCAAGGACAGACGCTGCCGCTGGAAACTGGCGAGATAGTCTTGGAAGCGTGCTCCTTTCGCTGTGATGTAGGCAGCCGCTTGTTCCAGGGCCAGAGGTAGGTAACCCAGTTCAGTAGCGAGTACTTCGGCAGCGTTCTTCTCTTTCGGGTCGCTCTGGGCGCATTCCGTGCGCTTGTAGAGGAAGTCCAGCGCTTCTTCTGGATCCATTTTCTCCAGTGCGAGTGGTTTGGCAATACCCAGCATGTCGAAGAGCTGCGCTCGCGAGGTGAGTAAGATGTGACCCCTGGGTGTACGCGGGTAGTAGGCCTTGAGCATCTCGGGTGCATCGGCATTATCGAAGATAAGTAGCCACTCACTCTTTTGCTCTAACCAGTACTTGACTGCCTGCACCGTGTCAGCAGGATTAGTTGCAACTTTTTCCGGTAGGTCGAGTAGCTTTGCGATTTCGATAAAGCCTTTCTGGAGTTCAATCTCTGTCTCGGCCCTGACCCAGAAGATGTAGCGGTACTCGGAACGGTAGCGGTAGGTGTACTCAACTGCGGTTTGGGTCTTGCCAATACCTCCCAGTCCGAAGATGGCATGTCCCTGTGTGATGGCGGTGGCGCTGTCCTTGTTCAGCGCTTTGTGCAGGTTTTGGAGAATGGTATCGCGTCCGGTGAAGTATGGATTGCGCGGATAGGGGACATTTTCGATGACCTCAAGTGGGAGTTTATCTGGCTGGTGTTCAACGAAATCCTGTTTGCGTTCGCGAGGGGGCAATGTACGAAGTGTTCCAAGTGCGGGTTTTGGAGTGAATTGCTGCCTTGTTAGACGGCGGTAAAGTTCGTCGTAGCCTTCCGTTGTAGTCGGACGATAATGCTTCACTCCTTGCCATGGAACAGGTATATCCGATTCGTGAGCCCCTTCCAGTAAGACCGGGATGAACCGATTATTCGAGGTGCCTTCGTTGTAGATATACTGGTAGATGAGGGTACTTTCCCAGGCCACTCCATGCCCTTTATACGGATCTTCGTCGCCCATAACACGGCGGTAATAGGTTGGGGTGCAGATCATGAGTACGAAGTCTGCAGCACGAATCTTGCGATCCATCCAGCGTGGAAAGCCCTCTGGAGGGGAGTCTTCATATTGGTCAAGGATGCAGTCGATGCCGTCGGCACGCAGGCGGTCGGAGAGGGCTAGCACGCGGTCAGCATGTTCCTGTGAGTCGTGGCTGTAGCTGATGAAGACAATGGGAGGGTGTGGGGTATCGCTGGTCATGTGTTGCCCTCCGTTGAAAGTGATGACCAGTGTTTACTGGCGAATGATGTGTTGTGACGAGAGGACGCGGCGGGCCGATAAATCGGCGGTGTGCGCGATAAATCGGCACCTACGGGAGTTGCATGTATCTTGTTAGGAACCATAACGGGTAATGTGTATGGTAAATCAGCAGTTACGGGAGTTGCATGTATCGTTTTAGGAGCCATAACGGGTAATGTGCGTGATAGATCACCACCTACGAAAGTCCCGTGTATTGTGTGAATTAGCATCATTAAGGCTGTTGTGAATGCTGCATTCATGCCATGCGTTCTCCCTCGTTGTGAAAGGGTATTTGTTGCAGTTGAGGCTATTGTAGCATAAAAAGGGAGTTCAAAGAAGTTTGCGTATAGCAGCGTAGCGCTCTGAAAAACGCTGAGGGGTAATGCGTGGATAGCGCCCTTTCCCTAAATGCGAAAGGACTTCCTGATATGCTGCGTCAAGCTCGTTCAACGTAATTATCCCCTGCCGAACCAGGAGTTTCACATCAGCAATATCGCGTTCATTGCCTCGCTCGATCTTACTCAGGGCTATACTATAAAAGTCAAAATAGAACACATCGATCATTCCATAGCGACCGATGAATCGAGCATGTGTCTCCCACTGAGATGGGAGTGGCATAAAATCTGCAGGTGAAGCAAATTCTACATTGACCTGCATCTGTTGAATCAATCCCTGAATAGCTACGATAAGCTCGCCTTCATTCGTTCCGCCTACCTGTATATCAATATCCTGTGTAAATCCAGGCCGTACTCCCAGATGGACAAGGGCAGCGCCACCCGCGAGGTAGAGACGCGCTTGCTTGTGGAATGTCCGCCCTAATTGTTGAAGGAATGACTCGATGGCCGCTTTGTCGACGCCTGGTCGCATACTCATGTTTAACTCCTGCTCATACTGCTTTTCCTCTAATGGAAGTAGCAGAGAAGCTTGTAGTTGATGATGTTTTGCTTCTTCCTGAAGCAGAAGTTGATCCACTTGATTTTGCCAATCACCAATATAGGTGAAAGGGAAACCAGTACGCCTTTGCTCGGCCACTTGCAACGCTGACAGTCCGTATTTGCCATAATGATAAGCAGGAGGGGGTAGATTCCGGCTTTTCCACAAAAATTCAAAGCGTTGCTCGGGAAAACTTGGGATATGACCTAAAGCTATCGTCAAGCGGAGAAACCATAATCTCTGGAGATAAAGTGTTGCCAGCGTCAGAACTGTTATCCGTTCTGCAATCTCCGGCTCGCTTTCTTTGATAGCTTGAAGGACAGAATCAGCAAGTTCAGGATGCAACAGGAATAGCGCAATACTCGCATCTCGCACACGTGGATACTCGTCGCATTGAGCCAAATGTTGTATTAATGCGACTGACGACTCCTGATCTCTCTCTATTCTGGAAGGACTGCCACTATAGTCTAAACCCACTAGATAGTTAATACCCCAGGCACGTAATGTACCAATGAGTTCATCGACTTCATTCCAGGCGTCTGAGAGATTACTGAGTGTGGTGTCCATATTCCTCCATTCTAATACACTCCCTGATTCAGGATAGTATCCTATACGACACCACGTCCGAATGCTTTGTCCTATGACAAGCATAAACGATTGCTAAGAGACATGTCAAATGCTCTAGTTTCGTTCTCATCTTTCGTTGACATGGTTACGAAGTGCGTGATATGATTTTTTTACTGAACCATTGTAGGGTTTGTGGTTGTTTATTTCTTGTTAACTATCCTCGATCACAGAAGGTCGCGTGATCTGGTTAGTGCGCGGCCGATATTTGAACGTCCCGCAATGTAGCTTCCTGGCTCCTTCAGGGCCGGGTGTGAGTGTATAGCGTCATGAATCGTGAGTATCATCGTTGGTTTAGTCCCTCCCTCCAAAGAGATATGGAAATGCTCGTTTTTGGTCATGCTGGCGCTCGCGTGCTGGTTTTTCCGACTTCCATGGGCCGTTTCTTCCAGTGGGAAGACAGCGGCATGATCAACGCGCTTGGCGATCAACTGGAACGAGGCGATATTCAGTTATTCTGTGTAGATAGCGTTGATGAAGAAAGCTGGTACGCCAAATGGAAGCCTCCCGGTGAACGCGCCTGGAGACAAACGCAATATGACTACTATCTTGTGAACGAAGTCCTGCCGTTCACTCTCCAGCACAATTCCAACCCTTACTTGATCTCTGCAGGAACTAGCTTTGGCGCGTACCATGCTGCCAATTTCGCTTTCCGTTACCCCCAGCTGGTCGGCCGGGTTATCGGGTTAAGCGGCTACTATAACATCAAGAATTTTACGAATGGCTACTCAGACGATAATGTCTATTTCAATAATCCCTGCGACTTCATCCAGAACGAACACGACTCGTCGCGGCTGGATGCCTTGCGGCACATAGACATTATCCTTGCTATTGGGCGCGACGATCCTTCGTGCTCGAACAACGAGTATTTCTCGGGCATCCTCTGGAGCAAGAGCATCTGGCATGCCTTGCGCGTCTGGGATGGCTGGGTTCATGATTGGCCTTTTTGGCAACAGATGATCCGCATGTACATCAGCGGTCACGATTGACCGAGAGGGGAGTTGTCTTATGACGTTGAAAGTCGGCCTGCTGGTCGGAAGAGAATGGTCCTTTCCTCCCGCTTTTATTGAAGAGGTCAACCGCCGTGACGAGGGTGTTGTCGCAGAGTTCGTCAAGCTGGGCGGAACGCGTATGGACGAGCCGTGTCCCTACACAGTCATCATTGACCGCATTTCGCAGGAGGTACCCTATTACCGGGTCTATCTCAAATATGCGGTCCTTCAGGGTGTGACTGTTGTCAACAACCCTTTCATGTGGACAACGGACGACAAATTCTTCGAAGCAACTCTGGCCACAAAGTTAGGAATTGCCCATCCGAAAACAGTTGTACTACCAAATAAAGAGTATGTACCAGGCATCGTGCACGACGAGAGCCTGCGTAACCTGGTATACCCATTGGACTGGTATGGCATCATCAATTATGTTGGCATGCCATGTATTCTAAAAGACGCCTTTGGTGGTGGCGGAAGGGATGTGTATGTCTGCCGATCAATAGATGAATTGCTTCATTACTATAATCGCTTTGGTCTAGGGACGGCCATTGTGCAGGAATTCATCGAGTTTGAGCAGTATGTCCGCTGCATCAGTCTGGGGCAAGAAGAAGTCCTTCCAATCAAGTACGATCCCCGCGAGCGTAAATATCATGTCGAACATGATCATCTCAGCCCTGAACTTGGGCTTCGTATAGTAGAGGACTCGTTGAAGCTCGTGCGCGCATTAGGATATGATATGAACTCTCTTGAGTGGGCCGTTCGTGACGGCGTTCCCTATGCGATCGACTTCATGAACCCTGCTCCCGATATGGATATTTATTCACTGACACCGTTTTATTTTGATTGGGTGGTCAAGCATATGGCCGATATGGCTATCCGTCTCGCGAAACATCCACGCCCACAAAATCGCGAACTGCGCTGGGATACATTATTGACCGCGGAACGCAATAGAGGTGAAGATACGAGGTGAGCCATGTCATTGCGAGAAGCCATAGAAAGCTATCATGAACTCCTGACTGACGAGTTAGCCAGTGAGTCGCAGGCGAAACTCGATGATCAGCAGCAAGACCGTGGAATCACCTTCGGTGGACGGCCGCTATGCAGCGTTCTGCGACCGCGCTTCATGACACCCGAACAATATCACTTTCTTCAGACACGGGTTCGCCTGCTATTACATGCTTTCGACAAGATCTATTACCGCGCCCTGCAAGATGAGATATTCCGCAAACATTTCGGCTTACTTGACTGGGAAGAGGAACTTGTGCGGCACGACTCTGGTTTTCGCGCTCCCAGCCCAACCTCGCGTGTAGATACATTCTTTGTACACGGTCGAGGAGGATTGCGTCTTACAGAATACAATGCTGAGACACCCGCAAGCCCGGCTTACAATGATATACTGGCGGATGTTTTTTACGGCTTACCTGTGATGCGCGAGTTTCTACACCGCTACGAGGTACGCTATTCGCCCGCTCGCCACAGTGTTCTGAATGCCTTGATAGACGCTTACCAGCAATGGATAGGCCGTCGTGAGGCGCCACGTATCGCCATTCTCGATTGGAAAGAGGTGCCAAGTTACAGCGAGTTCGTGATGTTTGCCGAGTATTTCAGATCTCAGGGGATGGAATGTGTTATCGCAGATCCACGCGAAGTGGAATACCGCAATGGTCGTCTTATGGCAGGAGATTTCCACATCACGTTGATTTATAAGCGCGTATTGATTAGCGAGCTGGTCGAACGTGGCGGGCTTGATCAACCGGTCATACAGGCAGTGCGCGATGGGAACGTATGTATGGTCAATCCTTTTCGCTGCAAAATCTTGCACAAAAAAGCCAGTCTGGCAGTGTTGAGCGACGATCGTAATTCCGATCTCTTTAGCGACGCAGAGTTGGAGGCCATCGAAGCCCATATCCCCTGGACATGCCGCGTCGAAGAACGCAACGCCAGCTATCATGGCCAGAAGATCGACCTTTTACCTTTCATTCTTGAGCATCGCGATAAACTGGTGCTCAAACCAAACGACGAGTATGGTGGTAAGGGAATCGTTCTAGGTTGGGAAACAGATGCGAGCGACTGGGCACAGGCCATTCAAACCGCTTTGAACGACCCTTACATCGTACAGGAACGCGTAACCATTCCCAGCGAACCATTCCCAAGCATGGTTGATGGCCATGTCACTTTGATCGATCGCATGTTGGATACGAATCCATTTGTCTTCTATGGCAGCTATATGGACGGCTGCCTATCCCGCCTCTCGACCGAGGCATTGCTGAATGTAACAGCCGGTAGCGGTTCAGCCGTCGCCACGTTCGTGGTGGAAAAGCGTTAGGAGAATAGAAATGAAGCCGCCGTCACTCACCATTGGCATAGAAGAAGAATACCAGATCGTCGATCCGGAGACGCGCGAATTGCGCTCCTACATCACACAGATACTGGAGGAGGGTAAGACGACCCTGCGAGAGCAGGTCAAACCCGAACTGCACCAGGCTATGGTTGAAGTCGGATCCCTTGTATGCCAGACACCGGGCGAACTGCGAGAGGAACTGGTTCGCCTGCGTCGTTCGATTATGGAACTGGCCGCAAAAAACGGCTTGAAGATCGTGGCAGCAGGCACTCACCCATTTTCCTCATGGATGACACAGGAGATCACCCCGCAGGAACGTTATATGGGCGTCAAGCAGGACATGCAGGAACTTGCCCAGCGGCTATTGATCTTCGGCACGCATGTACATATAGGCATCGAAGACCGTGAATTTCTCATCGATTGCATGAACGTCGTGCGCTATCTGTTGCCACATATACTCTGCCTCTCCAGCAGTTCACCATTCTGGATGGGACGAAACACTGGCCTGAAATCCTACCGCAGCATTATTTTCCGCAACTTCCCACGCAGTGGCATTCCGCGTATTTTCGATTCATGGGAGGACTACAACTACCTGGTAGAGACGCTGGTGAAGACAAATACCATCCCTGATGGCAGCAAAATCTGGTGGGACGTACGTCCAAACCATTCATACCCTACTATAGAATTCCGCATCAACGATGTTTGCACACGAGTAGATGAAGCAATTTGCATGGCAGCCATCTTCCAGGCTATA
>Ga0116218_1001424_pt1 | contig 15178 bp, 13 predicted proteins | sample Sb_taG_2_FD_88966 | JGI IMG/M metagenome (GOLD analysis project Ga0116218, IMG submission 88966) | Peat soil microbial communities from Weissenstadt, Germany - Sb_50d_5_LS metaG | ecosystem: Environmental > Terrestrial > Soil > Wetlands > Peat | place: Germany: Weissenstadt | collected 2010-09-21 | reverse complement strand
GACGCCCAGCGCCATCGGCGGCTCGATGCCGACGTCCCACTCGCCCCGGCGGACGACGTTGTCCCAGTTGGCAACGCCGGCCGCCCTGACGTCGATGACCACCTCGTCGCCGGCGGGCGCAGGAGGATTGGCCACGTCGATCAGTTCGACCGGGCCGCCCACCGCTTGGACACCGGCTACACGCACAGTCGGCCTACGACTTGTCGATCAGCCGCGCGCCGCGGCCGTGGGTGAAGAAGCTGAACGCCCACTGGATCATCACCAGCAGACGGTTCTGGAACCCGATCAGGTAGTAGAGATGAACGAACAGCCACACGATCCACGCCGGAAGTCCGCTGAGCTTGATCCCCCGGAGGTCGGCCACCGCCTCGCCGCGCCCGATCGTCGCCACGTTGCCCTTATCGAAGTAGCGAAACGGCCGTGTTGCTCTGCCCTGGAGCCGGGCGCGAATGAGTCCGGCCACATAATGGCCCTGCTGAATAGCCACCGGAGCCAACCCCGGGAGCGTCTGCACGGCTCCGTTGGGCCCGCGAACCCTCACCATATCTCCGAGCGCGATGACCTCGGGGTGCCCCGCAAGGGTCAGGTCCTTCTCGACGGTGACACGCCCGGCCTTGTCGACCTCCGCCCCGGCGAGCTTTCCTAGCTGGCCGGCAAGGCCCGATGCGGTGACGCCCGCCGCCCAGATGATCGTTCTCGTCTCGATCTGCTCGTGAGCGCCGTCGGGCGCGGCAAGCGTGACGGAGTGCCTGGTGACGTCAACGACGGTGCGGTTCACCATCGGGGTCACTCCGAGCCGGCGCAGCGACGCCGCCGCCTTGGCCGACAGTGACGGCGGGAACGCCGCCAGGATCCGGTCCCCGGTGTCGATCAGCAGGACCTTGGCCGCGCGGGAGTCGATGTTGCGGAAGTCGTGGGGCAGGGTGTCGCGGGCAAGTTCGCCGATCTGACCCGCCATCTCGACGCCGGTCGGCCCGGCTCCGACGATCACGAACGTCATCTCGGCGTTCCGGATGTCCAGATCGGTGGTCAGCTCGGCGCGCTCGAAGGCGGCCAGGATCTCGGAGCGGACGGTCTTGGCGCTCTCGAGCGTCTTTACCTCTGCGGCGAACTCCCTCCAGTCCTCGTGCCCGAAGTACGAGTAGCTCGAGCCACCGGCGACGACGAGCGTGTCGTACGGCACCGATCGTGGCGCTTGCACGTCGGGCTGCTCGGCCAGCAACACCTCGCGTGCGTCGAGATCGAAGCCCGTGACCTCGGCCAGGAGCACGCGGACGTTCGGGTAATTCTTGAGGATCGCCCGCAGGGGATAGGCGATCTCCCCCGGCGACAGCGAGCCGGTGGCGACCTGGTAGGTGAGAGGCTGAAACAGGTGGTAGTTGCGGCAGTCGATCAGGGTGATCTCGGCCGGCGCGCCCCGCAGCCGCTGCACGGTGGTCAGACCGCCGAAGCCGCCGCCGATGACGACGACCCGGTGGGGCAAGCCAGACGAGGAGACAGACGACGTGGTCACCGGGTACCCGAGGCTACGGAACTCAATCGTCCGGCGCTGGCTCGCGGGGGGCGGCGAGGTAGTGGTGCCCGACGCGATGGGTCCCGGGCACCAGCAGGCCGTCTAGCGTCTCGAGAAGACTCGCGTCGTGCTGGGTCTCCCGCTCGTGCTGGCGCTCGTGCTCCTCCCACGACTCGACCAGGAACGCCTCCACGTAGCGGCGCGGGGCGGCGTCGTCGACGAACAGGTGCCACTCCACCGCGCCGGTGCGCTGGCGGAAATGTTGGAGCCGATCTCGATGCGACAGAAACTGCGCTTCCGATCCGGCGGCGACGTCATACGTCGCGGTGACCATGACCGGACCCGCCGTGCCCTCGGGCACGTCCGGAATCGGCATCCGGTCCGCAGGCGTTACATCGATCGACCCCGGCTTTGGCAACGACAGACGGATGGTGGCAAGGGCGCCGACGACCAGGCCGGCGGCGAGCACGACCAGCGCCGCGTCGAGCGATGTGATCTGGGCAACGGTGCCGATGGCAATCGCGCCGATCCCGGTCGCCCCCTGAAACGCGACCGTGAAGTACGCCATCCCGCGGGCCTTGACCCAGCTCGGCAGCACCGATTGAAACGACGCGTTGAGCAGTCCGAGGGCGAGGATCCAGCCAGCGCCGGCGAGCACCAGCGTCGCACCGTCGAGGACCGCCGCGTGCGAGACGGCCATCACCAGCGCCGTCAGCGCGATCGCCGCGCTGCAGGTGAGCAGCAGCGCGCGCGGAGAGAGCATCCTGCGGATCGAGGGCGAGAACGTCGCGCCGAGCACGGCGCCGATCCCGACGCACCCGAGCAGCAGGCCGGAGCCGCCGGAGCCGAGCCCGAGCGTTCTCCGGGCGACGATCGGCAGCAGCGCCCACAGGCCGGTGGCGAAGAACCCGAACGCCACCGCCCGGACCATCATCCCCACCAGCGCCGGCGAGTTGTGGACGAACCGCCGGCCGGCGCGGGTGGCCGAGCGAAAATGCTCGCGCGGCAGCGCGGGCACTGTGACGAAGGCCACGGCGATCAGCACCACGACGAACGACAGCGAGTTGACGAAGAACACGACCGCGGCGCTGGTGGCGGCGAGCAACAGACCGCCGATCGCCGGCCCGATCGCCCGCGCGAGGTTCTGGTTGACCGAGCCGAGCGCGATCGCCTGGGGGCGCTCGGCCTCCGGCACCAGCTCGGGTTGCAGCGTCTGCGCGGTGGGCCCGGTGATCCCCTGACCCACCCCGATTCCGCACAGCACGATCAGCAGTACCGCCGGCGTCACCGCCCCAGCGACGTCGAGAACTCCGAGAGCCGCCGCGGAAACCAGCATCACGAGCTGCCCGAACAGGATCAGCCGCTTGCGATCGAGCAGGTCGCCCAGGACGCCGCCGGGGATGGCGAGGGCGAGCACCGGCAGGTTGGTGGCCTGGATCGCGCCGACGAGCACCGCCGAGGAGGTCAACGAGACCATCAGCCACTGCGCCGCGACTGTCTGCATCCAGCTGCCGATGTTCGAGGTGAGATTGGCTACCCACCAACGGCGGAAGGCGGTGTAGCGAAGTGGGCTCCAACCGGACGGGCTCCGCGGGGGGGGCGCCGCCGGCGCGTTCGGACGCGACGCTCATTGTCGCCAAACACTACGAGGGCCGGGAGGCCCCCGGTATGCTCACACGAGAGGTGCGCGCGCTCGTTCTTTCCGACACCCACTTCGGTGCGTGGACGGGCGATGACATTCTGCGCGAGCCCGTTCGTGTTCCTGGCGGGCAACCACGACCATCACTTCGTCGTCGATCAGGCTGCCGAGCTCCTCCGGCTGGAGTTGATCACCGGCAAGCCGCCGGGGGAGCTTCAAGCCGAGGCGCTCCGACGGGAGGCGAATCAGCCAGCTACGTGATGGCTCGAATCGTCCGTCCGAGCGACCCTGCCGGGCCGGCTATCGAGGCGTTTGAGAAGGTCATCATGAACCTGGGCTGGGCGCGCGACACGGACAGGATCGTGTTCGCGCACACGCACCAGCCGCTCGACGGTGTGGTCGGGCCGAGCCGTCGCGTCCGCTACTGGAACTCCGGCTCGTGGATCTACGAGCCTGACCTCACCTCGAAGGAGGCGTACAGGGCGTACCTGAGGAACGCGTGGCCGGGATCTGCCGTGCTGATCGACTCGGACGAGCCACAACCGCGTCTGCTACGGCTCCGCGAGCATCTCAAGCCCGTTCCCGAGCGGGCGGCCGACTAGTGTTGCGCGTTCGGCGTTACCTCTGCCGCCGGCGGTGCTGGCGCCGGATGAGGGCATCGATCCCGTCGAGGATCCGCGGCAGACCGAAGTCGAACTCGGCGTCGATGTCGTCCTCATCGTCGAGCGAGCCCGAGGCGATCGCCCGGTGCAGCGCCGGAAAGCCGTCCGCGGCGATCAGGCGCGAGAGCACCGCGCCGTAGCCCGGCACCAACGACTCGCCGCCGGAGCCGGCGGCGAAGTCGGCGGTCAGGGTCGCGTCGTTGCGCACGAAGCCACTGAGCAGGAGCACGCTCGAGAGCTTGTCCTGCTCGGATAGCGGCGTCGTCGACAGCGAGCGCAGAGCGTGCTCGAGCCAGGCGACGTTGTTGGGTCCGAGCGGTGGCGCGCTGATCGGCACGCGCAGCGACCACGGGTGGCGGCGGTAGGCATCGCGCAGCCCGACCGCCCACCGCGTCAGGCCGGCGCGCCAGTCGTCCTCGCCGTCATCGGCCGGCGGGGGCGGGCCGAGGGCCGTGTCGACCATCAGCGTCAGCAGCTCGTCCTTGGCGGCGACGTAGCGGTAGAGCGACATCGTGCCGACGCCAAGCTCGCTGGCCACCCGCGCCATCGACAAGCTCCCGATCCCCTCGGTCAGCGCCACCTTGATGCCGGCGGTGACGATCCGATCGAGCGTGAGGCCGCGCTTGGGCCCGCGCGTGCCTCCGTCGCGCAGGCCCCAGGCGAGCTCAATGCTCGGCGGGATGGCGGGCGTGTCGGTCATCTGGATTCGCAGCCTGCTTGACGTCCTCGCGTAATTGCGTATATGCTACGCACAATCGCGTACATGCTACGCAGTTTACTTCAGATTTGGGAGCGACATGACACCCCACACCGCCATCGAAGCCAAGGACGTGACGAAGTCATTCGGCGCCACACGGGTACTGGACGGCGTCGATCTGTGTGTCGAGCAGGGCACCGTGTTCGCGCTACTCGGACCGAACGGCGCCGGCAAGACGACGACGGTCAAGATCCTCGGGACGCTGCTGGTGCCCGACCGCGGGCAAGCCACAGTCGCCGGTCACGACGTCGTCGGCGAGCGCCACGAGGTTCGGCGCCGGATCAGCCTGACCGGCCAATATGCCGCGCTCGACGAGTTGCAGACCGGCGCCGAGAACCTGGAGATGATGGCGCGGCTGCGGCGCCTGCCCGGACGCACGGCGCGGGTGCGAGCGCGCGAACTGCTCGAGCAGTTCGACCTAACCGAAGCGGCCGACCGCCGGGTCGAGAGGTACTCGGGCGGGATGCGCCGGCGCCTCGACCTCGCCGCGAGCCTGATCGACCGTCCCGAGGTGATCTTCCTCGACGAGCCGACCACGGGTCTTGACCCACGCAGCCGCCAGTCGATGTGGGCGCTGGTCACCGGTCTCGCCGATTCCGGCGTGACCGTGCTCCTGACCACCCAGTACCTGGAGGAAGCCGATCAGCTCGCCGACCGGATCGCCGTGCTCGACGGTGGCAGGATCGTCGCCGAGGGCACCGCGGATGAGCTCAAGGAGCGCGTCGGCGGGAGCCGGCTGGAGCTGGAACTCGGCGACAGCGAGGCCTTCGAGGAGATCTGGGAGCGCGTGGGCCGCGGCGCCCTACGGGCCGACCGCCCGTCGCTGACGATCTCCGTCGCGACCGACGGCGGCGCCGGCGAGGTCCGCGCGCTGCTGGACGAGCTCGACCCCGACCGGGTCCGCATCCGCCGGTTCTCGGTGGAGACGGCGAGCCTCGATGACGTCTTCATCGCGCTCACCGGACACCACACCCCAACGACCGAAAGCGAGGCCGTATATGTCTGATATCGCCTACGTCGCCGAGGGGCGGACGATGGTCGTCCGCTCGCTGCGGCTCTCATTGCGCAACGTCGACTCGCTGATCACAGCGCTGGCGCTGCCGGTGATGCTGATGCTGATGTTCGTCTACCTGTTCGGCGGGGCGATCCACACCGGCACCAGGTACGTCGACTATGTCGTGCCCGGGGTGCTGCTCGTGTGCGTCGGATTCGGGGCGGCGACCACGGCGGTGACGGTGTCACACGACATGACGAGCGGGATCATCGATCGGTTCCGCTCGATGGACGTTCGCGCCGAGGCGCTGATCAACGGCCACGTCATCTCGAGCGTCGCCCGGAACATGGCGTCGGCGCTGCTCGTCGTCGCGGTGGCGGTGGCAATCGGCTTCCGGCCGCACGGAAGCCCCGGCGGCTGGCTCGAGGCCGTCTGCATCCTCGCGCTGTACGTGCTCGCGATCTCGTGGTTCGCGGCGGCGATCGGGATCGTGGTCCGCTCGCCGGAGGCCGCTCAGGGCATCACGTTCCTGGTCAGCTTCCTTCCGTATCCGAGCAGCGCGTTCGTCCCGATCCACACGATGCCGCCGGCGCTGCAGAGCTTCGCGCACAACCAGCCGGTGACCGCCGTCGCCGACACGCTCCGCCCGCTGCTGAACGGGGCACCAGCGGGTGCGGCCGCGTGGCACGCGATCGCGTGGAGCGTGGCGATCCTCGTGGCGTCAGTGGCGCTTGCCGGAGCCCTGTTTCGCCGCCGCCTCAGCTGAGGATGATCAAAAAGTGGTGTATATCGCCACTTTCTGATCATCCTCCCCGCCGGCGATAGGCGGGGGCCGCCTCCTCGGCACTCGCCCTCGCCGCAGCGAGCGCCTGCTCGGCCTCGCGCAACGCGTCGGCGGCCCTGTCTCGGCGGGCCTGAGCGGTCTCGACGTCGCGGTTGGCGCGCTCGAGGGCGCGGCGGTGTTCGGCCTCGGCCTTCTCGGCCGCCTTCTCAGCGGCCCTGTCGCGCTTGGGCGCCGGCGGGCTCGCCACCAACTCCCCGAACGCGCCCAGGCCGACGTGACGGAGCTCCCGCTCGAGGCAGCCGTCCTGCACCTGCGTCCGGGCGTCGTCGTCGAGCGCGCCGGCGTGCAGCGTGTCCGAGACGCGGTCGAGCGTCGCCGACCCGAGCTCGTGACCCTCGGAGCTCAGCAGGCCGCGCGCGGCCTCGGTGAGCTCGTCGACGGCTTCTCGCTCGCGCTCGGCGGCGGCGCGCAACTTGCCCGCGTCCCCTTTGCCGGCGAGCAGGTCGGCCTGGGCGCGCTGCAGCTGGTCGCCGGCTTTGAACAGGGCCTTGACCCCGCGGCTCTGGGTGCGGACGAGCTGGTTGACGGCCCACGCCGCCACCGAGGGCTTTCGCAGTTTGGCCGCCTCGGCCGCCTCGTCGCGCTTGCCGTCGGCGCGCAGCGCCTTGGCGAGTGCGCCGCGCTCCACCACGAAGCGCTCTAGTGGGAGGCCGTAGAGGTCGCGTGGTTCCATCGGCGATACACAGTGCCGCGTGCGTGGCCCCGCGGCGTAGAGCCCCTACCCCCGGACCAGCTTTTTGTAGGTGATCCGGTGCGGGCGATCGGCCTCGGCGCCGAGCTGCTCGTGGCGGAAGCTCTCGTAGGCCTCGAAGTTGCCCTCGAACCAGCGGACCTCGGAGTCGCCCTCGAAGGCGAGCACGTGGGTGGCGATCCGGTCCAGGAACCAGCGATCGTGGGAGACGACGACCGCGCAACCGGCGAACGACAGCAGCGCCTCCTCGAGCGCGCGGAGCGTGTCCACGTCGAGGTCGTTCGTCGGCTCGTCGAGCAGCAACAGGTTGCCGCCGGTGCGCAGCAGCTTGGCGAGGTGGAGGCGGTTGCGCTCCCCGCCGGAGAGCTTCTCGACCTTCTTCTGCTGCTCGGTGCCCTTGAAGTTGAAGCCGGCGACGTAGGCCCGGCTGTTGACCATGCGGTCGCCGAGCGGGATCTGATCGGCCCCGCCGGAGATCTCCTCCCAAACCGTCTTGGCTCCGTCGAGGGCGTCGCGGGACTGATCGACGTAGGCGAGCTCGACGGTGTCGCCGAGCCGGAGCGTCCCGCCATCGGGCTGCTCGGCGCCGGTGATCATCCGCAGCAGCGTCGTCTTGCCGGCCCCGTTGGGGCCGATCATCCCGACGATCCCGCCGCGGGGGAGGTTGAACGAAAGGTCGTCGATCAGCACGCGGTCGCCGTAGGCCTTGCGCAGGCCGTCCGCCTGGACCACGACGTCGCCCAGCCGGGGGCCGGCGGGGATGTGGATCTGGACCTGGTCGAGCTTGACGTTGCGGTCCTCGGCGAGCAGCGCCTCGTACGCGTTCAGCCGTGCCTTGGGCTTGTTGCGCCGGGCGCTGGCGTTGAGGCGGACCCATTCGAGCTCTCGCTCGATCGTCCGCTGGCGGGCGGTTTCCTGCCTGGCCTCGTGCTCGAGGCGCTCGCGCTTCTGCTCGAGCCAGCCCGAGTAGTTGCCCTCGTAGGGGATGCCGCGGCCGCGGTCGAGCTCGAGAATCCAGCCGGCGACGTTGTCGAGGAAGTAGCGGTCGTGGGTGACGGCGACGACCGTGCCGGCGTAGTCGAGCAGAAACCGCTCCAGCCAGGCGACCGACTCCGCGTCCAGGTGGTTGGTGGGCTCATCGAGCAGCAGCAGGTCGGGCTGGCGCAGCAGCAGGCGGCACAGCGCGACGCGCCGGCGCTCACCGCCGGAGAGCTTGGAGACATCGGCGTCCGGCGGCGGGCAGCGGAGCGCGTCCATCGCGATCTCGAGCGTCGTCTCGAGGTTCCAGCCGTCGACCGCGTCGATCCGCTCCTGCACGCGCGCGAACTCGTCGGCCGTCTCCTCGGAGTAGTTCATCGACAGCTCGTTGAAGCGGTCGAGCAGCGCCTTGGTCTCGGCGACACCCTCCTCGACGTTGCCGCGGACGTCCTTGGACTCGTCGAGCTGGGGCTCCTGCTCGAGCAGGCCGACGGTCGCGTTAGGCGCCAGCTGCGCGTGGCCGAGGAACTCGGTGTCGATTCCGGCCATGATCCGCAGCAGCGTCGACTTGCCGGCGCCGTTGTAACCGAGCACCCCGATCTTCGCGCCCGGGAGGAACGACAGCGAGATGTCGCTGAGCACCTCCTTGTCGGGCGGGTAGCGGCGGGAGAGCTTGTAGGTGGTGAATATGTACTGGGCGGACATTTGCCACACCCCAGGATAGGCGCGAGCGGGTTAGGATCGCAGCGAGGGTAGTACTCAACCGAGGGGATTCGATGCTCAAAGAGGCGTTCGACCGCGACGAGCTGAACCGATACGTCGAGGCGATCCGCGCGACCCTGAACGCCCCGGCGCTCGCCGACGCCGCCAAGGCGGCCGCCCCGGTCCTCGGTGGCGAGGAGGATCCGGAGGCGGCCGTGCGGGCGAACCTTCCCGACGTCACGAACGCGCTCGCGTCATCGGGCGGGCGCAAGACCACCACCGTCCCCTACCTGGCTCGCGACCCCGTCCAGAGCCTGCTTCAGAGCACGCTCGAGGCAAAGCTCCGCGAGCAGGGCGTCGAGGACGCGGCGCCCCCACACCGCGAGGGGCTCGCCAAGATCATCCACACTTGCGAGTCGTTCCTTCACCCGCTGCGCTACGGACCGACGAACGTCGACTGGGTGATCGAGGTCGGCAAGGCGATGCTCCACCGCGTGGCCGAGGGCAACCATCCGTTCAACCCGAAGCCGGCGAAGCAGGTGATGATCAGCGACGACGCCCGGGTCGTGGTCGTCGGTGACTGGGGAACGGGGCTTCCGCGCGCCCGAGCGGCGGCGGGGTTCATGGCCGACGAGGTGAAAGAGGCGCTCGCGGACGGACGCGAGGCCCACGTGATTCACCTCGGTGACGTCTATTACTCGGGGATGCCCGATGAGGTACGGCGCAACGTGCTCGCCGATGGTCTGTGGCCAGTTACCGATGACCAGGCGACGGTCGGTGTCACCTCGTGGTCACTGAACGGCAACCATGACATGTACGGGGGCGGGTTCGGTTACTTCGGCACGCTGCTGGCCGACGAGCGATTCGCAGCGCAGCATTCCGATGACGGTCAGCCGACCAGCTTCTTCCGGCTGACCTCGCCCTCGTGGGACATCGTCGGGCTCGACACCTCGTGGGATCGGGACCCGCTGTCGGAGGGGAAGATCGGGGTGCTCGAGGATCCACAGGCGCAGTTCGTCGCGCAGGTCGCCGGCGAGTCCGACCGCAAGCTGATGCTGATGAGCCATCACCAGCTGGTCTCGGTCTACGACGAGGAGGATCTGGGCCCGGTGCTGGCGCAGAAGCTCGGGCCGGTGCTGGACGCGGATCGCGTCACGGCGTGGCTGTGGGGCCACGAGCATCGATGCATGGGGTTCGCGGCCGATCAGCACGTCAAGTTCCCCCGGTGCATCGGCCACGGCGGCGTGCCGGTGCTGATGCACCACGCCGCCGGCGATCCGGTCCCGGCGCCGGGGATCTGGGAGGAGCGCGGCTACCTCGAGGACCGCGGAGACCACTGGATGCGCTTCGGCTTCGCGATCCTAGATTTCAACGCGGCGGGTATCAACGTCCGCTATCGCGACGACCAAGGGACACAGACGCGAACCGAGGTGATCTCCTGATGAGCACGGCAGGCGGTACCCCTGAGCACTTCGACGCGGTGATCGTCGGGTCGGGCTTTGGCGGGTCGGTGACCGCCGCCCGGCTGGCCGAGGCGGGGTGGCGGGTGTGTGTGCTCGAGCGCGGCATGAGCTACCCGCCGGGCTCGTTCCCGCGCACGCCGCTGGGGATGAAGCACAACTTCTGGGACCCGGCACAAGGACTGCTCGGCATGTTCGATCTCTATTCGTTCACCGGGATCGACGCGCTGTGCGCGAGCGGTCTCGGCGGCGGCTCGCTGATCTACGCCAACGTGTTCCTGCGAAAGGACGAGCGGTGGTTCGTCCACGAGGACCGGGAGGGCGGCGGCTACGAGGACTGGCCGGTCACCCGCGCCGATCTCGACCCGCACTACGACCGGGTCGAGCAGCGCGTCGGGGTACAGGAGTTCCCGCTCGAGCAGTCGCCCTATGACCGGACGGCGAAGGTGCTGGCCTATCGCGACGCCGCGCATGGACTCGGCGTCGAGTGGTCGTTGGTGCCGCTGGCCGTGACGTTCGCCAACGCCGGCGCACCGGCGGTGCCGGGCGAGCCGATCGCCGAGCCCCCCAACCTCCACGGCCTTACCCGCGACACATGCCGGCTGTGCGGGGAGTGCGACGTGGGGTGCAACTACGGCTCCAAGAACACGCTCGACTACACCTATCTGACACAGGCGTGGCGGGCCGGGGCGGAGCTGCGGACGCTGTGCGAGGTGCTGGCGTTCGAGCCGGTCGAGGGCGGCGGCGGTTATCAGGTGCACTACGTGGTCCACGACCCGGAGCGGGCTGCTGAGGCCGCGGCGCTCGAGCGTCGCACGCTCACGTGCGGCCACCTCGTCCTGTCCGCCGGCACGCTCGGGACGACCGCGCTGATGCTCCGAAACCGGTCGGGCCTGCCCGCGCAGCTCGACCAGATCGGCGCCGGGTTCTCCGGCAACGGCGACCTGCTCACGTTCACGCTCCGAGCCAAACAGGACGGACACCCGCGGGTGCTCGAGCAGGCGATCGGCCCGGTGATCACGAGCGCGATCCGGATCCCCGATGCGCTCGACGAGCAGCCGGTCCCCGAGTGGCTCGGCCAGGGACGCGGCTTCTACCTCGAGGACGCCGGGGCGCCGGCGTTCGCGAGCTGGATGCTCGAGCTGATGGAGGAGCCCGAGACGATCGTGCGAGCGGCCCCGAAGCTGTGGCACTACGCGGTCTCGCTGCTGCACGGACCGCGCCACGCCGAGGTCGGCGACATGGCCGCGGCGCTGCTCGGCAACTGCGATCTGTCGGCGGGGGCGCTGCCGCTGCTCGGCATGGGCCGTGACATCCCCAACGGGCGGATGCTGCTCCAGGGCGACCAGCTCGAGCTCGCCTGGGAGAAGGAGGGCGAGTCGGCCGACTACTACAACCGGGTCCGCGAGCTCTCGCGCCGGGTTGCCCACGAGCTCGGCGGCGACTTCCTCGATAACCCGATCTGGCACGACGACCGCGTGATCACCGTGCACTCGCTGGGCGGCTGCCGGATGGGCCGCAGCGAACACGAGGGCGTCGTCGATGCGTACGGGAACGTGTTCGGGTGCCCGGGGCTGCACATCGCCGACGGCTCGGTGATGCCCGGACCCGTGGGGGCGAATCCGTCGCTGACGATCGCGGCGCTGGCCGATCGGTTTGCCGACGCGATCCTGGAGCAACCGCGTCGCGGCGCGGCGGCCGGCGGTGGGGCGGCGGCTGGCGGCGGGGCGGCGGGCGGTGGGGCGGCCGGCGGCGGTGGGGCGGCGCCGGAAGATGCTCCCGCGCCGGCGACCGGGGCCATGTCGCTGTCTTTCACGGAGGAGATGAAGGGATACGTGACCTTCGGCGAGTCCGACTACGACCGCGGCTACCGGGCGGGCAAGAAGGCCGGCAACGGCTTCATGTTCCACCTGACGATCACGACCGAGGACGTCGAGCGGTTCATCGCCGATCCCCAGCACACCGCCCGGGCCGAGGGGTGGATCGAGTCCGATCAGTTCGGCGGCAAGCTGCCCGTCTCCGACGGCGTCTTCAACCTGTTCGTCGCGACCGGCTCGCCGGGCGAGAAGCGGATGCTGTACCACCTTCAGTTCAGCGACGGCGAACAGCACCCGCTGACGATGACCGGCTTCAAAGAGATCCTCCACGGCCACGGCCTCGACGGCTGGTCGGAGACGACAACGCTGTTCACCCACGTGCTCGCCGGGCACGTCGCTCCGGGCGAGGACGAGGGGGCGCAAGTCGTGGCCGGCGGCATCCTTCACATCCATCCGCTCGACTTCGCGCGCCAGCTGACCACGTTCCGCGTCCACCCGGCGGAACGGGTCGATGCGCTCGCCCGCTTCGGGGCGCTGTTCGCCGGCTCGCTGTGGAGCGTCTACGGCCCGGGAGGGAAGGCATGAACGAGCGCGTGGTCGACGAGCGTGTGGTCGAGTTCACCGCGGGCGACGGTCTCCAGCTGAACCTGATCAACGTTCGCGGTTCAGCGACGCCCGCGAAGGGTCCTGTGCTGCTCGTGCACGGCGCCGGCGTGCGCGCCAACATCTTCCGCGCGCCGAGCGGGCGCAACCTCGTGCAGCTGCTGGCCGACGAGGGATGGGACGTGTGGCTCGAGAACTGGCGGGCGTCGATCGACATCCCGCACAACCACTGGACGCTCGACCAGGCGGCTGTCTACGACCACCCGCGGGCCGTGCAGACCGTGTGCGAACAGACGGGGACGGACGAGCTCAAGGCGGTGATCCACTGTCAGGGTTCGACCAGCTTCATGATGAGCGCGCTCGCCGGGCTCGTTCCCGAGGTGAAGACGATCGTCTCCAACGCCGTGTCGATCCACCCAAAGGTGCCGTGGCTGGCAAACGTGAAACTTCGCTCGATGGTGCCCTTCACCTCGCGCGTGATGGGCTACATGGACCCACAGTGGGGACGTGAAGGTGCGCCGTGGCTGATGCCGAAGCTCGTGGACCTGTGGATCAAGCTCGACCACCACGAGTGCGACAACAGCGTGTGTAAGTGGTCGAGTTACACTTACGGTGCCGCCAAGCCGACGCTGTGGCGACACGAAAACCTCAACGACGAGACGCACGAATGGCTGCGGGGCGAGTTCGGCGCGGTGCCACTCACGTTCTTCAAGCAGATCGATCGCTGCGTCAGGTCCGGACACCTGATGAGCGTGGATAACCGTCCGGAGCTCCCGCGCGACTTCACGGCCCAGAGTCCGCGTACCGATGCCCACATCGCGTTCCTGGCGGGGTCGCGCAACAGCTGCTTCATCGCCGAGAGCCAGCGTGCCTCGCACGAGTGGTACGAGCGCCACGTGCCGGGGCGCTCGAGCCTGCACATCTTCGACGGCTACGGCCATCTCGACGTGTTCATGGGCGACCGCGCCGCCCAGGACACGTTTCCGACGATCGTCGACGAGCTCGACAGGAGCGTGTGATGGCCGCATCCGACCCGGCCGTGTTGCTCGCGCAGTACCGGCCGGTGGTGCAGTACGACTCGCTCGAGCCCTACTACACCGACTCGGCGGCGGTCATTACCGACCACCCCGGCAACGCGCTCAAGCGGGCCGACGGCACCGTGCTCGCGGTGGCGGGCGCTCCTGGCGGCGGCGCAGTGCCGCTGCTGAGCCTCGATTTCCTGAGGCCCGACACCTATCCCACCGGTGAGCCGGCGCTGGCCACCGACTTCATCGGCGAGACAGCCGATTATGTGGCGGCGGCGCGCGAGATGCACGGCATGCCCGACTACCCGAACAAGGTGCACGGACGCATCGTCGAAGAGCCGGAGGACGCCTGGCTGCAGTACTGGTTCTTCATGTACTACGACGATCCGGGCTTTCTCGACTTCGGGCGTCACGAGGGTGACATGGAGATGGTTCAGCTCCATCTGGACCCGTCTGGTAAACCCGACTCCGTCACCTACGCGCAACACCGGAGCGGCGTCCGGGCGCCCTGGGACGAGGTTGAGCTCCAGGACGGGGCGCCCGTCGTCTACAGCGCCCGCGGAACCCACGCCTCGATGCTGCGACGTGGCACCCAGTTCAGCGATCGTTCGTTTCTCCCCGACCACAACGACGGACGCGGGCCGCGAGTGCAGCTTGAGCTCGTCGAGATTTCCGAGACGGGGACGCCGTGGGCGTTCTGGCCGGGCAACTGGGGCGGAACCAAGCCCAAGATCCGGATCCTCGGCAAGGAAGGGATCCAAGCCAACAGTCCCGCTGCGATGGGCACTCACCCGGCGTGGAAGAACGCAACCGCGTTCAACGACAGCTGCGCTCGGGCGGACCTGCCGCCGATCGGCGCCGAAATGGTGGCTGAGCGGGCCGCGCCGCCGATGCCGGACCTTCAGGTCCAGACGGTCCCCGGGGGCGGTGCGGTGAATATCAAGTACACGGTGCCGCCGCGGGCCGAGGGGGTCCCCGCTCCCTCGCAACTCGTCATCGGCGTGGACTCCTCCGGTGGTCGCTTGCCGCCCGCGGTCACCGTGGTCCACCATCCGGGTGAGAGTGGCGAACTCGAGGCGGACGTCGATCCAGAGGGGGGCCCCGTGATGGTCCGTGGCACCACTCACTCCGACGAGGGCGCCGTGAGTGCGACCAAAGAGGTCCAGGCGAACGGGGGCGCGTAGCGATGCTGGTCGACCTGCACGCCCACTACCCGATGCATCTCGTCCCCGCTGAGCGACAGCGGACCCACGAACGCGTGTGCGCCTGGACCCGCCGGCGCTGGCAGGCACGGATCGTCGGGCTGATCTCACGATTCAAGAATTATCAGGGCCCCGGCGACACTCCATCCGTGACCGAGGATCTGATGCGCGACGGCAATGTCGGAGCGCTGCTGTCGGTCCTGTACGCGCCGTTTGACGAGATGGATCTGGAACAGCCATACGGCGCCCCACCCCAGCGCGGCTACACGGACGACGTCCTGGCCGAGCTCG
>Ga0116218_1001421_pt1 | contig 15221 bp, 8 predicted proteins | sample Sb_taG_2_FD_88966 | JGI IMG/M metagenome (GOLD analysis project Ga0116218, IMG submission 88966) | Peat soil microbial communities from Weissenstadt, Germany - Sb_50d_5_LS metaG | ecosystem: Environmental > Terrestrial > Soil > Wetlands > Peat | place: Germany: Weissenstadt | collected 2010-09-21 | reverse complement strand
TACATCAATAATGAGCGTCCTAAGTAGCCTGACAATCATTCAAATCTTAAGGCAGGTATGTTCATTTTCACCTGACACTGTTCTATGTTATACTGTCCTATAAGGGCCATGGCTTCTATGCTAAAACAATCAGTTCAGGCAGAAAAGCGTATCTACTGACCTTAAAGTCTGAGTAACATACTAATGGCGATGAACCTTATATCTTAGATAGGAGAGCAGGATGCAACCTAACCCTTTCCCAGAAGACATGAAGTATGGGCAACCGACCGAGCCAAACCCTCCTACTCCCCAATATCTGCAAGAAGGACAGTATGTATCTCCTCCCTACCAGGGCCAGCAAGGAAGCCAATATGCACCGTCCCCATATCAGGGTCAGCCAGGACAGCCAATACCACCAACCTATCAGTACACGAATCCGCCTCCTCCTGTTCAGCAAAGTTCAGCTATGAGCGAGGAAAGCTCCCGTAGATATACAATCGGCAAGATCATTGACTTTATTCGATGGATTATTGTTGCGTTGGAGCTTTTGTTCCTTTTGCGCTTTGTATTAGAATTAATTGGAGCTGATCCAAATAATATTTTTGCTCAGTTTCTTTATAAATTTACCGGCTTCTTTCTTTACCCATTCCTTGGTATAGTGCCAGATACCTATATCGGTAAAAATGGTGCATTCATCGATTGGTCTACATTAGTTGGCATGGCAGTGTACGGAATTCTATACTGGATACTCAGATTATTCCTGCGCACCACTGTTTCAAGGCCTGAAGAGCCTATTGAATAGAAATGTAGATTACTCTTCATATGCTGCAGAGAGCTTTAGCGCTCTGCACACCTTCCTCATATTCCTCGTTTTCATTTCCTCTTTTACTCGGGTCATGAAGAATGCAGCAGATAAGACATTTGTGCTATCGGAATATAGGCATCGTTTGAAGTTCATGATACAATGCTTTAAAAATCCAGAGCTGGCATGAGGGAAATCGGAGTGTAGAAGCGTATGTTTGGCTCTGACCAGTATAATGATAAGAACAAAAAAATGCTTGATCAACAATCTTTGTTAAGCTCGAGTAATGGCCAAAACAGCCAGGTGACATCAACAGCTGAGACTGCTGGTATACCTCCTGCTTCTATCTTCAATCTTACAGATCGACTACCGATTTTCAGCTATCTTGTCAACTCTAACCGCATACGTTGGTATCGCGTTATTATGCGTGCATTTTTGCAATATCATCGTGAATTGTACCGTTACCAACTTACTGCACAGGAAGTCAGAGATGCTGTGCGAGCTGCCTTCGACCCTGAATATACGCTAGACCAATGTCAGAATGATCTCGCCGCACTCAGAGAATGGGGAAATGTCACTACTATTTACGACTCCAGCCGCGCAACTTCTATTACCAGCTTCCTTTCACCAGCACTGCTATACCAGGCAACACCAGAAGCTATTGCAATTGAAACGTTTCTTGACGAGCAGACGCGAGCAAATAGTGGCAAGGGCGCGTTACGCCAAGGGGATTTACCGTATTTATGGAGATCTCTCCAACGTCTTGATGAGCATCTTCTGACGTCTGCATCTGAATTAACACCTGCTCGAAGTGGAGAGATCGCCGAAGAATGGCAACGAGCTTTTGATATTTGGAGCACAATGGCACGTGAGGCTGCGCAATATCTCGCAAATATGATCAATGCGGCCCAGCAAAGTCGACCTGATTTTGAGGCATACCAGGTATACAAGGCAGCGGTCGTAGCATATGTGCATGGTTTCGCCCAGGCTCTCACCCAATATAGCCGTCGAGTCCGCGAACTACTCGCCGATTGGTCAGCAACGGGTAAGCAGGAGCAATTGATCGAAATTGTATCACAGCATCTTGAACCACCCGGAGCAGTGAGTGAAAACAAGGCAACACTAGACGAGTTATTGAATGAGGCTCGCAACCAGGTTTTGGCAATTGCAAACTGGTTTGCCGAGGGGAAGAATGCGGATTCCTTCCGCAGAAATGCCCTGTCTGAGGTTGATAAGGTTGTTCGCAGGGCATCTGCTCTGGCTGCTATAGCCAGACCAAACGCCAATTATGCCACTAATCTGAATATACTGGCAAACCAATTGCTCCTGGCGAAAGATGGCGAAACGGCACAGCAAATCTTCTCTGTCGCCTTTGCTAATCTGCTACCCGTTCACCTGCCTGAAAGTCTCGCAGGTACACCCAGCGCTGCTTATGATGCTGGCAAACTGAGCGACTGGCAAGAGCCACCGACTGTAGCACTTCGCCTGCGACCTGTCAGCCGTGCAAATCGCGGTGAACATCCCTTAGAAGACCCGGTGATCGATAATCGCACGATTATTCGCAATCTGATTGTGCAACATGAGACGAAGCTCAAGGAGCAACGCCTGCGTTTCGAGAGGCTCTTCTTAGAAGAATATCTCGATATAGGCACTATCAATAATATAACTGCTGAAGATCGCGCCATTTTGATTGAGGTGATTGATAGCTGCCTGGGCGATGCAAGTAACCAGTATCGTGCACCTGATGGATCAACCATCGTTTTGCTCAACCCTGATGAACAAACCTACGCGATTTTAAGCGCTCCTGATGGAATGCTGCTCCTGCCTCGTTATAAATTGCAACGCCAGAAAGTCGAAGAGTTACCTGTATGATCGAAGAGAAAGAGTTAGTTGCTGCAGAGAAATTTCCAGAGATCACTAACGATTACCAGCAAAGCGCAATTCCAAAGGGCAATCGCACTGCTTTCATTGTAAATTCTCGCCGGCGGGCATCCACTGCTGATCTGATGAAAGCTCATCTTGCTCTAATGGAAAAGGAAGTGATCTTGCCTAAGCAAAGCGAACTCTTCCGCCTTGTGAAATATCATTACTACGCCCTACAATCATGGCACGATCAGCATACGGGATGGCGCATCCAACGAGATGCCAGCGCAATTCGCTTAATTCGCAATCCAGGCATCACCACTGCTGGCTATCTTTACGACCGATTGAAAGAGCCGGGAGACTTCGCTTGCCTGACCTGGATACTCTGGTACGCTGAGAACCGCCAACTGTCAGGACGGGGCAACGACCAGCAATTTTTACTTTCCCAACTGGCCGAACAAATACAGGAGCAGTCTGCGACTGGACCAGCCAGTGAGCGAAAATTCGATTTCCGCAAGCCTGCTGATCGCTATAGCATCCAGCGTGCGCTGCAATACTTGGAAGACCTGGGCGGTTTGCAACTGGTCGATGGACAAACAAGAGATTGGGTGGAGCAAACCGCGAGTGCTGATGCACTGTATGAATTCACAGATGTCGTGCGTTCACTGATTGTGGCGCTTAATCCGCAGTTGGTGACAATGGTTGCAGATCAGTTAAAAGATAACTCGACCACCCTACAACCTGCTCTACATCTCAATCCTGCCGGGATGGTAATATCACCACTGGTACGCGCATGGCGCATTTTGCTGATTGGCCCGGCGCTTTTCAGATTTGATGATTCATCAGCATTTGCCGAATTATTGGTGCACGCGGATGCGCTAGCCAACGAATTACTTGAAACCTTTGGCTGGTTGCTCGATATACACCGTGATTATGCCTGTATTGTGCGTGCAAGTGGCACGACATCAGGTCCTGTGACAATCCTGACACCCTTTGGTACTAACGATCAGATAGCTATGTTCCTCTGCAAAGGTATTCGAGATCAGGTTGAGTCCGGCGCATGGCCCTCGCCTGATACGTATGGCTGCGTGCATGTAACGACCGAAGATATGTCGGAATTGTTCTATAGCATTCGTGAACGCTATGGAGAGAACTGGGGATCTGAGGCTCGAAACAAAAGTTCACGTAGTCTATTAAATGATGTCTATAGGAAAATGCGCCAGGCAGGTCTTTTGCGAGGCCCAGACGATGCGGGTAGTATGTTGGTGTTACCTACCGCTGCCCGTTATACTGCTACTTACGAGAAAGTAGGCCAGGATTCAAAAGAAGTAGTCGGAGTTGCCTCCAAGAATGGTAGCTCTTTAAAGAAAAAATCAGGTAACTCACGAGAAACGATCGTAATCACATTGCCAGAACTAGCTTTAGATGAGGAATAACAGGGACTCACAGCTATGAGATAGCACGACCTGCAAGATGTTAAGAGGACAAGAAATGCAACGCACGTTTGAGAATTTTGCTGAATGGTCATTTGCTGAAAATGGAGCAACTGAAGAAGCTGCGACTCGCCAGCTCGAAATGTTTGTCGATATATTACAGCAGCAAGCAGGTGGGCCTCTGGGCTATCGACTGCGCCGCATCATCCTGACAAATTTCTGGCTCTACGGTCAGCAAGAATTTGAGATACCACACGGAAGACTATTTCTGGCAGGAGAGAACGCAAGTGGCAAATCAACCGTCCTGACGGCTGCCCTACCTCTCGCTCTCGATGGTGATCTTAGGCCTAATCGTCTCGACACCTTTGGTGGACGCGAGAGACACATCCAGTATTACGTCCTTGGCGGTTCAGATTCAGCAACTCCTTTCAACCATGAGCGGCGTACATCTTACATCGCACTGGAATTTGAATGGTGCAATCCCGATGTCCCTCCAATCGCCCCAGAGATTCAACAGATGTGGGAGAATGGGGATCGAGAAAAGACACGCTTCCTTACGATTGGTATTAGCCTGGCCGGAAATCTAAACGCCAGCGATCGCATACGCCCATTGCGCTTCTTGATAACAGACGGCTCTCGATTAGGCTATGAACTCGACACCATCTATGAGACAGGCAACAAACGCGATAAAAGAGCCTACGATCATCCACGGTTTAAACAAGTGCTCGAAGGGCATGGTATCATTTGTGAATCCCAGGCCGAATATGAGCGACAGGTATCCCGTTACTTGTTCGGATTTAGCGACGAAAAGGACTTCCAAAAACTGATCGACTTCCTATTGACCTTACGTCGCCCAAACTTAAGCAGCGAGTTGAGTTTTTCACGAGTACATGACTACCTCAAGCAGTCACTGCGTAAAATCTCGGGTGAGACGACTTCACGTGTGATTGGAACCATCGACCGTATTGACGCGATCAATAGCGAAATCGAACGTATTCAAGAAGCGTACGAGGCATCTGATCGCTTGCATCGAGCGCAGCAACAAGTTGCTCTGATAAGAGCGCAACTTTCGGCATGTGAATATACTGGTGCGCACCTTGTAGAGAGCAGCGCGCAAAGTCGAGTCACAAAACTGCGTAAAGACCTGTTGGTGGCTGAAAATGAACGCAAAAGAGCAGAAGCTCGCTCACAAGTGTTGCGAGTAGAGCAATTTGAGATCAATGGCCAGATCAAAGCATTAGAAGCCAGTGAGGGATTAGAGGTTGCAAAAAGACTTGCATCTGCGCGTGAACGATTGCGTGAGGCTGAGGCACAAATACAACTCCAGCAGGACAGCCGTGAGTCTGCTCGTCAATCACTTACACAACTAACCGAAAGCGTAGTACGCCAACGTGCACGTTTCGAGACATTGAAGGCAGAATGCCTGTCACAGTTGGAAGAATTGTCTTCGATTGCAACTGAAGAGGCGCTCTGGGAAGCTGCCTCATTACAGTTGCAAGAAGCTTCCCACCATCTTAGTAGCATCTCAACTGAATTCACGAGTAGGCCTGAAGCACCAGCACGTGTTGCTATGCTGATTGAAGCAGAATCAGAAGACCGCATTGCCTGGTTACACACACTCGAAGGATTGCATCAGGAGAGAGAAAAGTTAGATAGTAGAGTTCAATACGCCCGTTCACTCGAAACAACACGTTTTCAAGAGTTGGATGAAGCCCGCCATCGTTTCGAGTCTGCCCAAGACCGTGCAAACGGATTGCGACAAAATCTCGATACTACATTGGAGCAGTTCTTCATAGAGGGCAACTTCACAAATCCTCTTGATATCATAGATGATACAATACAGACTCAAGAAGATACAACCGATGACGAGTCCCTGGTGGGTAGAGCAGTAGAACACTTAGCTACAGCCATCAAACGATATCAGCAAATAATAGATGAACTCGATCGTGATTTGGCAGGGGCAGCAAACCTGGCACAAGGCGAACTGAACGAGTTACAACTGCTGACAGGTAGCAAGCAACACGAGTTATCCGAAATGCACGCTCTCTTTGAGCAAAAACTATCTGAGCCTGAATTCACTCCTTCGCATCCAGATCGTCGGACACTTGCCCGAGCCAGGCTTGCAGAACAAGGCATAATTGCTTTACCACTCTATTCGCTCCTTGATTTCGCTCCTGATATTGATAATGAAAGCGCTGAGGCCGGACGCATCGAATATATACTCGAAGATGCTGGACTACTCGATGCGTTAGTTGTTGCGCCACAGCAGGCAGTCGCCGCTGACGCACTTCTTGCTGTGGAGGGACTGAGCGATTGCCGCCTTGATATAGACGCCTTTCTCAGGCTGAAAAACGAACACCCCCGCAATTTTGAGCAAGTTCAATTGGGAATCAGTGGACTTTGTTTCGATACATCTATTCGTATATCCCTGGTTGGTGATGATACTGAATGGGAATCAACGATAGCAACTATCCTGCAAGCTTTAAGTCACATTGAAAGTGCACATGGAACCAGTGCTGTAAGAACCAATCAGGATGGATCCTGGTCTCATGGATTGCTTATCGGGCATGCAGGAGGAGGCGAAGCAAGATATATTGGAAGAGCTACCCGCCAACGTGTAAGAGAACGCGAACTGGACGAACTGAAACAGAAACAGACCAATCTAGAAGAAGAGCTTCAAGCATTATACAGTCAACTTGCGTACTACGAACATCAGTTGGCTCAGATCCAGGAAAAGCAAACTAGCATAAGAAAGATTTTGCCAGAGAGTGGCATCGAAGAGATATACGCAGAACTTTCACAGGCCAGATTAACCTTAGATGATCTCAGAAGTAAGTATCAAAAAGCACGGTTACAAACACAAGAGGCAAGGCAGGCGTACAACAGGCTACTTGCTCAATTAGAGCGTGAGTCTAAGGGGATTGCGCAATTAGCAAGTGATGCAAAACATGTCCAAAGCACCTTAATGGGAATAGTCAAATTAAAAAACCAGGCTAAAACGCTACAGATGCAAATGAAGAATATTATCAATATCTGGGAGGAGTATCAGAGAACACGAGATGCACAAGAAAGAGCTAAGATTAACGAAGCTAATGTTGCAACTCTATACGAACGTATTCACCAGCAATTTCTAGAAGCCCAGTCAGAAGCAAACGAACTACTGCGGGTAGCTGAATCGTCAAATGCAGAGGAATTGAGTGAACGGCTGCGCATATTGCATGAACAATACGAGATGCTATCAACACAACTTGATGAAACTAAAACGAGCTTTATCAGCGCAGATGTGCGTGCCAGCGCTACGCAGGAGCATCTAGAGGAAGCCGAAGAATATTTACAGCAGGCGCAATACGACAGTAAAGAAAAACAGAGACACCTTGATTTACTGCTCTCAGAATATCCTACAACGGAACTTCTTGAGATGCGTGAACTCACCAACGGTGGAGAGTATGTAAAAGCAGCACAGAAATTGTTGAACGAAACATTGCGTGAGAGCGACATCGTAGTACGCAAGCAACAATTGGAAGAGCAGTATCGTGATATGTACAATGCGCTGTCACGTACCTTCAATCGGGAACAGTCGCTCCTGCTCGAATATGGGCCAGACATGGACGATCAGGGTCATGTTGTTTTCCTGAATGAAAATAAAAGCAGACCTGTCGAACTCCTTGAACTATTAAGCGATCGTATCGAGATGCAGAAAATGCTGCTCAGGCAAGAAGAGCGGCAGTTATTTGAAGATTTTCTTCTGCAAGAGATAGCTGAAGCAATTCGCACGCACATTCTGGAGGCAGAAGAATGGGTACAGCAAGTCAATGGGGTACTAAAAGGACTGCCTATGATCGGTGAGCACTACGCCTTACAGTGGAAGCCCCCCGCAGAATATGATCTCACAAAATTAGGCAGTCATCTAGCACAACATTACAAGCTCTTACGCAAACCAGCACAAACCCTGACTACTGAAGAGACGGAGGCACTCATGAACGCGTTCCGACGAGAGATTGAAGCTGCGCGTATTCGACAACAGGAGAATCCCGAGACGAATTTCATGGAAACATTGGAACAAGTCTTCGACTATCGTGAGTGGTTCCATTTCGATGTGCTTGTTGCGCCTGTTGGAGGCCAATGGCATCGTTTAACCGATCGCATGGCTGGTACACGAAGTGGAGCAGAACAACTATTTGCGCTGTACGTACCACTCTTTGCAGCCCTGGCTGCTCTTTATCGAAGTGCTGCTCCAGGCGCTCCTCGATTGCTTGCGTTAGATGAGGCATTTGACAAGGTGAGTGTCGCCAACACGCAACGCATCATGGAATTTCTTGTTTCACAAGATTTCCAATGGATCATGACCGGGCCACAAATCAGCGGCACAGGAGCGAAAATACCGGCGTGCGCAAGATACCTGATGATTCACGAAAAGGGTTCACCAGTAGCCACAGCATCTGCTTCTTTTTGGAGCGACAGTCAAAGTCAGCAAGGGACAATGAGCGAGAAAAAGTGAAAGTGACAGAATCACTCCCACGTAATCCTCAAAATGTGCAAAAAGCAGTCACATTTTTCACACAGGCAAATTTACATCACCTGCTTGCGAAAATGCGTGAGAAATACATTGAGATTGGACGAGTAGGTGGCCAGGTTCTGTTGGAGAATACAACACCGGGCGAACGACGCGAGATTGCCAGTTTTCTAGCCAGGCCACCCTATGCAGATAACAATTTGAAGATAAAGCTGTCTGATATTGAAAAAGCCCTTCAGCACAGTTTCAACTGCGGATTACCTGAACTACTCACTGCTTTCTTTCCTGGCCAACCGCTTGTGACTCGTCCAGCAAAGAGAGAAGCGCTTACTATTCACCAGACGAATTTTCGTACCAACCTGCTCTTTATAGCTTCAACATTGCCCGAAGATTCACAAGGAAAGTACTGGTTACAACATGGACAACATGGGCAAGAATGGATATTTTCTCGTTTCAAAAATTCCCATGCTGATGAACAGGAACGACAATTGAAACTGGTACGTTACATAGCAAATGTGCTTAATCAGTTACCTGAACCAGATGCACCAGAACGTTTAGCGCTCTTTGCCCAACGAACCAGTGGAGATCCGCATGCCCTCGATTCAAATATGGCTGCTGGAAGGCTTCTATTACTTGCCCTCAATGATCTTGCTCAAGGCCTGGAAGAGAGTAGTGCTCAACTTACAAAAACACCACGAGACAGGGAACAAGAGCTACGTTTGTACAAAGATGCAGGCTTGCTTGTCGATACGGTGTCATCAAGTGTGGCAACCTTCAATCTCGCAAGCGCAATCTATCACAATGATACATCTGATCCACTTGTTCAGGCTGCAGGCATGCGCGTACTACTCCTCCCAATGCGACAGTTGCTTGAATGGAAGCGCATTACTCCCGCGAGCACAAGGATTTACATGTTTGAGAACCCACAGGTATTCGAGGAGGCTATTACAGCCTTAGAATCCGCCAGTTCATTACCTACACTTGTTTGCACATCAGGTTGGCCCAGTGCAGCCGCACTACGTCTTCTCGACCAACTCCTTGAAGAATCCCCTGTCAACTGTCTATATTATAGCGGAGACTTTGATTTGAAAGGTTTGCAGATCGCCACATATCTAGCCGCACGCTACCCGGGACGTTGTCAACTGTGGCATTTTGATGCGACTTCGTACGAAGTCGCGCTTAAAGCCGATGGAATCGAGACACAAGCAAGTGAATTAAGGATGCTAAACGCACTTCCTGAAATCTTTAAGCCACTGGTGACGAGGATGCAAGAAAAGCAAAAGTGGGCTTTTCAGGAAGGCATTGTCGAACTGCTGGTAAACGATCTGCGCGATTCCAGCTAAATCTGATTATCTGACTCTCTTCTTTTTCTCCGGTTTGCTCAGTTTTGGAATTGACCCTGAGATACCTGGTGCACGTTCGAGTTTCACCATATCGATCACCTGGCGCATCAACTGTCCCATCGGCCCACCGGGTTCGAGTCTTTCTGCCTTCTCAAGAAATAATTCCGCCTGGCGATAATCACCGATATCAACATACCTCATTGCCAGAAACAGATGCAGGAGAGTGGAATCAGGATTTTCAATCAGACCTTCTTCGAGCACCTCAATCGCCTTTTCGGGCTTGTTGTTTGCAGAAAACATCTCGCTGAGAGTGTAGTAATAGTCTTCGTTATCTGGCTCTAGTTCAATAGCTCGTTTGTAGTTGGCTTCAGCCTCGTCATATTGCTCTAGCATTCTATAGACCATGGCTAAGCTTGCCCATGATTCGGCGGAATTTGAGTAATAATTTGCAACATGTTGATAATGCTGTAAGGCATTCTCGTACTGCTTTTGTTCAAAAGCGATCTCACCTAGATGCAATTCGACGTGTGCGACATCTGCAGGATCGCTGACCATTGCTTTGGCCTGAAGCAGGTGATCTTTAGCCTCGTCAAGATGCTCATTTTCCTCTATGAGTACTTCAGCCAGAGAGATATGAGCCTCAAAGCTATTCTCAAGCGCTAATACCTTGCGTAGAGTCTCTGCTGCGAGATCTAAAAAGCGTTGACCGCGTTCTTCATCTCCGTCATCGAAAAACCTGTTGCCTAGTTCTCTGTGAAATGCTGCAAGTTGTCTTAATCGAGGCCCATCTGGGAATTGCTGTGCGAGTGGTTCCAGATAAATCAAACTATGCTCGTAGTGCGAAACAGCTACCAGACGAGTAAGCACATCCCTATACAGAGCATAATCGAGCGGCAACTTCTTAATCAGAGCTTCAGTGTAATAAACTGTTTCCATTATGCGCCAGACTATCGCATCTAAGTATTGCTGTGCTTGCTCGCTATCTAGATTCTTGGGCTTATGTTTCGCAGTGTACTCATCCAGAAATTTATCTTGATTCGAAATTCTTTTTTGCAATTCCTCGATGGGTAAATTCAGAGCTATCGATGCTTCATCGGTCATACTCTGTATGCGCCACTCGTTTCCCTCTTGAACAAGAGTATAGCTTGTCCAGAACCAGTGGCGCTGTGTTTCCTCGTAAACGGCAGTAGGCTGGGGTACCTCAGGGAGAGTATAAGTGAGGGGCGTTTCCTCCAATTCGATAGACCAGCCGGTCTCAAACTCTTTCTGGGTAGTCGAACGCTTCGCACTGACAAGGCCTGGAAGCCAGATCCTCGATTCCTGAGGCTCGCGCTCATGGATAAAGTCTGGTTTCAGCTCTCCAGGATCTGCTTCCTCTAACCAGGTATCACGCCGTTCAACCCACTCCTCTTTCGAGAGGCCCTCGCGGAGGGTGCTATTGGTAGAAAGGAGTTCGTAAGCTAATTCGAAGTCACCATTAACCCAGAATTCCACAAAGTTGACAACAACTTGACTAGGACCCAAACCGTGTATATCAATTGTATCTTCGTCCTCTTCTTCCGGTTCATCTTCCTCTTCGAGATAGTCTTCTTCAAGGCCTGGAGCCTCCAAAATCAGTTGATTAACAAGAGAACTATTCAAACGATAGTCTTTATGAGGTTGAGTTCCATTTCGCTTGTTGACATCAAGCGCCTCAAGTATAAGACGACGTGCTTGTGCTAATGAACAGTCCTTCGTTTCAACATCGGTCAAATGTGTTTCCATCTCGTCAAAGAAAGTATCAGCAGTGCGTTTGTTCCCCATTCTAGAGAAGAAATCTTTGACACCATCACGAAAGAATTCGAGCAAAAACACTAAGACACGAACCTGACTTGGATTATCTTCTTGTTCAAAGGCGAGAGCTAATTGCACCTCGCCAACATCGCGTGAATCAGTAACTTTACCTTTCCAGAAGCGTAGAGGTGACGAAGTGACCTGCACCAGGGGGGTTCGATCGACAGGTGGACTCCATTGTGGATAAATTCGTACCCCTTGAAGCCTGATCAACGAACGTCGTGCTTCCTTACTCACGCTTTTTAAGGGGCTCAATTCGTTGATTGCAACCAAAACGTCGGCAGCATCGGTTTGATGTTCCTTTGATAAGTCCTTAAGCAAAACCATCTGCGCACCTTCAGGCATGTTGTTGATTTCAGTCAACGCGGCTTCTGCTTGTGCCTGGTTTGTACTTTCATGCAGGTTCCTGGCGAATTCATGATATCTGCCAAGTACATCCCTGGCCTGTGAAGTATTTTCCTGTGAAACTGGTATTTGCGATGTTTTCTTTTTAATCTTTGCCATATGCTTTCATCATTTTCGACAACAAGAACATGAACATTTCAACCTGGATACATTTTACTCAATGCATTTTACTCCTACCACATGTATTACACAACTACTAATTTTGCTTTTAAGTGGCCCAGAATGTCAATTGGCATTATATTTTGCCTCTCCATCATTTCGGGGGATTTATCCTATCTTGTAGGGGCAAGGGCGGTGAAGGCATTGATTCCAACATATTGCACTCTCAGCACATTTGGCAATGAGAGACTGAGCAGCCATCTTGTCATTCTGAGCGGTAGCGAAGAATCTCGTAGCCCAGCGCGTGAGATTCTTCGCTACCGCTCAGAATGACAAACAAGCTTAGGATGACATATGTAAGCATCTCAGAGTAAAGGGCTCCAGGAAGGCACTTGCATCCCTAGTATTCTATTATTTATGTATTACGGCATTTTTTATCGAAAATAGCGTTCATTTCAGGTCAAAATGAGCGATAGTTTATTGATGAGCTTTGGGAGGGATGGTGAAAAAGAATCGGCTGTGTATCCTACAGCCTTTGCGTGATTGCTACTTCTGAGGTAGCATCTGAGGCTGATCTTGCCCCGGTTTGCTGGGTCAAGGTTAGAAGAGGAAGTATCCGTTTCCCGTGAACTACCCATAGATGTCCATCAGATTATCCTTGAAGATGGGAGTACAGGACTCGTTGATACTTTGGGCGTGCCTGTTGTTGTAGACATGATTGTAGACAGTGACCCACACGGCTACACCGCCAGAACAGAAACACTATCCTGGCGCAAGCACACCACAATCCACAATGAGGAGTTTCATGAGAACTGGCGTGTATACACAAACCTCACCTATCAACATCAAAAAAGAGAATTTCTTTCAAAGGTGAGATTGTTTGATGAGGAATGGAATGCAATCGCTGATGACATAGTAGCGGAAAGAACTGTGTATGATGAAAAGTGTAGTGACCCCTCAGAACTGGATACTAATTTGGCCTTGCATTTCAATTTTCAAGGACGACCTTCAGCTCTTTGATGCAATAAAGTAGTTGTTGAAGATATCTCCCTCCACCTGCTTCACTTCCAGCTGAGTAAAACCTGCTTCCCTGAGCATCTGTCGGGCTTTGTGCTCGCCCCACATCGTGCCAAGTCCTTCTCCATTGGCGGCCAACGAGACGGTCATACAGTGATTGCAGGAGACTGTGTAGAGAAACGGAGCCAGAGGGTGATCCAAATTCTCCTCGAGATGGCTTGAGGCAGCGAAGTCCACCATCAGAAAGATGCCGTGAGGTCGCAGCGCCTTCTCAATCGCCTGGAGTACCTGGGTCGGGCTGGCCTGGTCGTGGATGGAGTCAAAGGCAGTGATCAGATCGTAGTGGGCTGGTGTGTCCAGGCGTGAAACATCTTGCACTTCAAAGCGCGCATTGGTCACCCCTAACCGCCTGGACTCGGCTTGTGCGGCCGCAATCCCTTCTTGGGAGATGTCGTAGCCGACAAAGCGGCTGTTGGGGAACGCTTGAGCCATGACATTGAGCGCATGTCCAGAACCGCAGCCAATATCAGCCACGTCGATCCCCTCCTGTAACCGCTCCACCAGGTCTGGGATGAGGGGCAGCGTCGTCTGCACTAGACTCACATCCACAATTTGAGCACTATCTTCAGCCATCAGGCGCTGAAACTGCGGGAACGAGGAGTACGCAACGCCACCGCCCTTGGAGAAACAAGTAACGACCTCGTCCTGGACACTAGCCAAGAGTACGATGTACTGCTGCTGGAAGGCCAGATTATTCGGCCCAGCCTCACACATGAGCCAGGCTGCGTGTTCCGCAGGCAGGTGATAGGTTCCACTCGCTGCATCGTACTCAATAATGCGACCAGTCACCAGAGCGGCGAGCCATTCACGCACGTAACGCTCCTGCAAACCCGCGGCTTTGGCAATGTACTCACTGGTGGATGGGGCCAGATTGTTCATGGTATCGAATAGACCCGTTTTATGACCGATACTCAGCATTAATGACAGCGCAGCACTATTTAACACACCCAGCAGCTGTTCTGCGAACGCTTCGGACTTTGCCTGATCGAGTGGTGGAGTGAACTCTATAGACATGAAAGCCTCCATTCCCTGGGAGGGATTGCTCCCAGGTGCCTCTTTCTCGCCGTGACACTAGCACCAATTGTACCGCAAACTCAACCTCTTGACGAGAATGGTTAGGACGATCGGTTGATTGCGAACTGTACCGACTTCTCTTGCAGACGCTCGAAAATACAGTGGGGGGAGAGCGAAGCGCATACGTTGTGGGAGAACCTCCCCTCTGCCAGAAAGAAATCCAAACCTCCGCATTGAGAGGGATCAGCTTTCTCTCAGCAAATGCGCATCCTTTTTCCTTGCTTCTTGCTCATACCACTGTGCTTCAAACTCCGCAGGGGGCACATAGCCCAGCGCTGAGTGAACCCGTTGCCGCATATTGCACGCCTTGATCGGAGTGGTGGATCTCCGGTTGCTGGCTCTGTAAGGCTTTGAACAGAGCCGCTTTAGGTAAGTCTTCAGTCATGTGTCCGGCCAACTCCCACCCACGTATGGAGCGGGTAAACAGATCGAGCAAGACTGCCAGGTAGATAAATTGCCGTTCTAAGCGAATATAGGTCAGGTCGGCTACCCATACCTGATTTGGACGAACAATCTCCAGGTGCTTCACTAAATTGGGATAGCGACCGTAGCCATGACGACTGTTAGTCGTCTGACAATAGCGGCGTACTTCCAGAATCAGGTTGGCTTCTTGCATCAAGCGCTGCACCCGTTTATGATTAATCTGCCAGCCTCGACGCACCAATTCCGCATGGACCCGACGATAGCCATAGCGCGGATAGTCCAATGCGACCTCTTCGATGGCGGCTCGCAGGTCCAGATCATCTGGCGTATGCGGGTGATAGTAAAAGGTGCTCGGAGCCACATCCAAGGCTCGACAC
>Ga0116218_1001419_pt1 | contig 15227 bp, 14 predicted proteins | sample Sb_taG_2_FD_88966 | JGI IMG/M metagenome (GOLD analysis project Ga0116218, IMG submission 88966) | Peat soil microbial communities from Weissenstadt, Germany - Sb_50d_5_LS metaG | ecosystem: Environmental > Terrestrial > Soil > Wetlands > Peat | place: Germany: Weissenstadt | collected 2010-09-21 | reverse complement strand
CACTGTACATTCAGGGCGCTAAAGGACTAATTTTGCTTGATAGTGACGGCAATCCTTTTGAGATGACCGATGACGAAATAACCCTATGCAGATGTGGCCAATCTCGTAACAAGCCATTCTGCGATGATAGCCATGTCAGAACCGGTTTTCAATCTGAAGTGCATGCGCCGACAAAGCCAGAATAATGCTAGCTGAATGCTCCAGGTAGGTTTTGCGATTGCCTGGAGCACTTTACCAGATTTCGCCGCGATCCGCCCCTGTGATTCTTGCATAGGCATAAAAGCGGCATTCCTTCAAGGGGCAGGGTAGCGCGCTTCCGGTTCTCCCATCTGCAGAAAGAATACCTTTCTATGAAGAAAACCTATCGCTATCGCTTGTATCCTACAAAAAAGCAAGAGACCATCTTGAACCAGCAGCTTGCCCTCTGCTGTGAATTGTATAATGCTGCCCTCCAAGAACGACGCGATGCGTATCGCATGGCTGGGAAGAGCATAAATTTCACCCAACAAAGTGCTCAATTGCCAGAGGTCAAAGTGGTGCGACCAGAGTACGAAGCGATCTACTCACAAGTGCTGCAAGAGGTGTTGCACCGGGTGGACAAAGCGTTCAAAGCGTTCTTCAGGAGGTGCAAGGCAGGTGGGCGGCCTGGTCATCCTCGCTACAAGTCCTCCATGCGGTATGACAGCCTCACCTACCCGCAATCAGGATTTGGTATCGATGAGCAGGGTAAGCTCTCCCTCGCCAAGATTGGGCATCTCAAGATGGTGCAGCATCGGCCTTTCAAAGGCGTCGTCAAAACCTGTACGATTACCAGGAGTGCAACAGGCAAGTGGTTCGTGTGCTTTGCTTGCGATGAGGTTTCCCCAGTTGTCCTGCCCGCCTCCGAGGCTCACGTCGGTATTGATGTGGGACTTGCCACCTTTGCGTACCTCTCCGATGGTACGACCATTGCAAATCCCCGCTTTTTCCGCCAGGAGGAAGAAAGTCTGGTTCGCGCTCAACGCCAGCTTTTCAGAGCAAAGCTTGGCACCCCACAACGGGCGCGGCGGCGCAAGACGGTCGCACGCGTGCATGAGCGTATTCGCTGGCGCAGAGAGAACTTTGTACAGCAAGCGTCGAGAAGACTGGTGAACCGTTACGGGATGATTGCGGTCGAAGCCCTGGTCGTACGCACTATGCTCAAACGCCCAAAGGCGAAACGGGAGGGGACGACGGGCGCGTATCTGCCCAACGGTGCCAGCCAGAAAGCAGGGCTCAACAAAGGTATAGCGGATGCAGCATGGTCGGCGTTCTTTGATGCACTGATGGCTAAAGCGGAAGAAGCTGAGCGAACCGTGATCAAAGTGCCCCCAGCCTACACCACACAAACGTGTCATGACTGTGGACAGAAGCAACGCATGCCGCTATCGGTACGAGTCTATACCTGTGAGCAATGCGGGGCGGTGCGTGATCGGGACCATAATGCCTCGCTGAATATCTTGCATGCGGCCTTGGGACGACAAGGCCAGGGTGCTCGACCCCAGGAAGCCCCCGGCTAGAAGCCGTGGGGAGTCGTCACTGACCCCAGTGCAGCCAGAGCAGCGCTTTGTACATCTGTGTCTGCCAGGTTGTCCAGGAGTGATAACCCTTCTCAATATCAAGATGGTACAGAATATGAAGCCCGGCGAGTTCTCGAGCAAACTGTTGAGTGTCTGTATAGTATGGTTGATCCAGCGAGCCAGCTCCTAAGAAGAACTGCAATTTCCAGGCTTGTTTTTTAGCTGGCAGTACGGCGGCAGGACTATTTTGTTGCATATACGCAGCATTATTACCCCAGATACCGCCCTCCGCGTAATAATATCCACCTAGCGAGATGACGGAGCCAAAGATATCCGGATGATGTACTGCGATATTCGTTGCTCCAAACCCTCCCATTGATTGTCCGCCAATGGCTCTATGGGCAGCATCAGGTATTGTTCGGTATTTCGAATCAATATACTGAACAACATCATTGACCACGTAAGATTCAATCAGTTGGTGTTGATTATAACTGTTAGCCCACTCGCTAGAGGCCCCTGGTTGTCCGTTTCCATCTGGCAATACCATGATTAATTCAGGAATCTTACCCAAAGCGATCAGGGTATCGGCGGATTGATTCGCTTTGCCCCCGGTAAACCAATCATGAGCCTGGCCTGGCGAACCATGCAGGAGATAAAGCACAGGATAGCGTCTATTCTGTCCAATTTGCGTGTAATACGTTGGTGGTAGATATACTTCAATCGTGCGTCTTTGGCCTCCAAGCGAGTGGCTGACCAGACTATCTGTTACGACTGTGCCGAATGAGGGTATTGTTTCTATTGCAGTGGAAGTACCAGTTTGGGTGCTTGCAGATTTGGTGATATGCGGTACTGTATGCAGTCCAATATCAGGGGAATACGTAAACAATTCAGTTGCACTGCTGGCAAACACAACTAACACAATCATCGCTATAGCGACGAACCAGGCACCGATGGTAGTGAAAGCCGCAGCTTGAGATGTTTGAGCATAGAGCTTTTTTGTCGCTGCCTCTTTGTGTGAGTAACGATACCATAAAGATTGTACTAGCCGATAGAGGGGATCCAGTAGCACTTCACTGAGCGCTACACCTATTGCAGCTCCGCAAAAGGCACTTAGCAGCGCGAGCGATGTCATGGTGATTGAAGTGTGAATAAGCGCTCCCGTATCTAACGGCTCCAGAAGGCCTCCGGGATCATACATAGGCTGCGTCTCGAGTTGAATAAAGCCATTGAGGTAGCCAAATGAGAAAACAATCCAGGCTCCAAGGATTGCTCCGAGTTTTCTACGCCCGAACACAGCTCCTAGAAATGCTGTTGCCAGAGTAAGTAGTAGTGCTGCAGTCAGTTGAGCACGTAACGGATCAAGACCAATGTTAATGATAGTGGAGCTTACATTACCTATCACAGTGGGTTGAAAGAGTAATAAGCCGCTCACAAGAGCTATGCTGAGCGAGAGTAGGAAGAGTTGAATAGATCGTTTCTGATCATGCGTAAAAGGTTTTAGTGAGTGTTCAGATGAGGATTTCATAGCCGTTCCCATCGAATTAAAGTGACTATATAATAGTTTCTGTATTATCCTAATATAATACGCATACTTATGTTAAATTTAGATGAGAGAAAATGTTGGGCCAGGTAATATCGAACCGAATGCATATAGAGGTGAGAAAAAGGGAGCCAAGTTATTTGACTCCCAGTAAATAATACAATCTTTACAAGGCCAACCTACAGATGCCGCACTACAAAACGCACTACTTGTCGCAATACGAGTAAAACATACATCTAAGAGCCTTTGCGTTAGAGGGTTTTTATACCTCTCATGTGTAAAAACGGAGGAGATGAAGTAAGGTAACATACTCTACAGCAAATGTTCTAAATACCATGCTTACAAGATCAATTGACCTTGCTCAATCTGTAGAACTATGTTAAACTTTGACTGGTTGGAGAACTCTCAGATGAGATTATTATACTAGTCTCTAGTAAGGATGTATATTTCAGTGGGTCATCAGGCTGACGAGGACTTAGAAGCGCTTGATTTGTTGATCAACCAGCAATCATTCGAGTTTAATGGTAGTAGTCAGCAGAAATTACAGGACTCTGAGAGTAATCATACCTCAATGACAGTCGAAATTCGTCCTGATTTTCATCGCGAACAGCGTAAAGGGGTGCCCGAGATCATCTTTGGCGAGACAAAAAACATTGAACAGATCGTTTCGATGACTCGTAGGATTGTTGATGAAACAGGGAGAACGATTATCAGTCGAGTGCCGACCGAAGCCATAGAGATACTACGCGATGTGTTTAATACACATCATGTACGTGTTCTTGAAACCGCTCGAGCAGTGGTAATTTACAAACCTGACTATGTACATCGTAAAACGGGGGGACAAGTTGGCGTAATCAGTGCAGGGACTTCAGATGTCCCAGTTGCACAAGAGGCCGCACTTATAGCAGAAGAGATGGGATGCGAGGTGACATGCATCTATGATGTTGGTGTCGCAGGACTGCATCGTCTGTTAGAACCTTTGCGGGATCTCCTTTCCAAAGAGGTTGATGCGATCATAGTAGCCGCGGGAATGGATGGTGCTTTACCATCAGTAGTGGCTGGATTAGTAGCTGTGCCTGTGATAGGCTTGCCTACGTCGATTGGTTATGGAATGGGTGGTAAAGGAGTTGCGGCATTGCTATCGATGTTACAAACATGCGCACCGGGTCTTTCTGTGGTAAACATCGATAATGGCGTTGGAGCAGGTGTCACGGCAGCTATGATTGCCAATAGAGTGGCAATGGCGCGCGCGCGAAGTTATCAGTCATAGTAGGTAAGCAGCGAGATATTCGGCAATTTGGATGTCTCATTGTTTTGTAAGATAGGCAAACGTGGAAGTACGAGTCTCAGAAGGGTGGGATACTCAATGGCGAACAACAAACGGGGACCACAACCAGGATCGCAAAAGGCTAAGCATGGCGGCCAGGCTGTACGAGAAAAGTATGGGCCAGAATTTTATTCCAGGATTGGCAAAAAGGGCGGTGAAACCGTAAAGGAGAAACGGGGACCTAAGTTTTATGCCGAGATTGGCAAAAAAGGTGGCGAGTCTACTAAACGCCAACAAGGCTCCGAGTTCTATTCCAAAATCGGTAAAAAAGGCGGTGAGCGCGGACGAGCCGCTGCTTCACCCAAAGATTAAATAGGTAAGCGCAAGAAATCCATCTAAACCTGAATTACGAATAATTCCCTGCACTTATTTGTTCTCTCATGTATATTTTTTCATAAACGGTGGCACATCAATTTCTTCGTCGTCTACTGCATTCTCTCCATCAAGGCTTTTGTTGGATTGTGGCACATCGTGCCTGCGACCCATGCTACGTAGCCCTCGCAGATCATCAAGACTACGCTGAGGCCGAGAAGGTGTCGAGGACATGCGAATAGGTGGCAGAGGTTCTACTTCAGTTTTTTCTACTGGCATGGATTGGGCAGGTGTAGATGGTGATTTTGTCAAAGGCTGTTCGAAATTAGCTGCATTGTATGAAGGTGAAGCGGGTGTTTCATACGGTTTTGGAGGCAATGATACTGCAGATGCTATGTCTGCTTGCTCCAGATGGATTACTGGAATGCGCCCCGTCGGTGAATCCTGCATTCCGGCAGCGATCAATGTTACTCTTATGCTATCGTCAAGCGTGGGATCAATGACAGCGCCAAAAGTGATGTCAGCAGTATTATCGATCGCGGTGCCAATAAATTCTGCGACCTCGTTGACTTCATAGAGGGTCATATCCTCTCCGCCACTAATGTTGAAGAGGACACGTTGGGCGCCACGAATAGGCATATTGAGAAATCCACCTGCAATAGCTTCTTCAGCAGCTTGTTGCGCACGGTTGCGACCCTGACCCTGGCCAATGCTCATCAAAGCTGTGCCTGCATCGCGTAAAACACTTCGTACATCAGCGAAGTCGACATTAATTAAACCAGGAACGTTGATAACTTCCGCGATACCTTGTACGCCTTGACGCAAGACATCATCGGCAAGCTTAAAGGCTTCTGTAAGGCTACGATCACGCCCTGTGAGGGAGAGCAGGCGATCGTTGGGGACTGCAATGAGCGCATCGATTTCAGCACTCATGGCCTTCAAGCCTTCTTCTGCTGTACGCCGACGTCTTGAGCCTTCGAAAGTGAATGGGAGCGTGACGATGCCTATGGTGAGCATGCCCAGTTTTTTAGCAATCGAGGCAACAACGGGCGCACCACCAGTCCCTGTACCACCACCCATTCCAGCAGCGATAAAGACCAGGTCGGCGTCTCCTAGAATGTTGCGAATATCTTCCGTACTTTCGAGGGCTGCTTTTGCCCCTGCAGCTGCGTTCCCACCGGCCCCCAACCCTTTTGTATATTGTTGTCCCAGGCAGATACGATCTGTTGCTTCTGAGCGTGAGAGTACCTGGATATCGGTATTCAATGCAACAAATCTCACCCCTCTCACTCGAGTGTTAATCATGCGGTTAACAGCGTTCATTCCAGCGCCGCCAATACCAGCAACCACAATATCGACATGATTAGGAGTTTGTTCTTCAATAACCTGGGATTGATAATGCGCCTGAGGAGTAGAGGCTCTGTCGTCGTCTTCAGTGTCTCGTTGATTCCAACTTGTATGCACAGACTCTACTTGGCGATTTATATCTTCTTGTTCTGCCTCTTGCCGGAGAACGGCCCACTGATCTACTTGACCTTCATCCATTTCGAAACCAAATTCATAGGACTTTCCTGAAACAGACTGCGGGGTTTGTTCGCGTTTGTTTGCATCTTCATGAGATTTCGACTGCACACGATCCCCTTTCTTCTCTCGTTTGGCTTTACATGAGTAACAACAATGATGTTACTATCAAATTATAACAAGAGGTGAGAGAACTGGTCCCTCAGCATATTGATAGATGTTGTCATCCATTATCACCTATTCCCTTTCCGCTTTTCGCAGCCTGTGGAAGAATAGGTCTTTAGAGCACCTTTTCAACTGAATAGTGTTTCGCTGGGTTCCGTCGTAAACCGCTTCGACGGGTAAAAACACTCGCGTACAACCGATACCCGACGACGGTATCTGTGCTCAATAAGTATCCGTGACAGCCTCAGGGCCTAACGGTAGGGGCATCAGCAGTTGTGCCTGTACGGCTTGCCGTGCGAACAATGGGTGATTCCATCATTTGGCATCACTTTCTGATACTGTAGCACAATTTAAGACGGCATCCTAAGCGCATTGTATCAATAGTGTCAAGTGCAAAAAACTGTGGCAGAGAGATTACCTCTGCCACAGTGATGCATCAACTGATACTTTATTCTTTCTTTAAATCGATACCGCCGCTCGATGACTTAGCGGCTTTTTTCTCCTTCTGCATCTCTTTTTTCTGTTTGTTCGATTTAGGTGGTGCTTTCTGCACTTTTTTCTGTTCTTTGTTTGCCAAGGTACAGTCCCTCCTTTGAACTCATAGTTCCCAAATACATTCAGAAAGACGGTGGTTGTTGTTCGTACTGGTTCTGCCAACGCTAATTCAGGTGTAGCGTCTTGAACTCAGGCACAATGCATGACAGAAACACTTTGCGCCGACTGAATGTAAGGGAATAATGATTGATCAACGTTCATGTAATATTGTATCAGATTCGCTCTGTAAGCGATAGGTGCATCCAGGCTTTTCAAATCGATTGTTGGTACTCCACATGTTTCCTCCATCCTTTGCAGATAGTCGTGGATTTCTAGACCATTTAATCCAGGAAGTATGTAGTCTAAGAGTATTATAATGTAGTGTAACGGACTTTAGATATATTTGGTTACAGAAAATTGTTAAAATTCGTACATTCCTAACGTTCTGGTGGAAGCTCTGACCATTTAGATATCTTTGCTTGTGGCGAATATGATGCGAAACGATCCAGCAAGTTAATTGGGTTTTCCTCATGCATCAAAATGGATTGATGTGATGCTGGAATAAAACCTTCCGTCGAAGCATGAACTACAAGAGCAAGAAGCGGGGCAAAGTAGCCAGCAGCATTTAGCAACCCGATAGGTTTATTGTGCAGACCTAGTTGTGCCCACGTAATGATTTCAAAAAGTTCATCGAACGTTCCAAAGCCACCGGGGAGTGCTATAAATCCATCTGAAAGATCGGCCATCAAGGCCTTGCGTTCATGCATACTAGCAACTTCATGTAATTGTGTCAGGCCCTTATGCGGTATCTCCTGCCGAAATACTCCGCGTGGAATAACACCTATGACATCTCCCCCTCCTCCTAATACAGTATCAGCCATCACCCCCATTAATCCTACGCTTGCTCCTCCATAGACTAGCTCTAGACCTCGTATGACCATTTCCTGAGCCAGTGAACGTGCGGCTTGCTGGTATTCAGGCCGTACGCCTGGGTTTGAACCAGAAAATACGCATATACGACGCATATATACTACCTTTCTTCAAATTGGCTGTTCTCTTTTCGTTAGTAACTAGAGTCATGGTGATGAATGCAGATCTGGAACCAAGCCAGATGCTCTAAGTTCGAATGGCCTTTTCTCACTACACATATTGAATTGAAAAGTACACCTGAAATTGTTCTTAGTATAGCCTATGCAGTCTCGAAATGTACCAATTTCATGAGTAAATTGCAGTTCTGCTTTAAGGTATTCCTGACAGTTGCAGTAGAACATATTAAATCTTCCTATCTAAATGACTCTCTGCTATACTCGTGCAGAAGACGAAATTTGTTGTGCCAATAACCTGAGCAATGTGTGATCCATGATAATCTCAGCTAGCTATAAAACAGATATACCTGCCTTCTATGGCGAATGGTTCATGAACCGTTTGAAAGCTGGCTATTGCAAGATGGTCAATCCTTATAGCCAACAAATCTACAGGGTAAGTTTGACTCCAGAAAGCGTGGAGGGCTTTGTGTTTTGGACCAAGAATGTTGGGCCATTTCTCAAACATTTGTTAAAAGTGAAAAGTATGGGATATTCATTCATTGTGCAGCATACCATCACAGGTTATCCACGGGACCTTGAATATCGAGTAATTGACTTCTCACATACTCGCGATCATATGAGGACCTTAGCAGACTTGTATGGGCCTCATGTAGCTGTATGGCGCTATGATCCTATAGTGATCTCATCCTTCACTCCTTTAGATTGGCATCTTTATAACTTTGAGAAACTGGCTCGATCTCTCGAGGGAACCACAGATGAAGTGGTTGTCTCTTTTGCTCAGATATATAAGAAAACCAGGAGGAATATGGAGTGGGCCGCACGTGAGTATGGGTTCACCTGGAGTGAGCATGAGACGATGACAGCAGGCTCAGTACGTAATTTGATCAGCGAACTGGCTGAAATGAGTAGATCTTATGGTATGCAATTAAAAATCTGCTCACAGAAAGCTTATCACACTCTGGGATTAACCTCTGAGGCAAGGTGTGTCGATGCAGAGCGCCTTGAGAGGGTTTCGGGTAAGATCATTGTGGATAAAGTTGAACTAAGGGGTAATCGCAAAGAGTGTGGCTGTTTTGCCTCTAAAGATATTGGGGAGTATGATACCTGTCCCCATGGATGCGTGTATTGCTATGCAGTACAACATAGAGATCTTGCACTGGAACGCTATAAAGATCATGATCCAACTAGTGAATTTCTCTTTCCTCCCAAAAATTACCTCTCGTTGAAAAAATCACATGGCTGATTGCCTCAACTTAAGATATTTCCAATTGGCTCTTTACTGATATTTTCTGCATATCTTATGCTCTATTGCAGGACTAGAACGGCATCCAAATTGCTATTCACTAGCTTCATGTTCAGATTATGAAAGAAGGTTATCCATGGGATTGACGATTTATCAAGTAGATTCGTTTACGGACAAACCGTTTTCTGGCAATCCTGCCGCGGTTTGTATTTTAGATGAGTTACAGGCTGATGGCTGGATGCAGAATGTAGCGCGAGAGATGAATCTCTCGGAAACAGCATTCTTACATAAACAAGCTGAAGGTTACGATCTGCGCTGGTTTACCCCTACTGTCGAGGTTGCGCTTTGTGGGCATGCTACTCTAGCGAGCGCGCACATTTTATGGGAAATCGGACTTCTGGAAGCAGGTGAACAGGCGATCTTTCAGACCCTGAGCGGACCTTTAATGGCGGATCAAAGGGGCACATGGATCGAAATGAATTTTCCTGCAAAACTTGAAGAAGAGGCTAAAGCTCCTGCCGGGCTTACTGACGCACTCGGTGTTGCGATGAAGTATGTCGGTAAAAACCAATTTGATTACCTTGTGGAGGTCGAATCTGAAGATGTCGTTCGCAGTATCAAACCGGACTTTGGCTTATTGATGTCAGTGAATGCAAGAGGCGTAATGGTGACCAGTCTAGCAGATTCTGATGAGTATGATTTTGTGTCGCGTTTCTTCGCGCCAAATGCAGGTGTCAATGAAGATCCTGTTACCGGTTCGGCACATTGTTGCTTGAGTCCATTCTGGAGTAAACGACTTGGTAAGGACGATTTAGTTGGTTATCAAGCTTCTACACGCGGTGGAATAGTGAAAGTCCGCTACGCTGGAGATCGCGTGTTTTTGGGGGGACAAGCAGTAACAGTTTTGCGTGGGGAACTGGTGTATAAGTCTGCTTGACATTTCGCAAGCTGTAATGTTAGCATTTATGCATGAGAATACAATCACCATGCCACTCTGATCCGAACAGATTGACTGAGTGGGCAATTATTATTATGAATATTCAAATGAGCCACTCAGCCGCGTAGGCGTACACGCCGGGCTTACGCGGCAGGAAATGGCGCTACCTCATGCATCGACTTGTCTCTAGTATCTTCAAGAGATGAAAAAGTCGATTCTGGTGAATTTCTCAACGAATTTTGTAGCAACTTCCTTTTCCTTCCTCGCACTATCAATCTCGGTGTGTAACGCCGAGCATCTCTCCCTTGATTGCCAATAGACCAGCTTCATTGCTTGTATTTGTTGCGTAGTCGTCGCATCTATTCATGAGAGTATGTTCGCAAGCAAATACCCATATTCATTCAGAAACGCTGCTGTCGCTAGCACTCCGTCTCACAAACGAGGCTCGTGCTGTTCTTGCCCGTTCTGCAAACGCCGCTGCGCGGCTACTGCTTCGCAGTCAGGCAGAACGAAAGGCAGCTACCCTACGGGTCAGGTGAGACGTAATGAGTGCTAGTGCTATGCACTCATCTCAATTCAAGGAAATATAAACTCATTCATCTTTAAGTATGCAAATTAAAAACATGTTTAAAAATAAATAAGTAAGAAGGAGCAATTACAATGTCACAAGTGCAAGTAGCACCAACCGAAGAGGTCAAAGGAGCGAAGCAAAAAGAAGCCTCCAGACGAAATGTCTCGTTATGGCGCAATCGCGACTATATGTTGCTCTGGAGCGGGCAGATGATTTCTTCTGTCGGAACACGTGTATCTATGCTGGCTTTTCCACTTTTTGTCCTTGCTCTCACACATTCTCCAGCACAAGCAGGGCTAATAGGGGCGATGCGTGGACTACCCTACGCTCTTCTTATCCTGCCTGCAGGAGCGCTGGTTGATCGCTGGAATCGTAAGCGTGTAATGATACTTTGTGATATTGGGCGTGCCATTGCGCTTGGCAGCATCCCAATAGCTCTCATAATCGGTCGCCTGACAATTGCACAGCTCTATGTTGTCTCGTTGGTGGAGGGCACCTTGTTTACATTCTTCAGTCTGGCAGAGACAGCTTGTCTGCCACATGTAGTATCAAAAGAGCAATTGCCAACTGCTGCTGCGCAGGGAATGGTGATCGACTCTGTATCGGGATTGATTGGGCCGTCTATCGGTGGTGTACTATATGGTATTGGGAGAGCAGTACCATTTTTGACGGATGCGATTTCTTATGGGGCTTCTGTTGTATCGTTGTTCTTCATCAAGGCGAAGTTTCAGGAAGATCGCGACCCAGCGCCATTACATTTGTGGGCTGACATCAAAGAGGGCCTTAGCTGGCTTTGGAAGAATCCCTTGATCCGCTTCCTGGCGTTACTTACAGGTGGAATGTTTGCGCCTGTTGTTGGCTATAGCTTGATTCTGATTGTGATGGCAAGGAGCCAGCATGCTTCATCTTTTGTGATTGGTGTGATCCTGGCTTGCGGAGGAATCGGGAGCATACTTGGCGCGTTTCTCGTGACACCTCTACAGAAACGCTTTAGCTTTGGGCAACTCATGATTGCCTCAACGTGGATCTGGGCATTGACGTGGCTACTTTTTGCTGTTGCACCTAACCCGTTGATCCTGGGGATAGTCACGGCTGTAACGTTCATTATTGTGCCGATTTACCTGTCGGTGCAGTTTGGTTATCGTCTTGCACTGATCCCGGATCATTTGCAAGGGCGTGTCAATAGTGTGTTTCGCCTGATAGCCTTTGGGAGTGAGCCGATTGGCCTGGCAGTGACGGGGATTTTGTTACAGGCGTTCGGGCCGATAACAACAGTGCTGCTGCTGTTCGTGCCGCAATTCTTTCTGAGTGTTGCCGCAACGCTCAATAAAGGTTTGCGGAATGCGAAGCCGATTGAGGAGTTGATAGAGGATTAGTTGAAAGTGTTAGAAAAGTACTTATTACGCTTTGTGAACCCACATTCCGCAGTTTGGTACGAACTTTTTCGGAATATCGTGATTCGCCAGTGAAGGGATGATTTTATGCATGAAATACATGTATTGCCCAATCTTTGTGACGCGTTTAACGAAATTCTGTTTCGATTTTGCATCTCCTCACGCCTTTTATAGAGGGACAAAACGAGTAAAAGATGCAACAGACAATAATCGGAAAAGCGTACTCCGAAACTGCGGAATGCGGGGTGGAAAGTTAGAAACACAAAGACACGAGGAGACTTTCAAGCTTTTTTCATCTTTGTGGTACAGGAGACCGTTAAAGTGAAGCGAGATAACGCTGCTGCAGTTAGAGAAGACCAGAATCATGACTTTGCAGGACCGGTCTCAACCCTGCGAGTTGTCGAGGTTGACTCCCAGATCGATCCACGATGGGAAGCCCTGGCGACCAGCCTGCCAAATGGCCTGATTTATCATCACCCGGCCTGGCTGCGGGTTCTCGAGGAGGTCTATGGTTATAAGCCTGTCAACCTGGCCTGTGAGGACACCGATGGCCAGCTACAGGGTATCCTGCCGCTCTACCACATGCGAGGGTTGGCCACTGGTCGACGTTTTGTCTCCCTTCCTCGCACCCCGTTAGCCGGTCCGCTTGCCAGTGACGATCAGGCGATGGCCGTCTTATTGCATAGGACAGTTGAGCGGGTCCGTGAGGAGCCAGGTACCAGCCTCCAACTCAAAGTCTTTTCGAATGCACTCGATGGGCTCGTGGACAGCGTGGCCGGTGCTCCATGGAGCGTGACGTACCGACTGGAGTTGCCCGAGCAGCTAGAACTCCTGCACTTCGGCAATTCCCGCAACCAAGCTGGGCGTGGAGGTTCACCCGGCGCAGACAGAACGTGAACTGCGGGCCTGGTACGGGCTTTACCTGGATACCATGCGCAGACTCGCCGTGCCGCCACGGCCTTTCCACTTCTTTGAGATAGCCTGGGAACAACTGCAGCCGCGTGGTCTGATGCGACTGCTACTGGCAGAACGCTACGAGGCTGGACGGAGCAAGCTGCTGGCCGGTTCGCTCTTTCTGACGTTTGGTCAGACTTTTTTCTATGCCTTTACTGGCTGGAGGCGCGAGGATCTATCGCTGCGCCCCAATGATGTCATTCAATGGCAGGCGATCCACAATGCGTGTGCAGAAGGCTATCGCTATTACGACTTTGGTGAGGTGGATAAGGACGACCAGGGCCTCGCTGACTTCAAAAGCAAATGGGGCGCTGAACCGAAGTGGCTGTATCGCTACTACTACCCTGCACCTCGCGAGTTGGAGACCGGCATCTTCCAATGCAGCAGTCGTACTCGCCAGTTCTCGAGCGCTGTCTGGAGGCGGTTGCCAATCAAAGCAAGTGTTCTGTTGAGCGACTTGCTCCACCACTACTTCTAGGAGAACATCTTCATGAGACACATTGTTGTCGAGCGGCCAACTAACCACGGAGCCACGGCCACAGCTCATCGACCTGCTTGCCCTGCTCGCCGCGTAGCTTTGCTTGGCGGAACAACGACGCTTGAAGACTGCCTGGTTGCCCTGCGCTACCTGGCTGATCCACGTCAACTTGTCAAGGGGTCAGCCATTGCTGAGTACGAGCAAGCCTTCGCTCGGCAGATTGGCGTCCGCTATGCGTACAGCTTTTCCCATGGGCGGGTGGGATTATACGCACTACTGTGCGGACTGGGGATTGGGCTTGGTGACGAAGTGCTTCTGCAGGTTCCAACCCACATTGTGGTGTCCAATGCGATCCGCTATACGGGTGCTCGGCCTGTCTACGTCGACTGTCGGCTCGAAAACTACAACATGGACCTCGGACAGGCCGAGCAGCGAATAACTCCCAGGACGAAGGCATTGGTTTTGCAACACACCTTCGGTATTCCGGTAGACCTTGATGCTGCGCTTGATCTGACACGCCGGCATGGCATAATCCTGATCGAAGACTGCGTGCATGCCCTGGGTGCCACCTATGATGGGCGGCAGGTTGGAAGCTTTGGCCGTGCTGCCTTCTTTAGCAGTGAGGAGACGAAAACGATCTCGACCACCATGGGCGGGATGGTTGTAACCGATGATCCGGAACTGGCCGTACGTGTTCAGGAGTTCCAGGCGAAGTGTAGCTGGCCGTCTACCTGGCAGTCCGCTCGCTACGTCCTGAAGTTGCTACTGTACCACCTGCTGACTGAGCCGCACCTGCATCGCTATACACGGACAATCTATGAGCTTTTTGGTAAGCGCAACCCGTTGCCACAGCCAACTACTGACGAGGAGATATATGGTAAGCGCCCGCCCAAATACGAGGAGCGTCTCAGCAATGCTCAGGCTGTCCTCGGCCTGCGTCAGCTTCGTCGACTAGAAACGAATCTCGCTCACCGCCGTTTGACTGCTGAGGCTTACAGTGATCGACTCTCCAGAGAGGGGTTCAGCTTGCCGTGCCCTCCGGCCAAGGCAGAGCCTGCTTTTGTCCGCTATCCCGTCTGGGTGGAGGATCGGGATGCGACCGTGCATGCGACAGCCCGGCATGCTGTTCTTGGGATCTGGTTCACCTCCGTTCTTGAGGAGGCCGTGTCACCAATGTATGGTGATTACGAGATAGGCTCTTGCCCTCGAGCTGAGGCCACAGCCGTGCATCTGGTCAACCTGCCAACTCACCTGCGGGTAGGCGAACAAGACGTAGAGGCAATCACTTCGGCACTGGTGGGTGCAGAGATGATCGCGAGGAGGTAAGGGTGCTAAAGAACAGTTCTACGAAAATCTTGGCGCATCGGCGCAGTGGACTGCCAGGACTGGGCATTATTTGTAACCTTTATATAAAGCGAGGCTTCTAAACTCATGTTTGAACACACACTTGTCGGCATCCTACTTGTGCTAATAATTATGCTACCGTTAGCCTGGAAATGGCAACTAGGTGTAGTTCGTATAGCTTTCCTAGTCATCCCTTTGGGTCTGCTATCCAGCCTGTTCGTCGCGTTGTTGGGCAACTTGATTTCGATCAACGTCGTGCTGCGATCTGCTTTGGTCTGGCTCTTGACGATGGTTGCAGTATCCGCATTTCTCGCCTATCGTTT
>Ga0116218_1001417_pt1 | contig 15234 bp, 14 predicted proteins | sample Sb_taG_2_FD_88966 | JGI IMG/M metagenome (GOLD analysis project Ga0116218, IMG submission 88966) | Peat soil microbial communities from Weissenstadt, Germany - Sb_50d_5_LS metaG | ecosystem: Environmental > Terrestrial > Soil > Wetlands > Peat | place: Germany: Weissenstadt | collected 2010-09-21 | reverse complement strand
TGCTCGTCAATTTTGACAAAGTATGGGCGGAGTTTACGTTTGAGGAGAAACAGCGGGCCTTTCACATCCTTATCAACCGCATCGAGATAGAAATCGTGTCGATGCACTGGCTGCGCCTTACGATTGACTGGCTGGATGCACTCTGCCCGCGTCTGGATATTGCCTATATCTGGAAGGCGGGTGGTTCGCGCACGGGCGTGTTTACGGAAGAGGAAGATGCTATCATCCGGCAGTGTTACTATGACGCGCCTAAAATGGATCTGCTACAACGCATGCCCAAAAGGAGTTGGGGAAGTATCCGGGTGGAAGCAGCAAAGCTGGAGGTAAAAAGGCAACGCGGCATACTTGTATCCAGTGATATTGCATCCCAGAGAGCGTGCTATAGAGACTTTTGCCCGCAAGGAGATGATACGTATCTCTTTGGGGATTATGACACTACGCTTCGCTTTATCAATATCGCCGATGCATTTACGTCAAGACTCGAAAACCCGCTCCATGCCGTCTGGCTATTGCCCGCCAGCATCGAGGATATGGCACAAGTATTTCAAGGGAACATGACGGGCGCGGCCTGGGCAGCGCTATATCCTGTGAGGAATTGTGTCTCTGTCACCCATCCTGGCTGCACGACTGCTGCCTGTAAAAGCGGTAAGACAACGTGTCCACCACCAAAGACCAGAGAACCGGTGCGGTAGAAACTAGCAAATAAGACCAGTGCATGAAGCTGGTAGAAAAGATTGGGCAGGAGAAAGAGTACTAACAATGCTGTAAAGAGTGCCAGGCATGCGATTGCAAGAGCGCGTGGTATCAAAGAACGTATCACAGAAGAGGTTTGCACAGATGTGATGTCGCTGTTCTTAAACAAGAACCAGCCAACAAGTCCTGCTGCCGCGATAATGAGAACCTGGACTATGCCTGCAGGTAACAGTAACGTTGCAATTGCTGCAAGTATTGCGATCGTGGCGCTTGATCGATCTGCACAGTGTGTTCTTGCCATGCCCCATACAGCCTGCGCCACTACCGCGACAGCTACGACCATCAAGCCATGAAGGATTCCTGAAGCAATAACAGAGCGTAAAACGCTTGCCCAATAAGCAAAGAGGGTAAGAAGAATGGCTGATGGTAATGTAAATCCTACCCACGCCATCAGCCCGCCCAAAAGCCCTGCACGCATGATGCCAAGTGAGATGCCTGCCTGACTACTTGCTGGACCGGGCAAAAACTGGCACAGCCCAATCAGATCACCATAGGTGCGTTCATCGACCCATTTGCGACGAATGACGATTTCCTCGCGAAAGTAGCCAAGATGAGCGACTGGCCCGCCAAAAGAGGTCAGACCCAGGCGGGTGAATATGGCAAGGACTTCCAGGAAATTGCCGGTTTTTGGGGTATGCTTTGGTGATTCAACGACATCGCTTCCCTGAGTTTGCATAGAAGGTTCTATCTCTTTCAGTTTTCGCTACCAGTTTCGAAGTTGCCTAAGAGCAAGATGAAGAGTGTAATCGCATGCATTCAAGGCATATTACTTTCCAGCTTCTCAATCATCTCAGATATCAGACCAGGGAGCTTTCTCCCTAACCGTCAGGGAAAGAGCACTGATCTTATTCGCCCTCTGGAGTATTAGTAGAGCCATAGGGTCTAAGTGGGGGTTCCGCGTTAAATTCGCTGTAACGGATCTTAGCATCTATTGCCCCATTGTTGCGCATAATGGCGATAACATCAGCATATCCACTCTGTGCTTTCACCGTTACAATAGTACGACCCTTTTCCAACTCGCGCTGGTAGTGGTGAGCCTCCTCTTCAGGCACACCTATGCTGGCCAAAGTGCCTATAATACTGCCAGCCAAAGCGCCAATGCCAGCAGCACCAAATGTTGCCAGCAGAATACCGCCTGCGATTGCGGGGCCGAATCCTGGAATGAGGAGCGCTGCTGCCGCACCTAATACGCCGCCAATCATGCCTCCTTCAACAGCGCCAGTTGCAGCACTCTTCATTGTATCGTCTTGTGACCCGGTAGCACTGGCACGTGCCAGAAAGCCAATCTCGTTTTCACTATAACCGGCACTTTTGAGTTCATCTATAGCATGCCTCGCCTGTTCGGAGTCATGAAAGACGCCGACCGCGATGAAATCTTGTGTCATGGCCATGTGTTTTCTCCTCCATAGCGTTTTTCAGTACGAATGGATGTACGTCCGTGACAATTGTAGCATCTTTTGGTTCTTACGCAAGTGCGCTGACTCAGGCATATGGTGCAGTTTGTGACCAGACGAGGTCTGGCTCTCAGAGGTGTTTCGTGATAACCAACCTGGTGGAGAATTCCCTAAACCCCTGCCAACTGAGCCGCATAATCAATCACCATTTGAACGCGGTCGCCGTATGCAGCAAATCGCTCGTCCTGAGTTTGCCCGCGTTTCCAGCGCACATAAATCTGCTGGATGATGACTGCAAGTTTGAAGTAGGCGAATGTAATGTAAAAGTCCATCGAGGAGAGGTCACGGGAACTTTTTTGCGCATAGATTTCCATGAAGGTTTCTCTACTGACAAAACCGGGTAGCCAGGTCACTGTTGGAAGAATTGTCTTCAGCTCTTCGGGATCGTCAGCGGTTGCCCAATAGCTGAGTGAGCAGGCGAGGTCGAAGAGTGGATCGCCTATGGTTGTCATCTCCCAATCAAATACCGCAACAGCGTGAGTGAGGTCGCTCTCATCAAGCATCATGTTGTTCAACTTGAAATCGTTGTGGATCAGCGTTGGCGCGGGACTTTGTGGGATGTGCGACATGAACCAGTTGGTGAGAGTTTCAACATGAGGAATGTCGTCTGTTTTGGCGCGATGGTAGCGTTCAATCCAGCCTTTCACCTGACGTTCAAGAAAACCGGGAGGATACCCAAATGTATCAAGCCCGGCTGATTCCCAGTCAATAGCATGTATTTGTACTAGCGTTTCGATTACTGTGTTGGATATGTGTTGGCAGAGTTCAGGTGTTGCTGTTATGCCTGCTGGGAAGGATTGATCTATAACAAGACCTTTGCGGCGTTCCATTACATAGAATGGCGCTCCAATGATGTCAGGTTCGTCGTAGTATATGTAGGGCTTTGGAGCAAGCGGAAAGACCGGGTTGATGTGTTGTAAAAGGCTACACTCACGTTTCATGTCGTGTGCCTTTGGTGGCACTGGTCCAAGTGGTGGCCGACGAAGTACGCCTTCCCAATCGCCGATCTGTAGCAGGTAGGTCAGGTTTGAGGCGCCGGATGGGAACTGGCGTACCTGTAGGGTGCCATCACCTATGTTCTCTATGTGGTCGCGCAGGTAATGCTCGACCTTTGCGAGATCAAAGTTTTCGCCAACTCGAACGGCAATTGTATCTTCCTGGCTGTCCATCAAGTTTACTCCTTAAAAAGATAATCCTGCTATTGTGGTTTCCTTTTCATCAAGTGTACAACAATGCAGGATCTAGTTCCACGATAATTCAGAAACTGGTTTGAAGGTGTTTTTAACATCAGGATTGTGACCCACTTGGTACTGAAAAAGGGATCCGCCTTTCATCTTTCGATGAACCAGTGATATCCAAAAAGGGGACCACCTCCAACCCTTGTATGCTCCGAAAAGCTGAAGTGTTTTATGGAGGCGGAATTGGAGAGGCATTTAAAGAGGCGTAATTGTTAGAAGTATAGATACTCGATTGTATTGCCGTGGCAAATGCAGTTTTTGCAGTTGAGGAGGACTCAATTCGCCAATCTGTCTCTTTGTTCTCATTAAACCAGATGATTGCTTTAATGTGCGGAAAATTGCTCGACACCTGGGTCGTATAAGCATCCGTAATCCAATTTGCTTTATTGCCTCCCTGCTCGGTTGAAGCGGTCTCTGAGATCATCAGCGGTTTGGCAGAAATCCCAAGTATCTCATGGTACGTTTGGGAGAAGACTTGAGAGAATGTTTGCCATACATGGCCGTTCACTGCTCCCCAATTATACCCATCCATGCATAGCCAATGAACATACTCGTCTCCGGGATATACTTCATTCAGTGGGATGCTACCATGATATTCAATATTTGGTGACCACACCCATGTGACATTTGTCACGCCATCATTTACAAATATCGTATGCACATGCTTCCAGGCAAGCACATACTGTCCTGGCTGATTTCCGTTCACTTGCTCTGACCACGGAAACCAGTTGCCGTTCATCTCCTCGGCAAATCGAAGAAAATATGGATGTCCCCATGTCTTTGAAGCATCCGCCCATGTTGTAATATATGCATCAAACTTACCATTGATAATATTCTTTAACGAGTATTGTGGCTGGTTTGTCCCATTTGTATCAAGCCATGGCTCCCATGTCACCATTGGAATGGATCCGTGGTTCCGAACATTATTCATCCAGTCCGTTTCAAAATTTTGTGTACCATCTGTCAACCCCCATCCTTGATAAAACATTACAATTGATACTTTTTTCATTGCGTCATGCTCAAAAGTTGTTAATGCACTAAGATTGTTTAACCATCCAGGTACATGAATGCCATAATAAACGGATGGAGTTTGAGAGGTAGTCATAGTAGGCGTTGCAACAGACGATCCTCCACACGCAGCTAGAAGCCAGTCAAATCCTACGGTAACTATAAGTAGGATAACGAGAAGTTTTTTCTTCATGTAACGGGCTTTCTTTCGTTATTTGTTGAACTAGTCGTACTAAGGGGGCACTGTTTTTACTAGTGGTACTCAAAAAGTGTACACTAGTGTTCTCGTGAAAGGTCTGGAGCTACGAAAGCTGTTACCCAACCGCAAAGTAACCAACTATGGATGTGTTGACCCGTCTGGCATGGTTGCACCTTTAAGTGACCTGGCTTTCGCTAACTGTTCACTTGTGACTATGGCAGAACTCAGGTCAACGCAGGCTATTTTCTGACCGCCTGGTTTGGTACAGCCCAGGTCAGCCCCAGTCAGGTTAGCTCCCTGCAAGTTGGCATTGCGCAGGTCGACTCCCTGCAAGTTGGCATTGCGCAGGTCGACTCCCTGCAAGTTGGCATTGCGCAGGTCGGATCTGTACAGCATAGCTCCGTACAGGTCGGCATTGCTCAGGTTGACCCCAATCAGGTCGGTATCGTGCAGTGCGGCATTGGTCAGGTCGGCCCCGCTGAGGTCAATGACTGCATCAGGTTTACCTGTGTTATCCGGGAAACCAATTAACTGGGCTTCATAGAGGAATTTCAGTAAGCTACCTTTACGCTCTGAATCTAAATCTAACCCTTGCAGTGCTGTGAGCGTTCGCGCTCGTGCGAGTATTGCAACATCGTAGTATGGGTTATTAGTATGGATCGAACTGGATTTCAGCAGATTATGATTGAGTAGCAAGTATTGTATGTTATTTATATACGTTTGTAGGATTGCTGCCTGTTGTTGATCTAGTGCATTATGCTGATCCTCGACGTAGCGGGTCGCGGCGATGTGGAGGCTTTGAGTGTATTGCATATTATTCAAATTAAGGCTGTCATTGTTCTGCTTGATACTGAAGACGATGGCTCCAGCAGCTAGTACGGCGGGAATAATCAGTAATTGCAGCCAATACCAGAATGTTTTCCTTATTTGACGCTCTTTTGTAGTATTTGTGAGCTTTCCATTTTGGTCATACTCTTCCGTTACTTTGTCATAAGCCATCAGTCTTACTCCTTTCTGTTAAGGTACTGCAAATACTACTGCTATGTAAATTGCTACGCGAAGCGCCATACTTGCGGGGAGAAAGTCTGTTACCCTGTTTCTGACTTACCTTCCACATTTTGCTGCTCTGCTTGCAGTAGTCGCTGGCGGAAGCTGTAGGACTCCCTAACGATAGCAGAAAAACACGCGGGTGGTCCCTTTTTCCTTCCGCTATCAAAATTATATCACCTGGGTCCCTGGTAGGGATGAGCCTCGTTCTTTACTAACGAATCAATGCGAACCCAGATCAAGCCCGACATGCTGAAACTGAAAAAGCCAGGGCGCAAACGACTTGTATCTCTGGCTAGATCCGGCTATTACACCCCCGCTTGGGCCTGAACGCGTCCTTCCTGAATAGCGGTAACCAGAGCGGCGTGATCTCGTTCGGCCTGGTCGGCATATGCCTCGGCGAAGGAGGCAATGGCCTGGTCGAACGTATCGCCGTTACCCAGGTAGCCGCTGATCTGTGCCGGATCACTCGTACGCGCATGCGCATGCGCCAGCGTGGCTGCACACAATTCGACGTACACGGAAAACGCCTTCAGGTTCATTGTCTCGATCGCTGCCGAGAACTTCATATCGCGCAGTTGTCGTACATAGAAATCTCTGCCACCAAAAGTCGACCATCCCAGGAGAATGTCGCTTGTTGCCTGCATCATGCGCTGTCCAACCACCACCCGCTCGCCGTGGTTGAGAAAAGGACTTTTTCCCAGGTATGGCTCAAGCACTGAGGCCGAGGCTTCCTTGATCTGCATGAACAGCGGATCATCGCCCTCTGATCCACCTAAGGCCAGCACGACCGCACAGAGGGTGCCCACGCTGCCTACTCCCACCACTTTGTGCGCGAGATCCAGCGGTCGATAGCGGCTGATCAGAATGCGTCGCTCCATTGGTAAGGACACCAGGTAGTCGAGTACAAACCCTCTCCCCTGGTCCGTGTCCAAATTGTCCTCTTCAATGTCCTGCTGGCCGTAGTGAAAGATCAACGGCGGCTCATCCTTGATGCGGTACTCTCCCTCCACGGCTTCGGCTAGCTTCGGAAAGATTTGGATGCGCGTGCGCTTGCTTGCTTGTTCCGATGCACGCTCCAGGCCTTGTTTCACCTTTTTGCGGCGTGTCAGCTCGATCAGAGTCTTTACGTCGATGTGGAAATACCATATATCCAGGTGGTTCATCTCCGCGAATTGCTGCATCTGCTTGCGATAGCGTCGTATGCAACTCAAGACCGCTTGCTTGCTGTCGTGGGTGCTGTAGCCATTCTGTCGTCCTGCCAGCACAATGCTGGCCGCCAGGCGCTTCACATCCCATTCCCACGGTCCGGAGAGGGTTTCGTCGAAGTCGTTGATGTCGAAGACTTGCCTGCGCTCCGGGGAGGCATACACGCCGAAGTTCGAGAGATGCGCGTCACCGCAAATCTGGGCGCTGATCCCTGAGACCGGCATCTTGGACAGGTCATGCGCCAAGATGTCTGCTGAGCCGCGATAGAACGCGAATGGGGACTTGGCCATGCGTCCATAGCGGATCGGGACCAGGTGCTCCAGCCGCATTTTATTTGCCTCTTCCAACAGGCTTATAGGGTCTGGGCGTTCGGGATTTGGCATCCATTGAGCATGGCTGGAACGGGGTGCCTTGCTCCGTAGCGCCTTGCCGAAAGCCGTGCGTTCAGCTCGTGAAGTCAGATGCCGATCCCATTCACGCGTCTCAGTGGATGAAGTGGTCTGAGTAGTCATGAGATTCCTTCTTTCTCAGTTGTTGTGAACGGAAATACACGAATTACTCCTGGTATACTTCTTACTTCGCAGCTCGTCATAGCTTGTATGATGCTTCTTCGGCTCGAAGAAAGAAGCTTTACCGTGACACTCACAGCAGGAAACGCAGGGGAGCCAGGATGCGCTCGCTCACTTTCTTAGACCAGGGTCGTCTCTCCCACTGCTCCAGGGTCAACTCAAACTGGTCGGCCGTATCTTCTGCGAAGAGCGCGGACATCTGTTGGGCCAATGCTGTACTGTACACCGCGAGGTTGATTTCATAGTTGCCGAGCAGGCTCAAGCGATCCAGATTGCACGTTCCAACAGTCGACCACTGTCCGTCAATGGTACAGGTCTTGGCGTGCAGCATGCTATAGCGATAGCCAAAAATGCGAATACCACCTTTCAGACAGTCCGCAAAGTAGCTATGTGCCATCCAGTCAGCCAGCACGTGGTTGGATTGCCACGGAACCAGCACACGCACATCCACGCCACGGCTGACCGCGTCCTTGAGGGCATTGACGAGGGTATGATCGGGGATGAAGTACGCGGTGGTGAGCAAAATCGAGTGCTCTGCCTCGTCGATGGCTGCAATGTAGAGATCGCGAATGGGAAAAGCCGCACGCATCGTTTCATTCTGACAGATCGTCAAGAGCGCGTCGAACTGGTGAGGATAGCGCTGCGTGATCTGCTCGTGTGCCGGGCAGAAGCGATTCCAGAACCCAATGAAGGATCGCGCCAGTTCTGCTGCTGCTGGGCCGCTTACAGCCAGATGCGTGTCACGCCACTCGGTGGCATACAGCGAACCCAGGTTGTAGCCACCGATGAAACCGGTGGTGCCATCGGTGACCAGGATTTTGCGATGATCCAGGGCATACCGACCCAGGTCCAGCAGGTGCCAGGGACGACGAATGCCACGGTATTCCAGGACATGGATAGCCGGATGAAAGGAGGACTTAAAGGCGGCCGGGACCACGAGGTTGCCAAAGCTATCAAAGATGACATAGACGGCAACCCCCTCCTCAGCTTTCCGCGCAAGATGCTCTTGAAATTCCTGGCCAACCGCATCCGCTTTCCAGATGTAGGTCTCCAGATAAATACTCTCGTGTGCCGCATCAATGGCCTTGAGCATTGCATCGTAGAGATCACGTCCATAGGTGTACAGTTGGAGGGCATTCTCACCCACCTGCACGTCATCAAAGAGGTGATGAGGAAAGCTCACCTCATGTGGGCGTCGTTTTCCCAAGGCAGCAATGACAAGGAGAACTGCTGCTGTCAGGACCTGTAATGTCAACACACTCAGAATGAATATCCCTCCCAGGCGGAGGAGAGATACCCTGGAGATTCTCTTGTATTGTATAGCAGGACGTCCTTGTATGTTCAACGGTACACCTCGCTTTCTCGTGTGCCAAGGGAAAAGGAGCCACGGTCTCTTCCTCGATGCTCGTACGGGAATGAACGGCGGGCATAACCTGTATAAGCCCATGAGAATCATACCATACCATATTTCCATACAACTTGCAGAGCGTCACAAAGATTCATATGGGGCTGTTATGGAGGCTGCTTTAGATGTAGTAGTGGTAGACCATCTGGAGTCTCATTGGGGAGTCGGCGAAAGATAGCTATACGAGCCTCAAGCCATCGTCGAGTGATGGCCCCTGACAAAAGCGTTGGAGCCAGCGCCAGAAAAGCGAAAAGTCAACGGGAGGGCAGAAAGGCGCATACTGGGCACAGTTTGATGCAGGTAGAGAGCCACGATGAGGTGGTGCATCATCGCCACATGATTTGTGGTAGTGAAAGCTTCCCCATTGGAAAGGATCGCTGGGCAGATCAAGGAATGCACGCCTGCATCCAGGATCTGCCACAGGTGCAATTGGTAGTACACGAGTATCAGGTGGAGGAGACGTCATGTCCAGCCTGTCAGCACACGAGTGTGGGCAGCTTTTCGGCAGGGGTGGAAGCTCCAGGGAAGTCAGGAGCAAATCTGGACACCTTTTCGCCCAAGCTCATACATCGTGTAGCCCAGCCTACAGTTACAGCTGCGACCATGACTTCAGCTCGCGGCTTTGGCATCCTCGGCGTCAGTACGTGCCATCGCTGCATTGAGTACCTGGTATTCGGCCTCTTCGATTGCGGCGTAGGCGAAATCGACTGCCGCCGCCGCATTGTCCTCGGCTAGCTCGGCCCGCGTCTCCGCCTGGTCTGCCTTCATATTTGCCTTGGTCTGGTCTGCATGCTTGCGGACCTTGGCAATGTGGGACTTCCAGTTGTCCTGAACCTGGCCCCACCACTGAGTGGTTTCGTCCTTGGCTTTTTTGGCAGACGCCTTCAGATCGTCGGATGCCTGCTTGGCATCCGCTTGGGCGGCATCAACCCGCTGCTCCAGTGCTGCTTTATTCTTGGCCTTCAACGCGTTTGCGTCGACTTCTGCTGCACTGGCCCTCTCCGAGAGGCGTTTCAGCTGAGCCGATGCCTTATCCAGTTGTTCTGATAAACTCATGTCATCATTCTCTCTTTCATTGTCCGCATCTGGACACATTACATATGTAGAGCCACGCAACGACTACTGCCGAGAATAAGAGTACTCGAAAACACACGAAAAAACAATCCCTCTTAGGAATATAACCCGCTCATTTAATAGTCGAGAGAATGAATGTGATGATATTGTGATATTAGAAGCTGTCTGAAAAAGGCGGGAATGGGCTTATCACTTCACATCACTTTTTCAGGTTCCCAACTTAGCCATGCTTCTGGCGCAGGATCTTCTTGTCTAACTTGCCAACGCTGGTCTTCTCGAGGACGTCCACAAAGCGAACTTCTGGCACCGCCCATTTCGAAATGACTCCCCGTTCTGCCCATTCTCTGACGTGAGCCTGGATGTGCCGCTCGGTGATCCCGCTCGTGTTCTCCTGTTGCAATATGATCAGGGCCAGCGGACGCTCTCCCCATTTCTCGTCAGGTATGCCAACGACTGCCACTTCACTGACCCCTGGGTACTGCGAAATGATGTCTTCGATCATCAGAGAAGAAATCCATTCGCCGCCGCTCTTGACCACATCTTTGATGCGATCAGTGATCAGCAGGTACCCCTCGGGATCGATGGTGCCGATATCCTTGGTGTGTAGGTAGCCCCCGTACCAGAGTTCCTCGGAATTGTCTGGATCGTACAGGTAGCCCTGGGTCAACCAGGGGGCGCGGACAACGACTTCGCCGCTTGTCTTGCCATCGTGGGCTACGTCATGCATTTCGTAATCAACAATCCGCAGATCCACGAGCTGGATCGGGAGGCCTTCTTTGGCCCGATATGCAATTTCCTCGTCAGTGCCTAGTTCGCTCATGTCGGGTTTCAGTTGTGCCAGCGACATGACCGGACCAGTCTCCGACATGCCGTAGCCGCCGAAAATATCGATCTCTCTGTCCATGGCCATTTTCGCCAGGCCCTTTGGCAGGGCTGAACCCCCGATGACGACCTTCCACCCGGTCAAATCAATATCCTGGCTCGCCGGATTCGTCAGCATCATATGCAAAATGGTGGGTACACAGTGGGAGAAGGTGACCCGTTCCTGCTGGATCAGAGTCAACAAGCTCTCCGGCAGGTAGCGACCCGGGTAGACCTGCTTGACGCCCATGGCCGTTGCGACATAGGGAACTCCCCAGGCATGGACGTGGAACATGGGAGTAATAGGCATATAGACGTCGCCACGATGGAAGCTCTGGTGCTCGGGGGTACTGGCAATTGAGCCAAGCACGGCCAGGGTGTGCAGCACGAGTTGCCGGTGACTAAAGTACACCCCTTTCGGGTTGCCGCTGGTGCCGGTGGTATAGAAAGTCGTGGCGCGCGTGTTCTCATCAAAGTCAGGAAAAGCGAAGTCAGGGGCACTCATGGCCAGCAGGTCTTCATACTCTGCGGCACAGGGGACGAGAGCGTGTGCCTGCTCAGCAGGAGCGTCTCCATCGCTTAACAGCACAAAGGTTTTCACTGTTTCCAGGTTCTCCTTGATGGCGTCGAGGAGAGGCAAGAACTCATTGAGGCACAGCACGACATCGGCCCTGGCATGATTGAGGGTATAGAGGATCTGTTCTGGTGACAGGCGGATGTTGACGGTCTGCAAGACAGCTCCCATCATGGGGACAGCGAAGTAACACTCCAGGTAGCGATGGCTGTCCCAATCCATCACCGCGACCGTATCACCTGGCTTGACTCCGAGTGCTGTCAGGCCCGTCGCCAACCGCCCTATACGCTGGCGTAGCGTTCGATACGTATAGCGACTGATGTCCCGGTACACGATCTCCTGTTCGGGAGCAACCGCTAGAGGGGTATGCAGTAAGTGTTTGATGAGTAACGGGTAGTCGTAAGCAGAGGGTGTGTGTTCGATCAGCGATGCTGACATGGTAGATCTCCTTCCTTGTCTTTTTGGTTGAAAATACGTATGTACTATACAAAGGCGCTGAAACCGGTGATGGCTTTGCCCACAATGAGCATGTTCATTTCGCAAGTGCCTTCATAGGAATAAATGGCCTCGCTATCGGCTACGAAGCGCCCCACCTGCTGGTCAAGCAGGATGCCGTTGCCAACCATCAGTTCGCAGGCATAACCCACTGACTCGCGCATCTTCACAGTGCAGTAGGCCTTGGCCAGCGAAGCGTGTTCATCATCCATAATGCCCGCGTCCTGCATGTGCGAAAGGCGCAGAGCCATACATTCGCAAGCAGTGATGTTGCAGAGCATGCGCACAAGCAGGTCCTACACCAACTGGAAACGACCTATCGGACGACTAAGCTGCTAGCGCTAAGCACCTGACCGAGCGCCTCCTCTAACGTTGCTCGTGGATTCTCACTCGCACCGAAAAAGCGCCACGCGATATGGCGGTCTGGTCGCACCAGCACCGCCCCCTCTGAAGAGACCTCACGCTGGCGCAACCAGTCGAAGCGGGTATCAAGCCAGTCACCGGAGAAGGGGTTGACGCTGATTGCCTGCAGTGGCAGACCCTGCTCCTTTGCAATGTGAGCCGCTGCCTTGATCCAGCCCTCGCCACCTTCCCCGGTAATGAGCAGGAACTGACCATGCCCGGCCAGATCACAGAGCGCCTTGCGCTGCCCCAGGCGATGAAGCCAGGCGTGAGGCAAGGTGCTGCCCGGTCTGGTGGATGGTTCGTATACATGCACATCATCGATCAACTGAGGCGCAGGCGTTCCATCGGGAACGATCGCTGGTGAGTTGTATGTGTAACCATACTCGACGTTCTGTTCATAAAACTCCATCGCCTGCGTGGCGATGGCATCCTCGAAATGCAAACGCGCCTGCTGTGCCTGCGGCTCATCGCTCCACAGCAGGCGCATGATTTCCCAGTTCTCTTCAGGCGTTTTATCCGGCGTCATGCCCAGCACCTGGCCGGTAGTAAGGTGATTTATAAAGTTTTCAAGTGAGCGCTGTACTGCGCGCGCTCCCACCGGCTTGCGCTCTTGCTCATAGGTATCCAGCAGTTTGTCGCAAGCCTGGCCTCGCACTGCTGCCGCGATTTTCCAGCAGAGGTTATAGACATCATACACGGCGGTATTGAGGCCGAGACCGCCGGTTGGAGGATGGCGATGGGCCGAGTCACCAAGGAGAAAGACATTGCCGACCCGCAGGCGTGAGGCCACGATTCCTTCCATCGTCCAGCGGCTAATCAGGTGGATCTCTGGATGAAAGTCAGGAATTCCCAGGACACTCCGCATCTGCTGCATGACGGCGGCATCGTCAAAGGCTCGTGGATCGCCGGTCATGAATTGCAGGTGGAAAACCCACTCCTCTGACTGCGGCCCCCAGTGATCAGGCCCCATCGGAACGAGCACACCGCTCAACGGATCTCCAATATCCGGGTTGAGGAGCCAGCGAATCAGCACCTCCGGGTCACGTACCCACTGCGAAAGGTCGGCGGAGAAATGAATCGTTACATTGGAGGCCAACTCCTGCGGCCCTTCCATCTGGACGCCGATCTGCTTGCCCACCACACGCCCACCATCACAGCCGAGCAGATAGCGCGCTCGCACGGTGTACTGATGGCTATCCGCCCTGTCCTCAATGAGAGCTGTGACACCTTCACTGTCCTGTTCCAGGGAAATGAAACTGTGATTGAAACGGATACGTCCGGGTCCCAGGACCTTGGCATGAGCCTTGAGGATTGGCTCCAGGCGGATCTGTGGCAGATTCGCCTGGCGGCAAGGGCTACCTTTTATCCAGTTGGGGTCAGTATCGCCATTGCCCCGGCAATCGAGCCGGGCCATTTCACGACCATACTCCCTGGTTGGGCCAGCAACACCGGCATACCAGGCTGTAAAAGCCATGTTTTCAGGCGGTGTACCACGTTCGTAAATCGGCTCTGCTACCCCCAATTCTCGGTAGACTTCCATCGTCTTCTGATGGAGTACGTGAGCTTTGGGCAGGTGGGACGTGCCGGGATACTTGCTGACCAGCAGCGAGTCAATGCCATACGATGACAACAACATCGAGGCAGTCAAGCCCGCTTCGCCGCCGCCCACGATCAAGACTGGAACGTTGATGTCGCTCAAGATATCCTCCTTGGAGTTGCTGTGCTCCACAATTTCCTGGTCTCTTCCAGGAAAAACAGATACATTTCTACCAGATCAAAACATGCTAGATCCGTTTCCTCGAACCTATACAAACAGCCAGCGTTAGCTTATTGTCTGATAACCACGTGCAGGAACGTGGACAAGTAGTTGACGGCGACCACGACTACCAACGCCCACACTGCGAGTGGGAAGACAATTTTCTGCCAGGATTCTCTAGTTCGCACCTGGGTAAAGACTGCCCCCAGCATGACCAGTGTGAGTCCAGTGCTCGCCAATGCTGCGAGCCAGGGAAGCCAGATACCGATCAGCAGGCCAATTCCCCCGAGCACTTCCAATGAGCCGGTGACGATACGAAACCATTGGGGATAGCCAAAGCGCCGGAAATTTTCGACGAACATTTTCCTTCCGGCAACCGTCATGCTACCAATCGCCACAAACAGCAGGCCTAAGACAACTTGTATAATAATGATTAGGATGGACATCATGATTCTCCTTACAAATCGTGGATGGCAACTGAGAAACTGGTCAGCCTAAAATTCCTGCGATGGGTCCTGGTAGGGATACACGCCATACATGAGCATCCTTTCTGGCCAGCGTCGAGGGGATGTTCCCGTTGCCATCGGATGTTAGTCGATAGCGATCATTGCCGCACCTTCGACGAACTCGCCCGCGTAAGAACGCTCATGCAATTCCCATAGGGAAGCGCCCTGTTGCCAGGCAGCCACGTAGCTTTCAGGATTGATGGGCACGCCGATGGGGTTGGCGAGAAAGGCGGGCGTGTGCATAAAGGCAGTGCTCAAAGCCGGGTCCAAACCGAAATTGTCCACCTGCAACTCAACGTAATTGCCATCGGGATCGCGGTAGTAGAAGGAGGTGGTCATGCCATGATCCAGGCACGCTGCCGGAAGAACGCCGATCTTCTTGAGTCGCAGGTACGTCCGCATCAGGTCATCGAGCGAATCATACTCAAAGGCCATGTGATGCATGCCCGCGGAGGCTTCCACGCGCTCGGTGAAATTGGGAAGGTGCATGAGCGCCAGGCGGTGGTTGGCGGTATCGAAGGTATACCAGCCAAACTCGCCGACCTCGGCAACGGGGTGAATCCCAATCAGCGCCGTATAGAACGCGCGCATCTCCTCAAAGTGATACGCTTTCAGATTGACATGATGCAAGCGCGCGGGAATAATCACGTCTTCGTTGGAAGCCGCTTGCGCCGGGTTTGT
>Ga0116218_1001413_pt1 | contig 15246 bp, 14 predicted proteins | sample Sb_taG_2_FD_88966 | JGI IMG/M metagenome (GOLD analysis project Ga0116218, IMG submission 88966) | Peat soil microbial communities from Weissenstadt, Germany - Sb_50d_5_LS metaG | ecosystem: Environmental > Terrestrial > Soil > Wetlands > Peat | place: Germany: Weissenstadt | collected 2010-09-21 | reverse complement strand
GCCTGAGCGGGCGGCGCGCCACCAGGACGGACACTGACTGGCCACGTCTGAAGATCGGTCAGCGCCGCGCCCCATACATACGCGCCCCAAAACGCAGTCAGATCAACGTCTCCGCAGGTAGAGGCCGTGAAGGGCAATGCACTCCGGAGCCGTGTGCGCAGGTTCGAATCCTGCTGGGGCGCATTCTCGAAAACTTCATCGATTGGATCTGAAGGGGGCACGAGGCTGTGACCTGCGGAAACGCTAATAAGATCAAACCCGCGCCCTCATGCGCCCCCCATGAACACTCCCCGGCCACACCTCCCGCAACTTATCGCCACCGGAGCGAAACGGCAATTCAGGCCGTGTGCCCCGCAGCAGCCGTCACACAACGTCGCGCGCACGCGGCATCAATACGCATCACGACGGCTCGATCTGCATGTCAGCCCGGTCTGTCGGCCGGGCGCTCGCGCCGCCCAGAACTGTCATGATGGTGCCGCCGTCGATCGTCTCCGCAGACAGGCCAATGCGAGGCGGCCAGTTCGAATGGGACGTTGAAGTCTAGACCAATTCTGTCCGAAGAGTGGTGCCTGAGGCGCCGTGCACGAGGGCGAGACTTCAAGTACGCGCTCGGTGACACCGTCTCAGATGATCCGCGTGCCTACCCTAAAAGGTCCCACGACGCTTGATGACGCGAATGGCCATGATCGTAGCGCGACGGAACTAGGGGTTTCCGAATGGGCTCGTCTGGTAGTCAGAATAGGCCTCGGTCCTGGATCTTTCGAGGTTGTTCCTCGAGGCCAGCGCCTATGGGTGGTCGGCGCCAAGGCCCGCGCGCTGGCGGTAAGGTCTGCTCAAACAACTGGATCGCGTCCCCAAGCCGACCCGCCGCGGGTAGGCGTCGACGAGGTTGTTCCGCGAGGTCAGTCCTTGCCGGCGGGTCGACCAACGGGCAAAGGTTGCAGTGCAACCTGCTTATCTAGATATTGCCCGAATCGGTCCCAATCGCTGTCTGGCCCGGCCGGCGCGCTTTCGTCTCCCGGCCTTGGTGCGATGTTGCATACGACGACGAACCCGGCGTCGGCGTAATCCGGGTCACCTTTAAAGGTAACGTGGACTACAAAACTGACCGTCGCCCACGGTGGTGTCGGTTTCCCGGCATTCGAAAGTCCGGAACGATCCGAGATCGCCGCGATCTGGCTTGGGGGCGGTATATTGTTGTCGGCGAAATCAAGCAGAACAAGGACCGGAGCGGCGCCGTCTCTGTTGTCCTCAATCCGGGTAACACGCAACAGCAGGTAGTCACCTGTTCGCGTGTGGTAAGCGATTACGTCTCCTCTCCGCAAGCTGGTGACGTGTCGCCATGGGGGGCGCAACCGACGCCGCGGCGGCGGCGGGCCCGTGAGCTGGTTCCGAACCTTCTCCATCGCTGCCCTTCGGCGGGCTGCCATTGCCGATCCTTGCTCCTCCCAGCGCTGCATGCCCTCACCGCGGGAAATGATCTCCAGTGCGCGTGAGGCTATGTTGGGCTCAAGGCGACCGGTCTTGGACTGGGTGACTGCGAGCGCCAACCAGATCACGGGCCCGTCGTCTGGATCGGTCAGAGCTGCTCGTCGAGTGTTCAGGATCCGCCGGGTTGCCTCCTTGTCGTCAATGCCATCCTCGACGAGCGCCCGGTACTCATCACGCACGTCGCAGGCGACGTCATCAGAGAATAGTGCTGGCCCCCAGACACCCATTGCTCTTCACACCCCAATCGCATAAATGGACAGATGACCCTAGCCAGTATGCCATAACACAGCCTCTTGCATGCTTCGTACGATTGCAACGCCGTCAGTGTTATACTTTCGTACTTTCGCTTCTCAAGAAAGATGAAATACCGCTATCAAGGCCCGGGCAGCTGTCTCGCATCGATCGTAGAAATCATGTCCGCGCGGCTAGCAACCGTGCGTTCCTTGAAACTCAAAGGTCAAGATATCGCTGGGAAGCCGTCGTGCTCGCAAAAGTCATCGCAATCGTGCATGTTAATGCAAGTAACACGCTATCCATGATAGCTAGACGCTGGCGTGCCACCCGTCGTAGAACACGCCAGCAACGTTAGTGGCGGCATCCTCGAAGAAAGTGCGCGCTCGCCTCACTGCGTCGGCGCACAGCACTATTTCGAGCTGCGCTGCTGAAACACGCCAGTCGGCATTGTCGGCCTCATAGTCAATCTCTGTGCTCCAACCTGCTGCTGCTACCAGCGCGGCCACCGCTTTCGCTGAAGCCTCGTCCCGGCAGAACAGGAAGTGCACCCAGTGCCGAGGCGAATCGAGAGAACTGCGATGTGCAATCTGACGAAGAACCTCATCGTCATCGGCATCACCCGTTGAGAACTCAGCGCCTCGCCCATCGTATGGTCCTATGCGCGGCAACCAAGTCACTCTCAGCCGTTCGCTCCTGAGCGGTCTCACCCCTTCAACCTCCAAGAAACCCTTTTCGATTTTGCCTGCCAGCGAAGGACGTTCACAGTGCTCATTCAAATTGTTCCAGCCGTCGGAGATGTACACGTCGCCCGCGAGGTCGACCGCGACGGAGGTCGGGCCGTCGAACAGCCCGCTGGTCGCCAGGTGCCCGTCGCCAGTGAGCCCGGAGCTGCCCGAGGCGCTGCCCGCGATCGTGTACATGTCATACCTGGTCATCGACTGACCGCGCTGCGCGCCGGTGGTCAGCGGCACCTCCTGGATCCGGTTGTTGGCATAGTCGGCGATGTACAGGTTTCCCGCGGCGTCGACCGCGACTCCGAGCGGTCCGCTGAGCAGTGCCGACGTGGCCGACCTGCCATCTCCGGATGTGCCGCTGCTGCCCGTGGCGCTGCCGGCGATCGTGTAGATGTCCCCGGCCGTCATCGACTGTCCCCAGGACTGCCCGCCGGACGCGTAGACCTTCTGGATCCGGTTGTTGTCGGTGTCGGCGATGTAGATGTCCCCGGCCGCGTCCAGGGCCACCGACTGCGGCGAGGACAGCAGCGCCGACGTGGCCGCGTGCCCGTCTCCCGAGATGCCCGCGGTGCCGGACGCGCTGCCCGCGACCGTGGAGATGTTGCCGGTGCCGGCGGAGACTTCCTGGATCCGGTTGTTGCCGGTGTCGTCGATGAACAGGTTCCCGGCCGCGTCGACTGCGACCGCTTCGGGACCGCTGAGGTAGGCCAGCCTGGCTAAGCCCCCATCGCCGGAGATCCCGGCGTGCCCGCTGGCGTTCCCCGCGACGGTGTACACATCGCCGGCGGTCATGCTGATCCCGAACTGCGTATGACTGGCCGCGGCGATTTCCTGCACCCGGTTGTTGCCCGCATCGGCGATGAGCACGTCCCCGAGGCCGTCGAACGCCTCCGACAGCGGCTGGTACAGCGCCGCAGTCGCCGCCGGCCCGCCGTCGCCTTCCTGCGGAATCGTCGCCCCGGTGCCGGCGTAGGTCGCTATGTCGCCGTTGGAGGCGGTAACCTCGCGGATCCGGTGGTTCAGGTAGTCGGCGATGTAGAGGTTGAATGACCCGTCCAGGCCGACGGCCAGCGGGGCATCCAGGGTCGCCGATGTCGCCGGGCCGCCGTCGCCGGAGAATCCGGCGCTGCTGGATCCGGCGATCACGTACAGGTCGTACTTGGTCATCGCGATGCCCCACTCGGTGTGGCTGGTGCGCGCGACTTCCTCGATCCGGTTGTTCCCGGCGTCGGTGACGTACAGCTGCGTCCCGTTGCCGGCCACCACCCCGGTCGGCGTGGTCAGCAGCGCCGAGGTCGCCAGCGTGCCGCTGGAGCTGCGCCCCGATCCGCCGGTGGCCGACCCGGCCACGGTGTAGATGTCATCGGCCGACATCGAGATGTTCCACTGGGTGCCGCCGGACTTGGCTGCCTCGACGATCCGGTTGTTCTGCGTGTCGGCGATATAGAGATCACCGCCTGAGCTGACCGTCACCCCTTCCGGGCCGTTCAGCCGCGACGAGCTCAGCGCGGTCCCGTTCGGGGAGGTGCCCGAGGTCCCGGACGCGCTGCCCGCGGCGGTGTAGATGTCGCCCGCCGACATCGTCTGACCCCAGGTCTGGCCGCCGGAGGCGAACACCTCCTGGACCCGGTTGTTCCCGGCGTCGGCGACGTACAGATCCGAGGAGGTGTCGAACGCCAGGCCGACCGGGTCGTTCAGAAAAGCCGCCGTCGCGGCGCCGCCGTCACCGGAATGCCCCGCGCTGCCGCCCGCGTTCCCCGCGACCGTGTAGATATCATCCGCGGTCATGCCGCCGCCGGTGGCGGCGGGGATCTCCAGCACCCGGTTGTTGCCCGAGTCCGCGACGTACAAATTCCCGGCCGAGTCCATGGTCAGGCCCTGAGGCTGATTCAGCAGCGCGCTGGTCGCCGCGGTCCCGTTACCCGAATCCCCCGGTGCCCCGTACTGGCTGCCCGCGATCGTGTAGATATCCCCGGCGGTCATCGGGATGCCCCACTGCGTGCCCGTGGCGGCCGGGATCTCCGACACCTCGTTCGCCGTGGTCTCGGCGATGTAGACGTCCCCCGATGTGCTGGAGTACACCGACCCGGGGTTGTTCAGCGCGGCCTTCAGCGCTGAACCGCCCTTGCCCGTATCCAGCCGCATCCCGTCCAGGGTGTAGATGTCCGCCGGCACCGGGGTCGATGCCGACACCGAGGTGGCCCAGTTATCTGTCCAGCCGAACCCCATCGCCCCCGGCGTTCCCGTCCGGGTCTGCTGCTGCGCCAGCAGGGCATCATAGGTCCGGGTGAACTCCAACGAGGGCCCGAACCCCGGCATGCTCACATCGGTGGCCGACTGGGTGAAGTCGCCGTTCTCCGGGTTCACCGGATCTCCGGCCGGTGCCATCGAGGCCGCCAGCCCCGGTGCCGCCGGGTTCCCCGCTCCGCCGGTCACCGCCCCCGTGGCCGGCACGCCGCCGGTGGCCGGCGCGGCCGCGGCCGGTGCCGCCGTGTTAGACCCGGCCAGCACGTACGGCTGGCCGCTCAGCCCGTCCGAGGCGGTCACCTCGGCCGGTGAGGCCGCGCCGCCCCCGGTGACCTGGATCGCCAGCGGGTTATACGACGGCGGCCACGCATCAAAGGTCTCCTGCACCGCGCAGGCTGGCGATGCCCACTGGGACAGACTCAGGCTCGCGCTGGTGAGCCCGTTGAACGCGGTGATGTTGCCCGCCTGCCATGCGTTCACCGTCCCGGGAACTGACGTGCACGACGATGACTCGCCCTGCACAGTGAACCCGCCGCCCTCTAACGACGCCAGCAGCGGCACCGACGTGCCCGCGGCAGCCGCGGAGTACTCGCAATTCAGCGAGACATACAGACCCGTCCCCGACCCAGACGCCGCATACGCGATCGCATCCGTCATCAGCGCGGTCGCTCCCGTGCTGCCCGCCAGGGCGGGCGCGGTCCCCAGCACCGACACATTCCCCGTCACCGCCGGACCCCACGTCCCCGCCGTTGACAGCGCATCTGAGGGGACGGATGACGCGCACGACCCGCTACCGGACGGATCGCCGATGATCAGCAGCGAGTAGTTCTTGAACCCGCTCGTATTCATCGCGTCCCAGGTTGAGGCCGACGCCACCGTCACCGAATATCCCAGCGCGGCCGCCGCAGTCGCCTCGGCACTCGATGACCCGCCGTTCACGCTCGTTGACAAGATCAGCACCGACACCGACGACGCCCTCGCCGGCACCGACCCCGCCACGACTCCCGCCGCGGTCACCGCACCCACGCCCGCCGCCACCACCGACGCGGGCACCGCCACCATGCCCGCAGCCGCCATCACTGGCGCCAGCACCACCCGCACCAGGCGCGGCACAGCCCGGCGCACGTGCCGCCGTGCCCGCCGTACCTCGACCGTCGGCCGCCAACGCCGCCGCACGACTGTCCGCACCCCAGATCTGCGGTCATCCGACCCGCTGCCAGCAATGTCACGATGCGAGAAAATCCTCGCCATCGCCCGTCCCTAAATCCACTCCACTGGGATGATCGCCGGCAGCGATGACCACGCGAAGGTGGCGGAGCGACAGCCAGGTCACGGGTTCATCGTCATGCCGGGGTCAGCGACCGCAAAGCGATCAGGAGCGGCAGGAACATGCCTGGCAACTTCCTGCCACCCGGCATTGCTCAAAGACCCAAAACTGGCGCTTCACACCGCAAGGATGCGCTCATATGATCATGTGGGTTCGCGCTTGGCTGCTATTGGAATGGGAGTTCCGGTTCATAGCTGAAAGGCTCACAGCATGCTCGACGCACTCGGGTTTAGCCCGGGGCTCAGCCCGGCCCAGTCAGCGGTATACCAGGCGATGCTCACCGAACCCGAGCGCGAGATATCCGTGATCGCTGACGCGCTGGCGCTGTCCGTCAAGGACGTGCTGGCAGCCATCTCGGCACTAACCGATCTATCCCTGCTTCAGGCGTCCCCGGACAGTCCAGACGCGTTCCGGCCGGTCAGCCCGCACCTTGCTTTTCAGACCATCGTCCGCCGCCGCGAGGCGAATCTGGCTCGCAGCCAGGACGAACTCGCGGCGGTTCAGGCCGCCATCGCGATCGCCGCCGCCTACCAGCAGCCCATTGCCCCAGATCGCACCGAGCACCTGAGCGCCCCGGAGGTTGTCCAGGCGCGACTGGACACACTGGCCGCGCACACCGCGACCGAGTGGCTGGTCGTGTTAACCGGCGCATCCCAGCCGATCGGGATGAGCCTTAGCCTGTCTCTTGACCACTGCATGACTGACCGCGGCGTGCAAGTTCTGATACTCCTTCAAGACAGCCTCCGCAAGGACACTGCCGTCTTCGGCCACGCCTTATGGTCCATCAAGATGGGCGGGCAAGCCCGTACCGCACCGTTGCTGCCCACTGAAATGCTCGTCAGTGACCGGCGAGTCGCCGTCCTTCCTGTCGACCATACAAATCCGGCCGACGGCGCATCCGCACACGGGAGCCCAGCGTCGTCGGGGCCCTGACCGCGGTATTCAACCAGGCATGGGAGTCCGCGCAGCCGCTCTCCGCGCATACCGCGCCTGACAGCCAGACGGGACTCGCTGCGGGCGAGCGCGAGCTGCTCAGGCTGCTCGCCACCGGGATGACCGACGAGACAGCCGCGAGCCGCCTCGGCATATCCCTGCGCACCGCCCGACGGCAGATGGCTCACCTGATGGAGTGCTTGGGCGCAACCAGCCGCTTCCAGGCCGGAGCCCAAGCTGTAAGGCACGGCTGGCTCGACCAGATGACCTCATCAGCCCAGCCGACAGAAGCGGGGGCTGGCCTTCGCTCAGTCGCTGGGGCTGAGTCGAGCCCGAGCGCCGCCTGACCAATCGGCCACACTGGCGACGACACGTCTGGTGCACGTCGCCGTCTGTGGGATGGCAACTACCAGCTCATAGTCGGCAACTTGTGCGTTGGTTTTGACGTCGGCGTTTGGAACTGCAGTCAGCGTGAGTGCCGACGGTCGTCCGTCCGCGGTGGCAGAGACCCGGGCCGGCCGGGGACGTCTGGTCGGGAACTGGGGCGTAGTGGGGACGTGCCGCCTGGTGGGTGAGCGTCCTGTGCGCTCCGGATTACGGTGCGGGCATGACCAAACCAGGACAGGCCGAGATGATCGCCCGCGGCCTGCTGGCCGGGTCGCTCCCCCGCCGGTCGGCGGTTGGCGCACACCCGCGGTGTCGCCGCCACCGCCCGAGCCATCGCCTGGGCCTTCGGCCGGGACGCTGGGGTGCTGGTGGCAGCGGCGTACCTGCGCGACATCGGGAACGCACCAGCCCTCGCCGGCCCGGGTACCAGGTTCCATCCCTGGACGGCCCGCACCTGCGCGACACGGCCAAGCGGACGACCTGATCTGTCGCCTGGTCGCGCACCACGCCTCGCCCCGACCGCAGCCGCCGGCCTCGGCCTGGCCGGCCCGCTGCTCGCCGAGTCCTGGTCCCGCCCGCACCCCCGGCCGACGCGCTCCTCTTGCGAAATGACCACCGGCCCGACGGCCAGCCCATGACCCTCACCGCCCGCCCGGCCGAGATCACCGCCCGGTCCGGCGCCGGCCACCCGGTCACCCGGGCCACCACCCGATCCGCATCCGACCTCACCGCCGCAGCCGGGCGCACCACAGCCCACTCGACGCTCGCACCAGGCCGCGGCACTAACGCCGCAGCCGGGCGGTCTCACAGCCTGAGCCGGGTGGAGCGCAACCCGGACCGAGGCTGACGGACCACCTATGCGGACCCGGGTAAGCACCGCCCCCTATACGCGCCCCAAGCCGCACGAGAGTGACGTTTCCGCAGGTAGATGGCACACTCAGCGGCCCCACTCCGGCGGGGGTGCGCTGATTCGATTCTGCGATGGCTGGCTCCGTCCGCTCGGTGGATCGCCTGGATGGCGTCGGGTGGTCAGGCTGCGGCGGGTACCTCGGGGCGCTGGCCGGTGCCGTAGACGGCGATGGCGGGATCCCATTGCCGGCCGGTGGTGACCACGGCGTGCAGCTGGCGCAAGATGGCGGCGGCGATCACGGCCTGGGCCTGGGTGGGGGTGAGCTTGTTCTGCGCGCCGGCTGGTCAGGTGCTGGTAGCGGGCCGCGCAGACGGGGTTGGCGCGCTGGGCTCCCCAGACCGCCCGCCATGCGGCGAGCCGCAGGCCGGGCCTCACGGCTGACGTGCCGCCTCCAGCGATACCGGCCACACGCATTCCAGCAGGTCACGCAGCTGCTGTACCTGGCTGACGGTCTCGGCGACCAGCTGTTCCCGGCGCGCCCCCAGGGGCCGGAGCCGACCCCAGGTCTCATCAGCCGGCTCAGGGACATAGCAGCGCAGCTGCCCGGTCAGGCGCGCGATCAGGACAGCGTCCTTCTCATCGGTCTTGACCGGACGTCAGGTCCTCCGTGCGCCGCCACCACGACGTCACGATCGGCTGCACGCACACAAACGGCATCCCCCGGTCCGCGGCGAGCTGCCCCAGCACGCGCCACCGGTGACCGGCCGGCTCGCACGCTACCGTCACCTGCGCGAAGCCTGCCTTCACGGCCTGGGCCGCAGCCCAGTCCAGAGCGGCCCCGAGAGCCCACGCCCGGCACCGGAACGTCCTGCGCGCCAGCACCCGCGAATCGTGATCGGCCACCACGACCATCTGCTTCTGGTCCGCCGGGTCAATGCCCACGATCGCGTTCACCACCGGAACCAGCCCCCGAAGCCGGGCGAGCCGCGCGTTGCGGTTGCGATCACCACGGGAAACGCCTCTACTGTTACCCACAGAACGTCCCCCTCTGCGCATGGCACACCAAGCCCGGCAAGCGCATCAGGAGGACGTTCCTAAATCCCGGACCGACACGCAGAATGACTTTCTATGCCGATGAGCGGTCGCGCGATCAGCCGTCGTCGCGGCAGAGGCAGAAGGGGTGGCCGGCCGGGTCGAAGAGCACCCGGACATTGTCCTGCGGCTGGCAGGCAGCGACCGAGGCTCCGAGGGCGACTGCCTCGGCGACCGCGGAGTCGAGGTCTCCGACCTGGAAGTCGAGGTGCATCATCGGGCGCTGCCGTCCGTCGACGGGCGGCCATACGGGGGCCTGGTAACCGGTCGCCTGCTGGAACACGACATAGATGGATCCCTCGGGAGCGGCGAGGATCGTCGTGCCCGGCTCCTCGTGGCCGATGGTCCACCCGAGCAGCTCGGCGTAGAACCTCGCCAGCGCGGCGGGGTCAGGCGCCTCGATAGCGGTTCCCCACCACATGCCTGTCGTTCGAGATCGCACCCGTGCACCTTCCTTCCAGGAGAGTGTGATTGCCGGTCATGTCGGCACCCTAGAGCCCAATGCGGACGTTCTACTTCCGCAATCGTGACCCACCGACCACCGAAACGCTGCACCGCATCGCGTCTGCCTCTGCCGGGGCCACCCGCTGTGCCGCGGATCGCGCGACTAGCGTCTGGCTCAGGGCCGATGCCGGTTCAGCGGCCGGCGCTTCCGTCGATCTGCTCGCGGATGATGTCCGCGTGGCCCGCGTGCCGGGCGGTCTCCTCGATCATGTGGGTCAGTATCCACCGCAGGTTCGGTGGTGCCGTCTCGCGCGCCGACCGCACCCCCAGCCGGCCCAGATCGGTGACCGCCGCGATCGCGTCGTTGCACCGCCGGACCATCGACCGGTACGCGGCCAGCACGCCGTCGATCGTGTCGGCACCGCTGACGGGTTCGTCCGGCCATCGGGCGGACTCACCGGCAAAGGAGTACAGGAACCAGGCCTGCTCCACTGCCGTCAGGTGCTTGACCAGCCAGAGCAGGCTGGTGCCCGACGGGACCAGGCAACGGCGGGCGTCCTCCTCGCTCACGCCAGCCAGCTTCGCCGCGAGCGCCTCGCGCAGGTAATCCAGGAAGACCAGCAGCGTGGTCTTCTCATCCGCTGTGACCTCGGGCGGACGAAGATCACCACGATGCTGCTGACGGGCCACGGCCCGACCGTAACCCGGGCCGCCCGTCTCCGCCACCGAATAGCCTTAGTACCCGGCCACCGGCGTGAGCCTGCGGAACGGGCGACTTTGCCGCAAGTAGCGCGGTCGGCGGCCAGGCAAGTCCCACCCTTCGCCGGCCAGCGCGGCGCAGCCTCGCTGCGGGATAATCCGAGCCGTGCCTGCCGACCACGATTGCCGCAGCTGCATCAACAACGCCCGCCTGGATCTGCCTCCGCGAGAGCAGATTTACGTCAGCTCAACGTGGCGGGTGGCGCACGCCTTCGGGACAGCGCTGGCCGGCTGGATGGTCGTGCTGCCCCGCCGCCACATGATCGCACTGGACGAGCTGACGCCTGCGGAAGCGGCCGATCTCGGGCCGCTGCTGACCGGCCTGACCTCCGCGCTGCGGCAGGTCACCGGCTGCGACAAGACCTGCGTCGCGCTCTTCGCCGAAGCCGAAGGCTTCCAGCACATCCACTTTCACGTTATCCCGCGGCCTGCTGACCTGGACGCCAGCTGGCGCGGACCGCGCGTGTTCGGGCTGCTCGGCGGCGATCCCGCTCGCCATGTACCGGACGGCGTCATGGATCAGATCGCGACCAGCATCGCTCGCGTTCTGCCCACCCGGGCTGCATGACCTCTACCGCGGTCCGAGCGATGTCGCGGCCGATCAGCAGAAAGTCCAGCGAGCCCTGTGCATTGGCACGCGGCCAGCGAATGACCGATTCCGATCCAGCCGCCACGCCGGGATGGCAACTCTGGCGGACTCAGGCGGTTGCTGGATATGCCTCTCCTGCACGCGCGAGAAGGCTTCCGTACGCAACTGGCCCGGGAACGGGCCCGGCTGAGCGCCCCCATCAAACTGGCCACGCCATTGGACGAAGCACTGCCAAACTTCTAGCTCATCCGCCAGCTCATCATCAGGTACCGGCCACACACGGTACTGATCGGGGTAGTCGTCGAGATCGTCGGAGAAGCGGCAGTCGAAGTAATGCGGGCGCGCTCCGACGAGCGAGATCCCTGACCGAGGGCAGTCCCACCAGCCGAAGTAGCACAGCACGTCTTCAAACTCGCCGTCCCCATATGCGTCGGCCACGGTCGCAATTTTGCCCGATGGACGCAGACATAGGCAGATCCCTGTGCTCTGTCCAGTCGCACTCTTCTGCCGCAGATAGGTGCGCTCCGGGGTAGCCCTGACTGCGCGAGCGGATGCCTGGCAGCATGGTCGCGGGGGGGGCGGAAGGCGACGGTGATGGCAGGGTCGGAGGAGCAGGCGGTGACGTGGCCGCAGATCGCGGGCTGGTATGACCAGCTGGTGCGGCAGGGAAGCGGGCCGCACGAGCTTGCCGTGGCCACCACGCTGCGGCTTGTCCCGGATCTACGGGGCGCGCGGGTCCTGGACGTGGCGTGCGGGCAGGGCATGGCGACCCGGGCCCTGGCCCGGGCCGGGGCCGGGTCCGTGACCGGCGCTGACCTGTCGGCGGAGATGATCGATATAGCCCGCGGCTACGAGGTAGCCGAGCCGCTGGGCATCCGTTACCTGACCAGCGACGCGCGCACTCTCGCCGGGCTGGGCGACGCGTCCTGCGACGTGGTGACCTGCCAGCTCGGCCTGATGGACATCCCGGACCTGCCCGCCGCGCTGGCCTCGGTCGCCCGGGTGCTGCGCCCCGGCGGATCCTTTGTGTTCGTGATCGGCCACCCGTGCTTCCTTGCCCCCGGCGCAGCCACGGTCGCGACCGCGGACGGCGGTCCCGCCCGGCTGATCGGCGACTACCTCCGCGAGCGGTTCTGGCGGTCGGCCAACCCGGCCGGGGTCCGCCGGGTCGGCAACCACCACCGCACCGTGGCGACCTACCTCAACACGCTCACCGCCTGCGGGCTCACCCTCGACCTCGTCGACGAGCCCCCCGCCAGCGGCCGGCTCGCCACCGACCAGCCCGTCTACCGCAACGTCCCGATCTTCCTCGCCGCCCGGACGACCAGACGCCCGTAACTGCTGCGTCCTCGATAGCCGAGCGCTGATCAGCGCTCGCGCACCTCACCCTAGCCGCCGACCGGGCGATCGCCTCGCGATGCCAATCGCATAGCTTGCGCCGAAAGTGTCGCCTGGCTACGTGATGGGCAGGGAGAGCACCTGGTCGGCGAGTGGCTGCCGGTCGCTGGCCGGAGTGATGCGGGGGCTGGCCGCCACTGCGGCCTGGACGGCGTGCCTCTCCGATCTCGTCAGCTCTTATTAGGAGCGCCAGCCGGAGGCCGTGGAATTGCTCGTTCCCCGAACGCGAGTCCGCGATCGCCGACAGGATCGTCGCGCCGTCTGCCAGCGACGGGTCACCTTCCATCAGCCCCAGCGCCAGGACGCGCATCGTCGGCGTGCCGTTCTTGAACGGCTCCCTTGCCTCCCCGGCTTCAAACTTCTCCAGCTCGGCGAGCGCCGCGGCCCGCTCGACCAGGCGGTCCTGCAGATGCACTTTGGCGTCGCGGTACGCCGGATCACCAAGCTCCTCGCGAACGAGGGCGTAGGACTCAGCAAAGCTAGCGAGATCAGAGCGGTCCAGGATTCGCGCGGTCTTGGGCGCGCCGAGTTCGCTGATCTGACGAGTGAGCCTGAGCTCAAGCCCGGTGGCACTGACCGAGACTCGCTCGACCCGGTCGATCACGAAGGGGCTGACGACCAGGACGGCACCAATGACACTTAGGGTCGCGGTACCCGCCGTGCTGGTAGCGGAAGGATCTTGATCACGCCGGCGGCCAGCAGCCCGACCGCGAGCGCAACTAGACCCAGCTGCGACGCCCGCTTAACCACGATTCATCTCCGCTACCAGGGCTGCTGCCCGACCGGAACAGAACCGTACTCACAAACTAACGCCCTATGCCGCTGCGGGCGTGTCCCTGGCGCAGGCTCAGCGCTGGGAGGCGCAGCTGATGCAGCTGGTGGCTGCCGGCCGGGCGGCCAGGCGGGCGGCGCCGATCTGCTGGCCGCAGTTCTCGCAGCTGCCGTAGCTGCCCTCCGCGAGCCTGAGCAGCGCCGCATCGATCTCGGCGAGGTGCTGACCTGCCTGGCTGGCCAGGGCGGCGGCATGCTGCCGCTCGAACGCGATGGTGGCGCCTTCCGGATCGTGCTCGTCGTCGGTGCCGGCTGAACCCGACGACGCTATGATCCCGGCGAGCTCCCGCTCCAGCCCAGCCGCCGGAGGGTGTCCGCCCGTTCCGCCGCCAGCAGCTCAGATGCCTGCTTCTACTTTGTCACCCGTCCTGGATACCAGGGTGCCGGCCAGAGGGGCGGACCGGCGGGCCGGCCGTCGTCCGCATTTGCCGCCGAGCGGGCGGGCGCGGTGGTGGCGCCAGGTCTGCCGGGAAGCGGCGCACGGCATTCAGGCGTCCGGGTGGTCGGGCAGGTCCGCGGGGTAGGTGATGTGGATCTCCGCGATGTCGGCGGGGAAGTCCCGCTGGTTGTTGGTGATGAACCGGTCGGCGCCGAGGGCAACGGCGGCGGCCAGGTGGGCGGCGTCGGCTGCCCGCAGCCGGTACCGGCCGGCCAGGGCGGTCGCGAGCTCGGCGGTCGCCCGGTCCACCGGGAGCAGGTCAAGGCGGGCCAGCAGCCCGGCCAGGGCTCGGACCTCGCCGGCCGCGCCGTCGCGGAGCGGCTTGCCGAGCACCTCGGGCAGCAGCAGGACCGATCCGGCACCCGCGAGCACGCCGGTTCCGGCGGCGGCGAACAGCGCGGCCACCCGCCGTCCGAGGGGGTGGCCGGGGACCGCGGCGTAGATGAGCGCGTCGGCGTCGAAGCAATCCACTACCGGGCGTCGCGGCCGGCCCTGATCGCGCTGATCAGCTCCTCGGCGCGCTGCGCTGTCAGCCCGGTGCCCCCGGGCAGGTCGGCGGCCGCGGCTTCGGCGAGCAGGTCGCGGACCCGCGCTGCGCCGTCCAGCGCTGCCTGCGCCCGCCGGCTGCGCAGCGCTCCGGGGCTGACGAGGACGGCCACGGGACGGCCGTGCCGGGTAATCGTCACCTCTTCGCCGTCCTGGACGCGGGTGAGCAGCTCGGGCAGCGCGGCCCGTGCCTCAGAGGCCGTCATGGTCGCCATGACCCAATGGTACATTACTGTACGTCGAAGTACAACTAGCTTTCCATGGCCACCCAAGCCAACCGCAACCGTCCGCTCACGCCGCCGATCGGGTGTTCGCCCCAGCAGGGCGCAGAGGCGCTCGGAGAATCTCTGCCGCGGGAATAGGCTGGCCGACATCATGAAGTACGTCCTGTTCTATGAGTATGCGGAGGATGCTGCGGCTTCGGCACCTGTGCATGTTGCCGCGCACCGTGCTCGCCGGGCCGAGTTCCACGATCGCGGCAGCCTGCTGTTGACCGGGCCGTTCTCCGACCAGCGCCGCGCCATGGCCGGGCATGCAACGCGCACGCAGCAGGGTCCTCGGGCGCGTTGCGGGAGCGTCTTGTCCTAGGCGAAGGGTGGGATGCTGCTCGCGGAAACCTGCGCTACGTTGCTATCCGGCGCGGGTGGTTCCTCCGGTGCTCGTCGCCGAGTTCTCGCACTCGCTGTCACACAGCAGCTCGCCCTTGGACCCGGGCCGCACGACAGGCGCTGCCACCCCCGGCCGGGGACCTTCGCCGTGAGCTTGTCCGCGCGGTTGTTGCGGCCGGCCCAGGCCGGCACCCGGTGGTCGCATGACACCGCGACCACGTAGGCGACCTTGTTCTCCTCCAGCCATTCCCGCAACTTGCCGTTGTCCCCATACGCCTCGTCAGCGGTGAACTACACGAACGGCAGCCCTGACGCCAGGGCCCGTTCGATCATCGTC
>Ga0116218_1001410_pt1 | contig 15275 bp, 14 predicted proteins | sample Sb_taG_2_FD_88966 | JGI IMG/M metagenome (GOLD analysis project Ga0116218, IMG submission 88966) | Peat soil microbial communities from Weissenstadt, Germany - Sb_50d_5_LS metaG | ecosystem: Environmental > Terrestrial > Soil > Wetlands > Peat | place: Germany: Weissenstadt | collected 2010-09-21 | reverse complement strand
GCCGCAAAATATGCCAGTTTTGTCACGATCATGTGCGTGAAATCGATTATAAAGATGCGAACCGTTTCATGAAACGGTACATTTCTGATCGCGGCAAAATCGAACCCCGTCGTAAGACGGGTACATGCGCTAAGCATCAGCGCCGTCTCAGCGTAGCTATCAAACAAGCACGACTCATGGCGTTGCTGCCCTACACCGCAGAACACATACGCGGCATGTAGAGCTTGACTCTTATTGCATTACACAGCGAAGATCATGTGATGCTTCAAACTAGAAAAGTAGCTCACAATTTATCTTTGCTGTGTTTACGCGTTATGCGAACCGGCACCAGTGCCCCTGGCAGAAGGGAAGGAAAATGACAAGTCAGACTGAGCAGCCTGTAAAAAGGTCCGTAAAGCAGAGAACAGCACATTCAAATAAACCGAAGAGATATAATAGACAGACAGCGCATGTCGAAGCCCGACGCGATGGTAAACCTCTCATTTTTGGATGGGGGAAACATCTATCTCACGCTGAAAAGGTTAAAATTCAGCGTCGCGCTACATGGACCATGGCCGGCATTTTTGGTTTCCTTATCGTTGGAACAATCCTTGCCTTCTGGATAAGTATCAACATCATCATCCCGGGAAAACCCATTACAAGCGTCAATGGACACCAGATCCCACAATCTCAATATCGCAAAATGGTGGCTGTGAAAACTCAACTTGTATACAATAGTATCTATGGTAAGCAAGGTCTTGAAGCACAGGCCAACGAATTGACTAAACAGGATGCTGTGCAACTTAAGACAATAAATGACCTCACTCAGCAGGTTAATACTTTAAACAAGCAAATCAAAGCATTACCAGCGGGACCGTCTCAACAACGCACTGATCTTGAAAATCAGCTTGAATCGACAAAAAAACAATTGTCTGCAGCTCAGGCTAGCCATCAAAAACTCACTCAGCAAATTTCCAATTTAAACCAGAATACTATACCCCTGGCAGAGCAGTCTTTCACTCAATCACAAGTGGCCAACGATAGTGTGTCCTGGCTGCAAAATGACGAACTGATCCGCGAGTGGCTTACCACACAAAGCCCTGCAATTCAAAATCAAGTTAATCCAACAACTGCTGAGATTAACAAAGCTCTGAATGACCTGAAAGCAACCCTGCCAGCAACAACCAGCTATAGCAGCTTTCTCAACCAGATGGGCATTTCTAATGATGACGTAATCAGTATGCTCACTGTCAAAGTACGTCGCGATAATATGCAGAACTACCTCGCTTCCAAGATAGTTTCACCTGCGTACCAGGTTCTCTCTCGTACAATTACTGCTGATACTGAAGCGGCCGCCAATCAGATACTTAAGGAGATCAAATCTGGAGGTGATTTTGCCAAGATCGCAAGCAAGCAATCGAAGGATACAACGACTGCTAGTACTGGTGGTAGCCAGGGTTGGTTAGCCCGTGGTCAATATGCGTTGAACCAGAATGCAGCAGTTGTGGAGAACTGGCTTTTCGATCCTTCGCGCTACATTTATGAGCTGAGTCCTGTGTTGAAAGAAAATGGTTCTTATCATATTGCACAGATCATGGGTATTAATCCATCGCGCGCAATAGATCCGAGCATGTTACAAACGCTCCAGTATAATGCTCTATCAAACTGGATCCTGGAACAACAAGCTTTACCAACCACGACGATTACACCAGTTGATCAAAACATGTTGCTCGATCCATTAAATCTGCCACCAACATCAATATTGCCTGCTGCGGCTCCATCAAGTGGCCAAAGTGTACCGGGAAGTGCACCAGTAACAGCACCCTAAAGAAGGATCTGTAAGTATGAGGGTAGGGTTTATAGTGAACTTTACCCTCTACATACACTCAAATTTCACCGAGGAAACACAGGATCATGCATGCTTAGCGCACCTTCTAGCTATCTGATACAAAATTCTGAAATTCAAGAGCTTCTACAGACTGCCTCTCTCTATCTGCACATCCCTTTCTGCCATACTCGCTGTCATTATTGCGATTTCAATACATATGCTGGCATACTCCCCTTGCGTGAACCTTATGTACGTGCGCTGATCACCGAGATAGGATTGGCAGGACAGCTTGCCCAACGCGCAAATGGTACGCCACGCCGCTCACGTACCATCTTTTTCGGTGGGGGCACCCCTAGCTTGCTTACCGTAGAACAAATCAAACGCCTCCTTTTTGCATGTCGCGAAGCTTTCGCTGTTGACGAACAGGCAGAAATCACGCTAGAAGCCAATCCTGGCACACTCAGCTCTGAGCAGCTAACAGGTCTGCGAGCTGCTGGTATTAATCGTCTCAGCCTGGGCTCTCAGAGCTTTGATGCTGAATTACTGCATACATTAGGTCGAATTCACTCACCAGAAGAGATTATACAAGCTTTTAGCAATGCACGTGCAGCTGGATTCAGATCCATCAATCTTGATTTTATGTTCGGATTGCCAGGACAAACGATGCACCACTGGAAAACAACTCTTGATCGGGCATTGACTTTACATCCTGAACATTTTTCACTGTATTCATTGATTATTGAAGAGGGCACACTTTTCTACACCTGGACAAACGAAGGGCAGATTATTCCAGGGGATGAAGACCTTTGCGCAGACATGTATGAATATGCCGACGAACGTTTGCAAGCAGAGGGTTATGAGAACTACGAAATCTCGAATTGGGCTTTGCCAGGATACCAGAGCCGCCATAACTTGACGTATTGGCAGAATCTCCCTTACATCGGTATGGGAGCCGGGGCGCATTCCTTCTTTGGAGGCAGGCGTTTTTCTAATGTTCTTAACCCGCAAGAATATATTAGACTGCTTAAAAAGCAGCAGCGACCAGAGGCAGATGGAGAATTCATTGACCGTATACAAGAAATGTCTGAAACTGCTTTTCTCGGACTTCGAACAGCACAGGGCCTGCATTTGCCAACATTTGAAGAACGTTTTGCTGAACCGTTTACCCAATTTGTAGGTACCCGCTTACACTGTGTAGAAGCAGCGGGACTATTAGAACATGACCATGAATGGATCCGCCTGAGCAAACGAGGTCGCCTGTTGGGTAACGAAGTCTTTCTGAGATTATTACCCGACTGATGAAAGATACACACGTGAACGTATCACGATCTACATCCTGGACAATATACGACCCATTAACAAGAGCCCAATATTCCGAATACCAGCAAGCGGGGATAGGTTATCTCCACGCCCAATTGCTCATCAATCGAGGTATTATAACACCCGAAGCAATGCACAAATTCCTCGACGCCCGCTACGACCAGCTACTTGATCCTCTCACAATGACTGGTATGGCCAGCGCGCTTGAACGCATTCACAATGCCATCACAGATCGCGAACATATCACTGTCTTCGGCGATTTTGACGCAGACGGTGTCACTTCGGCAGCTTTGTTGACTCGTGCATTACGGGCAATCAAGCATCATGATGCTCCACTTGATTACTTCATCCCTCATCGTATTTACGATACACGCGGATTGAGCAAGGAAGCAATTGATAAGATCAAAGCCAGGGGTACAACGCTCATTATCACGACTGACTGTGGCAGTTCTGATTTCGAAGAAGTAGCATATGCAAAAAATCTCGGCATTGATATCATCATTACAGATCATCACCAGCCACCCGAGCAACTTCCTCAGGCTCACTCTATGATTAATCCGTGGCAAATAGACAATACTTACGAAGAACGCTACCTCTGCGGTGTAGGCATTGCTTTTAAACTGACGCAGGCACTCTATCATGTTTACAATCGAGAAAGAGAGGCCCAGGAATTACTTGACCTCGTTGCAATTGGCACTGTTGGAGACATAGCACAGTTGTTGGGAGAAAACCACACACTTGTGCGCCTGGGCTTGGAACAACTAAATCACACAAACAATCCAGGATTGCGAGCTCTAATCCAGATTGCAAATCTGCAACCTGGAAAACTACGCGAACGTGACATTTCATACGTTCTTGGCCCTCGTATCAATGCCGCTGGCCGTATGGAGCATGCCAGCACCGCTTTTCATCTTCTAACCACTGATGATGCTGAAGAAGCTCGGATGTATGCTCAGGAGTTGGAGGAGCTTAATCAGTCACGTCAACAACAAACCGAGGAGTTGATGAAACTCGTACGAGAGCAGGCTCAAGAGCTATCCAGTGACCAGGTAGTTCTTGTCTATGGTAATAAAGATACCTGGCCAGAGGGGATAATTGGTCTCGTAGCAGGGAGGCTATCAGAAGAAATCAAACGCCCCGTCTTCGTGCTCAGCCAGGACACAGAGTCTAGTCGAGGCTCCGCGCGCAGCTATGGAGGATTCAATATTATTGAGGCATTACGAAATCGTGCCGATTTATTCGAACGTCACGGAGGGCATGCCCAGGCTGCGGGTTTCACTATCGCTAACGCTAATATCGAAGAACTTCGTAAACACTTACTTTCCTGGCATGAAAATACGCAATCTCCCATTGAAGCTTTGACTGAAAACGCTGAAACACCTGATCCTACCAGTATGATTGCAGAACAAGAGCTTCAAACCTCAACAAACTCACGTAAAGTCGACCTGTTTGTCAGGAAGCCCGAAGAACTCACATACGATGTTTATCGTAAATTAAGCCAGCTTAGCCCCTTTGGCGCGGGCAATCCCGAACCCAGCTTCAAGATGGACGGTCTGCGTCTTAGCCGTCGCTGGGCTAGCGGTCCTGAAGGACGTCATCTACGGGTACGTCTTAGCGTAGACAACCTCCAATTCAACGGTTCCTATTTGCGGGGAGGCGCACAGTTGAACTCCTTTCCAGAAGGTTCTCGTGTGAATGTGATATTCTCACTAGAACCTGCCTGGAACACTCCTGATGGGGCAAACAGCCAGGATATCTGGCTGAAAATATTGTATATGGAGCAAGCGCCTACGGATAAACACCTCGTATCTCAGTAGCTTCTGCTACACGTGTTACGGCCAATAGGTATGATCCCATACGTAGATTTGTATCCTGCTCGTCAGCCTTCACTCGTGAAGCACGATATGCGCGGGTCATAATCGATTCGAGTCGGTTGTTTATCTCGTGCTCGGCCCAGAAGAAACGCTGTAAATCTTGTACCCACTCAAAGTAACTGACCGTTACACCACCAGCATTCGCTAGAATATCGGGTACAATCATGATACCTCGATCATTTAGTATATGATCCGCATCAGGAGTTGTGGGGCCATTGGCAGCTTCGATGATGAGACGAGCCTTAATTCGTGAAGCATTTTTTGCTGTCACCTGGTTTTCTAAAGCTGCAGGCACTAATACTTCGCAAGGAAGTTCAAGTAGTTCAGAATTAGTGACCGCTTCAGCATCTGGCAATCCTCGTAAACTTCCATGTTCCTTGGAATGCCGTAACGCACGGTGTATATCTATACCATTTGAATTATATACACCTCCGCTAATATCGCTCACGGCAACCACCTTACATCCTAGTTCATGCATCAAGCGAGCTGAGATACTTCCAACATTACCAAATCCCTGGACAACTACAGAACAATCTTCTGGCCTCATCCCAAGGTCTCGCAAAGCTTCAATCGCTACGAATTGTACTCCCCGCGCAGTTGCTTCTAATCGACCTTCACTACCACCAATAGCCAGTGGTTTGCCAGTAATGACAGCTGGGATCGAAAAACCTTTGTGCATTGAAAATGTGTCCATCATCCAGGCCATGATCTGCGGATTGGTATTCATATCCGGGGCAGGGATATCGCTATCTGGTCCAATCAAAATAGAAATTTCTGTGGCATACCTGCGACTCAATCGCTCAAGTTCACTACGTGACAACTTGTGCGGGTCACAGAGCACACCACCCTTTGCACCGCCAAACGGAATACCCACAACCGCACACTTCCAGGTCATCCACATCGCTAATGCGCGTACTTCATCGAGCGAAACTTCGGGGCTGAAGCGTATACCTCCCTTTGCGGGTCCACGATTGATGTTGTGCTGTACACGATATCCCGTAAACATTTCCACATCCCCATTATCCATGCGTACAGGAAAATTAACGATCAACTCACGTTTAGGTTTACGCAAAATCGCCCGCATTGCTTGCGAAAGGCCCAGGCGATCGGCCGCTTCATCAAACTGCGCAATCGCCATATCATAAGGATTAACGATATCGATAGCCATAGAAAAAATACCTCCTGTCTCTCATGACCTGTTCCCAAAGCCATGAATGCTGCTACGCATACTGAAGCATCGGTGCTTCACTTCACGAACACTCAACTAAAACAAACGCTTTACGAATGACGTAACGTACAAAGTGTTCCTAACAAACGATAGACATAGACAAAAGCCCGCCAGGGGAAGTCAGGCGGGCCTACAATTGCTTTTCAATTTCAGTATAACACCCTGAAAGAAGGGCTTTCAAGGTAAGCACACCCCTTATAGCTTAATGTTGTTCCAGATATACATTCGACCAATCGCCGAAGTAGAGCCCTGTATTATTCAGGCTTACTCCTTGCACCCAGGGTGGAATAATCGCTGCCAGTGACTCGTGATCGAGCGGTAACCAGCCAACATCGGATATAGCGATTTGCTCAGCTTGATTGTAAAGCTGGATGCGCGCATCACCCGTCATTTGCTCTGCTTGTGTCACTAGCTGATCGAACTGTGGATTGTTCCAATCACCGCTATTATTTGAAGCTGTTGAATAGAGATTCAACGTCAGCCAATCATATGGATCTGGGAAATCTGCACTCCACTGTGTAAAACCGAATTGTACCTGGTGATTAGCAGTCTCAGTATTATAGGCATTCAGCTCAACTGGCAACAATTTCACTTGAATCCCTAACGCAGTTTGCCACATCTGTTGTAGTGCAGCCGCCTCTGATCCAGTTACCTGCGAACTGGGGTACGAGAATGTGATGGGAGGTACTTTACTGACATCTGGATAAGCGGATTGTAAAGCTGCAAGTGCTTTACTCTTATCGTATACCAGTCCCTGGTAATTTGGTTGATAACCAGGCATTCCAGGGGGAATAATAGTTGGAGCAGGAATCGCTGAATCTTTGAATATGGCTGTTGCCAACTCTTCTTTGTCAGTAGCATAAGCAAATGCTTGACGTACCGCAGCATTATTAAATGGTGCCATTTTATTGCTAAAGAAAAGCAGGTCGGTTTGTAGCAATGATTCGCTCACAAAGCCTGTCATTCCCTTCGCACTGGCGAGATCCTGTGGCATAATATTCCATACAAAATTGTATTGACCAGCCTGGTATGCTTTAAATGCTGTCGATTGATCATTAACAAAAAGCATATCAACTTCTGTCAACTTTGTTTTAGCACCATACCAATGGGGATTAGGAACAAACACCATCTTTGTATTATGGTCCCACTCTTTTACCATAAACGGACCAGTACCTATTGCATTGCCTGCTGCATGGTTCACCCAATCTGTCTGTCCATACTGATTGATAACCGTTTGATTCAGAGGGAAAGCAATTGAGTTTGCCATTATTTGTAGAAAATAGGCTGTTGGTTGTTTTAATGTGATCTGCAAGGTGTTATTGTCAATTGCCTTAACCCCTGCTAACGTTTTAGTTTTGCCATTATTCACTTCATCTGAACCAAGGATTGGGCCTAAAAAGAATGATGCAATTGGAGATTTTACCTCTGGAAGAAGCGCTCTGGTCAATGTGTACACATAACTTTGCGCTGTGACAGGTGTTCCATCCGAAAATGTAATTCCTTGTTTAAGTGTGAAAGTATAAACTTTGTTGTCAGGGGAAATAACCCAGGTGGCCTGGTCGGGCACAACATTTAAATTTTTGTCAAATTTCACCAGACCTGTATAAATCATACCAACTGCAAGAGCAGAATTGGAATCTGGCCCTAGCGCCGGATCAAGTACGCCAATGTCTCGTGTACCCACATTGGGGAAGGTTAATACCTGACTGGTTGCAAGTGTAGGTGTTCCACTTGCTGTTGGAGTACTCGAAGTAGCTCCTCCACAAGCTGCCAGAATAATGAGCAATGAGCTTAGGAGCGGTATGATAGTAGGGAACCTATTGATTTGTCTTATAGAAAATTGATGATGCACTTATTACCTCACTCCCTGAAGAAAATACTTAAGAGGTATCTAAAAGAAAGGCTTGGATGTCTGGTGTTTTAGTATACCATATACTTCTGCTTAACCCACTAAAGTTACCTGATCTTTAAAGCCTGATTGCTTCATCATACCACAGTTGGCTTAGAAATGATCACTAATTGACTTTTAGGAACCATAGACAAACCTATACATGTATGTCTATAATACTGTGAGAAAACATTCTGTTCAACGGAGAGCAGGAGGAGCAAACATGTATGTTCGTGTGATTGGCGTCCCAATGGATTTAGGTGCTGATCGACGAGGAGTCGATATCGGAGCCAGCGCAATCCGCTACGCAGGTCTCAATGACCAGTTACGCCACCTCAATTATGAGGTACATGATATGGGTAACATCATAGTACCCCAGCCTGAAAGTCAGCCCATCGGTAGTACCCAATTGAAATACCTCGAACCAATTTTAAAGGTCACCGAAGAGTTAGGTGATGCGGTAACATCAGCGCTGATAGCAAAAGAATTTCCCCTTATTCTTGGAGGTGATCATAGTATCGGTCTCGGATCTATTACCGGCATAACCCGTGTCTACAAAGATATAAGTGTAATATGGATTGATGCGCATGCTGATTTTAATACTGAAGATACTACTCCTTCCGGAAATATCCATGGCATGATTCTGGCTGCTCTCGCTGGCATCGGTAATAGTCTTCTAACCGACATTGGTGGATGGGCGCCTAAGCTCGACCCGCAAAAAATTATCATTGTTGGTGCTCGTGAGCTTGATTCCGGTGAGCGTGAACTTTTACGCTCACATCACGTCCACGTCTTTACTATGTCCGACATCGATCAACGTGGCATCTCAAATGTTATGAGCGAGGCTCTCTCCTTAGCAGAAAAAGCCAATGATGGCATTCACCTGAGCCTCGATATGGACGCTCTCGATCCAGTACACGCGCCAGGAGTGGGTACACCTGTACGCGGTGGTTTAACCTATCGTGAAGCTCATATGATCATGGAGCTCATCGCTGATTCCGGTCGTCTTATTGGGATGGATGTTGTTGAAGTAAACCCAATTCTCGATCGAGAAAACGCAACAGCGCTGCTTGCTGTTGAATTGGTTATGTCTGCCCTTGGAAAGAAAATCATCTAAGCAAGAGGTATGCTGGGTTTGTTTGATCCAGTGTGTCAACCTTTCGCCGGGAGCATGAGGAGATATCCTTCAACAATCTCCCTATGTAAACTATTCTAAAAATCAAAGAGGAGGGAGCGTAAGTAGCATTCTTGCTATTTGCCAAATATACAATGGATGCGAAAGTAATCTTTATGAACGGCGAATTCAAACCCGCCGAACAAGGTGTCATTCCTGTCCGTACTCATGGATTCTCCTACGGAACTGGCTGCTTTGAAGGGATTCGTGGCTATTGGAATGATGAAGATCAACAACTCTACTTATTCCGTTTGCGAGAGCATTATGTAAGATTCCTTCAATCATGTAAAATATTACAAATCTCACTCCCTTATACAGTCGAGCAATTGATTGATATCAGCATTGAATTGATTAAGCTCAATGGGCAGAGGCAAGATGTCTATATACGTCCGACAGCTTACAAAAGCGATCAGATCGTCGGCGTGCGCCTCCATAACCTTGAGGATCATCTCATTATTACATCTGAACCATTTGGCGACTACATAGATCTGAACGGGATTCATTGCGGCGTTTCATCATGGAGACGCATCGATGATAATGCAATTCCAGCAAGAGCAAAGATCACTGGATCCTACGTGAACTCTGCTTTCGCTAAAAGTGAAGCCATGCAGAACGGTTTTGATGAAGCGATCATGTTGACTCACGAAGGTCATGTTTCAGAAGGCAGTGCCGAAAACATCTTCTTACTGATGAATGGTGAATTTGTCACCCCATCCCCAACAGAAAACATTCTGCTTGGTATTACTCGTGAGACAATTATTGAACTTGCTCGACGCGAGTTCGGTAGAATCACTCGCGAACGTCAAATCGATCGAACCGAACTGTATATAGCAGATGAAATTTTTCTTTGCGGCACAGGCGCACAAATTGCACCCGTGATCAAAGTCGATCATCGTTCTATTGGCGACGAAACAATCGGCCCAATCAGTAAAGCATTGCAGCAACTATACTTCGATGTAGTACGAGGACATATTCCCGACTATCGGGCTCAGTGGTGTACGCCTGTCTACACTACAATATCTCAAGTAGCTCAACCCACTGGCACAGGCTCAGAGATTCTTGATTAGAGCTTGTTCCTGTACTCTAGAAGAAAAGGAGAGATGCTGTATTTTGCATCTCTCCTTTTCTTCTAGAGTACAGGAAATTATTAACGCTTCGTATATTGTGGCGCCTTGCGGGCACGTTTCAAACCTGGCTTCTTGCGCTCCTTCATTCGTGGGTCGCGCGTCAGGTAACCTGCTTTACGCAAAGCAGCTTTCCACTCAGGATTCACGCGTACAAGGGCACGAGCAACGGCGTGACGAATGGCACCTGCTTGACCATTGGTACCACCGCCAACCACACGCACCGTCATGGTATACTCTTTATCCATTTCGAGCAAGCGTAATGGGGCAGTCATAGTTGATGCAATAGCGTCACGCTGCCCAAAATATAGGCGGCTACTTTTGCCATTGACGGTGATGCTGCCATCACCATTTGGGTAGAGGCGCACGCGGGCTACTGCCGTCTTGCGCCGTCCCATACCATAGTAATACTCACCTTTGATGGTATCGGCCAAGGTAGGTACTCCTCTCCTTTAGTTACTCAGCTTGAACAGCCTCATTTGGCTGTTGTTTCAACAATGCTTCTGGACCTATCCAGGGAATTGGCTTCTGTGCCTGGTGCGGATGTGTTGGACCTGCATACACTTTGAGATGGGACATGATATCCGCTCCCAGCCTATTATGCATTACCATGCCCTTTACAGCATGCTGCAAAGCGCGCTCAGGATACTTTCCCGTTAGCGTCTGCCGCAATGTTGTCTTCTTCAGGCCGCCAGGATACTGGCTATGGCGATAATAGATCTTTTGATCCATGCGTCTTCCTGTTACAGCAATTTTCTCAGCATTTATTACAACCACAAAATCACCACTTTGTAAATGCGGCGTGAATGTTGGCTTATGCTTTCCACGCAAAATCTGCGCGATTTGTGAAGCCAGGCGACCCAATACCTGGCCCTCAGCATCGATAATATACCACTGAGGTTTCAGGTCTGCAGCCTTGGCACTATACGTCTTCATCATCGTTTGTTTGGCCCTCTTTTGCTTGTCAAAAATCTTCAGGATACGCTACCCGTACCAGGCAAAGTCCATGCGATGGAGCTGCTGATCCGGGATGCGTCTTCTCGGCGCATTGCACAATAGTGACAAATTCATTGAGACTCAGCCGTCTCTGCCCTACGAGCAACAACGTTCCAACAATCCTGCGAACCATCCCCGTAAGGAAGGCGTCCGCGGTAAAATCACAATAGATAAGTGCATCTTGACGCTTGCAACTCGCCTCAAGCATCGTACGAATACTGGTATGCGGCCCCAATTTCAACGGGTTTGTCTCATCGGGACTGCGCCCAAAGGCTCCAAAATCCTTGCGTCCCAATAATAGCTGGCACGCTTCATTCATCAAATCAACTGCTAGCTGCTGGGGCCGATGATAACTATACCTTGCTCTTAAGGGTGATGGTACCTCATAATTCCAAATCGTATATCGATAAGAGCGACTCTTTGCGCTATAGCGCGCGTGAAAGTCATCAGATACTTCTTTTGTCCACTGCACAGCCACCGACCTGGGTAAAGCTGCATTGATAGCCTTCGTCCATATACGCGAAGTCAGTTCTGCATCCGAGCTAAAGTGGATCACCTGTCCACTTGCATGCACTCCTGCATCTGTACGCCCGGCGCCAAACACAACAGACATCTTACCCGAGATACGCTCAATCACCTCTTCTAAAGTACCCTGTATCGTTGGTCCATGATCACGTGATTGGCGTTGAAAGCCGTGATAGTCAGTGCCATCATACTCAATTCCACACGCGAGTTTCATGATTATGAAAAGATCCTAGCAGAGTGCGTTCTCGCAGAGCTATTTCTACACCAGGGCAATTTGTGCCATTTCGGCAGCATCACCCAAACGCCTGCCAAGTTTAGTAATACGCGTATAACCGCCGGGACGGCCAACATAGCGCGGTGCAAGTTCATCAAAGATCTTCTTGACAACCAATTCATCCGGAAGTGCTTTCAAGATTTGACGACGTGCGTGCAACTCTATCACCATTGCTTCATATGCTGTCTGTAACGCTTCCTCTGCCTCATCCTCGTTCGAAATGATGCGAAGTAGTTCTTCTCGGCGATCCTTAAACTTCTTCTCCAGGAATTTGCGTCCCTTATCAGTCAAAGGGGGCTTACCCTGATCAGCACGATCTTCGTTCGAAAAAACCTGCTTTTCAAGCGAGAAGCGACCTTTGCGTGCAAAAGCCAGGATTTGAGCAGCTTTCTCATTATCAGATACAACTGAAGCCATGTGTTCCTGAGAAGCAAGATACCCTCTAATAGCTATGGTTAATAACTTTTCAGTTTCACCACGAATAGCACGCGCGCGTGCCTCAGTGGTCTTTATCCGATCATAGCGGATAAGCCCTGCCATCAAGTTCCGACGCGCAGAACGTCGGCGTGGCTCCGGCATACTCATCCGATTACCGGCAACTCGGTGCCTCAACTCAGTCCTCCATTTCGTGATCGCCGTCCAGATCGGCCCCAACAGCACTGGTACGTGGATTCGGCAAGAAGTTGCGTAAAAGCAATCGCTCGCGCAGCTCTTGCAAACTCTTCTCACCAAAGTTTCGTACGCCAAGCAAATCTTCTTCATTCATCGATAATACCTGCCCCACTTTTGTAATGTTGCTACGCTTGAGGCAGTTATACGCACGTACCGAAAGATCAAGTTCCTCTATAGGAGTATCATACATCTTCTGTGGTATTGGTATACTGCTCAAAGGTGGCTTTTCTGGTTCAGCCAATGTAGCCCGATAGTTAGCGAGCTGTGTAAAGTGGCGCACCAGAATATCAGCACTCTGACGTAATGCCTCATCTGGTAAGAGTGTACCATCAGTCCAGATATCAAGAACAATTTTATCGTAGTTTGTCATTTGCCCAACACGCGTATGCTCAACAGCATAATTCACTTTTTGCACCGGCGTGTAAATGGCATCTACTGGAATCACCCCGATGGGCTGATCTTCTTTTGAATCGGCGGGTACATAACCTCTTCCTGCTTCAACAACCAGTTCCATCTCGAGGCGAGCATCTTCGTTATCAAGTGTCGCAATATAGAGATCAGGATTCACAATCTCTACTGTACTCGGCGCCATAATGTCCGCTGCTGTTACTATACGCTCTCCACTGACTTCCAGACGCATCGATACTGGATGATCTGAAAAGGAGCGTAGGCGCAGTTTTTTGACGTTCAGCACGATATCTGTAACATCCTCCATCACATGAGGAATGTCTTGAAATTCATGCTGAGCCCCATCAATGCGAATAGAGGTTACTGCTGCTCCTGGGAGAGAAGAGAGTAACACACGCCGCAGAGCATTGCCCAGGGTCATTCCATACCCAGCCTCTAAAGGCTCAATATCATAGCTCGCATAGTTTCCCTGAGTTTTTGTATTTTTAATGCGAGGCAGAGTAATTTCTTCCAAGGTCAAACCTGCCTTTCTTTTCCTACCATCCAGATCCTGCTTTTCTATAGAGGAATATTTAGAGACTGTACTGGGCATTCTACCTCTAACCCCATCCCCATCAGAAGAATTCTTGGAAAAGCTGGTAGTCCAAGAGTCCTGCGCCTTTTAACGGCCTTATTATGCAGACCGATGAAGGCATTTACCCATCCGCTGATCGACGTATTATCTATAATTTGTATTCAGAAATGCTGCTGTCGAACTTTATAAACATCCTGCCAACAATGCGTTGCATCTACCTATCTTCCATACAGAACGTAAGGTAACAGCTAGAAAGTTGTGGCTACATCTTTCTCATCTGAATATCAGGAAGCATTACCGTTGGTAATATTCGACCACCATCTGTTCTTCAAATGGCAGTTCTAGTTCTGTGCGCGAAGGTAGCGACATGATACGACCTGTCATCTCATCGATGTTCAGGCTGAGCCAGGCAGGCACACCTTTTTGTGCCAGCAGCAATGCACGCGTCTTGAAATATTCAAGCCCTTTACTTCTCTCACGCACACTAATCACATCATTTGGTTTTGCAACGAATGAAGGAATATCAGTTTTACGACCATTTACAGCAAAATGACCATGGCAAACAAGCTGGCGAGCCTGCGCGCGCGAGTCTGCGAACCCCAGGCGATACACCAGATTATCCAGACGCATCTCCAGAATTTGGAGCAGATTCTCACCAGTCCTACCCGGACGGCGGGCCGCTGTATCAAAGGTCTTACGGAACTGGCGCTCCAGCAAGCCATATGTGCGTCTTACCTTCTGCTTTTCACGTAATTGTAACGCATAGCCTGAAGCTTTGCGTTGTCGACCCGTACCATGTTGTCCTGGCCGGGTGTTGCGGCGATCAAGAGTACACTTTGTCATGCACTTGTCGCCCTTTAGAAAAAGTTTTACCCCCTCACGCCTGCACAACTTGCAGACGGGGCCGGTATAACGGGCCATGTAGTTGACTCCTCCTCACACGCACTTCACGGGTTACACGCGACGCCGCTTCGGCGGTCGGCAGCCATTGTGCGGAATAGGTGTTACATCGATTATCGAAGTGATATTCAGTCCAGCAGCTTGTAACGAGCGAATCGCCGCCTCACGGCCAGAGCCAGGCCCTTTGACGTACACCTCGATTTGCCTCAAACCATGTTCCATCGCCTTGCGTGCTGCCGATTCTGCTGTGACCTGTGCAGCATATGGGGTGCTCTTTCGTGAGCCTTTGAAGCCCTGTCCGCCAGCACTTCCCCAGGAGATAACATTACCATTGGGGTCTGTCAAAGTGACGATTGTGTTATTAAAAGTTGCTTGGATATGTGCCTGACCACGCGGAATGGACTTGCGTTCACGCCGCCTTGGCTTGCCTGTTGATTTCTTTTTGTCTGCCGCCATACGTTTGCAATACCTCCCCGGCGTTACTTCTTAGCTGTTGCTCTTTTCTTACCTG
>Ga0116218_1001406_pt1 | contig 15307 bp, 13 predicted proteins | sample Sb_taG_2_FD_88966 | JGI IMG/M metagenome (GOLD analysis project Ga0116218, IMG submission 88966) | Peat soil microbial communities from Weissenstadt, Germany - Sb_50d_5_LS metaG | ecosystem: Environmental > Terrestrial > Soil > Wetlands > Peat | place: Germany: Weissenstadt | collected 2010-09-21 | reverse complement strand
TGCTGATCCTTGTACTGGTAGTTTCCATTACACTTCTGCGTCGCTACGCTCCCGCATCGAAAGACTTCGTCGGAACTCTGAAGTCCGACTCTTCTTCCCCCAAGGATGCGTAAGGATGCCCCTATCCACAGCCAAATGCAACGATTATGGCCGGATGATCGGCAAACAAGAAGTAATCGATCAAGTCACGACCTCGCGGGGCCACAAGATCAAAGTACGGAGACGGGCTTCGCGAAGCACGGTCGCCATTCCAGGCATTCTCGAACGGTGGCCTCGAACGGTGGCCTTGACCGATGGGAGGGGCGGATGTCAAACTGTTGCTGGCAGGATTGAGAGAAAGCGCTTCGGCGCGGTTTTCTCTTCTGCACGAGTTCGCCGTACAATAAACGTACAATGGAAGCGGGATTGTGGGGCATTTGGGCTCTTAGGCCGGATGCAGAATCAATAAGTTACGTGTTATCAACGTGATGGAGTAGTTCAAATCCCCCCTTCCGCACCATCGTATTAATTTCGCTTATTGGAGTTCACGACAGAGATATTGTCGAATCCGAGCTTCGGCTCCAATGGAGTTTTGTGCATGTGGGTAAATGTCCTGATCACTGTCGTTCACGTATTTGTTTGCTTTTTTCTGATTGCGGTTGTGTTGTTACAGAGCGGAAAGAGCGGCGACCTGGCTGCGGCTTTCGGCGGTCAGGGTAGCCAGACGGCGTTTGGCCCGCGCGGCGCGGCTTCGGTTCTTTCCCGGGCGACCACCTGGTCCGCGATCATTTTCATGCTGACGTCGATCACGCTTTCGATTTTTGCGGCGCGGCGAACTGGGCCGACGTCCGTGCTTTCAGGAGTGAAGCCATCGCAGACCAAGTCGCAGCCCGCGACTCCGGTCCAGCCATCGGCGCCGCCGACCGTTCCGCAAAACCAGGCACCGACACAAAAATAACTTGCGAGTGGAGAGCCGGGCGTCCCCGCCCGGCCGCCCAACTACTGGACGGGCGGGGCGCCCGTCGCTCCGTCACTTGATTCATCACAAAATCACGGCACCAGGAAGGGATTCTCTTCCCTTTCCACGCCTATGGTTGTTCTTGGGCCGTGGCCTGGAATCACGACGGTATCATCGGGCAGAGTGAGGACGCGGTCATGCAGGGAGCGCATGATTTTCTCGAACGATCCTCCGGGAAGATCGGTGCGTCCGATGCTGCGGGCGAATAGCGTGTCACCGGCAATCAGTAATTTTTCCGCCGGAAAATAGAGGCAGACGCTGCCCTCGGTGTGTCCGGGAGTGTGGATGACGTTCGCTGTCAAGCTGCCCGCACGCAACGATTCGCCATCAGCGATACTCGCTTCGATGGCGACTTCGCCCGGCGCCGCCATACCGACCCACGAAGCCTGCACATCGAGCATTTTCAGCAGAGCGTAGTCATTCTGATTGAGCAGGATGGGCGCGCCCGTCAGCGCGCGGAGCTTCATCGCCCCGCCTACGTGATCGATGTGGGCGTGGGTGATGACGATCTGCTTCACTTCCAGTTTGTGCTGACGGACGATGGCAAGAACGTCTTCAATGTCGTCGCCAGGATCGATGACCATCGCGTCGTGCGTGGCTTCATCGCCGATGACCGAGCAATTACATTGCAGCGGCCCCACAGGCAGGATCTTGTGGATCATTCCGTCATTTTACGTGAGAATTCACCACTGAAAAATCTCGCTCCACTCTGCCCGCGGACTACGACGCAGCCGCGACTTGTCCGGTCCTCTGATCGGACCGAAAGCGCAGTAGTGCCGCGATATTGCCGGCGCGGTCCAGATCGGTGTGCTCCCTGAGATAGAACAACTCGATATCGCGACGAATGGCGATAGGGATGACGGCATCGCAGACGTCGGCGAGTTCACGAGTCGGCTTTCCGCAAGCGCTGCACGCCGCGACCAGGCGGGCGTCGAGGTGGCCACAGTTAGGGCACTCGACAGCTCGAGCAGAATAGTTTTCACCGAGGAAGATGCTCTGCACTTCCCCGGCCTCCAGCGCTTGCAGGACGCGGCGGAGGCCGGTGACGCCACGTCCGTTGGATTTGGCGAGATCCACCGCTTCGTTGGCTTTCGTAGAAGCGCGCACGGTGGTCCATTGATTGAGGAGAGCCCCGGCGTGATCACGAATCTCTTCGTTCGAAACGCTGGCTACGTCGGCTGAGAAGCGGCCAATCAGCCGCTGTTTGACGTAAGGGTGGAGGTTCGACTCGAACTCGGGCCAGTTGGCATCCTGGCAACCGACGATGAGCCGCTCCCAGATACCTTTCTCGAAGTCGGCAAGCAGTCGCTCGGAAACCGCCTTGAAGTGCTGGAGCGCTTCCTCGGACACACGGCGTTCGGCGTGGCCGCCTTCGTAGCCGTTGTAGCCGTAGTTCGAGGCGTTGCGCGAAAGCATGTGAACAATGGCTCCGCGTTCGCGCAGATCGTCGAGGCGAAGATCAAAGAAACGGGCGCGCTGGCGATCGACTATGGCAACCGAGAGCGCCGGTTGCGCTCCGAGCAGTGCGGCCAGTGGTTTCAGCTGAAAGCGCGGCTGGAGATAAATGTGAGTACCGGCGAGCTGCGGAGGTAGTTCATACTCCCTCCAGAACTTTTGAGCGGAGCAGGCGAACACCGCCCGTCCCCGGGAATTGCCGCGCAGGTTGGTGGCCAGATCGAGGACGCGATCAAGGTCAGCGTGCAGGGATCCGTTCTTGCCGCTCGCGGCAGCGCTTTTCAGCGCCTGCTTCACGATATCTTTGGCGACGATTGCCTCGCGGCGATGGGAACGATCCTGGGGAGGATCGGGTTGAAAGTAAAAACTCAGGGCACACGCCCCCTTGGTTTCGTCCGCTTGAAAAGACGCCAACTCTCGGATTTCGTCCCGGGTCATCATCTCCACTCTCCTTAGTAGTACTGAATACTTAGGTGCGAGTTTTGACTAGTAGTTCTTTATGAAATTCGTTGGCCACGGAAGGCGCACTGCGAACGCAGTCTCGCGCCCGTTCCACGGACTCGCGCACGGCCTCCACATGCCGGCCGGTGATGGCAGCAATTTCATTGAGGGAGAAGCCCTCGATACCGTAGAGGAGAAAAGCTTCGCGATCGGTGCGGCTGGCGCCGCGGAGTGCGGCTTGCACCAAGGCAATCACTTCGTCGGAGTAGGCGGACTGTTCCGGAGTGGACACGCGCCGATCAGGGATGACGCTTTCACGCGTCCAGCCCTCGTCGGGCTGATGGAATTGCAGCCCGGCTTCATCCGAGGCTTCGACATTTTGCCGGCGGCGGCTGGCTTCGAGATGCAGATGGACGGGAGATTCCAGCTCATGGAGGCGCGCTGTCATCTCGTTCATAGCTTGCAGGGCAAGGCGGTAGAGCCACGGTTCGAGCGACATTTTTTCCGGACGCTCCTGGTCGCCGAGAGCGCGGGCGATCACCTCGTCTACGACTTCGGGGGTGGAGAGAGCATCCTCAAGAATATCTTCGTCGGCGCGGCGGAAGTAGAGTTCGCGGTCCACGAACCGTTCGAGGCGCGCGAGATTCGCATTTACATAGGAGCCGATGTCATCGGCGGAAATGGCTTGCGGCAGAACCGCTGCCAGTGTCTGCTCGAAGGGAACGCCGGGCTCAGGAGACTCCCGCGGCCCGCCGCGCCACCGGCGCCATTTGTGGCTGGAGCGAAGCAGTTCCTTGTGCCGGCCGATTTGCTGGATTAGTTCGTCACAAGCCGCTTTGATGGCCGCGGTTGGGCTGGGAGCTTTCGCCTCGGCGGTCAGTTGCCCCGAAGGCAAGCGCAGATTCAAGGAAACAAGCGTTCCTTCGCGCGCCGAATTCTGATCGAGGATGGCTTTCAGATGCACCAGTTCGGGCCGGAAGACCTGAAGCCGCTTCTGGATTTTCTCGATCTGGTGGCTGATTTCTTTTTCGATGTCGGGAGTTTTGTGGACTTTGTAACTGACGTGAACGTTCATTTTCAAGCCTCGAACGCTGGGGAAAGAACCCAGTGAATCCACGGTCCTAACGAAACAATTGTACACCCGCTGGGAAGGGCGTAAACGACGTTTGCGGCGGTTCTGCCTTTCCTATTTCTGCCACCTATTTCATGTAGACGGAATCCTTCTTTAATTCCTCCGGCAGCGCGACCGGGAACGGCGGAAAATCATGCGAACTGCCTTTGAATAACGGCACCGTAACCTCGGAGCGCCTGGTGCCGTCGTGGACGGCAAATTGGGGCGGGTTCTTCGGCGAGCCCTCCCAGAGAGAAACGCCGGCGTAGGCGCCGTCCTTGCGCAGAACGTAGTACTTCATGTCGACGAACTTGAGCTTGCTCATGTCGTTGTTGTAGTTGCGGGCGATGCGCTTGAGGGCGTCCATGCCGGCTTCGACGGGCGACATGCCGCGCCGCATGTTCTCGACGATGGTGTGCGCTCCGGCGACCTTGATGTTCTCTTCTCCGCTGCCGGTGGCGCCGGCCGAGCCCACATCCTGATCGGTGTAGCAACCGGCGCCGATGATCGGGGAATCGCCGCAACGTCCGGGGAGTTTAAAGGCGAGGCCGCTGGTGGTGGTGCATTCGGAGATTTCGCCTTTTTCGTTGAGAGCGGAGCAGTGGATGGTTCCGGTCGGGGGAGACAGAACACGATGGACGGCGGCCATGCGGAATTCCGGTTCGATGCCTATCTTGGCGGCGCGTTCTTCAAGGTGCTTTATGCGTTCCTCCCAAAGTTCAGTTTGAGGGGACGTTGATGGCAATAGCGACGGAGGTTTCCACTGCGGGTCGGCCAATCCTGGCCCCCACCAGTCGTCGCTCGAGTGGTATTCCTTCCACAGCAGCCAAATCGTGCGCGACCGTTCGGTGAGCAGATTTTCGCGCGGGAAGCCCACCGCGACGGCAAATCGTTCGGCGCCTTCGCCGACCAGCATGACGTGGCCGGTGTGCTGCATGACGGCTTTCGAGACAAGCGAAACATTCTTGATGTTGCGCACGCCGCCGACCGATCCGGCGCGGCGGGTGGGCCCGTGCATGCAGCAGGCATCGAGTTCGACAACGCCCTCTTCGTTGGGAAGGCCGCCCAGTCCGACGGTGTCGTCGTTCGGGTCGTCTTCCGGCCCCTTTACAACGCGGAGAGCGGCGTCAAGCGTGTCGCCGCCATTTTTCAGAAACGCATAAGCGTCGTCGAGGTAGTTGACGCCATTGTTGGCGCAGATGATGATCGGCCGCTTGCCAGTGCCAAACGGATTAGCGGGGCGGGAAGCATCGCCAGTAACTTTGTCTTGCGCGTTTACACCTTGCGCATCCAAGCCAGTGGCCAGCGACGCAGCAATTGCGGAACCTAGAAATCCACGACGGCTGATGGACATGAAATTCTCTCTAGTTACGAAACGGCGAGAAGGATAACACGAGAGAAAGCAGAGTCGGGCATGGACAGCCGCTTTCGCTAGTGTCAGTTTCCGAGTGGCCGGCGGCCCGCGAAGTGACTGGCCCGATTCTGCGGTTCTGGGCGCTATCGCGATGTTTCAACAATAATCGTAACGCAAGGAGGCGGGAGCCAGATCAAGCGCAGTCTCTTGGGGGCTGCATTGGTGTCCGAACGGGCCGTACGACATTTTTAGCAGTGAGATCATGCCCCTTTAGGCGGTCTGGGCATATATCGCGTTCGAGTTTGGATCCTTCCACCCTCGGCCCTGATACTCCAGGTTTTAAGCGGTGTCTTCCGCCACTTGCCTCCCAAAATATCTTTCGACAACGCGCATGGCAAGATCGATGCCGCAGGCCAGGCCTCCAGACGTAGCAAGGTTGCCTTCCTCGACAAACCGGACGCCGCGCACGACACGGATCTTGGGAAACTCATCGGCGAAGTCCTTGCAAGCATCGTGGTGGGTGGTGGCCGACTTTCCGTCGAGGAGCCCAGTTTTCGCCAGCACGAATGCGCCCACGCAAACTGACATGGTCACGTCGGCACCTGCCGACGATTTGCGAATCCATTGCAACATTGCTTCAGAGTCCTTCTGCGCCGGAATTACGATCACCTTGGGTTGTGGGGCAGTTTCGAAGGTGTAATCAGGCACGATGGTCAAACCCGACTCCGTGACCAACGGAGCCCTGGTCGCCGCAACGGAATATTGCTGAAACGGCGAGGTCATATCACCGCCTGGAAGCATTACGGAACCGAAAATAGCCCAAGGTCCGGTAAAGTCAATGTCAACCACTCCGCGGAACAGCGGAAATGCAACGGTAATGCGCCCGCTCTTTGGTGGCTTCAGCGGGTTCGGGGTGGTTGCTGATCCAGAAGAATCCGCGCCACCGATCCGCGCTGCGTCGCCGAGACCGGCCATCTTCTCAGCGGCTCGTGAAAATGGAACCGCAGCAATGAAGCCGGCTGCGGCAGATCTCTTGAGTAATTCTCTTCGATTCATATTGCTCGAAAGTTCCTCAAGAGAAGCTACCATGTAGACGCGGGGAATTTGTCACGAGATTGTCACGGGCTGTCAAAAGACTGGGTGTTCAAGCCCCAACCACCAGCAGCAGCCGCGCGACGCCTTCACGAAAATCGTCTGGCGCTGTGATCAAGCTCAGCACGAGATAGCCTTCGCTGGGAAAATCGTAGAAGTGGCCGGGATGGACGATGACACCCATCTGCCGTAGAAGATTGATGGCCAGATCTTCGTCCGTTCCAAGTACCGGAACGCGCAGAACAACGTACCATCCGCCCTCGACCAGCAATCTCGTGCACGAAGGCCGGCCTGCGAGTTGGCTATCAAGTTCCGCGATATTCGCGCGCAAACGATCCAGAAGAATGGGCTGGATCTGTTTGCGCTGATCGAGCAGCACCGGAGCCGCAAGCTGGACCGGAGCGTTCATGGAGAGAAACGTGTCGGCGATGATTTCCAGTCGCGCTCCCGCTTCTGCGACCATTTCTTTCGGACCGCTCGCTGCTACCCAGGCAAGCTTCATCTGCGGGAGAGCAGAAATCTTCGAGACTCCGCTGAGAGTAAAGGTGAGCGCATCGGCGTTGGACACGAAGCTGCTGCGAAGCGCACCGTCGTGCGCATAATCGAGAAAAACTTCGTCCACAATCAGAGCCAGACCGTAGTCACGGCAGAAGATGTTGAGCGCCGCGGTCTCCGCAGCTGCAACGTAAGAGCCGGTTGGGTTGTTGGGATGGACGAGAATCACGGCGCGCGTCTGGGGGGTGGCTGCTTTGTAGAGCGAATCGAAGTCAATTTGCCAACCATGGTGGTAGAGCAGCGGATAAGCGATGAGCTTAACGTCGGCAAGATCGGCGAGAAACTCGAACAAAGGATAGCTCGGTTTGGGGACAAGGATTTCATCGCCGGCATTGCAGAGCAGACGGAAGACGTACGAGTAGGCTTCGCTGGTGCTGGTGGTTAGAATCAGGCGCTCGGGATTGAGATCGAATACCTCGTGCGCCTCGCGATAGTACCGGCACACGGCTTCGCGCGCCCCGAGCAGACCGCGGGGTTGAGGGTCGTAATGCATCGCCTCAGGGTTCGCCAGCGCGGCGAGCACGATTTCAGAATCGGGGCGGACGCCGGCTTCGGTCGGGTTCGAGACCGTGAGATCAAGAATTTGCTGTCCCGAAGCGCGCGCTTCTTCGATCGCGCGAGAGAGAGCGTTATGACTGAGCCGCCAATTTGTGCGCTGTGCGAACATAAATTTGCCGATGGAGAGCCGGGCGTCTCGCCCGGCAGGGCGGGCGAGGACGCCCGTCGCTCCACCGCTATCCAGAGATCCCTATTTCAAGAAGAAACCCAACTGCTCTGGAGCGGGCAGCGTTTTAGTAGTCCAATACTGACGTTGGGCTGCTTGCACCACCACGATTTTCGCCTGCACCTCCGACGCCAGATTGTCGTAGCGAACCAGAACGTTGTCCACCCAGTAGGCCTGGTTCTCGCGCGCCCAGCCTTCCGCATACCTCTTGCGCATCTCGGTGATCGCGTCGCGCAGGCTCTGGAGTCTCCCGTTGATGTCAACAATTTCGTCGAGGTCAGCTTGCGCCCGCGTCTTATCTAACTGGTTCTGATAAGCGTCCGCGTAGTAGTGGCTGATTTCGGAGGTGAACTGAATCTTCAAGCCCAAGGTGTCCAGCTGCCAGGCGGCGAGTAACATGTCGTCGATGGTCTTGGCATGGAGGTGGGCCTTGCCTCGATTAAGCATCAGCGTTTCGGCGGCATGCTCAGCGCTGATGCGCAGATCGTGGGTAACCGGCAGCGCTTTGGCCGCAGTGTCGGCGCCGGATGCGCTGAATGGATCAGACCAGAAGAGTTCGTGACTCGCCTTATCCAGTTTCACACCGGCGAGCAGCGTATGCACTCGGTCCAGACTTTCGATCACGCCGGCAAAAGTTCTGTCGGCGTCATTATTGCTGTTGCGATAGAAAGCCCAGTCATAGCTGGTCTTGAAATCATCGATGCTGGATTCGCCCGCTTGCCAACTCGCAGCCGCGCCAAAAACCAGGGCAGGCCAGGTCATGTCGACGAGCGACTCGCCATCGTCGTTCCAAGTGGTGTTGAGCACGCCAATGGCCCCATGTTTCTGGCCGTCGCGAACAAAATTTCGAATGTTAACAAAGGCGCTGTCGAGGTCAGGCCAAATCGCGCCCCAGTTCCCGGCTCCAGGTGCAACCACCACGCGCAGGCCGGCATTGGTATACGGAGTAATGATGCCTTCGTAGCTGGGCTTTGGATCGTAGTCCCAGGGAACCGCGATCATATCCTTAGGAAGAATGGTAAGCAGCTCGGGATACTTGACCGCGATATCTCCCCAGAACATGAGCTGCTTGTGATACGGACGCATGATCTCGAAAACTTTCTGGAGATGCTCGAGATACACGCGGCCAAGGCCCTCTTGTGCCGCGAGAGCCTTAGTCTGACCGAGCCCAAGTTCGAAAGTTTCGTCGGAGCCGATGTGAAACAGCGGCCCGGGAAACAAGGGAACAACTTCGCCGTAAACCTGGCGAATAAAATCGTAGGTTTTGGGATTGGTGGGCGTGAGTACGTGCCCATGTGGCATCTCGGCGAGATCGGAATAAATTTCATATTTAAGAAATTGATGAAGATGCCCGAAGGCCTGCTGCTCGGGCAGGAGCGTGACGTAGTACTTGCTGGCGTACTCGACTAGCTCTTTGATCTCGGCCGGGGTGAACGCCGCTTCTCTCGGCACGACCAGCAGCTGCGTCTGGAAGTCGAAAACGTGCTCCATGTTGAACCCGAGGAGGTTGATCTTGTACTCGGCCAACGTCCGGATCTGCATCTTCAAGTAGTCGAGTGTAGGGATCGGACCGCGGCTGATGTCGTCCTGTACGCCGCGCCATTCCATACTGGGCCAGTCGCGGATGGTGAGCGACGGGATGGCCAATTGCTCGTGTGACGCCGGCGCCCCCGCCTGCGAAGCGAGGACGGCAGTGTTTGCACTCGTTCCTCCCTGTTCTCGAAGCAACTGGCGCAAGGTTTGCACTCCGTAGAAGAGTCCTTGCGCGCTGCGACCGGCGACGATCACGCCGGAGGTGCTGACGCGGATAACATAACCTTGTTTGCTGAGATCGTCGCCGCCAAGATCGTCCCCACTTTTAATTCCCTGCAATTCAAGAGAGGACCGCAAGCCGCGGTCGGTCAGCCGTCCCAGCGAAATGTTTCCCGCGGCTTTCGGAGCGCCAGCTACGAGTTCGATCGCCAGCTTGATACCCGAGCGGTCGTGGATTTCCTCCTGCAACATCTCGGCCGCAGTCCGGTCTCCGGGGTTGCTGATAAGGATGGCAGTCGAGGCCTTGATCGCCATCTTGCCATCGCCCATGCGCACCTCTCTAGGCGCCGGCAGAACCTTGAGCGAGGAGGAGGCGTCGTTGACCTGAGCGTAACAAGCGAGCGACAGCCAGGCAAGGCCGGCGAAAATCCATTTAATAATTCTCATGACGTGGGTGAATGGCGAGAGTAGCAGGTGAGATCGGTTGCAGACAAGCTTTGAACTGGCGGAATACCCGACATCCACGGTTCGAGCCTGCGGAGCTTCACAGGGACGGGGCAATGCCCCATCACCACACAACCTGATCTCTACTTCGCAAACGCTTCCTTGTTTACCACGTACGGCATCTTGCTAATGTCGCCGCCGTAGTTCCCTTCCAACACATCAATTAGTCCCTGGACGCAGCGTCCGGCCATGCCTTTATTGGGATCGGATGACAAGCGCGTGATGCGTGCAGCGCTGGCAAAGTGCGGCAAAAGGCGGCAGCGATCGGCGATTGCGGGATCGCGTAGCGGCGAATTGGCGGGGAGCGGCTCTTCATCGTAAACATCGAGAGCGGCGCCTGCGATCCAGTTCTCGCGCAAGGCGCGAGCTAAAGCTGCCTCGTCTACCACCGGACCACGCGACGTGTTGACGATCATGGCAGTCGGCTTCATCATGCGCAGCGTGGTTTCGTTGATCAGATGAAAGGTCGGCGTTGCGCTCTCGCCCTCGCGCACCAGCGGAACATGCAGGCTGATGAAATCCGCGCCGCTCAACGCTTCGTGCAACGTGGTGTAACGAATGGTGGCTCGCTCACGGCTGATACCGCGCTGAAAGCGGAGATCCTTCACCTCCTGTATGGCCCTTATGTAGTCGTGGTTCTCATAGGCCGGGTCGAAACACAAAATGTTCATGTCAAACCCCGCACACTTCTTGATCAAGGCGAGGCCGATGCGTCCGGTACCGATAACAGCGACCGTTTTCCCAGTGACTTCGTCGCCCAGAAATGGAAGGTAGGGATGCCAATAGCTCCAACGGTTTTCCCGCGTCAGATGCTCGGCAGGCCAGAGTTTGCGGGCGAGCGCGCCCATCAGGAAGAAGGCAAACTCCGCCGTTGCTTCCGTCAGAACGTCGGCGGTATTCGTGAATGGGACTTTGTACTGGTTGGCATCGGCGCGGTTGATGTTGTCAAATCCGACGGCGTACTGTGCGACTACTTTGAGCGTGCGTTCTCCGGCGGCGAAAACCTCGGCGTCGATCTCATCGCGCAGGGTGGTGATCAGCCCGTCCACGCCGGACTTCACTTTTTCGATGATCAAGCTTTTCGATGGAGCTTCGGGCTGGGGATAGACCTCAAGATCGTACCCCTTGTGGCGCAGAATGTTGAGGGCGTCGCCGATGTCGCAGGTGGCAAAAACGCGAATTTTCGGGCTCATGGGCTCGAACAGTGTATCGCAGGGTCTCATCGGGGCGAAGAAAGATCGACGGTTTCCCCTGTGAACCCCTGTGCTCTCTGTGGTGAAGACCTATCTCAACCACAGAGGACACAGCGGTTCACGGGGGAAACCTCACAGGGGGAACCTTAACCTTTAAGCTCAGGCAACATTCTTTGCGTTTATGTGGTTTGCGTCTACGGTTCTTGTCTCTCCGGGCGTGGAGCGGCGGACGCTGCCTGCGCATGATGACGGACATCGGCTCCCAGAACCCAGAAAATAACATCCTCGGAAATGTTGGTAGCATGGTCCGCCACGCGTTCGAGATTGCGCGCCACCAAGAGCGCATCTAGTGCCTGTTGAGTCACTTGCGGCTCTTCATTCATCTTTCGCACGAGCACGATGAAAGCTTCGTCGCGCATCCGGTCAACGACGTGATCCATTTCCAGAACGGCCTGGGCAAGTTCGGCTTTGCCTTCCACGAACGACTCCAGCGCGCGCCGCACCATGGCGCTGACGGCGGTAGCCATGCGAGCGATATCGACCGGCAACTCCGCCGCCGGTAATTCAATCATGTCCATGACGCGTTCGGCGATGTTTACCGCCTGATCGCCCACGCGTTCGAGATCGGCGTTGATCTTGGTTACGGCGAGAATGAAGCGCAGATCCGTGGCCGCCGGTTGCTGCGTGGCGAGAATGTCGAACGCCAGTTCATCGATCTCGCGCTCGGCGGCGTTGATGAGACTCTCGTTTTCGAGGACCAACTGGCAGCGCGTCAAATCGCGCTCGGTGTACGCCTGGCAGGCGCGATCCACCGCCAGTTCCGCGAGACCGCCCATACGGAGCAGTTTCTCCCGGAGGTTCTCCATTTCCTGCTGAAAGCGCGTGCGCATTAAACGAACCTCTTTATCCGAATCTGCCGGTGACGTAGTCTTCCGTCCGTTTGTCGGAAGGATTGGTGAATATCTTTTCCGTCTTATCGAATTCGATCATCTTGCCGAGCAGGAAAAATCCGGTGAACTCCGCCACCCGGGCAGCCTGTTGCATATTATGCGTCACAATCACGATGGTGTATTGCTCTTTTAATTGAAAAATCAATTCCTCGATCTTGCCGGTGGAGATGGGATCGAGCGCCGAGCAGGGTTCATCCATGAGCAGAACTTCCGGTTGAACGGCAAGCGCGCGGGCGATGCACAGACGCTGCTGCTGGCCGCCCGAGAGGCTGGCGCCGGACTTCTTGTGGAGATGATCTTTTACTTCGTCCCAGAGTGCAGAGCTGTGCAGGGATTTATGAACTACTTCGTCCAGTTGTTTGCGGTTGCGAAAGCCGTTCAGCTTAAGTCCCGCGGCCACGTTGTCATAGATGGACATGGTCGGAAACGGATTCGGCTTCTGAAACACCATGCCCACGCGGCGACGCAGTTGGGTGGCCGAGGTCCCGTTGTAAACACTGAGGTCGCCGATGACCACTTTACCCTCGACCCGCGCCTCGGGAATAGTTTCGTGCATGCGGTTCAGACAACGAATGAACGTCGATTTCCCGCAGCCCGAGGGACCAATGAGCGCGGTCGCGTGGTTCGCCTGCACGGTGATGTTGATGTCGAACAAAGCCTGAGTCTTGCCGTAAAAAGCATTCAGTCGCTCGACAGTGATCCCAACGCCCATAGCTCTCTAAGCTCCTGCTCACCGAAAGTAGCGCCGCCGTCCCGGCGGCTGTTCTCGCTGGCCACGCCGAGGCCGAGACGCCCTCGGGACAGCCGGCAAGATGCCGGCGCTACTCGTTTCCTACTGTTTCAAGCCCCTGCCAGCGTCCCGTGTCGTACAGCAATTCGCACCGCGGCAACCGCGCTGACGATAAGAACAATCAAAACCAGCGCGCCCGCCCAAGCCTGCCGGTGCCACTCGTCGAAGGGCGAGATGGCGTAAGTGAATATTTGCAGCGACAGGGCTGCGGTCGGCTGGTCCGTCTTCCAATTCCAGAACTGGTTTCCAAAGGCGGTGAACAGCAGCGGTGCGGTTTCTCCGGCAACGCGGGCGAAGGCCAGCATGACGCCGGTGATGACTCCCGAGGTGGCCGTGCGCAAGGTGATCGAAACTGTGGTGCGCCAGCGCGAAACACCCAGACCGTAGGCAGCTTCTCGGATGGCCTGCGGCACCAGCAGCAGCATCTGCTCGGTGGTACGCGCTATTGTCGGAATCATCATGATGTCCAGCGCGACGCCACCGGCCAGCGCCGAGAAGTGTTTCTGGCGCATCACGACCAGGCCGTACGCCACAATGCCAATCACGATCGAGGGCACGCCGTTCAGGACATCGGAGACAAAGCGCACGATATCGCCATAGCGGTTTCGTCCGTACTCGGAGAGAAAGATGCCTGCGCCGATACCGAGAGGCACTCCGAGCAGACTGGCGATAAAAAGAATGACCATGGATCCGACAATCGCATTCGCCATGCCGCCGCCGGGCTCGCCCACCGGCTTCGGAGTCTGCGTCAGGAAGGCAAGATTGATCGAGCCGATACCCTTATAAACCAGATAGGCAAAGATGGCGAAGAGCGGCAGGAGCACGAGGGCGACGGTGAGCACGGCGACGCCAGTCATCAGGTGGTCCGTCACGCGCCGCCGCAAGCTGATCGGCGGTACCAGAACAGCTGCCGAATTGGAGTTCGTATCAGCCATTTTCGCTCAGGCGATGCCTCTCGCCGGTTGGCCTCGAGTAACACTCCACACCATGAGGCGCGCAAGAGCGTTGACCACAATGGTGACAAAGAACAGCGCCAGGCCAATCTCGATTAGCGCAGAAAGATAGAGATCGCCGGTCGCTTCCGTGAATTCGTTGGCGAGCACGCTCGCCATGGTATATCCGGGAGCAAACAACGACTTGGCAATTTCCGGACGATTGCCAATCACCATGGTGACGGCCATGGTTTCGCCGAGCGCGCGTCCCAGACCAAGAATGATGGCGCCCACGATTCCGGCTCGCGCATTGCGCAGTACGCCCATGCGGATCATCTCCCAGCGCGTTGCACCCAGCGCCAGCACCGCCTCGCGCTGGTGCTGCGGCACCACGGTGAGCACTTCGCGGGTTATGGACGAGATGATGGGAATGATCATGATCGCCAGAATCACGCCCGCGGCCAGCATTCCGATGCCATACGGAGGTCCGGTGAAGAGGCCGGTCCAGCCCAGCGTCTTGCCGAGGAACGGCTGCACATATTCGCGCAGGATCGGCACCAGAACGAAGATTGCCCAGAGTCCATAGACCACGCTGGGGATGGCCGCCAGAAGCTCGGTGGTAAAGGAAAGAATTCCGCGCAGGCTGACCGGGCACATCTCGGTAATAAACACAGCCACGCCGATTGACAGCGGCACAGCGATCACGAGCGCAAGCAGCGAGGAGACGATGGTGCCATACATGAACGGCAGCGCGCTGTACGAATCCTCAACCGGATTCCAGTCGGACTGACCAAAGAATTTCCAGCCAAAAGCATGCCAGGAGAGTTGCGAGCCCACTACCAGCTGGTAGACGATCAGGCCAAGCAGCGCGACGACCGCCAAGCCGCAAAGGCGCATCGCCCAGCCAAAAACCGCATCGGGAATTTCGCTGACCTTCCCATCCAACAGCGGCGCTGTTCTGGCTTCGATTTTCAGGGCGGCCTTCGATCCCCGCTCCGGTTCGGGAGCGTTGAAACGCGGCCGGGGCAGGGCTTGATTAGACATTCCGTTCTGAGGCTAGCAGAGGGTTGTTACAAACTGGTTAAAAAGCGGGCGTGGTAGTGGTGCAGTTTGAATCGGCTTTGAAAGGGCACGGCTTCAGCCGTGCCGTAAGCCTTCACGTTTGGGTTCCTGACTGGTCAAATAGCAGGCCTCCGCAAACAAGCAACAACGCGGCTGCGCCGATCATTTCGTTGCCTATAAAGAATCCCATCATGCTAGCGCCAACTCCCGCCTCAAGCAGCACAGCCAAGCCGCAGAGCAGAACGAGCGTCTTGCGCAATCTCGTTTCTGTGACGCCAGCCAGTAGTACGACAATCGCAGTTACGAGCCAGTGCCACCCGAGCGACAGAAAAACGACTCGGAAGCCTGCTTGAAGGCCAGGATTCAAATTCGATGTGGTCAACGCGGGGAAAACG
>Ga0116218_1001401_pt1 | contig 15331 bp, 9 predicted proteins | sample Sb_taG_2_FD_88966 | JGI IMG/M metagenome (GOLD analysis project Ga0116218, IMG submission 88966) | Peat soil microbial communities from Weissenstadt, Germany - Sb_50d_5_LS metaG | ecosystem: Environmental > Terrestrial > Soil > Wetlands > Peat | place: Germany: Weissenstadt | collected 2010-09-21 | reverse complement strand
TCAGTCAGCCACCGCTGATACCCGTAAAGAAGAAATCGTCTCTAGCGTTCCGGGTGCATCCGGGGCGATACTGAGCGTGGGAGCACTGTTGCAGGCGGCAGCGACGGTTGGCCGTCTGCTGGCTGCGGCAGGTGATCCTGATGCGACTGGGCACCGGAACGACGGCGGCTCCCGGCCCGCTGATCTGGGCGGCGGTGCCGCCAGGGCGGCGGATGACGGCGGTGGCGCTGCTGGCGATGCTCGCGGCACGGGCCGCGGCCTCGGCGGGAGGCGGTCACGGTGAACGCGGTCATGCATCCGGAGGGACTGCCGCAGCTGAAGATCCGGCCGGAGCACCTGGCCCTGGCCGCGATCGTGTATGTCCGGCAGTCGACCAGGGGCCAGGTCCTTGAGCACACGGAATCGACGCGGCTGCAGTACGCGCTCGCCGGGCGGGCGGTCGCGCTGGGCTGGGCCCGGTCCCAGGTCATCGTGATCGACGACGACCTCGGGGTGTCCGCGGCGGTCCCGGATTCCCGGGAGGGCTTCGCCCGGCTTGTCACTGAGGTCACCATGGGAAGGGCGGGGGTCGTCCTGGGGATCGAGATGTCGCGGCTGGCGCGGACCGGGAAGGACTGGCACCACCTGCTGGAGCTGTGCTCGCTGTCGGGGACGCTTCTCGCTGACCCGGACGCGGTCTACGATCCGGGGTATTACAACGACCGCCTGCTGCTGGGGCTGAAGGGGACGATGAGCGAGGCAGAGATTTTCCTGATCCGGCAGCGGATGCTGGGCGCGAAGCGGGCCAAGGCCGAGCGCGGCGAGCTGATCCTCCCGCTCCCGGCCGGATACGTGCGCCGCCCGTCCGGCGAGGCCGCCTTCGACCCCGACGAGCAGGCGCAGGACGTCGTCCGCCTTATCTTCAGGACCTTCCAGCGGCTGGGGACCCTCAACGCCGTGCTGCGCTATCTCGTCGGGCACGAGATCCAGCTTCCGGTCCGCGCGCGCTCGGGGCCGGCGAAGGGCGACCTGGAATGGCGGCGCCCGACCCGGGAGACGCTGCAGAACATGCTGCGCAACCCTGCTTACGCGGGCTATTACGCCTACGGCCGCCGTCAGGTCGATCCCCGCAGGAAGATCCCCGGCCGCCCGGACACCGGGAAAGTGGTGAAGCCCGCCGGCGAGTGGCTGGTCATGCTGCCGGGCAGGCTTCCCGCCTACATCTCCGAGGAGGAGTACCGCGCGAACCTCGCCAGGCTGGCCGCCAACCAGCAGACCGCGGAGTCCCCGGGCGCTCCCCGGAACGGGCAGGCGCTGCTGTCCGGGCTGCTGCGCTGCGGCCTGTGCGGCGGGCACCGCATGGCGGTCAGCTACCACGACCCGTCCGCCCGCGCCGCCTACGGCTACACCTGCGGGTTCTACCCGGTGAACTACGGGACCGGCGACCGCTGCCAGCACATTGCCGGCCCCGCGCTCGATGACTACGTCGCCCGGCAGGTCCTCGACGCGGTGGCCCCGGCGGCCCTGGAGGTCTCGATGGCCGCCGCTGCGCACGCCGAGAACGAGCGGGCCGCCCTGGACAAGCTCTGGCGGCAGCGCGTCGAGCGCGGCCGCTACGCCGCCGACCGCGCCCGCCGCCAGTACCAGCTCGCCGACCCCGAGAACAGGCTCGTCACCCGGCAGCTCGAGGCCGACTGGGAATCCGCGCTCGCCGAGGCCGGGCGGCTAGAGGCCGAGTACCAGCGGTTCGCCGAGCAGACGCCCGCAGTGCTGGCCCCCGCCGAGCGGGACGCGATCAGGTCCCTGGCCTCCGACCTCCCGCGGGTCTGGGACGCCCCGACGACCACGCGGGCCGACCGCAAGGAGCTGCTCCGCATTCTTACCGACGACGTCACCGTGGCCGTCGAGGGCGACAGCGAGATCGTGAACGTGGACATCACCTGGGCCGGCGGCCACCGGACCAGCGGGAGAGCCGTCCGCCCTGTCGGCCGCCTGGACCAGCTCTCCTACTACCCGGCCCTCCTGGAGACCGTCACCCGGCTCGCCGGCGAGGGACGCAACAGCAGGCAGATCGCCGGCACGCTCAACGCCGCGGGATACCGGCCGCCCAAGCGCACCGCGGTCTTCACCGGCCAGCAGGTCCGCAACATCATCAGCAAGCACGCCATCCGCGAGAATGCCAAGGGCCGGCCCGCCGTCCTCACGGACCTGAACCCAGGCGAGTGGTCCGTCCCGGGACTGTCCGCCGAGCTCGGCATGCCCACCGCCAGCATCTACAACTGGATCTACCGCGGCTGGATCACCGCCCGCCGCGCACCCGGGGGCAGGAACTGGATCATCACCGCCGACGAGCAGCAGATGCGCGAGCTCCGCGAGCGCAGGGACCGCCCGCCCGGCTACTACACCCGCGCCCGCTGGGCACCACCCCAGGCAGAAACCGGCGAAACGCAGGAAGAAGGACAAGGAGGGCAGCCGTGAAAGACAAATCCCGCTTGACAAGTAGCAGCGGTGGCCGACTTCGCAGGGCCACCTGCGGCCGGCTATCGCGACGAACAAGGTCATGGTCGCGGGGACCTCGTCCGGCGCCCAGCACCAGTAGAAGGTGATGAGGTCCGGGCGGGAGATCGAGCGGCGGATCAGCAGGAGGTGGCGGGGGCTGGCGGTGGCGACCAGCGCCCAGTCGCTGTAGCGGGGCCCCTTGGAGCCGTTTCCGCAGGACCGGCGTTCGAACACGGCGTCGTTGAGGGCGTCTTCGGCCTTGATCAGATTGCCGGACGGGAGGGTGACCCGGAAGTCGCGGGGGGCGATCCCGACGTACGGCAAGCGGCGTTTCTCGCATTCCTGCCTGAGCTTGCCGCTTCGCGTATAGACCTCGTCGAACGCAGCCCATGCGGCGGGCATGCCGGCGTCCAGGAGCCGTCCGAGCTGCTGCCGGGCCAGCTCCGGCTTGGTCTTGTGCCGCAGGCTGCCGGGGATGCCTGCGGCGCGGCGCCGCTGCCGGCCTTCCTCCCAGCGCTCGGGCATGAACACGTCGAAGTCGATCCAGGCCTGGCCCGTTGTGGTCACCCACGCGGCGAACACCGTGGTGACGCAGTTCTCGACGTGGCCCGTGCACCCGGCGTGCTGCGGCGCCGCGCACGCCGTGGCGTCCCCGTCCTTGAGCTGGGCGGTCTCGTCGAACGCGATCCCCGGCCCGATCACGTCCCCCCGGTCGTGGGGCAGCCACGCCAGCGCGAGGGCCGGCAGCTCGCCGCGCAGCTTCTCCCAGTCCCACCGGCACGACCGGAGCAGGGCCTGCATCCGGTACGGGGACTCGTGTCCGGCCGCCTCGGCCAGAGCCCAGCAGTTCGCCTTCACTCCCGGCGACAGCCCCCGGATGTAGTCCAGCGCGGCCCCGACGGTGCGCCGCTGCGCCATCACCCGCCCCAGCACCGCGCTGACCTGCGCATCCGCCGCTGCCGAGCCGCTGCTGACATCACTTATCCTGGCCCCAGCGGCCGTGTCGTTGCAGTCTGTGGTCACGCATCAGGCAACACGGCACGGCCGCCCCGAATTTCACTGGTGTAACTCCGCCGCGCGACCGAACCCAGTGACTCAGCGCTACCAGTGCGGCATACCGGGCGGATCCCCACCGCAACACCGGCATCACTGAACGTCAAACCGCGACTGTACTACGTGGATGACATGCAGGCACGTCGCCTCGCACGACGACGTGCTGCGGGTGCTTACAGTGATGAGATCCGATCTCGCCGGAGCGGGCGCCACCGGATGGGGGAACCCGACCCTGGATCGCTTCCTTGAAGCTTTCAGCGGATTTCGGATACTTCGCCGAACGCGCAGAGCCGGCACCGGCCCACTCAAGCTGGTCATTGCTCGCTACCCCGTCGCCGCGACAGGCTATGAGTAGCACAGCCTCAAGGCGGCAGAAGCGTGCGTTCGCTGTGCAGGGCGGCAGCGTATAATCGGTTACGTTAGTTGATTGTTCTTAGTCGAACTCTGGATGGCCGGACCACCGGCAAAGCGGATGCCTGCTGCTCTCCGCCGATCGTTGTTGTCGCCGGGCCGAAGATTTAAGAAATTCACGCCGAGAAGATTCGAATCTTTTGCGTTCCGCAGCCTGTACGCGCGATATTTGCGCGGATCTGCAAGGTGCGAAGCCGCGACGAGGATCATTCGCATCTGGCGAGCCAGATCTTGCACAGCCGAAGTTAGTCGACAAGAGTAATGACGATGCAACTGGCAACCTACCTCAAGGCCGAGTTGACCGAAGCCGGCTCCCGTCGGTGCGCGTTACGAAATTACCATGATAAGTATGAGGAGCTTTTGATCTCCCGTGGACAGGCAGGCAGCCTACGGTTCTTGGCGCTGGTCGGTCGTTCTCTTTGCCATCAACTGAAAGAGCGGTCGGCGGCGGTGTTGTCGCTGTCTATTTTTAGAGGCAATTATCTGGAGCATCGACCGTTTACTCTGAATTTCATCTCGTAGTTGACCGTCAAGATAAGTTGCGAATGCGGAGCCAAACTTGCGCCCAAAGGCTCCACTCATGATTCGGTCCCAGCACTCGTGAAGCTCTTGCTCCGATATTCTTTTGAAGCCATGCTCGTTAACTCCTGGAAGCTCATCACCGGATCCAAAAGAAGACAACGTTTGGAATTCGCGGAGAACATTGTCTAGAGCGGGTAGCTGGATCAATCGCTCATCACGATCAGCGAACGACTGGATAACCGATCCCATCGCGCAGATGATACCCTCCACCGATAGTCCGGCCTGACGTGCGGAGTAACATGCGAGCGCCAGCTCAGTGTTGGATAGTCCACTCTCGCCAACCGTTCTCAGCAGTACGGCCGGATTGAGGACGGCTTCGCGGGTGGCACCCATGAGTTGCCTAGCCGCTCGATAGCCCAGCAGTCGTTGATCCAGTGAGAGAGTGGCCCAGAACGACGAGCTCAACTGCTCGCTGAAGGGAAACGAGGCCTCTGGCAGCTCCGCGAGGTAATCCAAGAGGCAGGAAGCCATTTCGTGATCCGTTGCCCACCTATTGAGCAGCCATATGCCGACGACTAGATTCTTATTAGAAATCGACAAGTCGAGGATCGCGCATTGCAATCGATTCCGCAATGCCTTTACGGGTACGTCCTTAAGCGCCTCCGTGAGCGCATTGCCGTAGTCATCAAGTATCACCGGCATGGCCTTAACGGGGAGGTCCCTAGGACTTCCCCCGAGCAAGATCCGTACCACGTCCATGACCGCCACTAGCGGTGCCGGAACATTCTGCTGCCACAAGCCGATATTCAGCACTCGAAGCAAGTTACCGTTCGTGGACGAGGCTGATGAGTCAGCGGATAGTGGAGTGATACTCATAGCCAAATTCTTTAGGCTAGCCGCCATGTACTCCAGCACTTGAGGCAGGCAGCCAAGTGCCATGGCTAGCTTCAGTATCATGACTGCCCAGGCTTCGTCGAGCATCATTACTTGGCCGCTGTCGGGCGGTTTTTCTCTGGCATGCATAGCAACCACGCAACTCAGCGCCTGCATCCAATCTGGACGCTTGCTCTGTACGGCAAAATCGGTACGGCAGAGCCAGTCCGTCCAATCCACGACACGTTGATAGCTCGGATCGACCGCCATCTCATTGTATAGCAACTTGCGGACGAGGAAAGCTTCCCATGAGTCGAGATTGCCGACCTGAAGCGCCGCGCAGGTATAGGGAAAGGTGTTGCGGACAGGTCTAACGCGCGATTGCAGCAATTTTATTTGTGCAGACATATATCCCTGCCAGTCGGAGGACTCCTTCCTGGTAGGGCCGATAAGTTCTGCCAGGAGCAAATCCTCAACGTCGCCGGGCAATTTGCTAATCGCGTCCAGGCACCAAGCTGCTAGGGTGATTTCACCATGATCAAGCTCATGATCGATAAACAGCAAAAGATCGTCGGCTATGGCCCCCAGGTGCTTGACCACCACATTCGCGGCCAGTCCATCCAGAGGACTCAAAGCGAGGAGCAGTGCCCGTTCGCGGAGTTCACTTGTCATGTCGGAAGCGTGCAGCCATCGTCGAACCGCTCCTGTCTCCCGCTCGTGAAAAAAACTGAGCATTTGCTCTCGGTCAGCGCTGCCTTCGCGGAGCGACCGCTTCAACGCACGATCGAAGGTCGCGCGCGAACCATTTCGAGTAAGTGCCAGCATGTGGGCGGTGCGGGTGCTGCTCTTCTGCGGTTCCGGCAGACCCTCCGCCTTCATTATAACGCGGAGAGCACGGTACATGTCATCGATGGTTAGGAGTTCAGGGCCTTTGGGTATTCCTTCGTTTAGGAGGTGAAGCAGTCGTCCTGTGAAGGCTGTGTGATCCTCGCCGGGGAGGAAAAGTGCGACCCCGTGTTGTGGAGCTGAGGTAAGGATGTACGTCCCGTCCACCTCGATCTGGCCTATTACCTCAGTAGCCGATTCAGCCATCGCGCCTGTAATACTTCTGCCGGAGAAACAGCAGTCCAGAATAATTACCTTGGTCTGAGCTGGGCTGTCCAGGACCGCATCTCTTACCTTGCCATATTCTAGAGAGTTAAATTCCGGCGCAGCCGATTCGCTATCGGGCAACGCAAGATAAAGCTCTTTTCTCTTGCCGCTTAGCAGTCCATGACCCGTATAATAAACGAGGAGAAGATCTTCCGCCCGGCTTGCGGCGGATCGAAGTTCGCGACCGAGTTCACGAAGGTCGCCCTCATTCACCAGCTTGGAACAATTGCTGGCGGGCACTACTCCATAGTCCGGGTCAGTCATGGCCGCCGCCAGGTCGGTGATGGTCCTGTCCACCACAGGCACATTTAGTAGATCTTTGTCGGCGTATGTGCTGGTACCGATCAAGACAAGTTGAGAACGCTCAGGATCAGGGAGACGCATAGCTACTGCTCCGGATGTACGCTTCCAATAGCCTGCCGGATTAGGGCTTCCACCTGATCCCGGCCGACCCTGTCAGCGTCGATTTCTACGGTTCGGCCTTTGTGGGTCTCGACGCGGATCCGGACGCGAGACCTACGGGGTTGGGCCAGCCACACCTTCAACGACATGGCCAGTACGGACAGCATGCCGCCTGAGCCAACGGAGACGACCAATGCGTCGCTCAGCGCACTCAACTCTCCTGGTCGCTGCACGCGATCCTCCGTGACGTAGCCTGCAAGCTCAGGAGCATCCCGAAGCCAACCACTTAGAGACTCCAGGTTAGCGCCTTGCTCGTCGTCCCGGTCATCCGCGAGTGAAATCCGTAGATCCACTTCCCAGTTCCTCCCCACATGTCCCACAGCCTGGATACCACAAAAAGTAGATGGTCGCTCCGACAATGCTACTCGAGGTGCCTCGTGTGACGTACCTGTTCGTTCAGCCATCAGGGCAAGACTGGTTCATCGGCGTGCTGCTGCGCGGAGTCCGAGTTAATCTCTAAGCTCGGTTGCCGCATATTTGAACTGTTAGCGGCCCCATCTCTCACCTGAAGCCACCATAGGCTATACAGAATCAGTCTTTCGAAGGAGCACGTCGCTACCCTATAGCTGGGCGCGCAAATGACCTACGGCTAGCCGGAAGTTGGAATCAATCTAACGCCGGAAGAAGTCTTTACCTTCCAACTGCCTGGATCCGCCGACCAATCATACCGATCTAACCAACCCGCAGATGTTCGGCAGTGCCGCGCCGTAATCCTTGCGGGAGGCTGGCGAGCTTAACTGGACTACGAATGGTAATGTTACCCGAATGAATAAGCACGCACTCGGGCGGCGCCCTCAATTCGGCCAGATCCGGGCGTCGCCCACCAGTAAGGTCATCCTATCGCACACAGATCACCCCTGTCCCCGCGACTCCGGGGGCTATCTCAGCAACCAGGTTGCCGAGCAGATCGGCGGCTACTTGCGCTCGTCCTTCCGGAATTCGGCTACGCTGCGTCATCCGCCACCGATCTCCGGGCTCGTCCCAGTGACAAGGGGGTCGCCTGATCCTGACGGCCGTCGGCGTCGGCAGCTGCGGAGGGTTAGTGCGGGGTCTCCGCGGTCGGCTCTCGGGATGCGAGGTCGAGTGCTTCGGGATGGGCGCGGCGGTAGTGCCCGGTCAGGACCTCGGTGAGGGTGCCGGGCCGGTACGCGACGGTGCGCTGGCAGATCTGGCAGCGGGTGACCGGCAGATGGGTGACGGTCACGGGGAAGCGGTGGGCAGGCGGCTTGCTCATTTGTCTCTATGATGCCAGGCCCGCGGAGTGATCTTGCGCGGTGCTCACGCCGCACGCACACCTCGCGGCATGTGAGTAAGTTCGTTGGTAACCATAAACTGACTTCTTGATCTCACTAGCCGACCATGGCACTGCTACTCAATTACTGCCCGCGGCGGAGGAGCTGGAGACACCGAGTATGTTTTCAGCTTGCGTCACTGGCGCCTGGGCGGGCCCTGCAAGCTGCGTGCAATTTTGTCAGCACATACTTAGATCGCATAAAAGGGGATGAGTTTAACTCTATTCCGGTCGGCCCGCGGAGGTCATTGTCAAAATAACAGTCACACTCGCTGGACCAAGATAGTCACGCAATATATCGGCAAACTTCTGATCACCGAGAGCGCTGCGGACGACATAAAGTAGCAAAATATCCCCTCTTATGTCATCCGACCTTGTCTCCTGATGGATGACCATGCTCTGAAGGATCCAGCGCACCGCTTCCGCGGGGCGGGCCGTCCCTGCCAGGAGCTCACCAAGGCAGAATGACGTAAGTGCCAGCATGCTCTTGCTGCCAAGCTCCGCGCTAAGAGCGAGTGACCGCTGGAAGAAATTCTCTGCTAGGCGAATATCAGCGCGCCGGGCCGCGAGCAGCCCGAGCATGTGGTAGTTTCCGATAAGATCACCGGGCCGCCCCAGCTCCTGATTCAAAGCCATCGCCTGGCGATACCATCGTTCGGCATCCTCGTAACGCTCTTGTTTATATGCGACCTCGCCAAGCTGATGACATGTGCTAGCAATGCCTGCCCGGTCATCAGCTTCCTGCTTGATGTCAAGCGAAATGCGATAATGGCTTTCAGCCTCAGCGAGATCTCCTCGTTCCTGCGCGATAATACCCAGTTGATGATGAGATCTGGAGATATGTTCCTTGTGGCCCTTCTCCTGGAATAGTGACAGCGCTCTATTCGCACATTCCTTGGCCCAGTCCAGATCATGCCGTTTCAGAGCCACATTACTAAGGTGATACCATGCTGTAACGACTGATTCCCAGATTCCGAACTGCTCGCTTATGTTGAGTTCCTGCTGGTAGCTATGCTCGGCTTCGGCGTAGTCTTCGCGCTGAAAGGCGATCCGGCCGAGGTTGTGATGGTTTGCTGCGATTCCTTTCGGATCATTCATCTGCTGATTGATGGCAAGTGACCGCCGTTCCAGATCCTCCGCTTCTTGGTAGCTGCCGCGAACGATCGCCAGGCCGCTAAGATTGTGGTAGCTTGCCGATACTCCATACATGTTGTCCACGGCCTCGTCGGCCGCCACGGCCATCCGATACCATTCCTCAGCGCCCTTGTAATCCCCGCGGTCAGTGGCGAGCGATCCGAGCGAACCGTAGTCTGCGCCGATGCCATACGGATTGTCAGCCTCTAGATTCAGGGTCATGGATTTTCGGAGCCACTGCTCTGCGCTCTCGTACTTTCCTTGATCCAGCGCCGTTAGCCCCATCTCATGGTCTGCCTGGGCTCGTGATATGGGGTTCCCGTCTTGCTCAGTCAGGCGAATGGCCTCGAGAATAAGCTCCTCAGCTCTCCGGTAGTCGCCTCGATTGCGCGCAATGGCGCCCATCCTGAGGAGAAACGCGCCCCTCGAAAGAGGTTCAAGGCCCGGTTCCTCGAGGGTTTCCGAACATAGTTGCTCGACCCAATCCCAGGCGCCCCACCTTTCTAGCTGATCGCAGATCGCGCCGGTGATCCGGGGTATATGCCGGACCTGCCCGGCCCGGCTGTAGTGATAACGCGCTTCGATTAGCGTAAGTATGTCCTGCATTGCGTCCTGCGGCGTCTGGACCCGCCGACTCAAATAGGAAGCCGCCTTGGCGTGAGCTTGTGCCAGAGCGGTCGCGGGTATTAGCTTTCCCAGTCGCGATGCGGTCCAGCGATGGACGACATAACAGTCCTGATCCTCATCTTCTCGCAGTGGCGATTTGACCGGGGTAATCAAACCGAAAGCGAGAAGAGCGTTCAGAACCTGGCGGGTGTCCTCCGGCGCGTCAAATGGAGTACTGTGCGGCGCTTCCGCTGAGCTTTCGTTCTCGGAGACCATCCAGGCGACACCTGCATACTCGACCGGGCGGCGGTAGACGGAGACGCCGTCGAGCATGGCTCGGGCGAGTGGAATACTGTCCACACGCTCCAGCAATGCCTTCAGGAGAACGTCGTCCGCCGCGAGGGTCACGGCTTCGGCAAGCGCGCGGTCCAGGTCGTCGCGCATTCCTCGCAGCCAGAGTCCCGGCTGGTCGATGCTCCTTCTCCGGAGGAGGTCCTCCACGCGTTCTGCGACGTCATGGAACCGCGCGGAGCCGCCCCGCAGCAGGGCGTCGAGGTACTCCAGCGTCCGCGGGTGACCGCCGACGTCGGTGTAGGCGCGCTTTTGATCCTCAGGACTGAGAGCATCCAGCGCCGGAAGGCGCCAGAACATCTTCCGCGTCTCCGCCTCAGACAGGGGCCCGAGGTGATGAAAGGTCATGCGTCGTTCCATCCCCCCAGGCAATTGGAACGGATACCGGCTGGTGACTAGGAGGCGGACGAGCGGCGACGACCGCAGCCAGGCGGCGATGAAGCTGGCCAGCTCCTCGTCCCTGACCCGGTACTCAGACCCTTGGCCGTCGGCCACGAGGTTGTCCTCGAAATTGTCCAGGATGAGCAGGACCGGCAGCCGGGGGAAGAGGGTGCCAGCCAGGAGCGAGAGCATTTCCTGCCACCCTTGGCTGGGGTCTCGCAGTGCGGCCGCTATGCGCCGGATGGGATTCCCTTCACCGAGGCCACGCTCAAGGCAATGGGAGAGCAGCTGAATCCGCAAAGCCTGGAGGACGGCATGCGGGGACGTCGGCCCGGTGAGGCAGACGATCAGGCCGGTTCTGCGGCCGAGGTCGTCTATGAGTTGCGCTGTGAGACTACTCTTGCCGACGCCGCCGATGCCGTGCAGAATCACGCCAGGACAATCCTGCCGCAAGGTGCGGAGCAGCTGGCGCAATTCAGCCCGCCTGCCGACGAATTCGCCAATTCGCCTGGCCGGAAGATCCAGGCCGTCACTTCCGCCTATCCGTTCATAGATTTCTTCATAGCCGTCCTCGGCATGAAACATCGGCAGTGAAGGTCCCGCAAGGAACAACGTCGGCGTTGACCACTCAGCCGGCACCACGATGCCGCCCCGGCCGGCTTCAACGCGCCGCTCGTCTTCTTGCTGGCGCCTCGCTTCCGATAGAGCCGCCAGCGGCTGTGGGGAGGCACGTGCGGCCAGCTCACGGTACAAACGACCCCCGATTGCGATGGCGTACCGGTCCGTCACCGGGGCTGTCATCGCGATCACTGCCGGAACGCCACGATGAAGCAGTTCACGGGCCAGTCCTGCATATGCCGGTTCGTTTACCAGCGCGTCTCGGTCATGGCCTTGCGGCATGGAAACGGCTGTCGAGCAGCCTGCAAGCACGATCAGGGGAATGCCTCGGTCGGCGACAAGCACGTCGCGAGCGAAACGGGCCGCGTCCACCCGGTCCTCCTCGCCGCCATCATCCTCCATGATCAGCACTCCAGGCTCCGCGTGGCACGAGATATGGAGGATATGAAAACGTTCCTCCAGCAGCGCCGCGCGAACTCTGCTTGGGCTGCCCCAGTTCAGGACCCGGATATAGGCGCTCTGGTTGCGGCGCGTGGGATTGACGATATCGAGGATCCGTGCCAGCTCTGCTTCATAGTCCAAGAGCTCACCGCGGCCGCGTTCCGGGCTGCAGATCACGGCCAGGATGCGCAGCGGGCCTGGAATGTTAATTGCGGGCACGGGTTCGGCCCTCGCAATGGAGCGGTACAGTTCGATGCGGTCCTGCAACACCAGTGGCATCGCCTGCCCGGGCAACGTGAGGGTCTCCCATGGCAGGTCGGACAGACTTGGGTCATCGACCTCCACGGCAAGCCGGAATGCACTGTTTGAGTGCCGCGCCGAGATAGCCTCGGCGGCTAGCGCTTGGCTGATTCTGTCGCCCAAGAAGATCTGCCCTAGCGCGCGGCCAAGATCTTCCAGAGGCAGGACATCTGGATCTCCATCGTCGGCAGCACCAGCATGCCGGAAGCCGGCATTCAGGCCGGCCCTGGCCTGCCGGACCTGCCGGATCAATTCGCTGGTGTGTTGATCCAGCCCGCCATGCCGGTACGGCTGCTCCTCACGCTCGGCGGTGCTGAATCGCACGTCTGACGCTGTTATTCGCAGGCGAGCCAGGCGCGGGCCTTCGGGTCGAGCAGGCAAGTCAGGTGTCACTATTTCGCCGCCGGGTTCCGGTCGTTGGCCGGGTGGCGACCCACGGATGGCCCGCACCAGTTCCCCGAACCGGCGCTTGTACTCATCTGGGCTGTCGACGTACCGGAAGTCAATCCATGCCCGGCCCGCAATGAACGGGGGAAGATCGACATCGCCAAGCAGAACCGGAATCAGCCGCTGCTCCCCGGCCACCGCGCGCGCTATTGCGGCATTGATCTCCTCATTAACCCAAGGCCGCGACATCGACAACGGGCTCACAACAAGTACGGTCGTCCGGGCCCTGCCTATGCCGCCCTCTAGCCGGCGCGCGAGCTGATCGCCACCGATGACTTCCCACTTATCCAAGAATACGTACAGGCCCTCACGGGTCAGGTTGGCCGCCAGCACTTCCACCCAAGCGGCGTCACCGTGACCGTACGACATAAATACGTCATAGTTGGGATCCACGCGGCCTCCCCGGCTGCCCGCCGCACATATCCTGACCTGAATCGGTCCCGTTATCCTGACACCCGCAACTGGAGCCGCTGCATCAACTGCCACAAGCGCTGCCCATGGAGGCAAGACAACAGCCAGCTACTGTTCCGACAGTACTCCGGCGTGGCCGAGACCATAAGCGCCGGATCGCTAGAGCGCCAGAAGGATCAGCCGCGACGCGGGGTGATGGCGTGAGGCCGTCCCACATGGGCAAAGCCCGAAATAGCCCCGACGACGAGCCTGATCCGCCGCAAGCCTCACAGCACATCATCGCCGCCTTATCTGTACCTGTGCGGTCGCCTCTAGAATGACCCTACCTACTACCGAATGATCATGAGTCACCATGCCGGCCAACGCATAAGTATCTGCTCCTCGATGCGCTCACATCGGCAGATGAGGTTGACGGGGCTGCAGGGCAGCGATCTTGAGCAGGGATGCGGATCGGCGCGAGGTGACAGAACATCCGTTCTCGCGACTTGGACGACCCGTCTTGGCCGTCCGCCAGGACGTCCTAAGGTGGATATTTTGCCCGGGTGTGATGCATTGGCGTGGCAGGCATCCCTGAAGCGACGGCCCTGGCGGGCTCAGGTTAGGGCGTGTCCTCCATGATGCGGTCGTAGCTGCGGCGTGCCCGGGCGCTGCGGGCGCTGGCGCCGTAGCGGCGGAGCATCTGCGGGGAGGTCCAGCCGTTGAGCTCCATGAGGTCGCCCTCGGCGCCGCCCCGGTCGAGCCAGGTGTGGCTGAAGTGGTGGCGGAACCGGTGCGGGTACACGTTGATGCCGCACTGGCGGCCGCGGCGGGCGATGACCTGGTAGATCCCGCTGGCTGTCATGGGCCCCCGGTTGCTGACCCCGAGCCACAGCTGCGGTCGGTACGCCTGGGTGTGCCTGGCGCGGACGCGGGGGTACCGGTCGAGGCTGCGGGCGGCGTCGAAGCTGATCTTGACGGTCCGGGTCTTGCGGCCCTTGCCCTGCACGGTGATCTCCCGGTGCCATAGGTCCACGTCGCTGCGCCCCGGGTCGTCAGCGTCGTACCGGATTCCGGCCAGCTCCGAGAGGCGGATCCCGGTCGCCCGGAACACGGCGATCAGGGCGGCGTCGCGGCGCTCCGCGAACGCGCGGGCGCGCTCCAGCCGTGGCAGGTCCCCTGCGGCGAAGACCGGGACGGGCTTGTCGGGGACGCCGGGCGGCTTCAGCCCGGCCATGGGGTCGAGAATCTCTTCCTCGGCGGCCAGCCACTTGAAGAACTGCTGGAGGGCGCGGTACTGGTTGCTGGCGTACGCGCTGCTGTACCAGTCCAGCAGCCGGACAATCCACCGCTGGATGTCCTGCTTGCCGACCTCTTCCCAGCTGGTGAGGTCGGTCTCCCGGCGCAGGTGGGCGGCGGCGAACCAGGCCACCGCCTCGGTGCAGGTCCGGACCGTCTTGGCGGCCTTGCCCTCGGCGGCCAGGTGCAGGCGGAACGAGCTGATCTCCGGCTGGAAGCCTGCGGCGTCCAGCTGCTTGGGCTGCCGGTAACGGGACTGTGGTGCGGGCATGATTTTTTTCCTCTTCTCGCGCTGTGCACCGCCGACAGCAGGTCAGCACCAGGCACGAGCGATCGTCAGACACACGCCCTGAGCCCGGGAACATCCGCGGCTGGGGTCAGTCCCAGCCTGTCCTGCACGATCTGGAAGCTCACCAGGGGCTTGCCGACTGGGTGCGCCGGCGGGCCTCGTACGCCGCTGTTGCGTGCCCGAGTGCGGCCCACGCCACCGCGTTGCGGGTGCCTGCGAGCACCCGCCCGGCATGCACGCCCACGAACGTGCCCAGGCTGCCGTCGCCCTGGTTGAGCTCCATGTGCACGAGCCATGGATGCCGTAGCCCACGATCCCGAGCTTGGCGAGCTTCTCCACCACCGGCCACGGGAACTCCGCCCGCTCCCAGTGCCGTTGATGACCGGCAATACCTCGACAAAGTCGCGGGTGCGCTGCAGGTAGCTCAGCTCCTCGCGGGTCAGCTGGTCAGCGATCAGGAAGTAGTCGGTGCTGAGCGAGCGGCCGATGTCCTCATACATGGCGTCTCCCGGTCAGGTGTCCAAGACGTAAGTGCCCGGCGCGTCGACGATCGGCCGCAGTCCGCCGCCGCCGAGTTCTTCCGGGGCCGGCTTATCCGCGCCGCACCGCTCGCCAAGCCACGCCAGCAGGTCGGGCCACCAGCTGCCCTGCTCAGTCCCGGCGGTTTTCAGCCAGTCCTCCGGGTCGGCGGGAGTGCTCTCGTTGATCTGGTAGCGAGCTTTTTGATTACCTGGCGGATTCACCAGCGCGGCGATGTGACCGCTGGTAGACAGGATGAACCGGCTCTTGCCGCCGAGCAGCCTTATGCTCCGGTAGCAGTTCTGCCATGGCGTGAT
>Ga0116218_1001400_pt1 | contig 15343 bp, 9 predicted proteins | sample Sb_taG_2_FD_88966 | JGI IMG/M metagenome (GOLD analysis project Ga0116218, IMG submission 88966) | Peat soil microbial communities from Weissenstadt, Germany - Sb_50d_5_LS metaG | ecosystem: Environmental > Terrestrial > Soil > Wetlands > Peat | place: Germany: Weissenstadt | collected 2010-09-21 | reverse complement strand
CGCTATGAATTTCTTGTATGTGCCCAAAAATCTAGAAGGTCGCTTTTTGTAACTATTCCTTCCAATGTATCGCCATTCATCACAGCAACGGCATATTGTCCAGAACTGAAGAGGGTATATGCCTCGTGCGCGGGGACATTGGAATCCAATTCAACAAATGGCGGACCTTGAACATCACGCACAACCATTGTCTCTAATGGTTCGCCACCTGCTAAATGTCGTAAAAGGAGGTTCTCTGTGAGACTTCCAACTATTTTCCCGCCCTCAATTACAGGCGTCTGGCTAATACCATAACGCCTTAACAACTCAACGGCATCTGCAATTGAATCCTCAGGCGCCACGCTGACTACAAGTGGCATTGTGCGCGAGTGGGTTCGACGATGAGTAAGTACATCGTACAGTGTAGGCTCGTTTGTTTCCGCCTGCACCAGCATGTTATTCTCTCGCATCCACGTATCATTGAACTGTTTGCTCAGATAGCCGCGACCAGTATCGGGTATAAGCACGACAATAACGTCCTTGGATGTCAGACGGCGAGCATATATGAGAGCTGCACCTAGAGCAGTACCAGCTGAACCTCCTGCTAAGATGCCTTCCTCTTGAGCCAATCGGCGTGCCCAGTAAAACGATGTACGATCATCAATACGAATGACTTCATCTACAACCGAAGGATCATAATTGTGAGGGAAAAGCTCCATCCCAATGCCCTCGACCTTGTAGGGTTTCGGAGTATCACCTGAGTAAACCGAACCTGGAGGGTCAGCGCCAATCACCTTTATGCTTGGATTTTGTTCTTTAAGGTAGAGGGCAGTACCTGAGATTGTTCCACCAGTACCAATTCCAGCTACAAAAGCGCTTATCTGACCTGCCGTGTCTCTCCAGATTTCTGGACCAGTTGTAGCATAATGTGCAGCTGGGTTAGCCGGGTTAGAGTATTGATCAGGGCAACAGGCTCCTGGAATCTCATTTGCAAGCCTGTGAGCAACATTTTTATAATGTTCCGGCGAATCATGGGTAACGCTACTGGGACAGATGACCACTTCAGCACCATAGGCACGTAAAAGACTACGCTTCTCTTCACTTACCTTATCGGTCATCACAAAAATACAGTGATATCCTTTAATCGCTGCTGCAATGGCAAGACCATGGCCGGTATTACCACTCGTAGGCTCGACAATTGTTCCACCGGGACGCAATAAGCCTTGTTTTTCGCAGTACTCGATCATAGCTGGTCCAATTCGATCTTTGACACTTCCCCCCGGATTGAACATTTCCATTTTTGCCAGAATCAGAGGCTGGACATCGCTCGCCACACGATTGAGACGCATGAGTGGTGTATTGCCTATTGCATCAATCATTGTGTTAAAATAACGCATCTTACCTTGATGTGCTTCTGCCTTCAAATCCATTACAAAATTTCCCCTCGAACATTCTTAAATCGCTGGCCGCTCTGCTGCAATACTCTTTGACGGCATCAGTATAGCACAAGATCTGGAACCATTCCTTATGCATTTACCAGTACAATCTTGATTTGATCAACAGAGGCAGGTAAATGATCAGCACCAAACGGAAGTCGAATCTGTACATTGACCACGCCAGGTTGCGTATCAAGATACGTTTTTGCCAGCATAGGTGTCGCACCCTTTATGGATTGCTGCCATTGTCCAATTTGTTGAGATGAAAACGTATATATCCAGTTTCCACGAGCTGAAACACTCAAATAAATGAGTCCCATTTGTCCTTGCTGCACAACCACAGGATTGCCAATCGTTAGCACATCTTTCAACATATAATTACGGTCTAATTGTGATGCAGCCTGTTTATTTAATAACTGAACTGCCACCAGACGCGCGGTGGTCAGATTATATACAAATGTTGTCGCTGAAACACTAACCTGCACGTTCACGCCATCCACCTGCGTTCCGGGTGCGTTATCTGATACAATTCTTGTAATATATGTGGGTTGTCCAGCCTCAACTTCGTTCGTTGCTAATTGCTTCTGAATTTGCGACAAAGCCTGTTTCTGAAGTTCAGCAAGCAGGGCATTTTTCGCATAATCAATGTCAGCCTGAGTAACAATATGCACAACATGTGGATCTAATCCACCACTAAAAGGCTGCGGATTACTTACAGTCAACTGATTATTACAGCACATTGTGTTTAGAGCATTTGCGTCGATATTTCCTATTACACCAGGAAATACTGCCATTGCTGAAGCAGAAATTGTTCCATCTTGTCCATCATTGTGGCGCGGTACCACAATTGATTGCATCAGTTTGACTTCTACCCCTGTATCTGTTGTAAAAACGATCCCTGCTGGTACAGTGTAAGCCGTTCGACTGCTATTATCAAAGAGAATCGACCCACTGGCTTGCACTCCAGGGATTGATTGGATACCAGAGGAAACCACAGTGCGACTGGCTATCGCAGTACTCATGACTGAACGATCAGGGATGATTCGTGTTGTAAGGTTTGGCTTGCTAATCTGCGGAGAAGCTGTCAACAGATACGTGTCTTGTATCGTTTTACTTTGAACAACTACTGAAATGGTTGCATAAGGCGCTGTACCAAATAGAGGAAAACCTGTTGGAAAGATACTGAAGTTGAATATCCTGGGCATAAGCAACAAGACCAGAAGGGTAAGGGAAACCAATGTGGTAGCCACGAGCGAGAGTGTAAAATGTTTACGTTTATGGCCGATATACCTGTCCGTTGATTGCTTCACACCAGGCTGTATCAACCCACTTTCAGGTACTACTTCCCTTATTTCCATAGACGATAATGGCGCAGAGGTAGGTTTCTTAGGTGGAGTCGCCGCTATGAATTCATCAATTTCTGAAAGTTCTCCATCATCTTCGATGGTATGTACCGGTCTTTCAATGGCAGCTAAAAATGCCTGGCGCATTTCAGCTACATTGCTGTAGCGAGCTTCAACCCGTTTTGCCATTGCCTTACGTACCACCTCTCCGAGATCCCTGGGAATCGAGGCATCACGATCACAAGGTGACGGAACGGGCGCATACAGGTGCATTTTTACGACTTTCACATCATCTGGATCATCATAAGGCAGTTCACCAACCAGCATCTGATAAAGTAACACACCGAGAGCATATATATCGGTCGCAGTTGTTATGATGCCTCGCGTCTGTTCAGGGGCCATGTAGTGGGGAGTTCCTGGTATCTGGTCCAGGGGAATGGGTTTGCCTGCTTGCTCTCTATCAATCTGTTCAGAATAGCGCACCAATCCAAAATCGGCAAGATAGATATATGGAGGGCCATCGCGGCGAGCCTCTAATAGCACATTCGAGGATTTAATATCACGATGAATCAAACCCTGATCGTGTGCATACTCGACTGCATCCAGAAGTTGCAAGAAGATAGTCGCTACATCGTTAAAATCAGGCAGGGAACGCCGAAGGTAGCCTGTGAGTGTTCCACCTTCAATAAAAGGCATTACAAGGTATAAAATCCCCTGCTCATCTCCAAACTCGATTAACTGCAAGATATGCGGGTGATGCAACTCTGCAATCGTTCGTGCTTCCCTGGCAAAGCGACGTCTCATTTCTCGATCGTCGGCATAACTTCCAAGAATCACCTTGATTGCGACACGCCGGCCAAAGGCTGATCGCTGCCTTCCCTCGTAGACAGCCCCCATGCCTCCAACACGAATGCGCCGGACAACATCATAGTTACCGAGTTGCATACCCTCGAGAGTCAGCATTGCCGGTATTTTTCCAATCTAGCTACCTCCCAACCCCTGCGTAACGGTAGGTGTTGGTTTCACAGGTGGGGTCACAGCCCCACTGGGAACGACAGTAGGTCCGCCTGGTGTGGGTGTGGCCGTTCCTGTTCCGGGTGTAGGTGAGCCCGTTAGCCCTGGTATAGCTACTATTACAATTTTAATATGCGAGGCATCAGGTAAGGTACTACCATTGGGATTATCAATCTTGACAGCCATGACACCGGGTTGACTCATAAGATAAGTTATAGCATCCTGATTATTCATAGTAGCAATGTGATTCGTAAAACCCTGAAGCACGCTATCGCTGAACTGGTAGACCCACACGCCCTCTGCTCTTACAAGTATAGCCAATGTTCCTTTCGTATCAACCACAGTCACCCTCGTAACTGTTGTCACGATATTGCCTGTCAATGCATAGTTTGGTCCCAGGTCGGTGCTGGCCTGTTTTGCTAGCAAGCTTGCTGCCATCGTTAGTGCTGCTTGCTGATCATAGACCTCTTCCTTACAAGTGACGGTCACAATTACCGTCACATTTGGCGCGCGAACTCCAGCAGTATGATTAGCTGAGACAGCAGAAGTACAATTCAATGTATTTGGAACCACTTGTTCATTTGAGTGTACCTGCTTCTGTAAAGCAGCCTGTGTGCCAGGAGTAAGCGATGAGGTGAGCGCAACTGACGCGCCATTGATGTCGCTCTGCTGAACAACAGAGTTTGGCTGTGGGTTTTGTCCGCCACTAAATGACCCATTTTTCACAATGATTCCCGCCGCGCAACAAGGACCAGATATATCAAGCGCACCGATGTTTCCTGCAGAGCCAATGTTAACTGCGAAGCCTGTAATAGTGAGGAAACCAGGCAAAGCACTAACTGTAATCGGCCCATTGAAAGTAACCGATACTCCAGAAGCGCCGCGAAGAATGACACTACCGAATGTCTTTGTAGATCCGCTATTCAAAAATGTCAATGCTCCTGTCGCTCTGGTGCCAGGAATTGAGCCAGTCGATTGCACAGTCTTCGACTGAGACGGGGATGTCGAGCTGATGATACGCGCTGATACTTCACGCATGTTAGGATTTGGAGTGCCTGTCACACCAACGATCTGATAAATATTTGATTCATCTTTACTGTCAGGAGTAATCGTCACTGTGGCTGTCGCTGTTGTGCCAGGAATAACATGTGGAAGATTATTAAATCCGCCAGGAAGGGCGGCAACGGTGATTCCACCGATCAGCAAAACTGTGAGTACGCCTAATAAAATTGCGAGTACTATTCGTGTTCCTCTAGAAGTACCTCCAACTCCACTACCGCCTGGACCACCAGGAGCGCTTCCACTTGGAGGTTGACCACCGTTCCCACCTACAGAACCTCCAGCCTTTGTTGCTTCTAAACTCACAGCAGCAGCGCCAACGCCTGCAGCAGCCTTCTTTCCCGTATTATTGCTTTTTTTTGTTGTTGAAGCATTCACACCATTTCGTTGTGATGATAGTTCTGTCGCTATAACTGGAACTGCAACCATTTCCGCAGGTGGCACAGGGAATTTGCGGGTTATTTTGGGATGAGGAGCAGTTGTAGAAAAAGTGATAATTCCTGGACCCGCATCGGCCTGCTTCTGCGACTCATTAGATTCAGCAAGTATAGGTTCACCAGATCCATTCTCTAGAGTTGAATTTGAAGGTGTATTTTCGTCCGCCTGCGAATCTGTATTTATTGCCGATTGCCCATGAGATGCCTCATCGATATTTTCTGGTATTGAACTTGTATTTTGATCGTCTGCATGAGCTACTAAACCAGCACCAAAGGCCAGACCAGCCATGCCGACAACCTTTGCATGCTTTCCATTGAAACCACTATTCTCGCTTGCCTCATCTACTTCCTGGCCTGCTATGGAAGAGGAAGCATTCGAAGGGGAGTTGGGTGTTTCGTTCACCAAAAGTGTGGAGTTGTTTTCTTCCCCTGCATAGCTACTGGACACAGAAGCAACGGCAACGGGGGCAGCAATTTCTTGCTTGCGGCCAAATCCAAATAGTCCTCTTTTAGTTGACCCTTTAGCTGTTCCTGAAGATAAAGTTTCTAGCCTGATCGATTGTGGAAAGGCTTCTAATGAAGAGTAAACTGCAAAGCGTCGTTGACGAGCGTACTCAGCCGGACCAGGGCCACTGGGTGCTATAAAGACTATCTCGGCTTTGAGGCCGCGCCGCATATTTTTAAGTCCATCAAAATCAACTGGTCTTTGAAATGCTCTATTTTGATCGGGCAATACAACGATCACTTGTTTAAAACCAAGTTTATCTTGAGTCAATATAGCAGTTAAAACACTTTGTCTATCATCGTTAGGAGTTACATATATCACCCCGATACTTGCGCTGCGTGGGTCACTAGGGCCCAGCAGATCTGTGCCGTCACCCTGTCTCATCGCTCTAATCCCTCTTTACACCTTATTTAGCAAATATTTCTATTAGTGACATTTTACACTATATGAAAGAAATCGCAAGTACATAAGGAATTAAACGCAAGAATATCACCTTTTTGCCAGTATAGAAAAGGCAGAAGCAGTAAAAATGGGGGGTAGAAGCGAGAAAACAGGTGAATAAGCGAGGATGTGATCTCTAGCGACCACAAAGATCGCCAGAGATCATGCTGCCAACAAACTATCTGGGTCCAGCGTTACGAACTTCTTCACTGGGTAACGTAAACTGCGCGAAATTCTTTTTGAATCGCGCAGCAAGATCTATAGCCTGGCGATCATAAGCCTCTTTGTCTGCCCAGGTATTCCTCGGTATGAGTACTTCATCGGGGACATCCGGACAAGTTGTTGGCGAGATCAAACCAAAGGTCGGGTCTGTAAACATTTCGACTTTGTCGAGTTGCCCATTAACCGCAGCCCTGACCATCGCTCGTGTGAAGTTGATATTGATGCGTTCACCTACTCCATAGGGACCACCACTCCACCCGGTGTTAATCAGATAGCAGCGTACATTGTGCTTTTCTATACGTTCGCGCAGCAGATTTGCATATTCGCCTGGACGTAGCGGCAAAAAGGCAGCGCCAAAACACGAACTAAACGTCGCCTCTGGGCTAGTAACGCCCTTTTCCGTACCTGCAAGTTTACTGGTATAGCCAGACAGAAAATAGTACATTGCCTGTTCTGTAGAGAGCTTCGAGATCGGCGGTAGCACTCCAAACGAATCAGCCGACAAGAAAATGATCGCGCCTGGATGCCCTCCTCTGCCCGATTCGATCACGTTATCAATAAAATCAACTGGATAGGCAGCGCGCGTATTCTCAGTCAGTGAGTCATCGCTATAATCTGGTTCACGCGTGATTGGATCCACCACTACGTTTTCGTACACGGCGCCAAAACGAATAGCATTCCAGATCTGCGGCTCATATTTCTTTGAAAGATTAATGCACTTTGCATAACATCCACCCTCAAAGTTAAAGATACCATTATCGCCCCAACCATGCTCATCATCTCCAATCAGGAAACGACTTGTGTCGGCAGAAAGACTTGTCTTCCCCGTTCCTGAAAGCCCAAAGAAGAGTGCAACGTCGCCTGCGCTTCCAACATTGGCTGAGCAGTGCATTGGTAACACTCCCTCAGCAGGCAGCAAAAAGTTGAGAACAGTAAAAATGGACTTTTTCATTTCGCCAGCATATTGGGTGCCTGCGATCAAAGCGAGACGCTCTTCGAAGTCTAAAATAATCGCCGTTTGTGAGCGAGTACTATCTATACGTGGGTCTGTTTGAAAATTTGGAACACAGAGGATCGTAAATCCAGGACGCTTCGTGGTCAAATCACTTTTATCTTTACGTAAAAATAATTGGCGGGCAAAGAGGTTATGCCAGGCAAATTCGGTAATTACTTGAAGCGGCATACGATAATCAGGATCAGCCCCTGCAGCAGCATCAAGCACATAGACATCTCGTCCCTGTAAATAAGCCGCGAGGCTACGTCGTACGCCTTCAAATGTCTCGGGAGACATAGGATGGTTATACTCGCCCCACCAGATCTTTTTTGCGGACTCTTCATTCGCAACAATAAATTTATCCTTAGGAGAACGACCCGTATGTGAACCTGTTGTAGCAGCAAAGGCTCCATTGAGAGCTAAAATACCCTCATTACGTGCCAATGCATGCTCTACCAGGATAGCAGGTGAAAGATTCCAGTTAATATTGCCTAAGTTAACCAGCCCATATTCTTCAAGGGCTTTTCGGCTCATCATTATCGCCATAGTTTTTTCTCCAAATGATTTAGGGTACATCGTCAACTTCAATGTTAACATTGTACGCTTCTCAAGGTACAAACAACGCTCTTCGTATCCCTATTAATTTAAGTCTATCAAACATATTACGGCTGCGCAAGATAAAAAGTGGCTATTAATTTCTGTACGCGCCTGTCACTTTCTGAAGTAGAGCGATACAATCAAACTGAACCACGTAAAGAGGAGGCAATTATGTCTCAGGAATGTGAAAAACTTAAACTGGGAAGGGGTATTTGGATTAGCTGCGAAAATCAGCACAAGGTTACTATAATCGGATGGTACCAAATTTGCCTACGTTGTTGATGACGCTAGAAATTCTTCGTGCCTGCGTACATAAGCTACAAATTTGTCGCCTCTATCAAATTCATTGAGAAACATTCCAAAACTCGTAAAACCAGGTGAAAAAAGTAATACATCGCCCTGATGAGTGAGCGATATCGCGGTATCCATTGCTTCCATAAAATCGTCAAAGACACCACGTACAGGATCTGCTATCCCTAGTCTTTGGATCACTTCCTGTATTGCTGGCAGCAATTCATCAGTGCCTGTGCCCTTTAGCAAGATTACATCGCGACATTTTTTCACGATTGTCTCCGGCCAATCCTCCAGAGGCAAAAATTTTGTGTTGCCCCCTGCTACCAGCACTATAGGTGCGTCAAAGGCATTCAAGGCTACGCGACCCGCCACGGGTGTGGTACTGGTTGTATCGTTAATATAATGTACGCCATTCACCACCGCGATTTCTTCCAATCGCTGAGCAACACCATGAAAATTTCGTACAGTAGCCCCAATAACCGCATCTGGTACGCCAAGCAATCTCGCCGTTGTCGTTGCCAGCATTATATTCTCTAAATTATGTTTCCCGATCATGGGTGTTTCATAAAATGTAAAGGGGAACACATCTTGTGGCGCATGACGTGCAAAGCTACACCAGCGTTCCAGACTTGTATACCACGTTTCAGCCCTAGCTTCCTCTCCAAGACCGCGTGTCCAGAGATTGTCATAATTAAATATTGCCAGATCAGTCTCTTGCTGATAACGGAAAATATTGGCTTTTGCCTCGGCATATTCCTCCATACCAGTATAAGTATCCAGATGATCAGGAAAGATATTAGTCATAACAGAAACGAATGGACTAATTTTATGTGGAGCAAGGCCTTCAAGTTGCCAGCTTGACAGTTCAAGCACAACGAATGTCTCCTGTGAAATTGTTGGAAGGAGTGAAAGCGTTTCTACGCCAGAAACGTTGCCCCCTATTACTGCAGGCATACCATTGGCTCGCAATATGTGATAAATGAGCGTGGTAGTCGTAGTTTTACCACGTGTTCCGGTTACGCCGATAATCTTTCCCGGACACCGGTGGAAGAAAAGTGCAATCTCCTGTTCGATACGCGCGCCATTTTCACGCGCTATGCGCAAGTAAGGTGAGTTTCGGCGAACACCCGGAACATGGATGACTACTTCAGCCCATAGAAAATCTTCATTGCGATGTTTGCCAAGCACATACTCAATAGGCAAACCTGCAAGGGAAGCGATGCTGGGCGCAAGAATCTCTGCTGATCTCAGATCGGTAACACGCACAACAGCCCCTTGTTGGCTAGCATATCTGGCAGAAGCAATCCCCGATCCATGCAGCCCTAACCCCATTATCAAAACACGTTTACCACGCAAATCCATATTTTTGCTTCCTTCATGAACTGTCTTCTCAAACAATGCTGATGTATGATACCAGAATAGTTTCCATGGTACAAATTAACACTCAAGGAAAGAAATCATTCACAGTAATGTTACAAAGTAGCGTTCACATACAGCAAAAAAACGCTATAATATAGTCAGATAGCATTATTCCATGAAATTTGATTGTCTTTCACTCGCGAGTTCCTTGTTTAACTGGAAATTGGTACCTGGAAATTACACATTTATGAATTCAGTACAGCCCGAGCTACTCGAACACATCCTGGAGCGAATGCCGATTGGAGTCGTCATCCTCGACTGTACCAGCCTTCGTATTCTGTATATAAATACCTATATGCAGTCATTACTTCCTTTATCCTGGCCTTCCCAGAGCCTGATCGAGCATAGTTTGCGGGATATAGTGCCAGATGAAGAGTACAAATTAGTCGAGCCTATCCTACATGAAGTTTGCTCAACAGGTCGAGGGGTAACGTTCTCCGATATCCCTTATGAGGGATTTTTAGAAACCAGAGGTCGCACGTACTGGCAAATTTCAATCGAACTTCCCCAAAGCACGCTAGATAGCATAATGCCTGAAGAACAAGACGAGCGAAATCTTCAAAACACAGCACATAGAATACTCATTACCATCAAGGATGTAACGCACCAGGTACGCTCGAGCTTGCATTTGAATGCTATCCACCAGATTTCTTCTGCCATTTTAGAACGGTTTACACTTCCACAAGTTCTTGACAGCATTCTGCAGGCGGTACAAGATCTGGTAGGTTCCACTCGTTGCGCCATTGTGTTACTTAACCATACTATTTCAGTGGGCAATCAGGAGAAAAAAAATCGTTTAGATAAAAGCGCAACCACGGCTGTGGTTGCTGCCCAGAAAGGTCTACACCTTAGTTCACAAAACTGGCATCCGCTCGTGAACGAGCAATTACTTCTCAGTCAGGTTCTACACAGCCATCACTCTTTAGCTATTCCTGATACAGATGCGTGGCCCAGTATCAAGTTTCCCCTGCTTGACGATGATGGCATACCTCGACGACCAGGTTCAGTATTATGTGTACCCATTTTCGAGCCAGATTCCCCCACGCGTACTGGTAACAATTCTTCTTCGCATATTGAATACACTCCAGGTAGTAGATTATCGAAGAAAGCGATCTTGGGCACAATTGAGGTGTATCATAGACGAGCACGTGGTCTTCCCATCGAAGAAGTAGAGCTATTGGAGCAATTTGCCCAACAGGCCGGCCTCGCGATACAAAATGCTCGGTTACTCCTCAACGTCGATCAACTTGCACAGGTAGCAAGAGAGCAAGTCCATCAGCGTGAGAATGTCATGCAAGCCATCCCCGATGGTGTCATCATCTATGATTCTCGCTGGCACATTGCCGAAACGAATAATGCCATACGAAATCTGTTGGGTTGGTCGGAAGAGGTGAAAGGGCTGCACATCAGCGAGGCTTTGAGTCGAAGTACCGCCATTTTTCCCTCAAGCTCTCCCTCGATAACTGATCTTGTAGATGAACTTGAACGTTCTCCTCAAGAGAAACGGGTCGATGAATTCAAAATGATCGGTGCGGATGGACAGCATTACAGCATCCGTCGCTCAAAAGCTCCCATACAAGACGATTCTGGCAATATTTTTGCCTATGCAGTTGTCTATCATGATGTCACGGAACAGGCAACTGCAAGAGAACAGATCGAAGCTCAAGTTATTGCTCGCACAAAAGAATTGGCACAACAAAATCACGCCCTACAAGCCGCACAAGCTGCACAAGAATTAGAGAGTGCGCGCTTGAGGCTTCTTATGAAACAATTACCATCAGGTGTAATGCTCATTTCGGCCGATGAAAAACGCATTTCTGTCATCAATCATCAAGCAGTAGAATTACTGCAACGTATGGGAGTTCCACTTAACTCTATTGATGACCCTGACAAGGTTTCTGACAACGCTGTCGGCTTGAATATTGAAGAGGCTTTTCGTGCTATCACGCTCCACGATACTTCAGGGTCGATTATTGCGTATGAGGAGCAGCCCTTATTTCGCGCTTTACAAAATGGTGAAGCAAGCGAAATCGAACTATGTATAACTCAACCTGATGAACAGATGTTTTTCTTACTGATCAGTGCTGCACCCTTGCATAATTACGATGGAAGGATTACGGATGCTGTCTTAGTCTTGCAAGATTTCACAAAACTGAAGACGCTAGAAAGAGCGCGTGAGGACTTCTTTACAACTATGGCTCACGAACTGAAAACACCGCTCGCAAATATCCGTGCCCATTTAAGTGCCCTTCAGGCCGATGATTTCAAGTGGTCGCCCCAGGCTCAACACAACTTTCTGGAAACTGCCGATGAGCAGGTTGAACGCCTTGTCGGTATGATCAACCATTTTCTTGACGCCTCACGCATTGAAGCCGGTGCCTTACGCCTCGAACTCGAACCAATTCTGCTTCCTGAGATGTTTGAAGACCTGCAAGAGCGTCTGGAAGCTTTGATTACCTCATCCCAACGGCATTTCGAAATTCACGTTCCTACTGACCTTCCTGCGGTACAAGCAGACTACGAGCACATTATGAGCGTACTCACCAATCTTCTAAGTAATGCTTTTCGGTACGCTCCGGAGAGGGATACTGTCCGCCTGGAGGCCGAGCCAATTTTTGATCCATCGAGTGATCAAATTGCGGAGGTTGAGATACGCGTAATTGACAGGGGTCCTGGTATCACCGAGGAAAGACAGGCCGTGCTGTTCACACGCTTTAGTACCTTCGCCGCGTTGAGGAGACCGACAGCAGAACGGCCAGGACAAACGCTTGCAGAAACGCCGCGAGGCAATCCTCGCTGGAGCCCCGCAACAGGACTTGGCTTGTACATTAGTCGAGGTATCATCGAAGCCCATGGTAGTCAACTTCGGTTGAAAAGCAATCCGGGAGAAGGCGCTACTTTTGCATTTACCCTGCATGTAGCGACATCGTCCAACATCGTGGTTTGATGAGGTGACTTTGATGTCTATTTCAGATAAAAAGGTTCGTGTCCTGTGTGTTGAGGATGATCCACAATTACGCACATTCCTCCTGGCTCAGTTAAAAGCCAGGGGCTTCCAGGTACAGGCTGTAAGCGATGGTGCTCAGGCTATTGATCTGGCAGCCATTTTTCAACCCCACTTGATTCTGCTAGATCTCTCTCTTCCGACTTTGGATGGACTAGAATTTCTGAGACGTTTGCGGGAATGGAGTAAAGCGCCTGTTATTGTGCTATCTGCCCGCGACGAGGAACTGGTGAAGATTAAAGCTCTTGATGAAGGAGCCGATGATTACCTGACCAAACCTTTTAGCTTGAATGAATTGCTTGCCCGTGTACGTGTAGCTTTGCGTCGTGCCGATGAGACCGAACGTCTCCGAAGCGGTACTGCAGGTAGTGATCTACACCGTCCTGTTTATAAATGTGGGGGAGAGAACGGACTCGTGGTCGATTTCGCGCATCGTGTAGTTCGCGCTGGTGGAAAAGTGGTACATCTCACCCCCACTGAGTATGACTTGCTCTGCGAACTCAGTCGCAATGCAGGAAAAGTTTTGACACACCGCGAACTTTTACAGCGTGTCTGGGGACCAGATTATAGTGGTGAAAATACGTATCTGCGCACCTTCATTCGTCACCTTCGTCGTAAGTTAGAACCTGATCCAACACAACCTCGCTTCTTACTCAATGAGTTGGGAGTGGGGTATTTTGTCCCCCCCTCTGATTCCCAGGAGTTGTAAGCCTCAATCCAGGCGAAAATCTTCACACAATTTTCACAACAATGCATATTATTTCACATCATTGTCACTAATTATCGGGTACACTCCTACCTAAGAGAGCATGATTCTCTCTATACCGCACCGGCGGTCTACCGCAATATTATTCTCAACCTTTGCGGGAGAAAAATGTAAGGCATGCAAGACAATAAAGCTGCATACACACTGTCGGATGGCGGTGATATGAGCATTTTGAACAATTCAACAACCTATGAAGCTCAGAGTTTCACGAACTCGATGCAACAACAGGCTCGCGACTCGGATTCGTCCTACTATATACTTGTTGTTGAGGACGATTCATCGCTGGCTAATTTGGAAGCAGGTATTCTTAAGTCTCGGGGCTATTTGGTGGCGATTGCAAGTAATGGAGAGATGGCCATCACAATCCTTGAGCATAATGTGCCAGATCTGGTGTTACTTGATCTAGATCTCTCTGGCACCATCAACGGTTGGGATGTATTACACATGTTACGCAGCTACTCCAGTACGCCTGTATTGCTCACCAGCGCTGAATCGTCAGTGAACAGACAAATTCGTGTTCGTGGCGAAAGCAGGTCTACTCTGGACCTTTTACCCAAGCCATTTCTTATGCAGACACTTCTTAAGCGTATCGAACGCATGTTAACGATAGCACCTTACTAGCTGTTCTCAGTGAAAAGGAGGTTCATATGGACCGCAAAGAAGAACGAGACATTGTGCGCAGGGGAAGTTTGTCAGAGGGAGAAATGAAACGATTGAGTCAACTTCGAAGAATTCACCGTGAAAGAAAAAAACTCGAGGAACTCGAAGAACATCGGCGTCTAGAATTTATTCGCTACCTGGTTGTTAACGGTAAATTGACAGATCAGGTAGCTTCGTAAAATGATCTAGATAAGTGATCTTCAAAGCTGAAATGGGTAGTAGTGGAGTATGTCTGCTCTCCATGCTACAAGTTGCGTGCCTGCAATAACCTATAACCTATAACCCTGTCAGGTTAGGTGAGCTAAGCATGCGGTTGTAAAAGCGGCTTACTACATTTTGATCAACGCGCTTACCAATACGAGCCAGCAAGACATTTGCAGGCTCCATCCTCACGTTTGGTTCTGTCGTTGGATATTCTACAAAACTCTGTGTTGCGAATAAACGTGTAATCATTTCGCGATAACGGTACACATTCAGTCCTAGATCTTCAGTATCCCAATGCCAGGTTAAACCGATCGCAAACAGAATCATGTCTTCCAGAGCATCAAGTTCTAGTGCAAATGCTAATAAATCGCGTGCGACACCCATTTGACGCCAATTTGAACTAACTTCGATGGCCACCTCGTACACGTTATCCAGGCCTTCCCACCATTCATCGCCAGGTGCAATAGTTACTTCACCTACAATCTCACCAGTAGGCGTATGAGCAAGTGCGAGCGCGCAGTCTGGTCGCTTCGCAATATTAAGAAGAAGTTGATGTTCGCGATCGGGCAAACGAGCAAAGGCATGTAAACCAGTATCAGCCGTCAGTCGCTCAACCATCGAGGGAGGGCAGAAATCGCGCAAAAGCAAAGGCCCATCAGGTGTTTCAAGCGTTTTGATACGTGAAGGAGTGGCGGTACCCTGTACATGTAATAGATCGAAAAGATCCGTCAAAGCAGAATGACGCCGGGTCGAGGGAAATGCCTGTCGAATTGAAGGAGCTAATACAAGGTGACGTACTAGTGCCACAGTTCGGCGATTTGAACTGCTAATCGCCCACCTGCGAGGCTGAGCAGGAAAGTCCTCCGGCAAATCCTCAAACATTGTGGGGAAATGTGCTGAACCAGGAACTTTACCCATTACCTGCTGTTCTTGCGCCTCTTGTTCCTCTACCTTACTCCACACAGGTCT
>Ga0116218_1001394_pt1 | contig 15367 bp, 13 predicted proteins | sample Sb_taG_2_FD_88966 | JGI IMG/M metagenome (GOLD analysis project Ga0116218, IMG submission 88966) | Peat soil microbial communities from Weissenstadt, Germany - Sb_50d_5_LS metaG | ecosystem: Environmental > Terrestrial > Soil > Wetlands > Peat | place: Germany: Weissenstadt | collected 2010-09-21 | reverse complement strand
TGCCTCCCAGCGCGCCCGCGGCCCGGGCCCGGGAGTCGAGCTCGTCGATCTGGGCGGTCGAGATCCCCTCCGTGAACTTCTTCTTGAGCTGCCAACCCTCGTCGAGGAGCCGGCCCATCTCGTCCAGGTTCCCCCGCAGCAGCTCGTTCTTCATCCGGACGGCCAGCTTCTTGGTCGCGTCGAGGGCCTCGGAGGTCTCCCCGCGCTTCTCCGTATAGCTACGTTGCTGCCGTTCGATGATGTCGTTCGAATAGTGACCGGTCCCGGTGTAGCAGAGGAGCAACCGGTACGCCAGCTCGTTCGTGACCTCGGGCCGGATCTTGAGCGGGTTGACGACGGTCCGGCCCTCGCTGAACTCCATGAAGTTGAACCCGCCGAACGCCGCCGCGTACTGGTCCTGCCGGCCGCCCTTCATCCCCAGCTCGTCTCGCTCGATCATGTAGGCGAGCTCCGCGACCTCGTACGAGGTCCACGGTTCGCGCAGGTAGTGCTGGAAGACCCCCACGAGCGCGACCGCCATGGTGGAGGAGGTCCCGAGCCCGGTTCCGGGAGGGGCGTCGGAGTGCAGGAACAGCTTGAGGTCGTCGGAGGAATGGGTGCCGTCACCCTTCGGACGGAGGATCTTGAGCGCCGCCTTCACGAGGTCGAGCTCGCCGTTGTAGTTCATGTCCGCAGGACGCTCGTAGTTGACGGTCACGTTGTAGTCGAGCGACTCCACGGTCGCGGACCCACCGCCGTCCGGCCTGGCCTCGAGCGTGGCGTAGGCGAACTTGTCGATCGTGCAGTTGAGGACCGCACCACCGCGCTCTTCGGGGTAGGGGCTCACGTCCGTCCCTCCGCCCGCGAAGCTGACCCGAAGGGGGGCTTTCGCCCGGACTATCTGCATGCGGCCAGCACCTCGACCTCGGCGGCCCGCTTAATGGTTCCCGGCGGTCGCACACGCCTCGCCGGGGGCGGACCTGGAGGATCGTTCCGTTCGAGGGCGGGACGGGATCAGGCGCTCGCGGCCTTGACCAGGAGCCCGGGAGCGTATCGGTGCAGCCGGGCGATGTGGGCGCCCTCAACGATCGGCCAGAGAAGACCCGGGCCCACGACCAGCCAGTCCAGCGAGCCGACGCCGAACCCGAGGTGGAATCCCGTGCCCAGAAGGGCCGACCCTATCAGCATCAGGATCGCGGTCACCACGGTATAGGGGCGAGAGATGCGCCAGCGCTCGGTCCGGAGCATCGCGAACGAGAGGACAAACAGGCCGGCGATCGCGGCCACGATGACGACGTACGTCGAGAGGTGGAGCGCGGTACCCCGGAACGCGAACGGGGTCTCCGGGAACGTTCCCATCCCGACCACGCCGATGGCCCCGGCGAGCATGAGCAGGAAGGCGAGCCCACGGCTGGGTCGGCTGTCGAACGCGCTGGCGATCAGCAGCAGCCCGAACACGCCGAGCAGTCCCAGCGCGATGAGCGAGAGATTGAACGCGAGGGCCCACGGCGAGGAGGAACCGCCCAGCGAGAGGATCGTGTCTCTGGAGAAGCCGTACGACGGATAGCGCATCTCGACCGCGAGCAGCACCACGAGGAACTGGAGCGCGGCCAGCGAGAGAAGCAGTGCGCCGGTCCGGACGGGTCGGTGGACCAAGGAGTTTTCTTCGGACATCTCGAGTCGCCGGCGAAGTTTTGCCGGCTCCCTGTATAAGCCATGACGGTGGACTGGAAGACCGCCCGTGGGAGGTCTTCACGCCCCTCTCGGCAGCCTTTGCTCCCCGTCCGGGAGTTCTTCGGGGCTCGAACTTCCGTGTCGCAGAACCGCGTTGTGCTGCCACCACCCCCAGGGCGGTTCTATACTCGACAGGGGGTTCCTCGACCCATGAGTCCCGCCTATCAGAACCCGGCGCTGACGGTCGATGCGGTGTGGCTCCGACAGGGAAAGGTCCTCCTTGTCCGTCGCGCTCGTCCGCCGTTCCGAAACCGATGGGCCCTGCCCGGGGGGTTCGTAGAGCTCAACGAGACCGTGGAGGCCGCGGTCGTTCGCGAGCTTCGGGAGGAGACGGGTCTCGTCGGACGCCCGTGGTCCTTGGTCGGGGTCTACTCCGGCCCGGACCGTGACCCACGGAAACCCACAACGACCGTCGCCTTCCTGATGCGGGGGCGGGGCGGGACGCCGGTGGGCAGCGACGACGCGCAAACCGCCGCATGGGTACCGCTCCGCGAGGCCCGGGATCTCGCGTTCGACCACGACCGCATCGTGAGGGACGCTCGACGTCGGTACCGGGAGCTCAGCGCGGTCGAGTGACCGGGCGCTAGCGGCTCCCCCGAGAGGTCGGAGGACCCCCGGCCGCCCGGGTTCCCGCCGCCCGGTCGGGCGACGGCCCCCGTGACCATGAAAGGAATGCGGCGACAGCAAGAATCGCCGCCGAGCCGTAGAGCGCCGCGTGAAGGCCGTTGAGGAACGAGCCGCCTATCCCCCCGAGGAGATCCGGGGCCCCCAGGAACACGGCGTACGCGACCGACCGAGGGACGCTCGCGGAGGCGACGGCAAGGGTGATGACGAAGCTCAGAAGCGTCCCCATGTTGGAGAGCGTCGCCCGAAGCCCGCTGATCGCTCCGAACGTCCGGGGCGACGCTTGGCTCATGATCGCCGCGTTGTTCGCGGGGAAGAACATCCCGGTTCCCGCTCCGCTCACGACGGAGATGGCCGGGACCCATCCCAGCCAGGAGCCCACCGTGAGCTCGGAGTACGCGATCACGGCGACCAGCATCAGCAGGATCCCTTCGGTGGCCAGACCTCTCGGACCGAATCGGTCCACCCGGCCACCCATGAACGGGCCCGCGACGGCTCCGACGAGGTACCCCGGAACCAACAGCAACGACGAGTCGAGCGGCGTGAGACCCCGGAGTCCCTGGAGGTACAGCGTGAGGACGAAAACGACCGAGAGATAGCCGAGCGCCTGGAGGAACCCGGCCACGAGAGAGAACCCAAGGAGCCGCTGCTTGAGCTCGCGGAGCTCGAGCATCGGGTGAGGGGCCCAGAGCTCCACCCAGACGAACGCCGGGAGGAGCACGATGCCGACGGTCACGAGCGCTAGGTTCGGCAGGTTCACACCGTAGACGGCCAGCTCGATCGCGCCGTAGCACAGCGACGCGAGGGCTGCGGAGAACAGGGTGAATCCGGCGAGGTCGAACTGGGTGGGCTCCCGGGCCGAACGGGGGAGGGTCTTCAGCCCGAGTGCGACCGCCACCACGCCGATCGGGAGGTTGATGAAGAAGTTGTACCGCCACCCGAGGGCGGTCGTGATCGCACCCCCGAGCAACACCCCGAGGATGGCGCCCACGCTCCATCCGAACACGAGGAAGCCGAACGCATGCCCGCGCCGTTCTGGCGGGAAGACGTGGGCGATGAGGGCCCCGGCGTTCGCGAACATGATCGCGCCGCCGACGGCCTGGACGGCACGGGCGGCGATCAGGAGCTCGGCGGTGGGGGCGAAACCGCAGAGGCCGGAGCCGACCGTGAACACGCCGAACCCGGCGTTGTACACGAGGCCGCGGCCGAACATGTCGCCGACTCGGCCCGCCTGCGTCGTGAGGGCGGCGGTGAGGAGGAGGTAGATCAGGATCGCCCAGATGATCGTCCCGAGCGGCGAGCCGAGCTCCCGGGACATCGTGGGAAGCGCGAGGATGACGATCGTGCTGTCGACCGCGACCATGAGGGTGCCCAGCGTGACGAGAAGCAGGACCGCGTTCTGGTGCACGGTCGAAGCGACGGCAGGGAGTCGAGCGGACGCCTCCAGGGCGACCGGGGATGCGTTCGACGTCAGCGGAGCGGGAGAGGCGGCCATGGTGAGAGGTTCGTGACGACGCAGCCCTGCCCCGGTGATTATACGTTTTCTGAGAGCCGGGGCTGCCAGCGATCCCGGAACATCTAGCGTGGGCGCGGAACGCTTCGGGCGCGGTGTTGCGGCCACCGACCCATCGTTTCATGAAGTAGGCAGGCATCGAGAGCGGCTGATGACCGCACTCGCCGACGTGGCCGTGGTCGTTTCGAACGCGAAGGCCTCCGCGAAGTGGTGGACGAAGAACCTCGGCTTCGAGACCTACACGGTCGGAAGCTCAGGGCACGCGCTCCTCGTCGCCCCGCCGGGGGACCGATTCGTTCTGCATCTGTGCGAAGGCTTCGCCCCGCTCGAGCCCGGGGACACCGGGATCGCCTTCGTGACCGACGAGATCGATGCGACGGTCGCGCGGATGCTCAAGGGGGCGGTGAAGTTCCCGGTACCTCCCGCGAAGCAGGCGTGGGGCACGATGGCAAAGTTCGCCGATCCCGACGGGAACATCTTCTGGCTGTTCGAGGCCCCCTCCGCGATGGTGCGAGCGACCGCCAACTCCCGGGCCCCGAGCCGTACGCGGGCCTCGCCGAAACCGCGGGTCCGCTCCCGAAAGCGCTAGCCACGGGAGACGACGTCGCTCTCGCGCCGACCCGGACGGACGCAAGCGGGAGCCGGCGAGAAGCGGCGAACCGAGGGGTTCGCTCGACCTTATCCCGCCGTTCGTCTGCGGGGCTTCGATGGCCGCGAAGATGGGGTTGTCGCACGAGTCGCACCCCCACCCTACGCTCCTCTCGGACTTCATCCTCGGGAGCCAGGACGGCCTCGTCAACGTTCTCGGGATCCTGCTCGGGCTGGTGGCGGCCGGCGCCGGCACCCGTCTGATCCTGATCGGGTCGCTTGCGGCGCTCGCGGCCGAGTCGATCTCGATGGGTGCCGTGGCCTACACGTCCACCCTCTCGCGCCGCCACCTCTACCTCGCCGAGCTCGAGCGCGAGGAGCGGGAGATGCGCGAGGTACCCGAGATGGAGCGCGAGGAGGTCCGCGTCATCCTACGGAAGTGGGGCTACGAGGGCGACGACGTCGAGGAGATGGTCCGGAGGATCGAGGCGAAGCCGAAGGCGTGGCTCGACATCATGATGGCGTTCGAGCTCAACCTCGCCGAGGTCGGCCCCCAGCAGGCTCGCAACAGCTTCCTGGTCGTGCTGGGCGCCACGGTGTTCGGGTCGTTGGTCCCGCTCCTCTCGTTCCTCGTGGGGGTCCTGCCTACGAACGCGGCCGCGATCGTTTCGGTCGTCCTGAGCGCGGTGATGCTCGTGGGGATCGGCGTCTACGAGTCGAAGATGACGATCGGGTCGCCGTGGGTCAACGGCCCGAGGATGCTGCTCATCGGCCTGGGCGCGGGGCTCGCCGGGTTCCTGGTCGGCCACTTCGTGGGCGCGTTCTAGCCCTACCCAGAAGGGGCGTGGCGGGCCCCCGGCCGGGGGCGTGAGTCTCCGCTCAGAACGGCCGGGGGCTGAGGGCGTGGCGAAGCCGCAGCGGGGAGTTCGGGGCGATCCAGCTGCGGCGTTGGCGCCGGCTCTCGTGTCGGCGGCAGGCGACGCACCAGACGACGACCTCCCCCCTGCCGGCGAGTTCGGGGGTCGCGAGGTGGTGCGCGGGGGAGTGCCCGCACCGTCGGGAGACGCACGGATGCGGTGCACGGGGGTTGGGCTGCGGCAGCATAGCACGCATTCATGCGCACTTATGCGTATTAAACCTACCGAGGCCCGCGGGCCCGGAGCGTTCCTAGGCCGACAGCGAGCGCACCTGCTTCGCGACGTGGGCGGTCCGCTCCTTCTCCGAGAGCTCGCGCAGGTGGATCGACACGGAGACGGTCCCGTTCAACTCGATCGTGCGCTGGGTCAGGGGAAGGCGGAGAGAGACGTGGTCGAGACGGATGTCCATCTGTCCGTGCCGGTTGGACAGGGCCTCCATCATCTCGAGGAACGGGTTCGGGCCTGGGGCGCTCGCTGTCGCGTTGGAAGCCATGCGGACCCATCGCCAGGGCGAGATAGGAAGCTATCGCCTCCCCCGGGGGTTGGCCCGGGGCCCCCCTCGTAACGCGTACGCCCGCCCGGCCGACGGCTCCGGAGGGCGGAGAGGCGCCTACTTTCCTGCGAGGCCCGCCCGCGCCCTGAGGGCGTGGTAGAACCCGCCGAAGCTGGTCGCGGTCGGGGTGCGCAGGCCCTGCACGCGCAGCTGCTCCCGGACCTCTTTGGCTCCCTGACGGAGGTCGAGGATCTTCGAGGAGTCGTACTTGTACTGGAACGTTCCGACCGGGCCGCGCGGGAACGACTCCCAGTCGCGGGGCGTCGTGGGGCGGAGGTCGTGCGGTCTCTTCCCGTCCGGTGAGGCGAACGGGGGTAGCAACAGGTGCTCTTCCGTGAGCCACAGCATGGTCGCGTCGCGGATCGCCTGCTCCGTCGTCTCGTCCAGCGCGCCGGGGGAGAGCTGGGACTGGACCCAGGTCACGAGCGCGTCGAACGTCTTCTCGGAGTTCTCCTCTAGCATCTGGAGGACGGCGAGACGGATCGCGCTCCGCCGGAGCTGGACGATGCCCGTCTCACTGAGCCGGAACTCGGCCGTCAGGCCGAGGAGCCCCTCGGCGTTCTGGGCGAGCTCCTCGAGCGAGAGGACGAACAGCGGGGAGGCGGCCTCGTCCGGCGGAACGTACCAGAGGGAGAACGCGCGCCCGTTGGTGAGGAGGATCAACGGGACGTGGGCCTCCTTCGCCAGGTCCGCGATCGCGCCGGCCTCCGTGACGCTCGCCGAGCGCTCGCGGACGTCCAAGAACAGCTTGGGCTGCCCGGCCGCGTCCATGAGCGCGTAATCGACCGGGTCCTTGCGACCCGGCGCCATGTAATCGAGGTAGACCTGATGCTTGTCGTGCGGGTCCCAGCCGAGGGCGGCGAGGTAGGGGTTCACGATCCAGTGACGGATCTGCTGTTCGGTAACGTCCTGCACGTCGCGGAGGACTTCTCCCGCGACCTGACTGAAGTCTGAGAGGCGACGGCTGAGATCAGTGGCTTCCATCGGTCGGAACGATGACGGGCCGCGGGCATAAATCTACCCCTCGTTGCGGGGTAGCTCGGGCCGGCCACGCGCGTTCGCCCCGAACGGGGCCCGCAGGGGTCAGCCCCTGACCCGGGCAGCCTCCCGTCCAAGGAACGGCCCGACCGGTTCGAGGGGCGGGTCGAGGCCCTCGTACGCCGGGAGCCCGAGAAGGTCCGAGAGGAGCCACTTCACCTCGTAGGCATAGAGCAGGGACGACCCGAACGTCTCCAGGAAGCGAGCGAGCCTGACGGAGTTCGTGGGGGAGAGCGTGAAGTACCGCGGGGCGATCCTCAGTTCCTCGAACAACCGGTCCGTGAGCGAGCGGTAGACCCAGCGGTCCGGCCCACCCGCGTTCACCGTGGCTCGCGCCCCACGGGCGGTCTCCCGCCGGAGAATCCGGGCAAGGTCGCGCACGGCGAGCGGGCTGATGTGGTAGCTGCCGTCCCCGAACATCGGGAGCCGCCGATAGCGGGCCATCGTCCGGAGCATGACTGTGAGGAGGACATCGCGTTCGGCGAACAGCATCGTCGGACGGACGATCGCGTAGGGTAGGCGGCTCGCCGCGAGCGCGCGGTCCACCGACCGCTTGAACGCGAGGTAGGGGAGGTTCCGTTCCATCTCCTCGGGGGCGTCCGGGACGCTCACGTGGGTGAACCGGGGCACGCCAGCCCGGTCCGCGGCCTCGACGAGACGGATCAGCCCGGCGGCGAGGCGGGAGAACCGACGGGCCGAGCTCTGACGGTACCAGGCGAGGTTGAGCACCGTGTCCACGCCCGCGAGGAGCGGCGTCCAGTCCCCGACCGTCGCGGCGTCCCCCCGGACCCATTCCACGCCTCTCTCGGCCTCCTGGGCCACGGGGTGGCGGTGGACGGACCGGATCTCGTGGTCTCGCGAGAATTCCTCCAGGACGGCCCGGCCTACGAGCCCGCCGCACCCCCCGACGACGAGCAGGAGCGGTCGAGATCCCGGGGAGCGGCTCATGGAGGCGGGAGCGGTACCGCCGCGGGTAAGGCGGTCGGGTCTGCCGGGCCGCGCGCCGAGGCGAAGACCTGGTTCCATGCGTTCACCAGGTGCGGACGTACCTCGCCGAGGGCGACGGGACGCCCGGCCTCGCGAGAGAGCGAGGTCATCACCGACCCGTCGAACCCGCAAGGCCGGAACCGTTCGAACGGGGCGAGGTCGAGGTCGACGTTGAGCGCGAACCCATGGAACGACACCCAGTGGTCGACCGCGATGCCGATGGAGGCGATCTTCCGCTCGCCGTCGACCCAGACGCCGGGGCGGCCGCTCACGTGGCTCGCGCGCACCCCGAACGGCGCGACCGCGCGAACGATCACCTCCTCCACATCCCGGACGAAGCGCCGGACGTCACGGGCCCGGGCGTCGAGGTCGACTATGGGGTAGCCGACCTGCTGGCCCGGCCCGTGATACGTCGCATGGCCGCCCCGCTCGACCGCGACCACGGGGAGGCCGCTCGCAGCCGCCAAGCCGTCGTCCCCCTCGACCCCGACGGTGACGACCGCCGGGTGTTCGACCAGGACGAGCGTATCCGGTACCAACCCGCCGCGACGCGCCCGTACGAGGGAGCGCATCGCGTCGAGGGACTCGGAGTAGTCGCGAAGCCCCCAGTCAGCCACTGACGGCATCGGTGCGTCTCCGGGCGACATGCATCGGCTCCCCGAGCCACAGGAGCGCGGCCTCCTGGAGCGCTTCCGAGAACGTGGGGTGTGGGTGGATAGTGAGCGCCAGGTCCCTCACGGTCGACCCCATTTCGATCGCGTGGGCGGCCTCGGCGATGAACTCCCCGACGGACTCCCCCGCTGCGTGGACGCCAAGTAGGAGGCCGTTGGAATCGTCCCCGACGACCTTGACCCAGCCCTGGGTCGCGTGGCTGGCATGCGCCATTCCCAGGGCGGCGTAGGGGAACCGGGCCTCGCGGACCTTGTAGCCCTTCGCTTCCGCCTCGGCCCTGGTGAAGCCGACCGACGCGAGCTCGGGATCCGTGAACACCACGGACGGCATCGCCTGGAACTGGAACCGCGTCGGACGGCCGGCGATGGCTTCCGCGGCCACGACCCCTTCGCGGTACGACTTGTGCGCGAGCATCGGAGGGCGCGCGACGTCGCCCGCTGCGAAGATGTGTGGAACGTTGGTCCGGAGCTGGTCGTCGACGCCGATGAAGCCGCTCCGCGCGTCGAACGCGACCCCCGCCTCCTCGAGGCCAAGGTCCCGGGAGGCGGGCCGCTTCCCGACGGTGACGAACAGTCGCTCGGCCCGCAGCGTCTCGCGACCGGCGGGACCTTCCACATCCATACAAAGCGACCCCGGCTCGCGTCGGAGCGCGAGGGCCTTCGTGCCGGCCCGAACCTTCACGCCCGAACGCTCGAGCGCCCCCGTCAGCTCGCGGGAGAGGTCCGGCTCGAGCCCGGGCAGCAGCTGAGGCAGCAGCTCGACGATCGTGACGTCGACGCCGACCCGCGCGAGGAACTCCCCGAGCTCGCACCCGCTCACGCCGCCGCCCAGGACCAGCATCGACTTCGGCAGGCTCCGGAGCGAGAGGAGCTCCCAGGCGTTGACGACGGTCTCGCCGTCGGTCTCGAACCCGGGCAGCGTCGCGTGGACAGCGCCGGTCGCGATCACCGCGAAGGTGAAGTCGACGCGCTCGTGCCCGCCGTCCGCGCCCGTCACATCCAAGGACCGGGGCCCCGTGAACCGGGCCTCGCCAGGCAGCACGGTGACGCCCGCGGACTTGAGCAGTCCCGCCACGCCCTGACGTTCCTTCTGGACGAGGGCGTCCTTCCACCGCATGGACGTCGTCAGGTCGTACTTCGGGTCCGTCGCGGTCACCCCGATCTCGGCCCCCTCACTGCGGATCGCGTGGTAGAGCCGCGCGGCGTGGATGAGGGCCTTCGAGGGGACGCAGCCCCGGTTGAGGCATTCCCCGCCGAGCTCTCCCTTCTCGACCAACACGACCTTCTTCCCGAGTTGGCCGGCGCGGATCGCCGCCATGTAACCGGCCGGTCCGCCCCCGAGCACTGCGACCTCCGTCGATCGCGCGTACGTTCCCGCCATGCTCGCTCGCCCCTAGAGGCTCTCCGTTGTCGCTGGGGCACTGGGCGCAAAGACCCCTTCGGTGAGCGTTGCCGGACCCGGAAGCGGCGTCGATTCGGCTTCGTGGATCGCCTCGCGGACGCTTTCGTCCGCTCGCTGGACGGCGACTGCCTTCGCCGCCGCGTCGAGCATGCCGTGCTCGGTGAGCCACTGCTCGAGGCGTTCGAGAGGATCATGGGCTCGCGCCCGTGCCATCCAGTCGCTCGGTTGGTAGCGACCAGGGTCGTCCGAGCTCGAATGCGGCGTCATCCGGAACAGGACGAACTCGATCATCTCGGCCGGCGCGCCGCCCCGGAGGCGGCCGATGGATTCCGCAATCGCCCGGTAGGCGGCCACGACGTCGGTCCCGTCGACCCGTCGGCCTTCGAGCCCGTACTCCCGGGCCTTGGCCGCGAGGGTTGGCGCTGCGGTCTGACGCTCCACGGGCACCGAGATCGCCCACTGGTTGTTCGTGCAGCAGAAAAGTACCGGGAGACCGAACACGCCGGCGAAGTTCATCCCGGCGTGGAAATCGTTCGAGCTGGTCGCGCCGTCGCCGAAGAACGCGAGCGCGACCCCTCGGTCGTGCCGAAGGCGCAGCGCGTAGCCCAGGCCCGCGGCCTGCGAGACCTGGGTCCCGATCACGGACGACATCGAGACGTAGTGCACCTCGCGGGCGCTCGGATGACAAGGCATGTTCCGGCCGAGCGCGGGGTCCCGGGCGTCGCCGAAGAGGTGGTGAACGTACGTCCCCAGCCGGTGGCCCCGCACCAGGGCGACGAGCTGCTCGCGAAGGCCGGGGAAGACCCAGTCCTCTGGGGCCGTGGCGAGACCGGCGGCGACGTTCACCGCTTCCTGGCCCGTGGCCGCGCCGTAGAACCCGACGCGTCCCTGGCGCTGCAGCGCCTGCATGCGGGCGTCCAGGGCTCGCCCGAGGATCATCCACCGGTGCGCGGCCATCAACGTCTCGCGCCAACCGCCTCCGAGCGCCGCCGCGACCTGCTCGGGAGAGTAGGGTAGCGGCTCGACGGCGGCGACGGCCGTCATGCGAGTTCGGCGAAGAGGTCGCATATCGTCAGGGCCGACGCCGTGAAATCGGCCCGGAAGAGCTTCGCCGCGCTCACCTCGCGCTGGCCGAACGACAGTCCCGTCTTGAGTTCTCTCCCACCGCCAATGAGCTAACCCTTTCGGCGACCCCGGGTAACCGGGGCCGCCCTCTTTTCCCTCCCTGGTGGGAGCGTCCATGAGGCACGCGGGGGGCCGACCTCGCAAGGTTCGGTGGTGCGATCTGGTCTATGCTCGGCAGCTCCGGGAGCTTGGACTTGAGTGGCGGCAAATCGCCGATATGCTCGGGTACGTTCCGGGGACCCTTCGCTCTGCCGTCTCTGCGATGCGTAAAACTAGACCGGAGGCCTCCGAGCCTTCGCCCCCGCCCAATGAGGCCCCTTGACGCGGCGGAGCCTTCAGGAATGGCTCGACATCACCGACGAACTGTACGGCCTCGGCGCCTTTGGCAAAGAGAAAGATGCCGGGCTAGGCGCCGCCGGGATCGGTTCAAGCGCCGGATTGTGGCTGCGACCTATCGCCTCGTTCGTTCCCGAGCCCGTCGGCGCGGGAGCGGGAGGGGGACTATAGGGGGAGAGGTGGGGACCCGGGAGGGTTCCAGCCTAGCGAGTCTGGCCGAGTCCTCCTCCCCAGTCTCTTCCCCTGAAGGCCGGGCATGAAGCGACTGTGCGCGGTGTGCCGCACGAGTCTAAGCCCCGACGACCGACCGACAAGAGGGGAGCTAGCAAACTTTCGGTGGACGTGCCCGGGGTGCGGAGGCGATAGGTTCCCGGGCTCGCGGTGCTTCCGCGGTCCGGATCCGTTCTCAACGTACGGACCGATCCTTTGGGACCCGGATTGTCTCGCACACTTCCGCTTCGCTCATTTCAACGACCTTGGCGGGGGAGCCCACACAAGTCCGGCCTGAGGGCCGGAGCCGTCAAGGACACGGCCGGCCCCCGCTACCGGGCTCCTTAGGTGTGTGCCGTGAGTTTTTCATACGCCTCTTTCCCCAGGGGGGACCTTTCTCCCCTTTCTTTGCTCCGCTGGGTGGTTTTCTTTCCCCTCTTTACAATAGGTTGCTGTAGCGCCTCAAAAATCGGAACGAGCGGAGCGAGTGACGCATCAGCCCCGCCACTTTCCGGACTGAGTGTACGATCGAATCAGTCTTTCTGGGAAAGTGGCGGGCCAGCGAAGCGAGCAACTATGGCGTTCAATCTTCCCGAGCGAGCGCCGAGCGGTGCGGGGGAGCCATGGCGCGAGCGAGGGGCTCGAAGGACCATGACCAAGGACCACGTCCGTCGCGTCCGAACCACCGACTTCTGGGTAGAAGGCTGAAAACATTCCGACGGTCCGGGGCTCGACGAGCTCTATGGCCTCCTCACCGCTCGGACCGATCCGGAGGCGAACGGCGCGCCACATAGCACGACACAGGGTCTCGCCGGAGGAAGTACAAGCTGCGTGGGACTCCGACCGAGCTCCCTACGTCCGTCGAGTGAGGGGGGCTCAGCTCCCTAGGCTTGAGGTAATCGCGAGGGTCCCGTCGAGTGGTCGCATCCTTCTAATCATAGTCGAGAAGAACCAGTCGGGCAGCGTGATGGTAGTAACTGCGAGGCAAGCAACTTTAAGTGAACAGCGCCGCTACAATCGGGGGACGCGGCACCTATGAAATCGAAACGCGGACGCTCTGCGGACGATTTGTTCAGCCGTGCGAGTACACGTTGGACCAAGATTCCGGGCGGGCTCCCTCACGTACGACTTCAGTTTAATCCCTCCGTCATTGTCAAGCCCGGGGGCCCCAGGATGAAACTCCAGGGCCTGCTTGCTAGCGGCGGTCCTTCCCCGCCTGCCAATCAGCCTCAGACGGTCTTGGTCACTACGATTGAGACTACGCCGCCGACCCACAACCTTAGTGCGCGACCCGAGTATTCGTTTAGCACCGCTCGGGCCCAGCAACTCGCTAGCTCTGCATGAAATGGCAGCTTCCGCCGGGGAGGCCCCCCGAAAGTTCAAGGAAGTGGACTTTACAATAGCCAAGGAGGGCTGGGCGATCTACGAGCTCGACGATAATGTTGAGCTTCGCATCCGAGCAATCGTGACGAAGTTACAACGCCTCGCCGTAGAAGGTACTAGCGAACCCCAATACGCGGTTTCGTCGGCGGTCCTCATGAATATAAACGCCCCGCTAAAGTACCGGAAACCACCGTCGGCTCATGTGCCAACACCGGACCAAATCGCAGCCTCGGAGAAATCAGAAGTCGCATTTCGCGCTCTCGACGAACCGTGGAATGAGTACACCTTCGACGACCCTGATTCTAAAGCAATCAAGGCTAAGTTGGTAGTGAGCGGCGTTATGCGACTGGGCGACCTGTTCGACAATCTTGGTGAGCCGATGTACCAGGTAAGTCAAGCTGTCGTAGTGGCACCGCCTGTTCCCCGGAAAGTCAATCCTGGGCGCTAAGCTAGTTTGCCCCGGGCTAAACGTAGCGCAATACCTTGGGGCGGGACGGCCGCCCTTAGCCTCGCCGACGTGAGCTAGATGCTTTGAACTGAATCCGAGTTGTGACGTAAGGAATGGGTGAGGCGATCTCGACCGTCCCTAGGCGAATCTACGCCCACCGGAAGCACCACGATTGCTCCGAGTGTCAATGCATGGAGTGCTGGAAGGTTTGGCCCCGTACGTTGGACCGGCTGGGTGCCCACGATCTGCGGCGAGGCTCGCCTGAGCGTTGCCAGTGCGCGGCGGCAGGCTGCCGCTTGAGCCGCGATCCGTACGTTTCGGGCGGTCGAGGGTGGCCGGCCGGTCCCCACCAAGCGTCGGGTTCCAACTCGGCCCCAGCGGCCCCCCACTTGGGGTGAGCGCCTTATCGCGGTGGGGCCGAGGTGCGACCGCAGTGGGCCCTACGCCTTTCCGGCGTGGGGGCGGCGTGGGGCCAACCGAGCAAGCCCCCGCCGCGCATTGTGAGGTAAAGTGCGAAACCTGCTTGCTTGAATTACGGGACGCGGTTACGGGCGTTGAGGTCAGCACTTGGCGTCCACTAGTACGCTGCCTACTCCGCCTACCTCGCTCACCGAGCAGAAGGGGCCTTTCTGGGGCTCGGTCGCTGCGGTTCTCGGCGGATTCCTTCTTCTGCTCGAGGGAACCGGCGTTAGTGGTTCTGGCGGTTCGGCCGGCGATTACACGCTCACGCCTGCGAGCGAAGGCCTGATCATGGTCGTACTCGGGGGCTTGACCGCCGTACTAGGGTGGGCTGCGTACTACCAGCCACAGCATCATCGTGCCGACGGGGCTTCAATTTGGATACTCTCGACCATAATCACGTTCACATTCGCATCGCTGTGGTCTATCCTTTCGCTGTATGACTACGCCATAGCCCCTGGTTTGATTCTCACGTACGCAGGGGCGAGTCACATCTTTTGGTGGAAGCCCAAACGCGGAAGATGAGCCCTTGACACGAGCGAGTCTCAGATTGCCCACGCGATCTCTAGGCGAGTACCCGGCTTGCCCCGGCGGCTGACAGTGAACTCGACCCAGTGACCCCCCCCGGACTTTCGACGGCGTACTCTGGCCCTCAGGAAGTGCCTTCTTTCCCGAATGCCGCGTTGGCACTTGGTCACTGCGTCTCTCGAAAGCTCGCCCCAAACCCATTCCTCCCTCAGCCTATAACTCCCGTTCCGTCGGACCACGGCGCCGGCTGCTTCGAGGTCCTTCAATCCCCGCGCAGTCCGAAGGGAGGCGAGGGCGGAAGCTTGGGAGGGCGTTGAGCCCCGCCGCTCAAGCTCGCGACGGATCGCTTCTCGCACCTCTCCAAAGGTCCTCGCGCTGTACCACCGGCCCAAGCGGCCAGGACGCACGAGCCGGCTCTGCCCAATGTCCCGCTTCTCTAGGGTGAGTGAACTCAGTACGGCGGAGACCCAGACCTGAGGGGTAGCTCCCTTCATCGGTCTCAGGCTTTCATTATTCCATTCCGGGAGGTTCGGCCGCGGTCGCGCCATTAGTTCAACTATCAGATTAGACAACACATTAATACCCGCCGGTCCTGCGGACTATGGGGCGTATCGGAGCGTATGAGAGCGACCTTCGGGAGCGGTGAGAAGTCCGACTTCGTGCTTCCGCCGGGAGTCGATTCCGAGAGTTTCCTTCCCGGGACGGGCAACTTGTCTTGGGGTTACTCCGCGCCGATCTGCGCCCCGCCTACCCACCCGACAAAGGCCATGCCCGGTGTTAGAGACCGTGCGGAACGACCCTGACTCCTCACGGTCGTACGACCCGGTCCCTGGCGGCGCTCTAACCGCCGTCAGGGCCGGCCGCCATCCTCT
>Ga0116218_1001390_pt1 | contig 15371 bp, 22 predicted proteins | sample Sb_taG_2_FD_88966 | JGI IMG/M metagenome (GOLD analysis project Ga0116218, IMG submission 88966) | Peat soil microbial communities from Weissenstadt, Germany - Sb_50d_5_LS metaG | ecosystem: Environmental > Terrestrial > Soil > Wetlands > Peat | place: Germany: Weissenstadt | collected 2010-09-21 | reverse complement strand
TATAGAGTCGATCGGAAAACTAGAAACCCAATACGGCGACCAACTTTTCGCGCCCTTACAGCTCGATCGACTTAATGTGTTAGCTCATGCACTTGATCACCTTGCCTCGCTCAGTACATATGATCCGGCCATCAAGGCCGTACTCGAGCCTGAATGGAGAGAAGTATTGGGACCGAGATTGCCTAAGTCGGCTGGGTGCCTACAGAGGTGTACTTAACGAGCTTTTGTATTGCTAATATGCCGCTATTTCAGCATTTTTTTTATTACTGATCGTTGCTCACCAGGTAATGTATCAAGCAATTCTCTTACGGTCTTTTTCAAAACAGTGTGGGAAAAATCAGGGTCAATGTCAGAAAAAGGCTGTAAGACAAAATCTCTTTCCTGAATCCGGGGATGTGGGATTTCTAAATCTTCGTCTTTGTAAATCACATTGTCATAGAAAAGTATGTCAATATCAATTTCTCGAGGCCCGTTGCGAAATCGTTCTACTCTTCCTACTTCCTTTTGTACAGCTTTTGTAAATTGTAAAAGCTCTCGGGGTTCTAGATCGGTAAAACCACTCAAAACAGTATTGAGGAAATTCTGCTGATCTACAAAATATCGGGGTTTTGTTTCATACAAAGGCGCAACAGTAATATTATGAACTTTTTCGTGCAATAAGACTAGCGCTGTTTCAATATGCTGTTTTCTGCTTTCGATATTAGACCCTAATGCTAAAAAGATATGATTCATTTCATTTTTCAAGCGTTAATTCTATGCCAGCGCTTTCCGCCTTCTTTAGCGCTCCAATTTTTTCAATAACGACTTTTGCTTTGAGTGTTAACGGGTGCTGCAAGCAAATCGTTGCAACTTCATATGCCAGGCGTTCAATCAGATAAAATTTGGAATGCTCTACTCGTTGAACGACATCTCTGTATATTGAACTGTAATCAAGTGTGTCTTCTACATTATCACTGCGGCTGGCTTTTGCAATATCTGTCCAAAGAAAAAGCTGCATACGAATCTCTTGTTCGTGTTCTCTTTCGTCTATATTCACGCCAATAATGCAGGTGACTGTTAAATTCTTGATAAAAAGTGTTGCAGGAATATATTCTTCGTTACTCATCATTTTTTATCGCATCCAGAACTGCTAAAAACTTTACCGTTGGCAATACATCGTGAGTTCTTACAATTGAGGCACCTTTCAGCACCGCAACTGCTGTTTCTGCAAGTGACGCTTCGAGCCTTTCAGACGCACCTGGCATTTGCGGCAATCCAAGTCTTTGCTGCAATAATTTTCCCAAATGGCCTTTTCGCGAAACGCCAACGAGCAATGGCAAATTTAATTTTACAAACTCATGCAGTCTTTTGATTATCTCTAAATTTTGCCCAAGCGTTTTGCCAAAACCAATGCCCGGATCCAGAACGAATTGATCCCTTTTCATGCCCTTAGATAGACCAAAATAAATCTGCTTTTGGAAAAAGACAACGATCTCGTCGATGATATCTTTGTAAATAATGGACGCCTGCATTGTTCGCGGTTCTCCCTTTATATGGTAGATCACTATTGGACACTCAAATTCAGCAACTACATCAGCTAATGTGTTGTCAAATATAAAGCCACCCAGGCTATTTACCATACTAGCGCCTACTTGCAATGCCTCTTTTGCCACAAAAGATTTATAGGTATCAACTGACAGCAAAACCATGTCTCCAAGTTTGTTGCTTAAGGCGTCAATGACAGAAATAATTCGCTTGAGTTCTTCCTCATGGCTAATTGTAGTTGAACCAGATCGTGTTGACTCACCTCCGACATCAATAATGTCAGCCCCTTCTTCGATCATTTGCTCTCCCCGTGCGACGGCTTTCGCAATATCGTCAAAATACACCCCTCCATCTGAGAAAGAATCGGGGGTAACATTGAGAATCCCCATGACAAGCGTTTTCTTGCTGGCGTACATGTTTGAAAAGGTATTCATACTTTAATCTTATTGCAACTCACCTGGTTTTACAAGGTGAGTATTGCATTTGAAGACTATTTCCGAGGCACTCCAATAATTAGGATTGGCGTCATTATTGCGTCGAAGCACTTGAGCGCATATGCTACACTAGTAACAAATCTCAGTTACAACTCAGCGCCGGAAGGTTGTGATTACTGTCTATGAACCTCACCCAGGACAATGGGAGGCTGATTTTAAGAGGAAAAAGCCATGAAATGTGTCATTTGTAAGCAGGGGGAAACCCAATCAGGCACCACGACCATGACGCTAGAGCGGGATACTACGACAGTGGTTTTTAAAAACGTTCCCGCTGAAGTGTGCGAGAACTGCGGCGAAGCCTATCTGGACGCCGAAACTACACGGCATTTGCTTCACATCGTGGAGGAATCTGCACGCGTGGGCGTGCAGGTAGATGTTCGCTCCTATGCCGCGTGAGAGCTTACATTAAAGGAAATGTTTTGTTCAAGCGGAGCAGCAATTTCAAGTTTTGTTGAAAGGGCAAAGTGGAGAAGTGCTCTTGAAAACGGCGCAGGCCCTCTTAAGCAAAAACATCGAGCAGAATCTGGCATCGACCTTGTCAGAAAAGCACTCTCCTTCAGTTCCACTTGAAGTAGTATCTCAGTATCTTGCGGGAGCCTTTCTGAACCTCCTTAAATGGTGGCTCGAGGTAGAGATGCCGTATTCGCCAGAATGGATGGATGAGATGTTCCAGCAACTGGCGATGCCAGGTGTGTGGACAATAGTAGGTGAGAACTGGAAAGAGCATTGACTCCAAAGTATTCTATAAGAGTCCTGCACAGGTTGGCAAGACCTGGTTGGAATGAAGTACACCCACTTGTCATCGAGCGCTCCCGCTTGGTATCGAGCGCACCAGCTTGTCATTCTGAGCGTCAGCGAAGAATCTCACGCGATGGGTACCGAGATTCTTCGCTGACGCTCAGAATGACAATTATCTGGACACACCGAATGACATTGACCTGGACACACCGAATGACATTGACCTGGACACACCAAATGACAATGGCCTGGACGCTCAGATCGACACCGGGTAGCCGCTTCATCTCTCCTCGCCTGATGGTGCAATACGTTTGAATCAATGATTTTGAAGTGCGAGTTCAATATTGACGTTGCCAAAGAGGGATGCTAGCATAGACCTGCAATAGGCTAAACATCGCACGTAAAGAAGTTGCTGGCATAGCCAGCATAGACAATAAAGGAGTTTTTTTAGTATGGCTGTTATGAACGACTGGAATCGGCAGACAATTGAGGAGTTCCGCGCTAACGGTGGCAAGGTCGGTGGTTTCTGGGAAGGCAAACCTTTGCTTTTGCTCACGACCACTGGAGCTAAGAGCGGCCAACGCCACACGAATCCTGTGATGTACCTGGCTGATGGTAACCGTTTGCTCGTATTCGCGTCCAAACGTGGCGCACCGACCAACCCTGATTGGTACCACAACCTGGTAGCTCATCCTGGTGTCACCGTCGAAGTCGGGACCGAAACCTACGAAGCCACCGCAACAGTCCTAAATGGTGAGGATCGCGATAGATTCTACGCCAGGCAAGCAGAGCTGTATCCTCAGTTCGGCGAGTACCAGGCGAACACATCCCGCAAGATTCCAGTGATCGCGTTGGAACGTCTAAAAGGCTAAGGACTGGTGAAGGATTACATTCTTGTTCCACTCGATGGTTCGGCTTTATCAGAGGCCATTCTGCCACATGCAGGTGCAGTAGCTCAAGCAAATAAGAGTGCCTTGCTACTACTGCAGGTATTGGAACCAGTATTTGAGCCAGTATTCGGGGCGATTGGGCTTCCTGAATATGTGGAAGAGGAACAACTGGTAGAGATGCGTGATGAGCAATTGGCTTCCATTCATTTCTACCTCGAGAAGATTGCCAACCAACTGCGGGCAGGCGGGCTTGAGGTATATACAAAGGTAATCGAGGGGAATCATCCCGCTACTCAGATCTTATGGGAAGCCGAGCACGATCCGCTCTTGTTGACGATTGCTATGACGACACACGGTCGAAGGGGCGTTCTACACTGGTTATTTGGAAGTGTCGCGGCAGAAGTTGTCCAGGTTACACCAAGGCCGCTGCTTTTGCTTCGTCCTCAAGAGAGTGACAGATCATTCTCCATGCAGAATTTCAATTCGGTTCCATATCAGCACATCATCGTTCCACTTGATGCTTCAGCCTTTTCCGAGCAAGCATTAGACCAGGCATCCGAACTTGCTTCGGCCATGAATGCAACACTCCACCTGGTCTCCATTGTTCCTCCTCCGCATCTCCTACCTGTTCATATTCATAAGGAGAAAGAGCCTGAAGAGTTGATGAGAGTAGTACATCAGACAGAGTTAGAGAGACGCACGCGCTACCTGACACAGAAAGCCAATGATTTCAGAGAGCAAGGATTAAGGGTGCAAACAGATATAGCATCCGGCCATCCCGCTGAAGAGATCCTGCGCTTCAGCAAGCAGCATCAGCAGGCGCTACTTGTGATGACAACCCATGGACGCAGTGGATTAAGACTCATCCTTCTTGGCAGCGTAGCGATGAAGGTTGTTCAAGAAGCTCATGTGCCTGTACTCCTGGTGCGTGGTAGATACGCTTGAGCAGAAGTATAGGTAGACTCTTGAAAAGGAGAGATGAAAATGACGAAGTATGTGTCGCTGTTCCGTGGTATCAATGTTGGTGGCCACCAGACTGTGAGAATGGACGCGCTCAAAGAACTGCATACATCGTTGGATTTACAGGATGTCCAAACCTATATACAGAGCGGAAATGTGGTATTTACAAGTGATAACCCGAATGTGATTCAGATCCAGATGGACATCGAGGATAGGTTTGCACAAAATTTTGGCTTTCAAGTGAAGGTTATGGTTCGCACGGCAGGCGAGTTCAATATGATTATCGAGAACAATCCCTTCCAGAACCAACCCATGAGAGAGTCAAAGTGGTTGGTCGCGATGTTTTTAGCCAGCAACCCGATCAGTACAGCCCTTGAAGATATTCAGAAGACATATACTGGCCCTGAAGAAATTCACATCATTGGCCAGGAAGCGTTTATCTATTATCGGGAAGGCCAGGGACGATCAAAGCTCACCAACACCTTTCTTGAGAAAAAACTGAAGACCGTGGGCACCGCAAGAAATTGGAATACGGTTCTGCGACTTCAGAAGATGATGGAGGGGTAAATGCCTCCAACCTCGATACTTCAATCGTCCCGTGGATGTTGAGAGAACTCATATCGAATTGTTCGACTTCTACAAGAAGGCGTTCGGCGCTGTTGAGATGGAACGCCTCGAAAATGCTTTCAAGCACGAGGTGGGGAGATAAGATTCAATGAGTTGGAAAGTTGGTTATGTACAAGCCTGTTCCATCACCCGACCTCTCTCAACTTATGTTGGTGCAAAGTGGGCACGACGATCTCAGGCTTCATTGTGATCATTAAGATGCTGGCGATCAAGGCCCAGATCAAGAATGGGAGTTCGCTTGCGAGAGCGACCAATCCATCAGCGGTATAGAAACCAGTGGCGTTGGCGCCTGCATAGATCGCGGGAGCAGCCGCCAGGTTGCAGACGGCACCCACGTAGGCCAACCACCCTGTCCACCTGGGCAAGGCCGCAGTGGCTAGAATGGCATATCCCGCCGAGGCCAGGAAAAGTGCCATGATGATCAATCCAATTGCACTGAACAAAAGAATGCTGCCCTCCCAGAGAGCTCTAACCACTACAGGCTCGGCGTTGCCACCGACAGTGTCCAGAGCTGCCCCGCCGGCGAGAGCGTCACCAACCAGGGTGAGCAGAGCGAAGACAAGTCCCGCTGCGAAGACCAGCATGGCAGTCCATGCGTAATCCGGTCGAACCTGCCTGATCAGGTGACAGAAGCCGACCAGGAAAACTAGAAAGCAGACCATAATGAGCGTGTCAGCCAGAGTGCGCGTGAGTATAATCGCGTTGTTCCTGGTCACATATTCGCTGAACTTGACGGTGTCCTCCAGCCGAGGAGCCGTGCCAGCTATGAACCAGAGTGGCTGGGCAATCAGGATCAGGGCAATGGAGGCCACTCCAAATGCACCCGTCCAACGTCGCACTTTCAAATCGTTCATAAAAACCTCCTTATTTTGCACTCAACACGCAGTTGTCTGGAAAATGATTCCTCATCAGCTCCTCTCAAGGAAACCGTATCAAACGTCCATCACACCTGTATCACGGCTGTCAGCTCTGGTATCTCACTCTCATCACAAGTTGCTTGTAGTCGCCCACTGTGCGCAGTCGAACTGCGTGTGGTTGCCACTTACGATTAGGTAAAATAGAATGAATCTGTAAAGAAAGTTCTCTCAAAGAGAGACAGATACTGTTACATTCACTCAACTTTAATTAAGGATGTCGTTCTACTGTGTTAACAAAAAGCTTGAAAGGAAGTGAAACAATTCCATGGGAAAAGTTGTTGTAGACAAAACAATGTCACTGGATGGAGGATTCAGGAGATGAGTACTGGAGGATTGTCCAGGAAGCGGCTGGGCCGCATGCACGATGTCATGGCAGGTTATGTCGAGCGTGGCGAAGTGCCCGGTCTCATCACGCTGGTCAGTCGAAGGGGCGAGGTGCATGTCGATGCGATCGGCACCATGGCTTATCAGGGCAGCAATCCGATTCGGCGTGACACGATCTTCCGTATCTCCTCGATGAGCAAGCCGATCACAGCAGTGGCGGCGATGATCCTGGTGGAGGAATGTAAGGTGCGACTGGACGAGCCAGTCGATCTACTACTTCCCGAACTTGCCGGACGTCAGGTGTTGAAGAGCCTTGATGGGCCGTTGGATGACACTGTGCCAGCGAACCGGCCAATAACAGTGCGTGATCTGCTTACCTTCCGCATGGGCTTTGGACAGATGATGGCGCCACCTGATGCATATCCGATCCTGAAAGCGGCAAATGAGCAGCAGATTGGAATGGGACCGCCGAGTCCGGATATGCTGCCTGCGCCAGATGAGTGGATACGCCGCCTGGGACAGCTTCCACTTATGCACCAACCAGGTGAAAAGTGGATGTATAACACGGGGGCCGACGTATTGAGCGTACTTATTGCGCGTGCCTCGGATCAACCGTTGGAGACGTTCTTGCGCGAGCGCATCTTCGAGCCACTCGGCATGAAGGACACCAGTTTCAGCGTACCAGGTGACAAGCTCGACCGTCTGGCAACCAGCTATTGGACTAATTTCATGAGTGGAAAGATCGAGGTCTTTGACACGGCAAAGGGCGGCCAATGGTCCCGCCCGCCAGCATTCCCATCTGGCGCTGGTGGGCTGGTTTCGACCATAGACGACTATCTGGCTTTCGGTCAGATGATGCTGAATAATGGAAAGAACGGCAGCGAGCGCATCCTGTCAAGGCTTGCTGTCGAGACTATGACGACCGACCAGTTGACGCCTGAGCAGAAAGCAGTGTCTGGCCTGATTCCCGGCTACTTTGACAGCCACGGATGGGGTTTCGGCATGTCTGTAGTCACCAGGCGTGACGATATAGCATCTGTGCCCGGACGTTACGGATGGGACGGCGGCATGGGTACCTCCTGGTATTCAGACCCCAGCGAAGAGATGGTCACCATTCTCATGACCCAGCAATCCTGGACTTCCCCCAATCCACCGAATATCTGCCTCGATTTCTGGACCTCGGCCTACCAGGCAATCGACGATTGAAGCGACGCATATTCGAGAGGACCGGTTGTTTATTCAGTACATTTTTTTGCTTGCTAGAGATAAGTCGGCAGTGACGGCTTACCTCTAGCAATAAATGGCATATAACCTTGTACAAGACTTTCTTTGACTGATCTACAAACGAGCCTGCTCCTAAAGATCAATGAGCGGCCAGCTTGAGTGCCGTGGCTGTCAAGAAGAACGCAAATGCCATGATCACCGCCCAGACACCAACAATATGGAACCTCTCTGCGTGGTTGACTTGCGCTCTCCAATTCTTTGGTGGCGCGCCTGGCAGCCAGGTGAGCGTGGCACTGTTGATAGGGACAGTGCCGATGACCCTGATCAAGATCCAGATAAGCACGGCGAGCACTCCCGCGCACCGGAACCAAAAGCCGGGCGCGCCACCATCGAGAACCGTTACAGCAATCGCTGACACAGCCGTCGGCACAAAGAAGGCGGGCACCAGCACACGCAGTCTCAGTATCAGTGCTTGACGGAGTAGGATCTGCGATTGTTCGTCCAGAACCTCGGCAGGCGAGCGCAAACCGTAGTGGATCACGATCTCTATGCCTGCCAGAATACCAGCGAAGAATAAGTTCACGAAGTCGAGGACAATAGCTAGATTCATATTTCTTTTCTCCTTTCATTTCCACCTCTATCTTACAATGCGATATATCGTTATTGTTATTCGAAGCGTATACGATATATCGTTAATTGTCAAGGGTGTATGGGAGCAGCTTTTTAAGTGGAGCGCAAGGCGAAAATATAGGGCTTTGCGTATAAAGGTCTATGCAAATCGTTGCTGCATAATAAAGCCTTAGAGTAATAAATAAGCTAATGAAATAGCTCACACACAGCTTTGGTGAACGATGAGGTTATTGAATGAAAAATCAGAGCAGAAGCGTGCGTAAAGGAATTATCTTTCCCATTTCCACTGTAGAGGTTTTACCAAAGTTGAGAACGTCGCGGCCTGACTAACCGCGTAGAACAGATCAAACGCGCTCTATAGCAAAGCATCTCTCAACCTAGTCCTCACTTAGATCTCCGTCACCCCAAGCGATGCAGGCAACTGACCTCTAGCTGCACCTCGCATAAAAAACGCAAGGAGAATGAGACTAATCGCGCCAATCACGAAGACGAGAGCAACAAAGGGTACGTTGATTGGCGAAGATGTAAAGATAGCCTGGATCACGAGAACGATTGCAAAGCCAGCATTTAACACAGCACCCTGGAAGAGGAGACCTGGAGCAGCCACGTATCCTAACGCCTCATGTCGCCATAACAGAATTCCGACGACAAGCAGTGCCGGGAGTTGAATGGTGAAGTCGGTAACCCAACTAGCGTACGATGTTGAGCTAACGGACGCGTTGCTTATTTGTGCAGTAACAATAAGAAACAAATCCACGATCATAAACAGTATGGAAATGAGGATGAACATGCCTCCGGTGGTTCGTGCCGGTACTTTGCCGCTGAGTCGTTGCCAGACCGCCTTCCCATCGATGCTCGCGACCAGGCCGATAATCGTATAAGCGCTCAAGGTGACGAGGACAATATATGCAAGAAAGAGTACGTTGAACGGCACGCCAAGAATGTAAAAGGTGTAGACATACAGGATATAAAAAAGTGCTCCTGGCCAGATTAGCAAGCCTATGAGGCTGCCACGTTGCGCGAACCACATCGATACAAGCAGGATCGGGAGTCCGACAACAAGATTGAGCGCGTCCGTGCCGACGTTATTGGAAACTTGTGATGCCGGATAGATGTCGCTCCCATACAGGATACTCGCGACAGACGTGACGCACATGATTAAGGCAATGATGCCCGAAGTGAGATACGCAAGCGTGAGATCACGCTTGATGAGTTGTGTGACCATGGTAATCCTCCTTGCTACAGCCCGCCGCGATCAGGATACCGCGTATGCGCTGTCAAACCATTTTTCATCTTCAAACATAGAGTATCTCTCTCACGATGGCATCACAAAACACAGCGACATCGTCACAATTGGCTCACTCTTGTCAGCCAATTGTTGACTCAGCTTCCATAAGCCGGTGTCCGTGCTTCCTCGGCCTCTCGCTTGCGGATCATAATTATGCTGACGATGAGGAACCAGATCTGCAACGGGAAGTCGGCAATGACGGCGACGGTCAAGATAGCAACCGGAGCGATAGACAATCCGATAAGAACAGCTATTAAATTGAGGATGGCAGTAGCGTAGGCCAGCAAGCAAGCGCATCACTCCTCAAACTTACGTGTTCCTCTCAGAGACAGCCTCACCTTCTTTTTGAATTGAAAGAAAGGAAGGGGCTAAATCTATCAAAGTAGCTCATCGATAGACTGCTTGTCTGCTTTGCGCTCAACTCCAATTGGTCTGGCAGCGAAAGTACTTTGTGAAATTTCTCACGTCTTACGTCTATATCTGTAGATGAGAGTGGAAAGCGATCAAAAGTCGAGCAGGACACAGGATGATGAGTCTTCCTGAAAGGAAAGCCAAGAGGTATGAATCAGGATTGGATAGGAATTTTTGTCGTAGTCGTAGGGGGAATTGCTCTCGTCTTTGCGGTATGGGGGATCAAGCAATTCATTCAGCAGGCCAAGCAGGATCAGAAACAGCAGGACAATATCCTTCAGTACGGAGTTTGCGTCGTGGGCCGCATCATAAAGCATGAAGATGATTACACGTCGCTTGGCGGTAGGGGGCATCATACATTCTACCACGTGATGTATAGCTACGAGTACAAGGGAAAAACGTATACGCACGAGCAGGAAGTAAGCAAGGAGATCTATCTTGCTTCCCCCGAAGAAACAAAGGTGAATGTCCACTTTATGCCTGATGATCCGACACAGGTTGTGACGACTTTTGATGTGGGTATCAGATAGACAAACATCCATGAGAAGGAAAGGGAAAAGATAATCATGTATGAATTTCGTCCTCCACTACAAAGTGAGCAAGATTTGGAACGTATAGAACGGGAACGAATGGAGCAATCGGGACCCCAAGAACAAGAAATCAACTGACTGAAGAACACTACTGCTCAACGTGTGTTGTATATATAGTTGTCGGGATTGCCTTACTCCTGTTCCTCATTGTGGGCATCCTGGGAGCGAACGTGTTTCATTTCTGGTGAGCAAATTGGCATGGCATCGAGAAAATCGAATCCACTATGACTTAACTGGCTGGTACTGAAGAAGAACTAATCCGCTCTTAAACGTTCTGGTTTGAACTAAGGTGAGATTCATCAATAAGCCCAAGTTTCGTAAGTTGCTCGACAAGAGTTCCACTTCCAAATATCATCATATTTTTGCCGGGCAGTTGTTTCAACTTAAGGATTTTCTCTTTCGAAATTTCTTGAGCTACCTCTGTATTCTGCCAATCCGCTTTTTTGAGTGTCGTTGAAAACACCATTTTGTGAGCGTTATTCAATGCTTCGGCAAAGACCGGGTTTGCGGACTTGCCCATTGGAGTCGGCCAGAAACTTGCCATCATGTCATAGGTCACCCGTCCAAACAAGAACATATCCGTCGAATCTTGTCCCTCTTTGCTATATTCGGTGACTTCATCATCACGCACTGCCCAATCTAGCTCTCCATTGGGTCCAGCCATATAACCATCAAGCGTGACATTTTCAAATGCGAGTATTTTTCTCATAACATAGGAATTCTATCATAAAAAACAAACAGTTCAAGCTTGAGAGACCACAAAAAAAGCCATGGTAAGCGTCTACTATTTTAAGGATATAAATCAGGACTTATGAAGCAGGAGCAGTTTATGGACGTAAGACAGGCGCCACCAAGAATCCTCTACATCGCAACATGGATAGTAGTCATTGTAATTCTTGGTTCACTGCAATGGCTAATAACCGCACCCCCAGCCGCTTTTGCCAACTTTCAACCTTTGTTCAAAGCTGCATTCGACATTATTTTCGGCAGCCTCTTCATTGCCTGTGGTCTTTTCTATAACTCCTTGTTTGCAAAAATTATGGGAGCACACAATGCTCCGGGGATCCTACACTTTGGACCAGAACGCGTTCGCATTGGGTATATCGTCGTGGGTGTGATTTTTCTCGCGTTAGGTGTCGGCGGGTTTCTGTTGCATTTGTAAGCAGCGGTCGAGTTTCTCTTCGTCTTTCAACACACGTTTTCCACTATCTCAATTTTTTTTAGAGCTGGCACAAGCACGTTGATTCCAACATATTCGTTCAGTAATCCGCACGGATGGGCCAGAATGCGACTGGTACGGAGAGCACACGCTTGTCTTATCATCCTGAGCGCTAGCGAAGGATCTTGCGCCCTGGATACCGAGATCCTTCGCTAGCGCTCAGGATGACAAGTAAGTGCCCGGGATGCCATTGGACAGCCGCCTCGTCTCTCCTCGCCTGATGTGCTGATAGAGCAAAATGTTGGAGTCAAAGAGACAAGCCCCGCTTCTACTCTTCATAGATGACTTACTTTCTCGTAAACGTACCCGTACTTTCGCCATTGAGGTTCTCGACGAGGACACTCGTCGCTGTCTCGCCTCCTCCAATAGTGAATGTGAATCCGCTAAACCCGTATGCAGGAAGTACAAGGAACGACCATGGGAATTGTAGCACGCTGTTTTGGAGACGAGATAAAAGCAATGTGACAGTTTTGTAAGGCCGTGCTGAGCAAATGTGACAGCCTCGTGAGACTGATGATAGATACTAATTACTACAGAAAGAACAACATGATGTAGTGTGCATTTTCAGCAGTATTACTCGATGGAGGTGAGAGCGATGAAAGCAGGACGTGTGATAGTCCTGATCGGAATCGGGATTATCGTGGTAATGGTACTCACAGTGAGCATGTGGGTGATCCCACGTGCGGCGGCGGACACATCTCCGATCGCTTCACCAGAGGGCGCGGTCAGTTCTTTTTGGACGTTCACGATAGCCAATATCATCTTTGGCCTGGCTATGCTTGGGGCAACCTTCCTCGCAAAAGGCGGCGTTAGTACCGCATTACTTGTATTCGCCGGGATAGGTGCGTTTCTCTTCGGCCTTTGGATGTTGGATGGTGCTAACTCTTTTGCTAATCACGATCCCAGCATGCAAACAGTGACTGTCGTCATGTTCGCTTGTGTGGCGGGAGATTGGGTTACTGGTATACTGGCTTTCGTTGGAGCTACTCTTCTGGCCAGGTCAAGAAAGCGCGAGCTCAGCACTGTGTGAGTCCTTGCGCCAAGAGCCTTCGTATCAGCAAGAAGGGATTACCGGGAGGCCAAACGTGGGCTCGTTGCAGCACGCAGCCAGGAATCTGCTTGATGATTTTGACAAGAAGGAGTCACACGTATGGTAACTCATGAACCACAACAAAAGAAACGTCGAGGCTTATGGATCGCTTTTGGCATCATTGGCTGTGTCTTGATCATCATCCTTATCATAGTAGCCACAGTTTTGGTGGTTTCGAACAACCCTGCTACTAAGAAGGCGCCACCTGTCACAAAAGAGACGCCTCAAGAGGCACTCACGGCTTATGCCACTGACCTCAAGCAAGGAAACTATCACGATGCCTACAGCCATATCTCATTTGATTACAGTCTCAAATTAAATACAAACCCCAAGTCTGAGGCAGCCTATACCGCTTCTGAGTCAGCAATGGTCAATCCCAGAGAGGGTATCAAAACGTTTGTGATAGGCGATTTGTTCATGGTTGACGTTGGCAACGGCAATGGCAATTCTGTTTCAGGTGCGAAAGGCTACCTGGATTATACTTTTGTTAATGGATCGAAAGCGCGCGTGTTTTTTCTTCTTAGTCTCGAAGAAAACCATTGGAAAATACTGAGTGAGACATATCAGTTCCGCTAATAGAAAATTTATCTAAAGTGTGTTACTCTCCTCGAGAGAAATCATGAGCAGTTATTGATTGAGAGGAGCCTCATTGACTGACACACTTAAAACCATATATGGCAAGCAGGTTCTCGCCTGCGCACCAGATGGAGAGAAGCTGAATAGCGAAAACGATGCCCTGGATTTGATTGGCGAAGCTATGCAACATGGTGCCTCGTTGATCCTTGTCCCGGTCGAACGGCTTGACGATGAATTCTTCCAACTTAAGACAGGTCTTGCTGGTCAGATCATTCAGAAATTCGTGACGTACAGACGCCGCCTGGTGATCCTTGGCGACATCTCTGGACACATGGCTCAGAGCCGCTCCCTAAGAGAATTCGTGTACGAATCCAACCGTGGCACAAAGGTATGGTTCCTGGCAGATCTTCAAGAACAAAACGAACAATATGTTTGTGATTTTTTTACATCCCGGCAATTTAAAAGAACGATAATGGCAGGGTAAATACTCATCTTTCTCATGACCAAAGCACCTCTTGGTCACCTGTGATGACTCTGGTAGCATAAGGCCCACTTTTGTGATCTCCTCGTAACGTCCATGCAGTAGACTCTATACTGGAAAGGTCTATCGCGGCACATGATGGGCACGACGACGTGCGATCGCATGCCAACGTCTTGCCCCAGAGGAGGGAGAGACAATGAAACAGAAGTATGCTAATTACCAACTGATTCCGTATCCAAAGTTGCGGCGCGCGAATACAGCTATGCTGCTTTTATTCCAGCGCAAACCTATGATGCACGGCTTGATCGAAGTTGATGTGACAATAGCTCGTGAGTTCCTGCGCGAACACAAAGAACGCACGGGTGAATCGCTTTCGTTCACTGCCTTCATCATCGGCTGTGTTGGCAAAGCCGTAGATGAGCAAAAGGCCGTGCAGGCGTATCGTCAGGGCAGGAAGCACCTGGTCGTGTTTGATGACGTGGACGTAGCAACCGTGATTGAGAGTGACGTGGCAGGACAAAAGGTTCCAGTTGCTTATGTTAGTAGATCTGTGAATCGCAAAACATTTCGGGAGATCCATACTGAAATCAGGGCATTCCAGGTGCAGGAAACGACAAAATCTGTATTGGGTTTCACCTCGCTACCATTCCTGCCAGCCTCTCTCCTCACCCAAATACTCTACAGAATATTGAGGACCTTCCCCCACCTCCATAAACGAGTCGTTGGTACCATAGGGGTAACGGCAGTTGGAATGTTCGGGAAAGGTTATGGCTGGGGTATCCCCGTAGCCGCTGCAAGCCTCGCAATCACGCTGGGTGGCTTAGCTTCGAAACCAGGTGTCATTGACGGGCAGATTGCCATTCGAGACTATCTCTGCATGACGCTGAGCTTCGATCACCGCATTACCGATGGTGGCCCTGCATCACGTTTTGCTAATCGGCTGAAAGATCTGATTGAAAGCGGCTATGGCCTCGATGACTCCTCAGTTGAGCCATTGCAGGCCGTAGCTCCAGGTGCATGAAAGACGAATCGGCCACTCTGTGTCATCGTGTGCTCCCACTTGTCAGCCTGAACCCTCGCCTGTCAGCCTGAACCCCCATTTGTCATCCTGAGCATCAGCGAAGGATCTCACGCCCTAAACCGAGATGCTTCGTTGCACTCAGCATGACAAGTCTATCCCTGACTACTGCACGCAGCCAATGCAAGTGTGTCTCCACTTGCCATCCTGGCTACCATCTCCACTTGCATTCTTAGCATCATCGCACTTGCCAGGTGTATCGCCATGCCCTATCACATCCTCTTCATTGTATGGTTACGTCCGAATGAAAGGAGTCTTCTCATTCTGAGATGAGAATAGGCGCCAAACCACTGTGACATAGAGTTAGGAT
>Ga0116218_1001386_pt1 | contig 15423 bp, 9 predicted proteins | sample Sb_taG_2_FD_88966 | JGI IMG/M metagenome (GOLD analysis project Ga0116218, IMG submission 88966) | Peat soil microbial communities from Weissenstadt, Germany - Sb_50d_5_LS metaG | ecosystem: Environmental > Terrestrial > Soil > Wetlands > Peat | place: Germany: Weissenstadt | collected 2010-09-21 | reverse complement strand
GAAGTTTCCAAACCCCGAACGAAGCATTTCTCCGCCAGTTCAGGATCTGCGGTTAGGAGCAACTACAACTGATAAAGACGATTCATGTCATCCTCAAAAATTCGGCAAAAGTCGGCGGCGGTTGCATAGACTGCCGCCGGTGGAGCGTCGGTTCGTTTCGTACCAAGGATTTTCACGATCTCCCTCCACTGGTTTGTCGTCTGAGGTTTTGGAAATAGACATCGCGAGCCAAACTTTCTTGTCAATTTCCGATTGCCCCACGGTGTTACTGCGGACAACGGCACCTTTGCGCCAACTGCTTCAACACGTGCTTGGTAAGAACCCCGCAGCCTGTGAAGCTCGCCCCTTCCCGCATTAAATGCAGCAGCGTATTCTCTCCATCGCCGCCGATGAGGGTGACGTTGGCCAAGTCAACGACTAGCTTGCGTCCTGCGAGATGTTCCTGGGCATTTCGCCACGCACTCTCCACTTCCTCGGTCCAGGGCGAAATTAATTTGCCTTCCAGCACCAGCGTTCGCTGGCCATTGCTTTCGATGGTGGAGAGCTTGAACATGTGCGACCTTCGCAATCTACTGAAGCAAGCCGCCAACCAAACGCAGATCGCGGCTTCGCCTGTTCCAAGGCCTTGAGAACAAAGTCAAAGACATCGCATCAACACAAAGGCATGTCGAAAAGTGTCGAAGCACGATTCGACAATTGTCGAAGTCGAAGGGGATGAGGACTCTTTGGGATTGAATGAATGGGGCGAAGTCGAGGGAAGGCTACGAACAGTTACAGCACTCGGCGTGGATCAATGCCGAGCTTCTTCATGCGCGAGATCAAAGTCGTACGCTTAATACCTAAACGCGTGGCTGCTCCTTGCGGACCCGCAACCCGGCCGCCAGTCTGTTTCAGCGTCTCCAGGATATGGCCGCGTTCGGGAGACTCAGTGGCGATTGCTACGGGAGCTGCCTTGGTGTGACTGGTGAGTTCTCCGATCGGCACCTGTAGCGCAGAACCATGGGTAAGGATCACGGAGCGCTCGATGAAATTCTCGAGCTCGCGGATGTTGCCTGGCCAGTGCCATTGGGAAAGTTTCTTCATCGCGGAGGTAGGAACGGATTCAATCTTTTTCTCCATGCGGCGACCGTATTTCTGAGCGAAATAACGCACCAGCAACGGAATGTCCTCAGGCCGTTCTCTGAGCGGAGGGATCCTTATGGGAAAGACGTTCAGGCGGTAGTACAAGTCCTCGCGAAATTCCCGGTCTGCGATCATCGTTTCGAGATTGCGGTTGGTCGCAGCCACCAGCCGCACGTCGACTTTCTTGGTCCGCGTGCTGCCCAGACGTTCGAATTCCCGCTCCTGCAGCGCCCGCAGGAGTTTCGGCTGGATCTCGATCGGAATATCTCCGACTTCGTCCAGAAATAAAGTCCCTTGATCAGCAAGCTCGAGTCGGCCGATTTTCTGAGAGATCGCGCCGGTGAATGCGCCGCGCTCGTGCCCGAACAGTTCGCTCTCCAGCAAGCCAGTGGGAATGGCGGCGCAATTCACCTTCACAAAAGTGCGATCTTTGCGCCGGCCCCGTTCATGAACCGCACGCGCGATCAACTCCTTGCCGGTGCCGGTTTCGCCCAATAACAGCACGGTGGAATCGCTTGGGGCTACCGTATCTACCAGCTGCAATACATGCCGCAGGGCCGAGCTCTGCCCCACAATCCCCTCAAAATCCATCTCGCCACGAATCTCGTCTTCGAGATACAACTTCTCTTGCGCGAGCTTGTCCTTGAGTTCGGCAATTTCGCCGTAGGCACGCGCATTCTCCACTCCGATTGCGACCTGATTGGCGACCAGGGCAAGGAAAGCCACTTCTTCCTGGTCGAACGTGTTTTCGTCGTGACGGCCAACCGCCAAGACTCCCACGACTCGCTGACGCCCGATCAATGGGACGTCGCAGAATGAATTCAGCCCCTCGGCTTTCGCCTTGTTGTACATTTCCGGAGGCAGTTCCGCCGGATCGAGCCGGTTGACGACCATGGGCTTGCCCGTTCGAAACGCGTCGCCGGGCATCGTACCGGCGACGGGCACCCTGCCCCCTTCCACAAAGATCCCGCGGCTGTCGGGAAAATCCAGAGCGTGTACGCGAAGAGTATTGCCGTCCGACTCCGCGAGCATGATCGCGGCCGCGTCGGACTCCATCACGTTCCGGATATTGGCGGAAATTGTGCGCAGAAGTTCTTCAAAGTCCAGGCTCGAGACCACATGATTGCTGAGGTCGAGAATGAGCTTCAGCCGATCCTCAGCACGACGCGACACATAGAAATTCACGGCAGCGTCGATGGCGAGGGCAATCTGATCGGCGACCAGAGAGAGAAACTGACATTCGTCGGCGTAAGCGTTTGCCTCGATCTTGCCAAACGTCAACAACCCAATTCGGCGTTCACCCCTTCGTAGAGGAAGGATGCAGCCGGAAACGATTCCGATCTCCTCCATCCTATGCGCGTGGTCTGCAAACCGGGGTTGACGCGCCCATTCGTCTACCAAGAGCAATTCGCCTGCATCGTGTACCAGGCGGAGCGGTCCCTCCGCCAATACGGACGATTCCAGCGGGCCACGGCTTTCTCGAACGCCCGCGATATCCGTAAACTGCCACGCCACCTCATTCGTTCCGTTCTTCAGGGACACCACTTGCAGGTAGTCAAAAGGAACGATGTCGCGCAGTTCGCGAATCAGGCGGTCGGTTGCGGCATCGCAATCACCGCAGGACGCGATGAAGTTCGCGGCCCGCAGCAAGCGTTCGTATCTCGCCATTTCGCTGCCGGTTGTTGGTGCAATCGCGCTGGTGGTCACCGGTGTGGTCGTCTCCGCATATTCCTGCACATTTCGACATGGGGGCGCGCATATGCCGAGCTTTTCCTATCTGATGAGTGAGGCCGCCATTGGATGCGATTAAAGTGTCGCGACGGTTCGCCATTTGTCGAAAACCTGTCGAACCGGCGTCACGGCTTTTGCCGGGTCTGCATCCTGCGAGGTTCTATAAGTACAAGCCCGACAACCTATTTGGGGCAGAGGGGGAAGCATCCCCGTATCAGATCGAGCGCCTGGAGCCGGAAGCGCGAGGAATGTGCTGCCGACTAGGAAACGCGCTTCCCTCCGGCATTAGAAGGCCCAGCGCAGCGAAAACTGAATCAGGCGCGGCGTGCCCACCGTCTGTGTGATCTTGCCGAAAGGCGTCTGGCTCTGCAGCAGGGTGCCTCCACCAGTAGTCTCCACGTCGGTGATCGCCGGATTGCCGAAGTTGGCGTGATTCCAGATGTTAAAGAAATCGGTGGTGAAGCGAATCGTCTGCCGCTCGGTGATCTGGAAACTCTTGCCCAGCGAAAAGTCCCAGTTTTGCTGGAACGGCCCGCGATAGATGTTGCGGCCCAGATCGCCGAAAGCCGTGCCGCAGAAGATATTGTTCGGATTACCCGGGGTTGGGTTGCATTGGGTCGGGTACACCAGCGGCGCGGTCGTAAAGTTCGGGATGTTCAGATAACCGTCGATGCGCTGGTGAACTCCTCCGCTGGTGGTCCCGGCGGCAATCGAGCCGCCCGGCGCCAGTTGCGCTCCCAGCGTCGTGGTCAGGCCAGACCCCAGGAAGGCTGTGCCGGCCGCGGAATCGATCACCGAAAACGGCGTCCCGGACTGGAAAATGGTAATCCCGCTGATCCCCCAGTCGCTGAGAAGAGCGCCCTTGGCTCCTTTCGCGCCGCGGAAAAATGGCAGATCGTAGCGATAGCTCACCGCCAGGCGATGCCTGCGGTCGAAATCCGAGAGCCCGCGCGACGGCGCGAGCGTGGACTCGTCATTAAACGCGGTGTTGAACGCGGTGTTGCCGCTGGAAGTCGCGTCGGTCGAGCGCGCGAACGTGTACGCTCCCTGGAAATATCCCCCACCCCAGCGCCGCGAAACTGTGGCCTGCAGCGAATTGTAGTGCGAGTAGGCGTCGTCAGCGAAAAGCTGCATCCCGCTATAGCCGTTGATTTCGAGCGAGCGTCCCCGCGCCTCCGCATTGCTCAGCGTGTTTTGCGTAATCGTGAATTGCTGACCATTCGCATCCGTGATCGTCAGTGGGTTTGTAGGGCTTGCGTTCTGGGCCAACAGGCTGGTTCGGGTTTCCCGCAGGTGAATCGTATGCGTCCCTACATAGCCGGCCTCGAAAACCCATCCCTTGCCGAGTTCCCGTTGCAGCGTCAGGTTCCACTGCTGTGTGTTCGGTGAAACGAAGTGGCGCGGAACCACCAGCCCGAAAACGCCGGTCGAGGGCAGCCCCGGCCCGGCGCAACCGAACGTCGGCGTTTGCGTGGTGTCGGTCGTCGGGGTCGACGTTCCGTTCACCACAAACCCCTGGAATAGCGACAGGCAGGGCACAAACGCGGGATCGATCACCCCACCCGCAGGTAGAGCATTGGGATTTGACGTCAAGCCTAGGGGGATGCAGTTGGCCGGAGCGTCGGCCGAGAAAAACGTCGACGCGCATCCCGGCAAACCGCCGCCAAATGCCACCGGCAGGAATGGAGCCTGGAAGCTGAGCTGGTCCACGTTGCCGACATCCTCGCGCACAAAATAGCTGCCGATGCCGCCGCGCAGCGAGGTCGTGTGCCGGCCGAACAGATCCCAGGCAAAGCCCACGCGTGGGCCCCAGTCCGTTGCGTAGTTGTTGTTCAGGGTCGTATTGTTGCCACTGCCGGTCAATCCCGCCACGTTCAGTCCTTTGGCGCAGCCCCCGTAGACGAACGGAAACTGCTGTGCATTCGCCAGAGCGGGGTCGAGATTGCCGATGTGGCATAGGTTGTCGTGGAAGGCTCCCATGATTTCCGTTCGCAGCCCCAGATTGAGCGTCAGGTCGTGCCGCACCTTCCAGTCGTCCTGGGCGAAAACGCCAAAGTTGTTGGTCCGATATTGGTGCGTGAATACGCCTCCGCCGCCAAAGCTGAACGGCGGTGCACCTTCGAGGAACTCCTGAAAATCGCTCAACCCTCCGGTCTGGCTGGCGAAAATCAGCTGACCGTTGAAAACCTGGGGGAAGGCCTTGTCCAGATTGACCCGCGTGATCTCGCCGCCGAACGTCAGCACGTGCGAACCGTGCACCCAGCCCAGGTTTTCTACCACGCTGTAGTTGTCCTGCGTCTGGTGCTGATCGGCGAAAGGCGACGGGCCGATCTGAAATCCCGAACTGTTCAGCGTGAACTTATAGATGGATTGCGTCACGTTGTTCGTGGGGCGGTCAATTCCCAGATCGGCCGCCGTCACCGGATTGATGTTGTCCAGACTGTCGCTGATGCGCACGAACCCGAAGCGCAAGTCATTGATCAGGTTTGGGGTAAATACGTGAGTCTCGTTGACGCTGAAAAACCGGGCGTTGAGCGGCAGATCGAAGGGAAAGTCCAGGTCCGTGTTGCTGATGCTGCTGGAAAGCGTCGCGCCCAGCGAGGCTTGCAGTCCGCCTGCGCCGAAAGGCAACAGTGACTCGGAATTTGAAAAGAAGAAACGCGCACCTACCTTGTCTTTCCCCTCGCGAAACTCACGATCCCAATTCGTGGTGAACTGGTCTTCGGTATATTTCCCCGGTTTGCTGATCACCAGCGGCGCCGTAGTGCCCGGTGTTCCGGGAATCGCAGGAATAAGAAAACCTCCCGGGAAATTACCGAATTGCGTGCTCTGGAAATTCAAGAGCTTGTGAATCACCGGATCGATCGAGGGAACATTAAACAGCGCCTCCAGGGTCGTGTCGGAGCGGTCGGTTCCAAGCACCGGAAATCCGGGGTTATCGATCTCCGTTCCCGCCGACAAGCCGCTTCTCTGCCTCGTGCCCTGATAGTTCACAAAAAAGAAACCCAGCTTCCCGCCCGGGCTCACCGGGCCGCCCAGGCTTCCGCCAAAGATGTTCTGCTTGACCGGCGGTCGCGGCTGGCCGGCGCGGTTCAGGAAGAACTCGTTCGCATTGAGCACGTCATTGCGCAAAAACTCGTAAAGGTCGCCGTGAAACGTCTGCGTTCCAGTCTTGAGAATCGCATTTACGTTGCCGCCGCCGTTGCGCCCCTGGCTGGCGTCATAGAGCGACGTCTGCACCTTGAATTCTCCGATGACGTCGGGATTGGGCAGCGGCACGTTCGTGGCCTGCGCGACGTTGTAGTCGGTGGCACTGATGCCTTCGATCAGGTAGTTATTGTTGTCTTCACGCTGGCCGTTGACGAACAGTTTGGCGTTGCCTCGTCCCAGCTGCGCGGCTGCGTTCAGGTCGCTTTCCGCGCCCGAAGAGAGCGTGAGCAACTGCTGGAAGTTTTGCGTGGCCAGCGGCAGTTCGCGGATCGTCCGGGTTTCAATCGCTTGCCCGGTCGCGGGGTCGGTGGTGTCCACAGCCTCGACCTCAGACTGCACCTCAATTGCCTGTTGCACTGCTTTCGGGTTCAGCTTGGTGTTCAGGCGCGTAGTCTCGGTCACCCGCACCACCACATCGCGGAACCTCGCTTCGGCGAATCCTGGGCTCTGAATCGCCAAGGTGTAGGTCCCCACCGGCAGCAGAGGCGCGGCGAAACTACCGTCCGCCCCCGTTTTCACCGTGCGCACCAGTTCGTTCGTATCCTGGTTCGTGATGCGCACCTCGGCATTGGCGACAAACGCTCCGCTGGCGTCTTGCACCGTCCCCGTGATGGCCCCGGTGGCGCCGCCTTGCGCCAACAACCACCGACTTGAGGTGAATAGAACGATACCGAGAGTGATGAGTCTGATCGAAGAACGTGACATGATTTTTCCCCCTAGTGGGAACCGGCGTGGGCTGTGCTCATCGAAGACTTGGGACCGAGGTCAACGTCAACAATCGGTCGGTGTACGGCCCAGCATCAGCGTCCCTGCTGCTTCCCAGTCGAAGTGTCCGAGAAAAAATGCCGTATCCCCTAGCCATATCGCCTAGGCGTCCCGCTTTGCGCGGACTCGTTTGTATGAAGTGTCCCAAAGCTTACCGAATGAGAATACGCGTTTGCAAGAAGAACCCGGCGGGAGCGACATCCTGCCGAACCACCGAAGGAACACGCACGGACACCTGCCCTGCCGTGGCTATGACTCTCAGCGTGCGGTCGATGGGCCTGGGCCGGAATCCATCGTATCAGGAATGTAGTAAAGAAGAATGGTCTTCCCGACCTGTTGCACCGGCCGATAGCCGCTTAGCCAGTCAAAGGCGTTTTGCGGATACTCGTTGTGAAAGACATCTCCCTCACGAAGCGCCCGGAGACTGATGGCAAACCAGCCGGTCACAGGTCGAGAAGGCTGCGCAACCTCGAACGAGGGCAAGTCGGTTTGGGTCATGTCGGTGCTGGTCCATAGGGCGAGCGTTACGTGCGCGATTCTTCGTGCGTGCAGTTCTCGCGACAGCAGGATCAGATCCTGCCCGCAGTCAAGGTCGCATCCTTGTACCAGGATCCTGCTCGGATCTCGTCCAGCAATAAAATTGAAGTAGGCCAGAAAGTCGCGGCCTGCCGAAGCAGAAGACACAATCTGCCAGATCAGCAATCCGCAAAGGACACAACGTGCCGCCAGCTGCCGCCGACTTCCGATATGCCATAGATAAGACGCGCCATAGCCGGCAACGATCGCCAGGAGTGGAAACAGCGCGATGATATGACGCACGCCGTAGTACACATTCGTTGTGACAGTGGCCAGCAGGATGGCAACAATCGGAGCGGCGGGCGACAGCGCAGTCCACCTCTGTTTACGGTCCAACAGCAACGCAATCATGCCGACAAGCGCCAGCACCAGGAACGCGGGGGGCGACTTCAGCGCCAGGGCAACGAAGAAAAAGTACCACCACCCTCCCTTCTTTATCTTTCCCATGAAATAAGAATTGGGCTTGTTCTTGTTGAAGACGTACGCCGAGGCAAGACCGCGCAGCAAGCCGGGCGCAGGCACTGTAGGATTCTTGAGGATCAACTCCCGAATGGTCGACTGCAACGGCGCCGGGAAGCTCTGAAGCGAGGGCATGGCAGCCGGCGAAAAGTCCATGCCCTCCTGCACATGGGCGGTCGAGAATCGATATCCACCCCACACTACGACAGCTGCGATCAGGACGGCAGCTGCGATCTGAAACACAAGAACCCGGCGCCGCAGCGTTGGACGCGGGTTGATCGACTGCGTGGGCCTCCACCATCGCGCGACGAGTATGGAAGCGGCGCCTACGGGAAAGAAGAGCAAGGTTGTGAACTTGGCGAGCAGTGCTAGGCCAGCTGTGATCCCCAACCAGAGAACGTTCTTTCGGCTCGGGTTTTCCAACCAGAGGGTAAAAGCGAACAGCGCCGCGGGCTGCGCAAACGCCACCGCGATGTCCGAATAGGCGACGCTGGAGAAAGCGAGAATCGTCGGCAGCGTCGTAAACAAGATGACCGCGATGACCGCCGCCAGGTCCCCGAATTCCCGCCTGCACCAGAAGAACACAACCAAGGCGGCCAGCAGAAGGAACGGGAGTATACCAAGTCTCGCCAGCACGAGATTGTGCTGGTAGCTTCCGGAGTGCAGGATTTTATTCCCGACGTCGTTGTAGTTGTGCCCGGCAGGATCGTCAGGAGCATAGTCTGGAAGCCGGGCTCCGGACAGATATAGAGGGATGCCGATAGAGATGCGAGCTAAAGGAGTGTTGTAGGGATCAAGTTTATACGTGCCGCGATCCAGAAGTTCGATTGCAGCCGAGACATGACAGGGTTCATCGAAGGTCTGCGCGGTTACGCTGTAGGTCGCGAGTACTCGGCCGATTGCGATCAGCAAGAGCAAGGCAACCATGCCTGCGATGAGCGCGGAGCGCTTCAATCTGCGCTCCTGTCATCTGCCAAACGTTTCCACACGACATAGCTCTCACCCAGATAGGCAGGTATTGAGACCGAGCCCAAAGCGCGATTCCGCATCATGGCATGGCCAACTGTGGCTCCTGGAAGATGATGCTGCCGCAGCCGGTGCAGAATATATTCAAGAGAAAAGGAACTGGGTCGACGGCCAAAGCGAACCGCGTGTAGCTGACAGATTTCTCCCGCGAGGGCCAGACTCTTGCGCGAAAAATAGTTGAGATGCTCGGCCAGCAGGAGAGGCCAGCGCCCTCCAAGCAAACGCGCTTGCCAACTTTCCAGATCGGGCACGTTCGCCACGACGTAGCCGCCCGGCCTCACGAGCGCAGCGCATCGCCCGAGGAACGCTAAGGGATCCGGCACATGCTCAAGCACATCCCAAAGAGTCAGGGCATCCATGCTGGCCTCAGCAAGATCCGCGTTCTGCAAGTCGCAGCATAGAATCGTTCCTCGACCGCGCAATCTTTCTTGAGCCTTCGAGCACAAGATGCGGGAAGGTTCAACGCCAATGACCTCAAACCCTTGCTCGACAGCGCAACTGAGAAAAGCTCCAGAGGCGCAGCCGACATCGAGCAGGCGTCCGCGCGGGACGTAGTTTGTGACAATTTTCAGGTGTCGCCTGGCAGTTCGGTTGCGCCCGGTAGATTCTTTTTCGTAAACCAACGGGTCAAGTTCTCGATACAAGCTAGCCAGTTCATCCGCAGACGGGCGCCAGGCTCGAAATCCGAAGCCGCAGGCAGAGCAACGTAAGATTTTTCCGTGGCTGACTGTACGTCGCGAAGAACCTAAGTCGCTGGAGGTTAAGGCGCGATCGGCATTGTCATCGCGATAGAGTTCAACCGCGATATTGGCGCACACCAGGCAAGCCGATGCTTCGCGCTGCAGAGGCGGTTCCGCGGAAACTGATTTCGCACCCGACACTCGCATCTCTGTTCAACGGGCTAACCGACGTTTGACCGGCGGCTCGGAAGATGTGGGCTGCAGTACTGTGACTTTGTTCGGATCGCGCACAAAGGGCCGGTGTCGGCGCCAGGCGTTCCACGCGATGCTTACGAACTCTGCAAAATAGTTTGGAGCGATCTTCACAATCTTGAACGACGAGTTTCCCATATCGATCGTACGACTGATCCAGGAAATGGGAACTTCTCGCACATCGTAGCCTGCCAGGATCGGCTTGAGACCCGTTTCGACATTTGCCGCGAAGTGATCCTGCTCGATGTCAACGTTCTTAAGAATCTCGGCTCGGTACAATTTCAGGTTGTTGGAGATGTCCCGAATGCGAGAGTCCAGAAATACGTTGACGAGCAGGTGAAATCCGCGATTGCAGAGAATTTTGAGGAATGGATAGTTCAACAATACGGATTGATGCGAGAACCGGCTGCCGATCGCGCCGTCGCAACCATCTGCCACGACCTCGAAGAGGTCTCGCAGTTCGGGCACAATCTGCACGAAATCGCAATCCATCGTAAGAATGTAGCGTCCCGTGGCGGCCGCGTAGCCGTCGCGCAGAGCTCGACCCACCCCACCCGGAGGAGTACGATCCACGACCTTGATTCGAGAATCCCAGTGAGCCAGCTGGCGAGCTACTTCTCCAGTCCGGTCTTTGCTGTTGTCGTTTACCAGGATGATCTCGTGGACATAGTCGGAATACATCTGCAGCAGGGCGTGTGCCAAGGGCGCGATATTCATCTCTTCGTTGTAGCAGGGAACTACGACCGAGACGGAATCTCGCAGGTTGGACCGTGTGGCCAGGTTGACAACCGGCCGTCGCGCCATTTCATTTCCCGGCTTCTTGGCCCAGATGTAGAGCGTTCCACACATCTCCTTAACCAGCGGGGTATGTTCCATCACAAACGCGGTCGATTGCAGGAAAGGAATCAGCGCGCGAGGAGTGCGGGGATGGAGAATGTCGTACGGAATAATCTCGATATTGGTGAACCCCTGGTGCGAAGCCGCTTTCAGCAGTTGGTAGCGTCGCATCCCAACCTGGCAGGAAGCTTCGCCGGCCCACCGCCCAATCGACTTCACATGGTTCTTGACGAAAACCTGCGGGTTCCAGTAGTTGGATTCGAAGAACAGAATTTGTCCACCGGGTTTCAGCAAGCGATAGATCGCCGCCAAGTTTTGCGGAAACTCATCATGGCAGAGAATAGCGCTTCCCACCACATAGTCGAAACTCTCGGCGGGAAAGTCCTTGGCAAGATTGCTGATCTTTACAAAGTGCGTGTTCGGGATTTCACGCGGCGCCGCAAAGTCGTCGTTAAACACTGCGGCCGTAATGGGGTTTTCGCCGCGCAGAACCAAGGCCAGGTGTTCGGTCCAGAGGCCGCTTCCGGCACCCAATTCCAGAATCGACTCTCCGGGCAATATGTGAAAAGAGTGGCGAACCGTGAGAGCGCGCCAACGTAATTTGAACGGCGAGGTATTGGGATGCCGGCGCCAATAGGCCTCCCGGCTCCGTTCCATCGCGCTCAGATTATCTTCGACGGACATTCCACTCCCGACTCTATGTGTGCCGGCTTTCAGGCTGCGGCGGTCAATCGCAGGTGGCGCAACGTGATCTCAGAAATAATACTTCGCAGATCGTACTCCATCTTCCACTCCGGAAAGTGGGCGTGAATCTTGCGCAGATCTGAGATGTAACAGATGTGGTCGCCAACGCGATTCGCGGGATCGTAGCGGTACCGCAGAGGGTAGCCCATCGCGAAGAGAATATCGATCGTTTCCAGGATCGACAAACTGTTCTGGCGTCCTCCGCCAAGGTTGTAGACTTCTCCAGCTCTCGGATTCTTGTAGAACTCCACGAACAGACGAGCCACATCGCGGCTATGAATCTGATCGCGCACCTGCTTGCCGTTGTACCCGTAGATCGTGTATTCACGGCCGGTAACCGCACATAGGATGATGTACGCAAGATAACCGTGCAGTTCCACGGCCGAATGCTGAGGTCCGGTGAGGCAGCCTCCGCGGAAAATCCCGATCGGCATGTGGAAGTACCGTCCGAATTCCTGGCACATCACGTCCGCAGCAACCTTGGACGCCCCGAAAATCGAATGCAGACACGAATCTATGGACATGCTCTCGTCAATGCCGTTGCGACCCTCTGCGTAGTCGTATCTTTTCTCCATTTCGACCAGTGCAAGCTTATTCGGCCGGTCTCCGTAGACCTTGTTGGTACTGGTGAAGCAGAGCGGCGAGTCCGGGCAGAAGTCTCGAGCCGCGACCAGGAGATTCATCGTTCCCACTGCGTTGACATCGAAGTCATCGTACGGAATGGACGCCGCCTTGTCGTGGGAAGGTTGCGCCGCGGCATGAATAATAAAGTCGGGCCGTTCGCGCTCACAGATCTCCCGCATCGTGTGACGGTCGCGTATGTCGACGCTATAGTGCCGGTATGACTTAATGTCCTGGCTAAGCGCTTGCACAACTGGAAGCGTGGTGCCGCCTGGGCCGAAGAACTTCTGCCGCATGTCGTTGTCGATTCCGACAACTTCCCAATCCTGCTCGGATAGCAGACGCACGCACTCCGACCCGATCAGCCCGCCCGATCCCGTCACCAAAGCCCGCATAGAGTTTCCGATTTGGTAGGTTTGGGCAGCCATCTTATCACAACGTTTCAGGCACAACGCCCCACCCTAATCGTGGAACCTCGACTTGACGACGGAGAGTTGCGTTATCCTTGTGGGCGACCGCTATGCATTATTCCGAAGCCGCAATAGCAGACCGCCCAAAGGCGCGCGACGCGACCGAAGTCGCCGCGCGCAGCGGGTGGCGCGCAGAGCCGTCGCAGCGTGAGATCGTCGCCCTGTGGCTGCTAACGTGTGTGATATTCGTCGGCGGTTTGGCCTTCCTCACGAACTACTTCGACCTCGTATTCAGATTTGGAGACAGTTCTGCCTACATGGACGTTGCCTCAGCCATTCGCCGTTGGGATTTTCACGGCCTGATGGTTAAGCAGTTCTGGGGTTTGCCCTACCTGATGGCGGCTATTTCCCGCGCGACGGGCATGAGCGACCGTTCCGCACTCTTACTCGTCTCCTTTGCCTCCTCGCTCGCCAGCGTCGTGCTGGCCTATCGTTTATGGGGAGGATGGATCGCCGGGTTCTTTGCAATTCTGAACTTCGACTGGATGCAGCGATCGTATCTTGGTGGTGCAGAGCCCTTGTTCGTCGCTCTTCTGTTCGCTTCCTTTTTTGCGGTGCGAAAGGAGCGCTGGACGATTGCAGCCCTGCTGGCGGCTCTGGCGACCACGGTGCGGCCACTCGGTTTTTTCGCATTGCTGGGTATCGGAGTGCTCCTGCTCTGGAAGCGCGAGTACCGCAGGCTTTTGCCGGCAGTTGTGATCGGCCTGGTCGTCGGGATCCTCTATGTTCTGCCCTTCGCGCAGCAATTCCACGATCCGCTGGCGACCGTACACAGCTATTACGACCCGCACACGCAGGGAGGATGGCTGTTCGGATTTCCCCTTTACGCCATCATTAAAGGCACGCTCGCCGAAGGTGCTCCGTGGACCAATCTGGTTCTGAGCTTTGGATGGATTTTCCTGGTGCTCATTGCGCTAGGGGTCATGGTCTGGGACAAAGAGTTTCGCCAGTATGCCCGCGCCCACCCGGTCGAGATTCTCTTTCTTGTTCCCTATGTTTGGTGTCTTTACGCTTACAACTATCCGCACTGGGCTCGCGGAGCGTTCGCGCGGTTCGCGATTCCCACTCTTCCATTTGTGCTGATCGCGCTGTATCGCTGGATTCCGAAGGACCGCAGGCTGCTCTGGGGATTGGGAGTGGTTACATCGGTCTTGGCGGCGTCGTCGGCGGTTGGCTTGGTGAATTTGGCTGGTTTGGTTCGGCACGCGACTCGATAGTGTTTGCTGGTGGCAGTAGTTCTTAGCCCACCGCTCGGATTTCATTCGTGAGAAGAAGCGGGGAGAGCTTATGAGAATCGGGAAGGCCTCGAAGTTGTTCTTAGCTGGAGCGCTCGTTGCCGGCACGGTCTGGACGCCGATGGCAGCGCAGTCGAAATCTTCATCTGCAAAGGCGACTTCTGCAACCGCGGCACAGGCCGAGGCCACATATGACAAACCGCCACAATACATTCTCGACGTGATGCACGCCCCCTCGCCGCCGCTTCCTTTGGTGAGCCCGACCCACGACGCGATTCTGCTGGTGTCATGGCAGGACTATCCGCCGATTTCCCGCGTAGCGACGCCGTTCTTACGCCTGGCCGGAGTGCGCGTCGAGCCGAAAAATCACAGCAAGCACGATACGCCCGGCGGCTACGGCATCACGCCCTGTGCTCGCAGCATCGACCTGGTACGCATCGCTGAAGGTACGCAGGTCCACGTCCCGATTCCAGCAGGAGCGTGCCCAGGCGACCCCATCTGGGCGGCGGACGGTAGACATTTCGCATTCGTAAATCTTGCGGCTGACTCCGTCGAACTCTGGGTCGGCGATGGCAAGACCGGCGAAGCGCATCGCGTCCCCGGAGCGCGTCTCAATCCCATGTTTGACGATGCGGTGCAGTGGATGCCAGATCAGAAAACCCTGCTGGTCAAGTTGGTGCCCGCCGGGATGGGCGCGCCACCGCCCGAGCCGGTCGTGCCCGCCGGCCCAAGCATCCAGGAGACCGAAGGCAGCAAAGGACAGAGCAGCACGTACGAGAACCGTGACACGCTCAACAGCAAGCACGACGAGGATCTCTTCGATTACTACGCGGCCTCACAACTTGCCCTGGTCAATGCGGCGACGGGAGCGATCACGCCTATCGGAAAGGCGCGAAACTACGCATCGCTCGATCCCGCGCCCGATGGCAAGCACATCTTCGTCACCGCGATCCACAAGCCCTACTCCTACATCACCACCTACGACCGCTTCCCGCAGGAGGTCGAAGTTTGGGATGTGTCCGACCGCGCCCGCGTTTCCACGCATACCATCGCCTCGCTTCCCTTGGCGGATCGTGTTCCCATTCACGGCGTTCCGACCGGTCCACGCGATTTTTCCTGGCGTGCGACCGACCCGGCAACGCTGGTCTGGGCGGAAGCGCTGGATGGCGGCGACTGGAATGTGACGGTTCCCAATCGCGACAAGATCATGCTGCAGAAATCGCCTTTCAGCGCACCGGCCGTTGAAATCGCTCGCGCCGAGCAGCGTTATGTGGACTTTTCCTGGAGCGAACAACCCAGCGTTGCTCTTCTGACGCAATACGATAACAACCGCCACTGGAGAAAGACCTTCGTCGTCGACGTGGATGATCCGCAACAGAAGCCTCGCCTGCTTTGGGATCTCTCAACTGACGAGAGGTACAAAAATCCCGGCTCTCCCGTGAGACGCCAGCTGGCGAACGGAAGCTCGGTGGTACTTCAGGAGGGCGATTCGATCTATCTATCCGGCACCGGCGCTTCGCCCGACGGAGACCGGCCGTTCCTCGATCGGCTCAATCTGAAGACTTTGCAGTCCGAGCGCTGGTTTCGCTGCGACAAGACTTCGCTCGAGCGATTTCTAGCCTTCACCGGGCCGGACACCGAGACATTTCTGACCTGGCATCAATCGCCCACCGATCCGCCGAACGCGTTCAAGCG
>Ga0116218_1001385_pt1 | contig 15437 bp, 19 predicted proteins | sample Sb_taG_2_FD_88966 | JGI IMG/M metagenome (GOLD analysis project Ga0116218, IMG submission 88966) | Peat soil microbial communities from Weissenstadt, Germany - Sb_50d_5_LS metaG | ecosystem: Environmental > Terrestrial > Soil > Wetlands > Peat | place: Germany: Weissenstadt | collected 2010-09-21 | reverse complement strand
GCCAGGGACGGCGCGCAGCGGCTGGACCTGGACCTGCTGCCGCTGGCGGACGCGGTCGGCTTGCTGCGCGCGCTGATCGGCAGCCGGGTCGACGCCGCTCCCGGCGCCGCCGCGGAGCTGGCCGCGCGGTGCTCGCGGCTGCCGCTGGCGTTGCGGGTGGCCGCCGAGATCGCCACTTCGTACCCGGCCCGCTCGCTCGCCGACCTGGCGGGCGAACTGGAGGATCAGCAGCAGCGGCTGGACGTGCTCGACGCGGGCCACGATGAGGACACCGCGGTGCGGGCCGTGTTCTCCTGGTCCTACCGGCATCTTGACGCCAGCGCCGCGCGGGCATTCCGGCTGGCGGGGCTGCACCCCGGTCCCGTTCTTGATAAATATGCCGCCGCTGCCCTCCTCGGCACCACCGCGGCGTGCGCCGGCTGCCTGCTTGACGTGCTGGCCCGCGGATACCTGATCCAGCCCACCCGGACGGGCCGGTATGCCATGCATGACCTGCTGCGCGGCTATGCCCGCGAACTTGCGGGCCGCCACGACGGTGAGCAAGAGCAGCAGCGCGCGCTGACCCGCCTGTTCGACTACTACCTGCATTCCGCGGCCACGGCGATGGCCGTCCTGCGCCCGGCCGAACGCACGGCCTTCGACGCGGCCCGCCTGCCCGGAGCACAGGTCGCGATCGTCCCCGGGCCGATCGGCAGCCCAGCCGCGGCCTTGACCTGGCTGGATGCCGAACGCGCCTGCCTGCTGGCGGCCGTGGAGTACATGGCCGAAAACGGCTGGCCCGGCCAGGCCAGCCGGACGGCCCATGTCTTGCTGTGGTACCTCGATGGACGCGGCCATTACCCCGAGGCCGTCATCCTGCACGGCCACGGACGCCGCGCCGCCCGCCAGATCGCCGACCGCGCCGCGGAAGCAAGAGCATGCCTCGGCCTCGGTATCGTCGCGCTGAGGCAGGGCCGCTATCAGGATGCAACCAGCCACTACCAGCAGGCCCTGGCGCTGTTCCGCCAGGCCGGCGACACGAGCGGCGTGGCCCGGGCCGGGTGCGGTCTGGGTATCATCCATCGCCTGCAGGGCCGCTACCCGCAGGCCGTCAGCCGGCTTCAGCAGGCCCTGGACCTGTACCGGGCGCAGGGTGACAGCGCGGGCGCGGTTCTCCCGCTGGGCAACCTGGGCATCGTGGCCCTGCGGCAGGGCCGCTACCCGCAGGCGGCCGATCACCTTCAGCAGGCCGTGGACCTGGCCCGCCAGGCAGGCAACCTCGACGGGATGGCCGAGATGCTGAGCGAGCTCGGCGCGGTGGCGCTGAAGCAGGGCCAGCTGCAGCGGGCCGCTGGCTTGCACCGGCGGGCTCGCGGCGTGTTCCGCCAGACCGGCAACCGGACCGGTGAGGCCCACGCGCTCAACGGCCTGGGCGAGGCCCTGCTCGCCGCGGGGCGGCCCGGCGATGCCCGGACCAAGTTTGCCGCGGCCCTCGGCCTGGCGTCCCGGATGGGTCTGCGAAACCAGCAGGCCCGCGCTCACCGCGGCCTCAGCCGGGCCTGGGACGCCCTCGGTGAGCCCGGCCAGGCACGCCGCTATTGGCAGGAGGCGCTCGCCATCTTCACCGCTCTCGGCATTCCCGTCGATCACGTTCCCGGGCACCTCCTGACGCAGCGGCCAGACCAGAACATTGCCAGTGAACCTGCCGGTGAAATTGCCTGGCCTGATGCTGACGCACGACGTTAGTTTCGGCGGTAGCGCCTGATCGCATCGGGGTTAGCGATTCACGGGGATGACGAAAGCTGGTGCTTTCTGCTGGCCGCGCGGGGTGCCGCCGGGGCGTGAAATCCGCCAGATAGGAGCCGGGAATGCCGGAAATGCAGAGACGCACGCTACTGAAAGCGGCGGCTGTGCTGCCGCTGGTTTCCTGTTCCGCCGCTCCGGTGCGTGCCGCCGCGGTGCAGGCGGTCCGATCGGTCCGGCCCGGTGAGCCGGGCTGGCCCGGCCCGGCGCAGTGGGCGAAGCTCAGCCAGAGTGTGGGCGGGCGTCTGGTGAAGGTGGAGCCGCCCTTCGCCGTGTGCACGCCCAACCCCGGCAGCGCCGCGTGCACCGATCTGTTCCAGAACCTGGCGGATCCCTACTACATCGACGGCAACGCCGCCCTGACCCAGACCCTCGGCTGGACCGATGCCTGGACCTCGGCGCCCAGCACGTACGCGGTGCTGGCCGCCAGCAGCGCCGATGTCGCGGCCGCGGTGAACTTCGCCCGCGGGCACCGGGTCCGCCTCGTCGTGAAAGGGGCCGGTCACAGCTATATAGGGGCCTCGAACGCGCCGGATTCGCTGCTCGTCTGGACCAGGCCCAACATGCGGGCCGTCGAGCTCCACGACCGTTTCGTTCCTCAAGGCGCCGCAGGCCTGGCCGAGCCCGAGACCGCCGTGAGCGTGGGCTCCGGCGCGATCTGGATGGATGCCTACCATGCGGTCACCACCGTCGCGGGCCGCTATGTGCAGGGCGGGGGCTGCACGACCGTCGGTGTGGCCGGCCTGGTGCAAGGCGGTGGGTTCGGCAGCTTCTCGAAGGGTTTCGGCACCGCCGCGGCGAACCTGCTGGAGGCCGAGGTCGTCACCGCGGACGGGACCGTGCGCATCGCCAACGCGGCGCAGAACCCCGACCTGTTCTGGGCCCTCAAGGGCGGCGGAGGCGGGACCTTCGGCGTCGTCACCCGGCTGACGCTGCGCACCCATCCGCTGCCGGCCTATTTCGGCGCGGTGTTCGCCACGATTACCGCCACGTCGGACGGCGCCTACCTGACCCTGGTCGAGCAGATGATCTCGTTCTACCGCGATCACCTGCTGAACCCGCACTGGGGAGAGCGGATCACCTTCGGGCACGGGCCCCAGGTCACCATCGGCATGCTGTTCCAGGGGCTCACCGCGGCCCAGGCCGAGCAGACCTGGGCTCCGCTGTTCGCCTGGGTCACGGCCCAGCCGGCCGACTACACGCTGACCAAGCCGGAGTTCCTGACGTTCCCGGCCCGGGATTTCTGGAATCCGGCCGTGGCCGGGCAGATCCCCGGCCTGATCGTGCGCGACGACCTCCCGGGCGCGCCAGATTACTACTACTACTGGGCGACCGACGCCGGCGAGGTGGGCTGGTGGCTCCACACCTACCAGTCAACTTGGCTCTCGCAGCGGCTTCTCGACCCCCAACGCCGCCCGGCCCTGGTCAACGCGCTGGTCCGGGCCAGCCAGCTCTGGGGAGTAAGCCTGGCTTGCAACAAAGGTCTCGCCGGGGCTCCCGCGGACGCCCGGCAGTGGACGGCAGATACCTCGATGAACCCGGCGGTCCTGGACTCCTTCGCGCTGGCGATCACCACGGCCAGCGGGCCCCCGGCTTATCCCGGCATCCCCGGGCACGAGCCGAATGTCGCGCTGGGACGGCAGGAGGCGAAAATCGCAGCCGCCGCCATGGCGCCGCTCAAAGCCCTCGCGCCGAATCCCGCCTCCTACGTCAACGAAACCGACTATTTCGAGGACGACTGGCAGACGGCGTTCTGGGGCGACAATTACGCCCGTCTGGCACGGGTGAAGGACCGTTACGATCCCGGTGGCCTGTTCTTCGTCCACCATGGCGTCGGCACGCCGACCTAGCCTGCCGGCGGTTTACGAAGCGCGGCCAGCGTCGGGGCTTGTTAAACGTAACGATGTTCCGTAACATCGTTACGAAGGAGGTGTCGCGTGGCTGAGCTGGTTTCGTATCAACTGCATGACTCGATCGCGGTCATCACGCTGGATGACGGCAAAGTGAACGCACTGTCGCGGCAGATGCTGAGGGACATCGACGCCGCCCTGGATCGCGCCGTCGCCGACGGCGCGACCGTCGTGCTCACCGGACGTCCCGGGGTGTTCTCCGCCGGGTTTGACCTGCGCGTGCTGCGCGCGGGCGGCGAGGAGGCGCTCGCCTTGCTGCGGGCCGGCTTTGAGCTGGCCGCGCGGATGCTGTCGTTCCCGGAGCCCGTGGTGATCGCGTGCACTGGCCACGCCATCGCGATGGGCGTCTTCCTTCTGCTGTCGGGAGATTACCGGGTCGGTGCCGCCGGGCCTTACAAGATCACCGCCAACGAGGTCGCGATCGGGATTACCATGCCCCGCCCCGGCGTCGAGATCTGCCGCCAGCGTCTCGCCCCGGCTCACTTCAACCGAGCCGTCGTGAACGCCGAGGTGTACCCGCCAGAGGCCGCCGCCGTCGCCGGGTTCCTGGATCGCGTGGTCGGCGAGGCGCAGCTAGCCGACGCCGCGCGAGACGTCGCCCGGCAGCTGCGGGCGCTGGACAGGCATGCTCATGCCGCTACCAAGCTCCGGGCCCGGGACAAGACGCTCGCCGCGGTACGGGCCGCCATCGACCTCGACTTCGCGGCCGCGGCGATGGCCTGAATCGTGACGTCGTCCCGATAACGTTGGAAGATGCCGCGGCAAAAGCAGCGCACGGGTGAGATGCGGGACCGGGTCCTGTCCGCGGCGGTAGAGATCCTGACGACAGATGGCGTAGCCGGGCTGACGGCGCGGCGGGTCGCGCACGAGGCGCAGACCTCGACACCGGCGGTGTACGAGCTGTTCGGCGACAAAGGCGGCCTGATCCGGGCCATCTTCTTCGAGGGATTCCGGCTGCTCGGACGCCACCTCGAGCGGGCGGTCCGGGCCGACGACGAACGAACCGCCCTGCAGCAGACGATCACGGCCCTGCGCACGTTCATCCGGGACAGCCCGGCGCTGGCCCGGGTCATGTTCGAACGGCCCTTTGCCGACTTCGACCCCGGGCCGCACGACATGGAGGCCGGCGCCTCGGTCCGGGAGTTCATCATCGACCGAGTACGGCGCTGCGTCGACGCGCGGATCATCGCGGGCGACCCGACCGACATCGCCCACGTGCTGATCGGCCTGGCGCTGGGCCTCGCGGCCCAAGAGACCGCGGGATGGCTCGGCACATCCCAGGCCTCTATCGACCGCCGCTGGCACCTGGGCACCGAGGTCCTGCTCCATGGACTGAGCCATGCGGACCAGGCGGCCGAGCCGACGCCAGGACCACCTGACCGGTAACAGGTTCCGGTCCTGCTCCGCTATTGAGGAGGCCGAACGGATCGTGGCCAGAGCCTCCTGGCTACCGGGCGAGCTTGCCGGTGGCTGTGCCATGCTCGGGGCCATGGCGGATAGCAGGTTGTCGGTGCACGATCGTGAGCTGTTCCTGGCCGGGCCGCATATCGCGGCCTTGTCAGTGTCGGCCGGGCCGGACCGCGGCCCGCTGACGGTGCCGATCTGGTACCAGTACGAGCCCGGCGGGGAGGCGTGGATACTGACCGAGGCCGCATCGCGGAAGGCCCGCCTGATCGAGGCGGCCGGGCGTTTCACGCTGATGGTCGAGCGGGTCACGCCGACCGTTCGGTACGTGTCGGTGGAGGGACCGGTCGCGCGCACGATCCCGGGGACCGATGAGCTGTTGCTCGAGATCACCGAGCGGTATCTGCCGCCAGAGCAGGTCCCGGCTTACCTCGAGTTCGCCCGGACGGAGCTGGGCGAGCAGGTCGCGATCTACCTGCGTCCGCAGCGGTGGCTGTCGGCGGACCTGGGGCCGGGCTGAATTTCTCCCTGCCCCGGCGGGACGGCCGGTTGACGCCAGTCCATGATCTGGGCCAAGGTTCAGGAAGAAGCGCCGGTCACACCTTCGGCCTCATGCGACCTTGATGGTCCAGTCGCCGACGCGAGCGATGACATCGACGGTGCCGCCGAGGGCCTCAACGTACCCGCGGATAGAGTCCACTTCGGTGATCTTGCCATGCTCGATTTGCGAGACCCGCGCCTGCGTGACGCCCATCATGGCAGCGACCTGAGTTTGGGTAAGCCCGGCGTTCTTCCGCAGTTGCGCGAGCTGGTAGCCGCGCTGCTCGGCACGCATCTCAGCACGGCTTCGCTCCCGCTCTGCGACGCGATCGGGAGCATCCCAGCCGGTTTCCAGTTCCCGGATCTCCCGCTTGGTGTCCTCCCAGCGGACTGCCTTCATCGCTGCTCCTTCTCGCCGTTCTCTCGTTGGTACACCGCATAGCGTTCCTCCGCGAACGGGATCGCTTCCGCATACCACCCGCTCCAGCGTCCCGCCTTGTTCCCGGCGACCAGGATGATCGCCTCGCGGGCGGCGTCGAACACGAACAGCAGGCGTACCTCGCTGGCACCGCCCACCCGCGGGCGAAGTTCCTTGAGATTGTGGACCTTGCTTCCATGAATCCTGTCGACCAGGGGCCTGCCCAGCTGCGGGCCCCAGATGGCTAGTTCGTCGATGGCCTGCTCTACCTTGTCTGCTACGGCGGGCGCGTCCTTGCACAGGGCGAGGAACCAGTCGTTGACGGGCTCCAGGAGCAGGATCTCCCACCGCACCTCCTCAGTATAACGATTACTTATTTTCTGAGGATCGGCCGGCGGATCCGGCATCGGAATAGGGGTGAGAGATCGCCGGGAGCCCTGACGGCCCCGGTGGTGACGCTTGGTCATGAGGCCATCGCAGCATGCGCCACCGACATTCTGGTTGGGCGCTCCCTCCACGGCACCTCCAGCTTGCTGTGCTGCCGCCGACGTGAGCGCGATCGAGCAGGGACGGGAGGGCGGCAAGCTGGCTGGTCCTAGCGGCGGGCGAGCGCCTTGTCGAGCTTGGCGATAAAGGACGTCTTACGGCGGTGCCGTTGCCGCAGGTCGGCAACGTAGGCGGTGAAACCGGCCTCGTCGCCGGCGCGGTGGTAGGAGTCCCGTAGTCGTCTGATGGTCTTGATCGCCTTGGGGTAGCGGTACTTGTCGCTGGCCCTTTCCAGCCCGATCTCGATCAGGTCCTGGTAGGGGCGGATCACGTCGGCGGGATGGCTCTTCTCCCGGACCTCGACCAGCTCGAACCACTGGGACTCGGGGACCTGACCGGGGTTCGCCATCGCGGCCGCCCACGCCTCATCGAGCAGGTTCTCGCTGACCAGGACGCTGATCAGCTCCCTGACGTACCACTGCTCGGCTTGTGCCCGGTCGCGGAGCAGATCGAGTGCCCAGCCGCTGAGATCGGTCCATTGGCCTGCCTGCTGGGCGGCATGGCGGAACTTGAGGTAGTCCTGATGAATTGCCCGCCGTTCATAGATCTCGCGGCGGACGGCAACCGCCTCCGCTACTCTGCCGCCGTCGAGCAGCAGATCCACGAACTGGTCGCGGAGCCGGTCGGTCTGGAAGCCCGACGGATGCTCGGCCAGCCCCTTGCGCGCCCACTGCTCAGCGTCGTCGTCCCGCCCGGCGGCGCGCAGCACCGCTACGATCTCGCCATACCGGTGCGCGCCACGCAGATCCTCGGCTAGCACCGCGACGTGGGCGTCGATGTCGCCGGACACTGCGGCCAGCTGCTCCCGGAGATCTTTGATTCCCCACACAGCGGTCCAGGAGTCCGGTTCGGCAGTAACGCCGCGTTCTTCGGTTAGCCGGGCGACCTCGGCGATACCGTGCGGGCCAAGGGCTCCGGCGAATTCTTTGAGCTCGATGGCGGGCCAGCCTGGCCCGTCGAGCTGCATGGACGCCAGCCACGCCGCCAGGCGCCCAGCGTCCGGAGGTGCTGAACGGCAGGCCCGCGCGTACACGGCCATCAGCGAGCGCAGGTCGTCACCGACGATTCCGGCCGAATCATCCATGTACATAAGCGCGGCGGTGACACGCTCCACCGCGCGCCGCGCCAGCGGGCCCGCGCTTGCGGCATCACCCGCCTCGATCATGTCGGCGACTGCGGCGGCCACCGCCTGGGCACGCTGGGAGTACTCCCGGCGCCCGCTATACGGATGGCGCCGCCGATCCCATCGCAGCCCGTCGATCAGCGTCCGGACATCGGCAACCTGCATGTCAGCCATGGTCCCATCAACAGCACGCGGCAGTGCAGGCTCCGCATTCGCCACGGATACTACGGCCACGTCGGCGCGTAGCCGGTCCGCCAACCGGCTCGACGGCGGACACCAAGCCGACGATCATCGACTTCAGGGTGGCCGGCACGCACGCCATTCTCCCGCGTCCCCGCGATGACCCGCAGGGCCGGGCGGGTGGCTATGCCTGAAGATCCTTATGCGTCGGGGTTACGGCGGCCAAGGATCGCCAGCAACCGGGTGAGATCATCGGCGTCTTCGGCCACAGCGCATTCGGGGCCGATCAAGCCAGCCAGACGGGCCATCAGGGCGAACTGCCGCGCTGGGCCCAGCGCGTCGTGCACCAGGACCGGATCCAGCACGGTGGCCTGGCCCGTGGCCTGCGCGAGATCCCAAGTGTGCACCAGGATCTCCATCGGATACCGCTCCAGGAACTCACCCAGCGGCATCGGCCCCACGGCAACGGCACTAGCCGGGCCAGCGCCGCGGGATCCAGCGCCGCCATCATGTCAGCCCGCGCCACGCGCCACGCGGCCAGCGGATCGTCTCCGGCAGCAGCTCCCGGATCTTCGGCATCCCTGTCTTCCCCGTCGCGCCCGGTCGCATACGCCTCAACCGCCCGCAGGTCACCGATCACGTGGCCGGCGACATCGGCGGCGGACCAGCCCGCACACGGCGACGGCGCACTCCAACGGTCTGGCGCAACCCCGGCAAGCACCGCCTCAAAGCTATCCAGCGCCCAGACGAACCCATCCGCCACCACGCCAGCCAGTATCTCTCCGGGCAACCCGCTCCACACGCCTTTCGCTACCGATGAATTGGCAGCGGTCGAGCTGGCCACGGGCAAGCCGGGCTGCCGGCACGTCTCACGGGGCCGGGTCCGTAACGCTTCCGCGGTAGCGCTATGTGCAGATTTTCACAAGCCGTCTCCGCGGAAACGCTTTGCCGCCCGTGAAGCGCTCAGTGGAACCGAGGGTGGGACCGCCCCGCTGCCTGACTTGGGCCACGTTTCGGCCTTGAGCGGCTCCGCGCGGCGCTGACCGCAGGGTTTACCGCACGCGAGCAGTGAATTTGCGCACTACGTAATCCTGGGGTCGTACAGCGAGCTGGCGGCCACGTTCGATGCGCACGGTGAAGACGCCGTCGAGTGGCGCCGCGGTGCAGGTCGTACACATCTCGCGGCGTGGTTGCGGCACGTCGAGCGCATCGGTTGCGGTAGCCGGGGCACTATCTGCGGTCTGGCCTGCGGGGGTATGCCCATGTTTACTCCCGGATCAACGCGCAGCCGCCATAATGAGCCATGACCTCAGGGGTGGGGCTGGCCGCCACCACGATTGGCGGCCGGGCCGGGCGGTGCAGATGAGATGCCTGGAGTGCGGGGTGGAGACTGCTGAGGCACCCGCCTGTGTGGTATGCGGGGCCCCCGTCCCCCGGCAGCCGGCCGCATCGGCTTGGAGTGGTTCCCGTGCCTGGGTCAAGCGCTACTCGGCGCACCGGCGGAGATTCTGGGTGAAGCCAGACCAGGCGGCGGGAGCGGACGCGCTGGCCGGACCTGGCGGTACCGGGGACAGTACCGTCGATCCGCCGGATAGCGACGGGACAGGCTGGGCTGTGCCAACTGCCATTGGCGCCAGCGTGGGACAACAGCCCTCAGGATCTGCGCCCGGCCCGGAAGCTGACGGCGCCATACTTGCCGAGTGGATCGAGGCGAGGACATTCTCGACCACCCGTCTGCGGCCCGGGTATGACATCGAGGAGGTTGACGCCTTCGCTGACGCTATCCGGGATACGTTTCTCGGAATAAGGGAACCGTCCCTGACGCCCGATGAGATCCGGGACAAACAGTTCTCGACCACCCGGCTGCGGCCCGGCTACGACGAGGAGCAGGTTGACGCCTTCCTCGATCAAGCCGAATTGAGCTGGCAGCTCAGGCTGGTGCCCGGGCCCCCGCCGCCCAGCAGCGGTCCGTGGCAGCGGACCCGGCGGCAGGGGCGGGACAGATCAGATGCCTGGAGTGCGGGGCGGAGAGCGCTGAGGCGACGGGGGTCTGTGCCCGGTGCGGAGCCCCTGCCAGCTATCAGCCGTCTGCAGCAGACCCGGCGGTCGCCCAGCGGGCTGGGCGCAGTGGCCCGTCACGGCGTCTGCTGATTACTGTCTGCATGGCCAGTGCGCTGGTCTTGGTGAGCGGGCTCATCGCGGGATTGCTTATTCATTCGAGGTACTCGACGTCCTCCACCCCCTCGACGGGCCAGCCGACGATATATCAGCTCCAGACCGGGGACTGCCTGCAGGGCTCGGACCTAGCAAATTTCAACCAATGGAACGGCCCTTTCACCGCAGTCCCCTGCACTCAGCCGCACACAGCCGAGGTTTTCTTCGCAGGCAATGCCTGGCCGCGGTCACTGGCATATCCAGGGGATCAAGCGGTCTATGACGACGGATATGCGCGCTGCCTCACGGCCTTCAGCGCGTATGACGGAATCGACAATTCGTTGTCGGAATTTGATGTTATGTCTTCTACTCCAGACAGCAGCACTTGGCCCGGTGGTGATAGGCGGCTGGTGTGTTTCGCCTCCGCGCTCGTGTCGGTGGACTATTCGATCCGAGGCAGTGGTCAGTGACGGTGGCCTATGCCACCTTCAGACTTTAGGGTTCCGGTCCGGCCCGCGATTAGTCGGGCCGAACGGACCGTGGTGCGAGCCTCCGGCTAGGACGGGTAGTTCCAACCGTTCACGGTGGTGCGGCGTCGTCGGATATGAGACCTCGGTGCGGAGCCTGGCTGCGGGGAGGCGGAAATGTCGCGACGGTGGCACGGCGCGGGAAGCCCGCAGTCGATCAGCGCGACCGACGCGGATCACGCGTGGGCGCTGATCACCTGCCCGCCCGGCGGCGGCCAGGCGTCCTGCCAGCCTGAACTGCTCGCCACCGCGGAACTCTGGTTGGGCTGGTCATTCTCGTTCAACCGTCGATACGGCGTCGCTGCCGTGGGGATCTCGTTCGGCGGGTGGCCCAGCCGCGGGAACCGGAGCCGCGGCCGGCCCGGCACCAGCTACGGCGCGTCGTCGTTTTATGAGCAGTTCAACAGCGGGTCCCACACCGGGTTCGGGAACTACACCGGGTTCCCGCCATCGATCCCCTGCTACGCGGTGTTCGTGACCGCGACCATGTACCAGCACAACATCTCGGACTCGTTCAGCGCGGTGTATCAGCGGCGCTCGGTCCGTACTCCGTCTCTTGTGAAGGCCAGACTCGACTGCCGCAAGAGACCGGGTTCGAAAGAATCCCTAAAGGGGACCCGCCGACGTTCACCGTTCGTGCATTAGCTAAAGGCAGCGGGCTGGGAAACCACACTGCCCGGCTCCACTCGGCCATCGCAGATAGCGCCGACCGACTGCGAGGCCGCCTACGACGCTCAAGCCAGCCCAAGGAGAGGAGCATGCGCAAATGTTTACGCTGACAGGAACTGTAGGACCTGACGGAAAGTATCTCGTAACTGGAATGCCAGTCAATACGGCAAATCACACCGTGCTGAAATTGGCCTTCGAGAACAATACGCCTGGGACTAATCTAGCTCTGTGCGCGGGGTCCGCCGCCGATTTTAGCGCCGGAACAGCAGGGATAAGGCTGTCAGACTCGGGTGGTCCCGGATTCAAGTTCCTGACGATCATTGACACCCAAACGCTCTCGGGTCAAGTCATATATGTCCTCCGCGAAGTGGGTACCGCAGACGCACAGTTCACTCTCACCGTCGACTAAATGGTTCGCGCGTTCCGCGTATGCGGGGAATCATTCCATGCGCCCCGTTACTACCTCGATTCCACTGACGGGCATCAGGCGAATTCCGCGCGGTACTCGTGAAGGAACTCGGCCACCGGGCGCGGGGGGCGGCCGGTGATCTGCTGGAAGGTGCTGGTCGTGTAGTCGTTCTCGCCGGCGAGGATCGCCCACTCGCGCGTGATGAGCAGCTCAGCGGTCCCCGCCGGTACCCCGGCGCCGGTGAGGCGCTCGAGGAACTGCCGCTCGGCCGCGATCCGGAAGGTGACGAGCTCGCCGAGTTCGGCCGAAAGCAGCTCGAGCGCCTCCGGCCACGACATGGGGACCGGTCCTGTCAGGTCGTGGTGCGCGCCCCAGAGCGCCGGGTCGGTGAGCACGCGCAGCCCGGCCTCGGCCGCGTCGCGATGGTCGATCAGGGCCATGCGGCCGCTGCCGGCCAGGCCGGTCCAACGCGATGGTCAGGGAACTGTTCCACGAGGTACGACCCACTGTACCGGCTGGCCGGTGACCTGTGCGATCAGATCGTAGTCACCGTCATAGTGCAGAACGGTGACATGTGCTCGTTCGGCCACGGCCGCGATCAGGAGGTCAGGCAGGCCGACCGCCCGCATGCGCCCACCCCGCCACAATGCGGCCTGGACGTCAAGCGCGCGCCGCCAGTCCTCATCATGGGTGGCCAGCCACTCATACCCAGCGTCGCGGTCGGCTCGCACCTGATCGAACTCCGCGCTGCTCCGCGTCGCCCATCCAAGCTCGAACTCGATGACACCGCAGGTGGCTACCACTCCCGCCTCGATCAGTGGCGCCAGGGCCGCTGCCACTGGCAGGCGGTGCAGGCGGGCAAGCGCGCTGGTGTCTGCCAGGAAACGTGCTACCGCTGCCATGCGGCCCGCATCACGTCCTCGTCTTCAAGGTCGGGAAGACTACGGGAGGTGAGCCTTTGCAGATCACGCCGACGTGCGGCCAGCGCGGTGACCTCGCGGAGAGCAGCGTTGACCGTGTCCTTCTTGGTCGCAGTGCCCAGCGCCTGCTGAGCAGCGGCAAGATACTCGTCGTCGATCTCGATGAGGGTCTTGGCCATTGTCGCCTCCTTTCCCTCCAATATATCTCGTGAGGTGCCAGTTAGATATATCCGGCACCGTGGCCGAACCATCGGTCGTGGAGGTCGTACTCGCCGGCACGGCCGCTTCGCCGGTGAGGCGGCGGCCGCGCTGGCCGAAGCCGGGCTGACCGACGACGCCCGGGCGAAGATCGCCGGGATCGTGGAACGCTGGCCCGGCGACGTCCGGGCCCGGATGCTCGCCGGCGATGCGCTGGCCATGCTCGGCGACGTCGAGGCGGCGCTCGCCCAGTTCCAGGCGGCCTTGCCGCTGGCTCAGGAGGCCAAGGACTTCAAGGCCATCCGGGACCTGTCCACGCGGATCTTCCGTCTCACCCATCCCGGTGCCGGCGAGATGGTGCAGCGCCGCCAGTCCCGCTCCAGGCCGACCCGGTCGCAGCGCAAGGGCAGGCGATAACCGCCGTCCAGGCCAGCGGCCCAGTCCCCAGGCGTGATGCCCCAGCTAAGACGGCGCCCCGGCGGGAGGCTGCCCTGGAGGCGGAGGCACCGGCCGGCTCGCTGCCTGGCGCTGTCGTCGAACAGGGCGGCCTCGCGCAGCTCCTCGAGCAGCATCGCCTCCGCGGCCGCGAACGGGCGATCAGCGAACTCCCCCAGCGCCGGCCCGCGCCACAGGTCCAGGGCCGGCCTCAGCAACCGGGCAAGGTATCTATTTGCGACCTTACTAACCTAGGCTCCGAAATCTGCCTCAGGACGACTCTCCATGCTCCGCTTGCCGCAAAATCGATTTTGGCGGACGAAGATAATCCGCCGGGCGAGTCTCCCCTGGCCACCACCACACCCCTTCAAGGATGTCACGACCTGGCATTAACGGTCAAAACCACGCGAACTGCCCTGTAGAATGAGGATTGACGGAGGCATTTATGCGGACTGTAAGCAACGGCGCAATGCGGGCGACGAGGGTAGGGGCCGGTCCTGCCGGTGAGCCTTATGGCCGTGGATTCGCCGTCGCCAAAGTCGTCGTGCTTTATCACTGCGCGAACAAGCATCAGACCGTCGTGCCCTTCATCTGGACCGTGACGCCACCCCCGCAGTGGGAATGCCGGGTCTGCTCGCAGCCCGCCGGGACCGACCCGCTCGACCCGCCCCCCCGGGTCGCGAGGTACATGGGCGAGAAGACCCACCTGGGGCGCGTCCGCGACCGGAGGACCCAAGCCGAGGGCGACCGGCTGATGGCCGAATCACTTGCCCGGCGCGACCATCCCGAAGAGTTCAACGTCTGGGCCGGACCCGGGCAGGCGGTCGCGGTCGATGCCTTCGGCGTGAGCGGCGCGCAGCAGCAGCAGACGGTAAATATCAGTGAACGGGGCGCTGTCCGGCGCTGTCGCCCGACAACCGCAGGCGGACAGCCGCCTCGCCGCGTCCCGCCGTAGCACCTGCGCCGCCAGCCGCCTCCGTCCCCGGCCCCAGGCCCGGTACGGGTGGCGGTGATGGGCAGTGGCGGCTGGCGTGACCTGCCGCAACGGCAGTAGCAGCGGCTGACGCTGGCCACGGCGGAACCGGCCGGTACGCCCCCGAGACACGGTAGGAACATCTTCCTACCGTGCGCTATCATGACTGCATGGCCGTAAGGAAGCTGTCGATCTCAGTCCCTCCCGAGGTCGAGGAAACGATCAAGGCCGCCGCAGCCGACGAAGGCAAGCCGGTGTCCGCATGGCTGGCCGAGGCCGCCACGGAGAAAGCCCGCGCCGCCGCCCTGCACGCCGCCGGCCGCGCCGCCGCCCGTGAGTTGATCGCCGAGTACGAGGGCGAGCACGGCCCGCTGCCCGCAGCATCGCGCGAGCGCGCCCGCCAGTTCCTGATCGAGGCCGGGCTGATTGACGACGAGCCCCAGCGGGCCGCTGGGTAATGCCAGCCATCGTCTACGACACCGGCGCGCTGCTAGCCGCCGAACGGCACAACCCAGACTTCCTCGCCCTGCACGACGAATTGACCAGAGCGCGCATCCGGCCGCTCGTCCCGGTCGTCGTCCTGGCCCAGGCCTGGCGCGGCGGTCCCCAGCACCAGATCTCCCGGGTCCTCAAGGCCTGCAACATCCTCTCCGACGACCAGGCCACCGGCCGTGCCGCTGGCGTCGCCTGCGCCGCCTCCGGGACCGCCGACGTCGTCGACGCGATCGTCATCGTGACCGCCGTCCGCCACCAGGCCCCCGTCGTCACCAGCGACCCCGGCGACCTGACCCGCATCGCCGACTCGATCGGCGTCAAGATCCGGCTGTTCCCAACCTGACCACCGCCAGCGCCACCACGTCTATGACTGCTCCAGCCAGGCCCGGGCCGGGTAGGCCGTGACCGTGGCCAGCCGGGCGTTCGCGGCCATGCTCAAGGCTCCGCCGGAGCTGACCCGGGACATCGTGGTGGAATGAGACATGGCGATCCGGCCCGTTCGGGAATGCAAAAGGGCTTGTTCTTGAACGACCGTTCGCGTATCGTCGCCGTCATGGCCCGGCCGCGGGAGTTCGAACCTGATGACGTTCTGGACTCGGCCATGCGGCAGTTCTGGGAGCGCGGCTACCGTGCCACGTCGGTGGACGACCTGGTTCGCGCGACCGGCGTGAAACCCGGCAGCCTCTATTCGGCCTTCCCCGGAGGCAAGCACGCCCTGCTGATGGGATCGCTCGACCGGTACTCCAGGCTGGTC
>Ga0116218_1001380_pt1 | contig 15467 bp, 13 predicted proteins | sample Sb_taG_2_FD_88966 | JGI IMG/M metagenome (GOLD analysis project Ga0116218, IMG submission 88966) | Peat soil microbial communities from Weissenstadt, Germany - Sb_50d_5_LS metaG | ecosystem: Environmental > Terrestrial > Soil > Wetlands > Peat | place: Germany: Weissenstadt | collected 2010-09-21 | reverse complement strand
GGTTTGACGGAAGCGACCTGCGCGAGCAGCACGAATCCGCGCTATGGAGAGCGGCGTGTGGGGTCCATCGGGTTGCGCTATCCGTACCAGGCCATGAAGGCCGTGGTCCTCAACCAGCACCGTCGCTATCTGCGAGATTGTCAGCCTGATGAAACCGGCACACTCATCGTGAATGGCCCCAATGTCTTTGCTGGCTATGTGCAGGAAGAACAGAACACCGGGCTGTGGGTTGCCGATGGCTGGTTGAATACGGGGGATCTCGGTCTCTCTCCCAGACACTTATGTACAAGCGGGTAGTAAAGTCCCTTTGAAGACGCCTGAAAGCCCTCTGTGTTAAAAGCGTAAAGCAAAGCGCGAGCGGTCACTCCGCGACAAGTGCGTCGGGTGATGCCCAGCATTTGGTGCAGGTTGGCACACCAGCCAAGCTTCCCAAACCGCGTGGAAAATCGCCTGGATGGCCTAAAGGCAGGGTCAGGACACCTGCGCCACGCCACGCTTTGCGGTGGTGCTCAAACCCAAACCGGTGCCCAAAACGCATCGCAAACGCGCGTGAGAGCAGTAACATCGATCTCATTCGTCGTCCATCTCGACTTCTCATTCGTAGTCGGCTAGCTCGATATTAGTCTAAATAGCAATATTATAAAGCAGTGTACAACATGGGGAGGGTTATCCAACATGAGAAGCCATGCTCCAATTGGGAACTGAGTAGATGGAGGAGTGTGGAAGGGGGACTCCTATTCATCGAAAGCTTAACATTGTCCTCTAATCGGCTTCCAACCTTGCTTGAAGGGACTCTAATATCCACGGAATAGACCAATTTACATTTCATATTACAGTCGATTGATCAAAAGGGGCTCTACCGGCGCATATGTAAACAGCATCATTCCAGGCTTAAGTTTATCTGGTTCCAGACCCGCAAGAATTCATCTATATTATCTGTTCTGCGAGAAGAATACTCAATCATAAACTGAACTCAATTTGGTATCCACTTATGCCATGTGAGAATGAAATGGCCTTTTTATTTACAGTGAGGCATCCTCGTTATTCATGGCAAATGAAGAGTACTTAATGCATTATAGATCAGTAAACCAGGTGCACCAATGGAGATGCTCGACACGTCGTAGCGCGAATCAGTAACCAAAGGTAACCCGAAAGGATAGAGTCGGATAGGGCGAGGAACCATTGAAATGTTCTCGTCCATATTCGTTCTCCTTGAATTGCTCAGCCTGCTGCGCCCTATTACCTGCCGATAGAGGATTGCGGTGGTAACTGGGCCGGTGGCGGCTCTCCCTCCCGTTGTGCTTGTGGTAGTAGTGATGACGAGAGCGAGCGCAGTGCCATGATACTACCGATGACAACTATTCCCAGAGCTAGCAGATAGATCCAGAAACCCGCCTCAATGTTGTCGAAAGAACTACCACCGCTGGTGATTGAGAGTATATATATAAGTCAGGATACCCAACAAGCTCATGCCAATCATGGCATTGATAGCTCGCCGTCTTCTCTGAATCACAAGCGGTGTTTTCACTGTGCCAGATGGCTTGTCCGTCAAGATCAGTATTGTTGCAATAATAAGTGTGATGAAGGTCAGCAGCGCACTAAAGTGTGTAAAGGAACCAAATTCCTCCGCAGTCGTCGCAACGGGATTAAAGAGAGTCCCGGCAATAGGCGAGAACTCCGTGTAGGAACTCACGAATGGCAAGGCATGATAGGCAATGAGCGCCACGACGGCACCGACTATTATAATCACATAGCCACGATTTTTCCGCTGCTTGATTGCTGTGCCCGCCGGTGGTGATGGGGGAGATGAGGAATGGGTTTGATGCTTTTGCCTTGTCTGCATTGGTCTACCACAATTCAGGCAGAATGCGGTCGTGTCAGGATTCTGTGCGCCACAGTTGGAACAAAACATAGCTTTCCTCCTTGAAGAATAAGATGAACCGATCATAGTGTCGAAGATGCCGATGTCGTCGGTATTGCAGTAGTTCCGGCATTTTTCCGCAGGCTTGAGCGACGAATCCACCTCGCAGCAAAGTACACGGCAAGCACCACCGGGAGTGCTATGAGCGTGCCTATTACCGCAATGTATGCGCTTGCAAGGATGATTGAACCAACCTGTGCAAACGATGTGAGGGCAACAGTAGTTGCCAATGGTTCTGTTATACTGCATCCTACCAGGCCGGTGATGCATGCGGCAAACAGGCCGTATAACCAGCCTCGCTTTCGTGAACGGCCTGTTACGATCGCGCCCATTAGTATTTGAAATACAACGAGCAGCGTAATTGCTCCAAAAGAGAACAGATCGCTCGGTACAGGTTTAAGTGTAATAAAACGCCAGCTCATAGTCATGCAGAGTATCAGCCCACAATAGGTCAAGGCACCTACCAGTGCCGTTCGCAACGCTGGACCAGTCCACTTAGCCAGTAGTGCAGTTAATGGCGCAAGTAGCACTGCTAGTAAGCCGCCGGGAATAACAATACCGCTGAGCATTATCCAGGTAATGCCGAGATCGATCTGTCCCCCAAAAAGTAGTACATTAATACCCAGGATCCCGATGGTTATCACGCAACCAGCGATGAATGCGGCCAACAATGCGAGCAGGGCAGCTGAGCGGCGCGCCCATGCTGCTGTAACGATAGCAATCCCTCCCTGTGCCACCGCCGCACGCGAAAAAATCCAGTAAGTCAGAGCCAGTTTAAAGGGGGCCATTTCCCGTATAGCCAGGGGGACGCTCAGCCGCAGCCACAGGCGCAGGGCCAGCATTACCCCACAGAAAAGAATAGCGCCAGTTATGCTGATGAACAATGCCAGTCGAAGCTGAACAGGTTTTCGATCTAAGCGTATTGTTTGCCCCGATGTCCCCTCTAACCAGGCCCAACTAGGTTGAGCATCGGCAATCGCTCGCTTGCGCCAGAACCGGGTGGCAAAAGGAAATGTCCATAAGCTGAGCAATCCAATCAAAAAGAAAGGTTGAAGAAGCAATATTATAAAGGCCAGAAGAAACTCAACGAGGAGACTGATGCTACTAAACTCGGTTGAAGTCGAAAGGAGCGATCCACTAAAGATTAAGGCACCGAAACAAACTGCCCAGAAGCCTCCTGCAATGACCAGACCTACTCGAGAGGACCAGAGCAGCATGGAGGTGGTCGTGGTAACTTGCAGCCACATGGTAGCAGCGATGACAATCCAGCGTAGGATGAGCCACATGCTGAGTAACAGGATGAGACTCCAGGCTAGCCAAGCGACAAGGGAGTTCCCTAATGTGCCAAAGTTGAGCAGGTTATCGCCGATAGATGACAGCGACAGGACCCGACCAATGATGATGCCACTCATCAACCCCAGTGCAATCCGGCCCACGCCACGCGGGACTTTTCCTTGCAGTAAGGATGCGCACGTGGCACGCCACAATCCAGAGCCGACCACGCCAGCAGCGAGCCCCCCGAAAACCAATCCTGCTATGACGGTGGGAGTATTTGAGATTTGCAAGCTCCCCGCCAAAGAAGTGAATAGTTGGTCGAGTCCTGTAAAAGCAATCGCAGCAGCGATCCCCGCGCCAAGAGCATCCCAGAAGCCAATTTGCAACAGGAGCCTGCTATCACGAAGAAGGGCACGCCTCGTCCAGGGTTCAGGATGTGTCTGTGTTATCTGCATCATCTTCCAACGATGATCAAACCTTGACTGTGGGAGGAGTTCCAACACATGATCGAGAGCTCCATTCGGACCATCCCATATTGAAGCTCGCCCATCCGCATATAACTCGCGTGCTCGCAAGACTGCATTGCGCATAAGTAAAACGAAGGCAGTCAAGGCCAGTACCCGCAGACTAGCGTCCAGGGAGAATGTGAGATTCGCGAAAACGAGGTCATTGGTTGAGTGTGGTATAACGTATGCTATAAAGGGTACCAGTGCTGTAATCACAAAGGACCACCAGATCGCGACGGAGAAGTAGGTCTTATCAATATCGCCATTACTCAGGTGCGCTAACTCGTGACGGATGACAGCCCGAAAGGAAGGCAGATCTTTGTATGCCTGCTTGACTAATCCCCCTGAAAGAGCCACGACATATCTTCCCATAAGACCAAAGGTCAATCCTTCGCTCACTGGATTGAGGGGATTCCAGAGGAACTGCGGTTGCCTCTTTAGTCCCGCTTCATTGCAAAGTGCTGACAGTTCTGCCATGACCTCTGGCATATCTTCCGTCGGCAGCGGAACGAGCCGTTTTCGCCACCGTTTCCAAGCTGGAAAGACCAGGTAGATACTCACCGCAACAATCAATAGTAGTGTTACTCCAGCGAGCATCCGGCTGGTATCCTGTAAGTCGAGAGGCGCTACACACTTTGCATACTTTGCGGAGGCAATAACAAAGTCGGCCTCTGCTTTCGGGTTTTTCGTGGCATACTCCTGCAAGGCATTCCGTATGCCGCTCGACTTCTCACAGTTTAGCACGATATTGGTGGACGCGAGAAAGTCTCCCTTGGTCCGCCACAACCCCAAATTGTATATCCACAGGCTGGCTCCTAGCACACACACGATCAAGAGGATGAAACGTAAATCTGTATCCGATGGAAACGCAAATGGGTTTAGGCGAGCAGGTCGTTGGACTGCATGAGGGTTTTTCTCAATGTTACCGGTATCCATCATTTTTCCTCCTACGGCTTGGGTGCAACGATTAGGCTGGCTACCACTGCATCAGCCAGGTAGTTTGCCCGTGTGCCAGAAAGTTTCAACTCTAGAAACTTCTCATAAGCTTGTTTATGCACCAGAACCAATTGCTCGCGTGTGAGAGGCGCAGGAGCAAGTTCGTCTCTCGTCCCTTCCTGGCGAAATTTCTTGAACATTCTTCTCACTCGCTCATTGATGAGACTCGCGCTCTCCTCTACCACGGATTGCCTGACTACTTCCGTGAGAAACACAACTACCTGGGTCATGACGACAAGCATTGCGGGCGTGACCAAAGATACTGCATCTCCAATTCCGAATCCTAATAGCTCATCTTTACCCCTTTTTTTCTTGTTTGCCGCAGTTGGTCTTTTGAAGTATTCCATGCTTATCGACTGGAACAGCGGAAGCTCTCCTGGTTCCGTTTGCGCGATAACATTACGTGCCACGTCTGCAATTAACTGGTTGTTCTCTACATTTGTCATTGTTTCCTCCATCGATAAGGCTTGTATTGAACTCCATTCACGTGCGGAAGGTGACTGATGGCGATAGAGATCAGCTTCCGCCTACAGATTTTGACAATCTATAAACGGCGAACGAAGTTACTTTTATCAACACACAATTGCAGCGCTCCTTAATGAACGTGATTTGGACGGGTCAACACCACACCAATAATCATTCCTAAAATGTCTCTTCAGGACACGTCCCATTTAAGATTGTCACTCCCATCATCAGCGGTTTCTGTCCCTGTAATATGACCCTCTGAAGAGATGGAACCATGAAATGTTGATGTGTGTGATTGTCCGCCGATGCTGATATAATTGCAGTGGAGAGTGAGTTGACCATCCGTGGTGACGTTTCCGCCGCAATGATGGGTTGAGTAGTCAAAGTACGCTTCGATACTCACATTTCCCTGATTGTCTTCTGAACTTACTCAGATGTGAAATCCTCCTGGAGCACTACTATATTGATCATACTCGATGTAAGTACCATAGTAGAACGTCTTTAATTGAGGATAATCTGAGGTTGGTGCCGATCCAGGAGTCGAACTTGGATTCGATCCGCAACCCATCACCAAGAAGCTCAGAACTAACAACGCAAGACTACTGCTTACTAGCGGGAAACCTGTTATCTGCTTTATGAACGCGCGACGTGAATAAGTGTCAGACAGAGACGAAAGGCGCACTTTTGTGCTCATGATTTGTTCTCCTTATTAAGGGGCCGTCACGGATGCCATAGTCTCAAGGCCACGAGGAATGCTGGTGCTGTTGTCGTTGTCTTGCACCTACCTCAGCATCTTGACAACCGAAATTCACAATCAGAACGCTTCTTCTTCCGGTTGGGATTGCCAGGGATACATGCTACCGCTTCCAGGATGTGGTGGACCCAACGTATGAGTCACGGTTCCCTATTGCCTGCATGCATGTCGAAGCGGTAGCCACTTCCCTGTTTGTAGTACAGCCGATAGCCCAAAACCTTTTCTTGCCATCAATAACATTCAACTCCCGCACTCCCTAATGGACGTGATTTGGACGGGCTAACACCACGCCAATAATCATTCCTAGAATGAAAATTAGCAGCAAGAGGATCATAATTGTTTCTGTGCCCATGATTCACCTTCTTTTCTCATGATTGAATACTGAACGTCTTGTCATCTCTATCGATCACTTCAAAATATCTGCTTTACAAAGACAACTTCCGTACAAGCTAGAACCAGGAATACAAACTGCCAATACCCTCGATCACGTTACTCTTTTTGCTCAACACTCTCCAGTCAGGACTTCACTTTCGTATTACTTGCGCTCCTGTTGGCATTTATTGGCGTGTGTGTATCCACATAATCGAGCAGCCTCTCGATTATGGTACATCGCAGAACAGAGATTTCATGCACGTCGTAAGACTCCTCTGGGAAAGCATAGACGATGTCCTTTGGCTTGAGGCCACAGTTAAAGAGCAGAAATGCCAGTCGCAGCTCGTGATTGTCGAGAGGCATTTTCTCTAGCATTTCCCAAAATTCACTCCCCGTTGTTGACATACCTGAGTTACATGGCTTTCGCTTTGCTAAGAGGGTTTCTAACGGCCTCAAGGATTCACGCACCGCATCGAGAAGAACACTATTTAGACTCACGCGCAAGTACTGCAATGCGGAAGGAAGCCGACTGAATTCTAGCTGCTGCAGGACGGCAGCCTGGTGGAATCGTGCAAAGGCCTGGGTGATATAGTTTTCTTCGCTGTCCAGGCGACACGCCGCTTCTTTGTTGGGATGACGATCCATCCATCCTCGCATGGTCTCGTTGAGGCACTGTTGTACAGCATTCCAAGCATGCGTGTTTCCTTGCATTATTGCACGAAAGAGTAATTCATCATAATACTTCTCATTGAGAAATACTCCAGTTTGGAAGTGATTGATCTCATTCATGCATTGATCCGCCAGTTCCGCAATACTCATGGTACTCAGCTCGCAACCGTGTGAAAAAGACAGAACATGCATTCGCTCGCCCATAGATCCACCCGGCAAAGTTATTTCAGCATCTTGATTGTTTGCCTGAGCGGCATTGAGCGTGGAAGAGTTGTCACCATCTGTGGAGTTTGCTGTATCGCTCCCTGGTGAAAATAGAGAATGTGTCATGGTGCTCATCTTCCTTTCAGTCACTGATCGCTTTGCCGACAAAACCCTACGGCTGCTCGATTCTCTGGCTACTCGAGATCGGTCATGTCCTTCCATGAGGAGAAGATACTTTTGCAGTCACTCATGGTGTGCTTATCTTCTGTATCTCGTGAAAGCTCTTGCACTATGTGCTAACAACTGGGCTCAAGTTGTTTCAAATGTATATTAAGCATGAACAGGAATACACCTAATTTTTCAGCAATACGTCGTATCAATCTAAAAGGATATCGATAGGTCAACCTGTGCTCTGTTCAGCCTCATGAGCAGATCCTTTCGAGATGCTTCAGTCACTTTCGCTTACTTACAGGAAGGATTTCTGCGTTATGTCCTTTTGACTTTTCAAGTATCCTCTTGTTAGTCGCAAAGGATATCTGGCTGACATTTTCAGTGTAATCAGAGGAAGCTAGTAATGGCATATCATAGACATATCAAGAGGGAGGCAGGTACTGACAGATTGGGAGAACGTCTGTCAAATCTATAGAGAATGACTAGTCATGCAGGAGTCAAATAGGAGTCATACAGAAAATACGACCAGTATCGTAAAGGGTGTATCAGGCGGCACAGAAAAGGGAATAGGTGGTTCCTCATATGGAGAAGCATGGTCGAAAGTCTTGACACTACGATCCTCGGTTTGCCTAGCCGCAGTCCAAATACTCATGTATAAGAAGCAGATGCTTCTCGATTTCAGCGAATGGATGATAATACTCGATAAGATCAATATGGTGTTGTTTTGCATAAGCATAAAGCTGCTGAAGCTCAGTTTCAGACGTTTCAGCTTCGCTTTTGACCTTTTCGGGATCTTTATACGACATATTCTCGTGAAGGGATCGAACTTGTGCCACAAGAGTGATGATCCAACGATTGAATTGATAGGACATCGAATTCGCACTTTCTTGCTCACGATTTATCTACGCATGAATGTATTGGACCGATATACTAAAAGGCATACTTTAAAAATCACATCTGCCATCGTTCATACAATGATTCTATGGTTTTTTGATTTTTTCAATCAGAATCACTAAAAAGAATGTAGATCCGCATGAATAAAAAAGTAGATTGAAGTATAAAAACATGGTATACTGAAGTATTGGCACTCCGTTTGATTTCTTTCTTATGTATAGTATGCCTGATAGCAGGTCCAAGATAACATATCATTCCTAGTCATCTAGCAGTCATTGAGAGATGAAAGCCCTACCTGTAAGAAACATTGAGCACCTGTGCTGATTCAAACTGCAACGTGTCGATGAGAAGTTGCACATTGAACAGGTAGAGGAAGTGAGTTACAGAGATGCCAACTCCAAATGTGCTTTTGAGACATGAACGTCAACTGCGTGGTTGGTCACAGGTGCATCTTGCAGAACAAATAGACGTACCTGATTATTACATTAGCCGCTGGGAACGAGGAGAAGTATTACCCAGTCCTTATTATCAGCAAAAACTGTGTCAAGTTTTTGGGAAGACTGCTGAAGAGTTGGGAATGCTACAGACAGCCCCTCTCACACTGCCTGTGGACCCACCAATGGTGGAACAATTGCCTTTCCCTCAACCTCAGGTAGATCCTATCTCTCCCCCACAAACACTAAAACAGCCTCGGTCGAAACGCAAGGGTAAATCCCCGGCACTTCAGGCTCTCGTAATTCTTATCCTATTCAGTGCCGGGTTGGGAACCATCCTCTTTAGCCGGACTAGCCCGATGCCGGTGAATTCGGTCGTTGGTCATCTCTATTTCCTCGGTTCTGATCAGACAAGTGTGCATAGCAGTCAGGGGATTGCTGATGAAGTACGGATTGAGCTGCAATCCCTTCAAAGCCTTTCCGATGGGAAGAGCTATTATGCCTGGTTGTTGCCTGATGTAAATAATCAAGAGAATCCGGTGATACCGCTTGGGAAAGTCGTGGTCAGTGCTGGAACAGGAAGTGTGTCCTATAGTGATCCACAGCACAGGAACCTGCTCGCCGTCACCAGCCGCCTGCTTATTACTGAAGAGGATACTGCAGTTTCCCCCCTTTCCTATTCTACTGACATGAGCGTCTGGCGTTATCTTGCCGAGATTCCGCAGCAGCCTAACCCAAACGATACTCTGCATCACTACAGTTTGCTGGATCATCTTCGCCACGTACTGGCTAAAGATCCCACGCTCGAAGAATTTGGTCTTCCTGGCGGCATCGCCATCTGGCTGCGCCGTAACACACAACAAATCTATGAATGGTCGATCAATGCAGTAGGCGACTGGCAGTCAGGCGGGAAGACAAACGTCAGTTTGATAAGGCAAGACGTCATACGTCTTCTGGATTACCTCGATGGAATAGCATATGTACACAACGATTTGCCGGTTGCTACTCCTGTGCTCGTTGATGCTCGTATGGGCACCTTTGGACTGCTCCAGTTTGACCCACAACAACAGTTGCAAGGATTTCTCCATCATATGATCTTCCACCTGAATGGCTTGACTTCCTCCCCTGGCGCCAATAATCTCATACAAGAACATGCCGATCAAATCTTGGCCGCCGCAAATGCAGTGGATGGGTGGTTTAAACAGATTCGTCTGGACGCCAAGCAACTGGCAGCAATGAAGGACGTTCAACTACAACAGCAGCAAACTTTGACCTTGCTGAACGATATAGCAAAAAATGCTAATTTCGCCCTTAATGGAGAGATTGATCCGGTGACAGGGAATACCCAGATGGGGGTTGAAAGGATTTACGAAGCTATTCAAGGCCTGGCAACCATGGATATCAAACCATTTGGTGAGTGATGTTGTGTTTGGAATTGCTTATCTTTGTTCACCATTTCTGATAGGATGTGCCTTGCTAAGGCGTACATTCACGAAAATCGAGGGAGTTGAGTGGGATCGTACTGGCAAAGGCAATTGCTGTTAGCGGCAACTCGCTCTCATGCAAAGAGACTTTGCCCAAGCAGAGATATGTTAGCGGCAAAGTCTCTACTGACTCCTATCTAGTAGGCGAGACGTCTGTCGAGGAGACGTTGACAATCTATAACCGCAATTTTCAAATTGATACCAAGATTCCCTGCTGCAAAATGGCTCAGATCATACTCTTCGAACCTCGAAAGAGATAAATTATGTGTGCTTTGATTTGATCCCACTTATTAGTACTCTTGCCCAATATATGTTCAATTTCATCTGCACCAGCCGTGGCACCAAAACTCCCCCTATAATAAAAAAGATACAGCCTACCAAACTGTGAGCCGCGCGGATCGCAGGTTGCTCAATAGGTTATAGTAGACTTGACTTGAGATCCTTCGCTGGCGCTCAGGATGACAATTTAAGCTTGTGATGGCAGATTGTGTTCAAGGTAACGTGTCATTGCGCGTAGAGATCCTTCGCTGCGCTCAGGATGACAATTTGGCTCAGGATGACTGTTTTGACCTTCTATATCGCTTAATGAGTGTATTGGTTGAGCTATCGTGCGCTAGCTCTGGATCGCTGGCGCTCTCGAGTTCGGGAATGATGCGGTTCGCCAGGACTTTGCCGAGTTCGACGCCCCACTGATCGAAGGAGTTGATATTCCAGATGGTGCCCTGGACAAAGACCTTGTGTTCGTACAACGCAATGAGCTTGCCAAGGGTCTCCGGTGTCAGTCGTTCGGCAAGGATGGTGTTTGTTGGACGGTTGCCCTCGAAGGTGCGGTGTGGCACTTGAAATGTCTGGACTCCGTCTGCGGCAACTTCCGCGGCAGTTTTGCCGAACGCAAGCGCTTCGGTTTGAGCAAAGAAGTTTGCCATCAAGAGATCATGATGACGGCCCAGTGGGTTCAAGGCCTGGTTGAAGCCGATGAAGTCGCAGGGAATGAGTTTGGTGCCCTGGTGAATGAGCTGGTAGAATGCGTGCTGTCCGTTCGTACCAGGCTGTCCCCAGATGATGGGTCCGGTCTGGTAGTTGACCTGCCTGCCCTGTAGATCGACATGCTTGCCATTACTCTCCATATCGAGCTGTTGAAAATAGGCACTGAGTCGCCCGAGATAATGATCATAGGGCAAGATCGCGACTGTCTCAGCTCCGAAGAAGTTGTTGTACCAGATACCGAGCAATCCCAGGAGTACAGGCAAATTGCGTTCAAAAGGAGCGGTGCGGAAGTGCTCATCCATCTCGTGGAAGCCTACCAGCATGTCGCGAAAGTGTTCGGGGCCGATGGCAATCATCAAGGAAAGTCCAATCGCTGAGTCGTAGGAGTAGCGACCACCGACCCAGTCCCAGAATTCGAACATGTTGGCAGTGTCGATCCCAAACTTCTCAACTTCAGCAGCATTTGTCGAAACTGCAACGAAATGTCTGGCAACTGCCTGCTCGCTACCCAGGGCGTTGACACACCATGCACGTGCTGAGTGCGCGTTGGTCAAGGTTTCCAGCGTCGTGAATGTCTTGGAGGAGACGATGAAGAGTGTCTCAGCCGGGTCAAGGTCACGCGTCGCTTCCACGAACTCGTTGCCATCGATGTTGGAAACGAAGCGCAGCGTCAGGTTGCGGTCGCTATAGTATTTTAAGGCGTCGTATGCCATGGAAGGGCCGAGGTCGGAACCGCCAATACCGATATTGATGATGGTGCGCATGCGCTTGCCTGTAAATCCTGTCCACGCGCCGCTGCGAATCCTGTTGGAGAAATCCGCCATTTTGTCCAGCACTGCATGGACCTCGGGTACAACATTCTCACCATCAACGATGATGGATTCATTTCTTGGTGCGCGTAACGCGACATGAAGCACTGCGCGCCTCTCTGTAACATTGATCTTCTCACCCTTGAACATGGCGTCTATGCGCTCGCGCAAACCAGCAGACGCTGCCAGTTCCAGCAGTAGACTCATCGTTTCATTAGTGACACGGTTCTTCGAATAGTCCAGGTAGATGCCAACAGCTTCGAGCGCATAACGCTCGCCTCGCTGAGGATCTTCTGCGAAAAGCGTTCGTAAATGCAGGTCTCGTGCTGTGTGATAATGTTCTTCGAGCTTTTGCCACGATGGGCGATGTGTCAGAGGTGTCGGATATATTGACATGTTTCAAATCTCCTCCAGCTTCTTTCTAAGCATGTTTATGCGGCCCGAATATACTCACAGGCTCCGTTAGCACAGGGTTGTGCCAGCCTCCATCGCGTTCGATAATGCGGTCAGCCTCGGGCGGGCCCCAGGTATTCGGAGCATACTGATAGACTGGAGATACCTTGCCAAGGATCGGGTCTACGACTTTCCAGGCAGCTTCGACAGAGTCCTCGCGTACGAAGAGCGTTGGATCGCCTCGCATAGCATCTCCAAGGAGCCGTTCGTAGGGCGGCATTCCATCAGTGTGATGGCTGCGCACGATAAGCTCCACTCCTTCACCCCACATTGACTCCCCTGGAACCTTGGTTCTGGCGCCAAGAGAGATTAACACATCTGGGCTAAGTCGGAAGCGGTAATAGTTTGACTGAGGCGGCTCAATTTCACCAAACACGCCCAGAGGTGGAGTCTTAAATTCAACCAGTATCTCGGTGACTGTTTCGGGCAAGTTTTTGCCGGCTCGGATGAAGAAAGGCACGCCCGACCAACGCCAGGTGTCGAGATAGAGTTTCACAGCCGCAAACGTCTCTACAGTCGATCTGGGGGCCACACCATCTTCTTGAAGGTAACCTATATACTGACCTAATACAACATTTGAACGGTGAATCGGACGCATGGCCTTGAAAATTCTGGCCTTCTCGTCGCGGACTGCCTCCTGGTAATTACCAGCTGGGGCTTCCATCGCGAGGAGGGCGACTAACTGTAGCATGTGGTTCTGCACTACATCGCGAATGGCCCCGGCTTCTTCGTAAAATTTTCCGCGACCGGCTACACCGAAGTTCTCGGCCATGGTGATCTGCACGCTTTCAATGTGAGAACGGTTCCATATGGGTTCAAGAAACGAATTTGCAAAGCGGAAATACAAAACGTTCTGGACAGGCTCTTTCCCGAGGTAATGGTCAATGCGGAAGATGGATGACTCGGGAAATACGGAGTGTAGAATCTGGTTCAGGGCCTGGGCTGAAGCAAGGTCACGTCCAAAGGGTTTTTCGATGACAACCCGGGCGTTATCGGCGCTGCCCGATTTCCCCAGGCCTTCGACGACGGGACCAAACATGCTTGGCGGAATCGCCAGGTAAAACAGTGGCCTCTGAGCGGAGCCAAGTGCCTGACGAATTTTTGTATATGTTGCCTCGTCGTTGTAGTCGCCTGAGACATACTGGAGTAGTGAGCAAAGTTTCTCGTATGCCGCTTCATCGACAGTACTATGCTCTTCAAGACTATCATGGACGTGCGCTCGCAATTGTTCTATGCTCCAGGGCCTTCCAGCAACTCCGATGACAGGTATATCGAGGTGACCATGTTTGATCATCGATTGCAAGGCTGGGAAGATCTGTTTATAGGCAAGATCACCTGTAACTCCGAAAAAAACGAGTGCGTCCGAATGGTTGGTAGCGTTTGTCACGACGCATTTCCTCCTGTAGTGTCAGTTTTTTCCAGGTGACCACCGAATTCGAAGCGCATAGCGGACATCAACCTGTCGGCGTAATCAGCCTCTCCGCGAGAACTGAAGCGTTCAAAGAGTGCTGCGCTGAGTACGGGTACTGGGACTGATTCATCGATGGCGGCGGCGATAGTCCAACGTCCTTCTCCCGAATCCGACACTCGACCCTGGAAGTTTGCAAGGTCAGGACTCTGGAGGAGTGCGTGAGCGGTGAGATCGAGCAACCACGAACCAATAACGCTGCCACGGCGCCAAAGTTCCGCTACATCAGGGAGATTCAGATCATATTGATAGAACTCGGGATTTCGCAGCGGCGATGTCTCGGCATCTATCTCTTGTTGATGTTTCCCAACATTTGCATGTTGGAGGATATTCAGGCCTTCAGCATAGGCAGCCATGATACCGTATTCGATCCCATTATGCACCATCTTTACAAAATGACCTGCACCGTTTGGTCCGCAGTGGAGATACCCTTGCTCGGCGGTTCCTGCTCTATTTTCTCGTCCGGGAGTGCGTGAAGCTGAATTGACGCCAGGGGCCAGGGTAGAGAAGATGGGATCGAGATGTTTGACAACGTCCTCTTCACCACCAATCATGAGGCAATAGCCGCGCTCCAGGCCCCAGACACCGCCACTTGTACCGCAATCCACGTAGTGAATACCTTTGGGTTTAAGCTCGGCAGCGCGCCTGATATCATCATGATAGTAAGAATTACCCCCGTCGATGACAATGTCTTCGGGATCGAGGTGTGGAACGATGGTTTCCAGGGTTGCATCCACCGAGGCTGCGGGTACCATCAGCCAGATAGCGCGAGGTTTGGAAAGTTTACTGACCATGTCTACTAGTGATGAGGCACCTTCTGTAATCGACCCTTCTTTCAGCAGTTCCTGAATTCTTTCGGCATGTCGTACATAGCCTATGATCGTATGTCCTGAGCGAATCAATCGCTGTGACATGAATGCGCCCATGCGGCCCAATCCTACTATTCCGAGTTGCATGATGTGTTCCTTTCTTTAGCGAGAAAATGTTGTCGTACATTACTGTATGGTTATCTTTAGCAGACGTTACATAGTATATAACCTGGGACGTGTAGTAACCATCTTTGATAGTACCTTAAAAGGATAGGTGAATTGAAATCCACTCATGTTGCATGTCTCGCAGTCGCCAGCTCGTGCGCAACCCTGTCTGATATGCACACCGATCCTCCTTCATCCTCCTTCTAAAGCTCTTCAATAAAGTACCGCTCATTTTGAGCGCTATTTGAACGGTATTTTCGATTGAAACTTCAACCCTTCACAATCAATTGAACAGTAGGGATGGAGGTGTGGATGATGGGTGGTGGGGTGCCAGCGCCGTCCATTGATTCCAACATATTGCCCTATCAGCACATCTTGCGAAGAAAGACAAATCTTCCTCACTGTCATTCTGAGCGTCAGCGAAGAATCTCACGCGTTGGGCACCGAGATTCTTCGCTGACGCTCAGAATGACAAGCACGTGCTTTCCATTCTATCTACCTTCTAGTCAACCGTTGCTAAAACCTGTAACTATCCTATGCAAGCATAAGCTATCCACACAATCGTAAAAACACCGCTTTGGGTTGCGACGATTGTAAGAAAGCAGAAGCGAACCAACCAGGATAATACGAG